>Ga0265780_10003497_pt1 | contig 20645 bp, 16 predicted proteins | sample P1T30metagenome_FD_192432 | JGI IMG/M metagenome (GOLD analysis project Ga0265780, IMG submission 192432) | Plant litter microbial communities from East Loma Ridge, Irvine, California - P1 T30 | ecosystem: Environmental > Terrestrial > Plant litter > Unclassified | place: USA: California...
CGCCTTATGAAAAGCGTGCTTCTGTCAGTCCCTGTTCTTGCATTTCATATGCATCGGCATGCCAGTCTCGGGGAGTTTGCTGCATGCCCTTTGAGCGGAGCCCTTGAGCCTTGCCGTCTTCATGGTGTGAAGGCGAGCCCTAATATCTAACCCGAGGGGATGGTCGATTCACCGATGCCACTCTTCTAGCATCGCGTGTAGCGTCGCGCTAGTATCAGTTGTCCAAGATGTGACGCTGTTCGCCGTCTGACAACATGGTCTTTGGCCGACGGCGCCCTCACGTTCTGTATAAGGGGATTAACGTGCCGGTAGCAGCGCTGGCCTGCCTAGATAGCGTTTGAGGCGCTAACCTTAGTTGGGATTCGGCACCCATAGTTGGGGCCGGGTTGACGGCTTCGCTGAAGTATCGGGCCATGAGACTGGCCGGGCATATGCTCCCGCCCATGGACGCCGACACCAAGACCCTAACCCCCATGCCCGATGGCTTCTACTGGAAGCCCCGCTGCCACCTGGACACGCTCCCGACAGGCCTGTTCCTGCACGGGGAGCAGGTGGCGTCCATGCAGCAGAGGGTCGACGGGACCTGGCTTGCCAGGCTGAGCCCCGAGGATGGGTTGCATGTCCCGCTGCTGCTCAGGCCGTGCAGCTCGTTCGATGCCGGCCGGCGCGGGTGCGAGCTATGGGCGCTGCGCCACGAGCAGCTGTTGCGGCGGAAGGTGGCGAAGAAGCTGCAGTGGATCGAGGACCACGTCGTGTTGCGGGGCAGGGGGAAGCAACTGGACCCAGGCGAAGTACTGGGACACCACTGACGCAGTCAGCTGCCGTTGCCTGTGTATCGGCCCCTGCGACACACCGGCGGGACAATTGGTCCATGACGAGAGAGCACGCAGGAAAGGCGCGCTGGGCGCGCGGCAAGGCCGAGGACCTGCACAGGCAGGCCCGGGAACTCGAACAGGACCGGAGCGGTGATTGGCAGGCCATGGCTCGCCGCAGGCGAGGGGCGGCGCGCCTGCGCCGCGAGGCCGACCGGTTCGACTCCATGGCGGCCCGATGGGGTGACCCCAAACTGACCCCAGCGGCCTGATAAGTCGTTGATTGCGCTAGACCGCCAATGATCGCGAATGAGCGCCTTAGTCGCTGTTTTTGTTGATGTTCCCCAACCTTGACATGGTAGGGCTCTCAGGAGATCTTCGCCGTCGCACCTATTTGGGAAGATGAAATGAATCAAGAGGCTGAAAAGCCGATAGCGGAACCTCAGGATGGTATCGCTGATCGATATGTTGGCGAGATTCTGGCTTCGGCAGCGGACAAGGGATTCAGATCACTCGATCTTTTCGTTACTTGGTTCACCGCCGGCACAGCCGCCGCTGTCGCCCTTGCGGTGGCCAATCTGCCTAACCTCGCTGGACTGATCTCGCTCGCGGCGGTCAAAGCTGCACTGCCATGGCTGTACTTCGCACTCTTGCTTGCGTTGATTTCCAAACTTTTTGGGGTCGCGGTGAGCACTGCTGCCGGCGTGGCTGAGCAAATTCGGCGAATAAGACGTGAGGCCGTCGCTGAAGGAGAAGCGTTGTCCGCAGATGCTTTTTCACAAGCAATGGAAAGAGCCAAGCCCTGGCCAATGCGATGTCTCGACCTTGGGGGAGGCGTGCCCTTCGGACGTAAGGTTTTGCGTACTCTGATGGTGAGCGGACTTGCTGCCTTTCTTGCTTCTGGATGCGTCGTGGTTTTTTGGGTGGTTCTACTCTCGCCCGCGCAAGCTAGGTGACATCATGGCAAGCTGAAGATTGTTCGGTTGAGCGAATTGAGCGCATCATGTGGCACAGCTTTGGCACAGCGAGGCGCGCAGTCATTGTGCTGTCAGGGCAGGTCGCCCCCCTCCTAAGGGGAAGGTCGCCCGTTCGAATCGGGCCGGGGTCACCAGAATCAAAGCATTACGCCGAGTGGCGTGGTCGTAAATGCAATGTTTCGCTACGTCTTGGATCGCCTCTGGCGCAGTTGGCACAGAGGCTCATGGTCGCCGACGGCACGCATTCTGATGTTGTCGCAACTCGCATGCTTTTGCTGCGCATCTCCGCCTCTGCACTTACCCTTTCCGATATCGATTCCGATACCGAAGGGGCGGATTTCGTTGATCTGATCAACCTCGGCCGTAGTTGCCTGGCTTTCATGAGCAGCCAGAATGCGGCATCCCCGCCTACGTAGGGGACGCGATGACCGACGTTCCCGCCATTCCCACCTCCCAACAGCCGACATCAGGTGTGGGAACTGTCGGGGTTTGCGGAATGACGGGAACGGCGCCAGGCCAGATGCGGGCGTATCGCAGTGATACGGTCAGGGCATGAGCATCTTCGGCGGCATCCTGTCCTTCGGCATCGCGCTGGCTGTCTTCAGTTTGTTGTTCGCCGTCTTGATGACTTTCACGGCCCTCATCATTGGAAGGGTGAGAGCAGCGATGCTGGCTGTTGCCGCCCTGTTCCGAGGCGTGGGCGAAGAACCCTACATGGACAACGTTTGCCCAGATTGCAGGGGAGTGGAAGGGTGTACGCCGCATTGCCCCGCAAGCGCGGCCGATGATGCCGCTGCGCCTGCAAGGACGACTGAGCACACTGGACAAGGCTTCAAGGCCCTTCCGCGGTTTGAGCGCAGGAAGTAGCCGACTGCAGGTGACCGACTGACGGGGCGCAGCGTAGCGCCCCGGCCGCCCATGGTTCAGCGCCATCCAGCGCCAACGAACGTTTTACACAGCAGGAAGAAGCACTGGATACAGTGCGCGATCACTCAGGGGATTGGCCATGCAGCACCGACGTAACCGGCAATGGATCAGCTGCGGCATCACCCTTGCGACGCTGCTGCTGGCACCGCTCGCCGTCGCCGCGCAGGCCATGACGGCAGAAGGACCGGTGGTGGACATGGCGGCCGTCCAGGTCACCGGCGAGCAGCCCGGTCCGGGGCTGTGGAAGGTGAGCAACACGCAGGGTCACGTGCTGTGGCTGCTGGGTACGGTGGCGCCGTTGCCGGCCGGCGTGACCTGGCGTTCTGACCAGGTGCAGCAGGTCATCGCCACCTCCGACCACGTGCTCGGTCCGCCTGGCTGGACGCCGGACGTCAAGCTCGGCCTGCTGCGCGGCCTTACCCTGCTGCCGCTTGCGATGAAGACCGCCAGGGATCCACAGGGGCGCACCCTGCAGCAGATCGTGGCGCCTGAAACCTACGCGCGCTGGCTGGGCTTGAAGGCCACCTATCTTGGCCGCGATGGCGGGGTGGAGAAGAAGCGCCCGATGATTGCTTCGGGCGAGCTGTACATGGCCTTCCTCAAGCGCCAGGGCCTGCGCGACAGCGGGCAGGTCAACGAAGCCCTGGAGCGGGCCTACAAGGCCAACAAGCTGGAGCCGGAAGAGGCGCGGGTGAAGCTTCCCATTGCCGATGCGCGGGGCGCCCTGAAGGAATTGCAGGGTACCGATGTGGACGACCGTGCCTGCTTTGAACGCACCTTGGATACGGTCGAATTCCAGGCCCCGGTCCTGCGCGAGCGTGCCAACGCGTGGGCATCGGGGGATATCGGGGCCCTGCGCCGGCTGGCCGTGATGTCCATGGCGCGCACCTGCCGGGACGTGGTGCAGGATTCGGCATTCGCGCGCAGCCGCGGTTGGAACGACTTGCCGCAGCAGGCGCGCACACAGTGGGTGGGCCTGGCCGACAGGGCGCTGACCCAGCATGCCAGCACTTTCTCCACGGTACCGGTCAGCCTGCTGCTCGGCCCGGAAGATTACCTCGGTGCGTTGCGCGCACGCGGCTATGAGATCGAGCCGCCGCCGGAATGACCTGCTGACGCTGACGCGCGTAGTGCTCAGCGCAGCGGCATGCGCAGGGTGAAGGTGGTCCCGATAGCCTCGCCGGACTGCACCGTCAGTGCGCCGCCATGCGAAACGGCGATCTGCGAAGCGATGTACAGGCCCAGGCCCAGGCCGGAATCCAGTCGCTGGTCGCCGGTGCGGTGGAAGGGCTCGAACAGGGTCTTCATCGACGCCTCGGCAATCACCCCTTCGTTGCGCACTTCCAGCACCAGCGCGGTGTCGTCGGCGTGCCCGCGCAGTGTGATCGGATGGCCCTTGCGGCCATGGATGGCCCCGTTGATCAGCAGGTTGCTGACCAGTTGCGAAAGGCGGTCCGCATCACAGGTCACCACCTCGGGCAGTGCCAGTTCAACGATCAACGGACAACCGGGGTAGGGGGCCAGTGCCTGCTCGGCGGTGTTGGCCAGCAGCGCAGACAGATCGCGCCAGGGCCGCACGCGCAGGGCGATGCCCGAGCCCAGCCGGCCGCGTGCGAAATCCAGCGTCACATCGATCAATTCCGCCATCCGGTCCGCGCTGTCGTCCAGGTGCCGCAGCAGGCTCTGCTGCGCCTCGCTGGTGGCCGACAAGGACAGCAGGTCGGAGGTCACCCGGATCGCCTGCAGCGGGTTGCGCAGGTCGTGGGCCAGCACGGCGATGAACTCCTCGCGCTCCTTGCCTTCCTGGCGCAGCGCGCTGTTGAGCACTTCGGAGGCCTGCAGGCGGCTTTCGGGGGACGCGTTCGGATCCCGCTTGTCGCCGTCGTGCTGGTCATCGGTGTCGTGCGCTTCCGCCGCGCCGATCTGCTCGGCCACCACCGCACCCAGCGCACGCATGGCGTGCACGATTTCATCGGTGATCACGCGCGGCTCGGGATCCAGCGTGCACAGCGTGCCGAACACCCGCCCATCGGCCAGTACCACCGGCACCGAGATGTAGCTGCGGAAGCCATGCAGGGCCGGGATTGGACTTTCGCAGCGCTTCTGGTCCTGGCGACAATCGCCGAACCAGATCGCTTCCCCGGTCGCGGTCACGTCGCGGCAGAAGGTGTTGATCAGATCCAGCCGAAGGCCGGCGGAGATGCCGAGCCCAGCGCGGTCCAGTGCGTGCACGGCGCGCCATTGCTGCTCACCGACCTCGCCGATCAGCGCCACACGCATGCCGCTTACCGCACAGGCAAGTTCGAGGCAGGAATGGAACGAGGGCAGGGGACCTTCCTTGGTGGATCTGTCATGCATAGGGCGGGGCATGTCGTTTCAGGAACACTGGGCCGAATGTCAGCCGCGATGGGTCGATTGTGACATTGCCATTCGGATCCCGTTCCCTGGCGCCGCGACGCATCCTTAACCGTTCATCCGATTGGCCCGGCTTGCTTGGCGCTCGGGTGTCGACGCTATCAACGATCAGCGCCATGCCGGAGCGGGTAGTAGAGGCACGTTCCGCCGCCTGGAAACTCAGTCGCGTCTGATGGGCTGGGTGCGTCGAAAGCTGCACGCTGGCACCGCGACATCTGACACCCCGTTGGCATGGAGTTTCGCCATGGAATACATGATCGCGCTGTTGAAAGAAATGGCGCTTGTCCCGGTAACCCTTCTGCCGATCATCAATCCGCTGAGCATCGCCTCGATATTCGTCTCCACCGTTGGCAACAAGCACACCCTGGCGCGCGTGCTGGCGCGCCAGATCGGGATGAACGTGGCGTGGGTGATCATTGCCTCGATGCTGGTCGGCACCTACGTGCTGACCATCTTCGGCATTTCGCTGGCGGTGGTGCGCTTCGGTGGCGGCCTGCTGGTGGCGGCCAGTGCCTGGCGCATGCTGGCCCCGCGCCCGGATACCTCACCGACGGTGCAGGAGACCGAGGCGGCGGGTATTGCCGACAATCAGTTGATGCAGCGCAGTTTCTATCCGCTGACGTTCCCGCTGACCACTGGCCCGGGTGTGATTTCCGCCTGCATCACCTTGGGCGCGCACGGGGAATCGATGAATCCGCTGCATTTTCTTTCCGGCGCGATCGTCGCGGTCGGCGGCGCACTCATGGTGGCAGTGGTGATCTACCTGATCCTGCGCAATTCGATCGTGGTGGTCACCCGCCTGGGGCCCTCAGGCGCGGTGGTGATGCAGCAACTGGTTGCCTTCGTGCTGTTGTGCATCGGCATCCAGCTGGTGTGGTCGGGCTGGCTGGACCTGAGCGCAGCCCATTGAAAGGGAGCGGCCGCTCAACGTGCGGTCAGCAGCTCCACCAGCTGCCGCAGCCGATACGGCTTGGGCAGGAATTCCACGTGCCCCGGCAACGGCGGCAGCTGCGAACGCGCATAGCCGGAAGACAGGATCATCCGTGCGCCTGGCTGGGTACGGGCAACGTGTTCACTGAGCTCGATCCCGGACATCCCGTTGGGCATGCTGACATCGCTGAACACCACATCGTATTGATGCTCGCCAGCCATCATCGCCAGCGCTTCGTGGCCATCGGCGGTGGTATCGACGTTGATGCCCAGGTCCTGCAGGGCCAGGCCGATCATGTCGCGCAGGTCTTCCTGGTCTTCGACCATGAGTACGCGGATGGAATCAGTCATTGGCGGGAACCTCCAGGGCAGGCAGCAGCAGGCTGACCGTCGTGCCACCACCTTCGGTGCTGGACACATCGACGAAACCGCCGCATTGGGTGATGAAACCGAACACCTGGCTCAGGCCCAGACCGCTGCCCTTGCCGATGTCCTTGGTCGTGAAAAATGGCTCGCTGGCCCGGGCGGCGACGTCTGGCGCCATGCCGTGGCCTTCATCCTGCACGCGGATGGCGACGAAATTCCGGTACGTGGGCGTGTCGGCCTGGGGGTCCAGGCGACGCTCGATGTCGCCAATGATACAGATCCGGCCGCCATTGGGCATGGCATCGCAGGCATTGCCGACCAGGTTGGACAGCGCCGCCTCCAGTTGCCCGGGATCCAGCAGCACGTCCGGCAGGTCGCTGCGCAGCTGCAGGCTGAGTGAATGATGGGCCAGGCAGCGCTGCTGGAGCGCGGCCATCGCCGGTTGCAGCCAGTTCGCGGTGGTGACGCGTTCGCGCACCAGTGTCTGGCCAGCACCGAAGGCAAGCAGCTGCCGCGTCAGCAGCGCGCCACGGTCGGCCGCGGCCTGCGCATTGCCGATCAGGCGTTCGGTGGTTTCATCTGAAGCGCAACGCAGGGCGATCAGGTCCAGCGCATTGTGGATGGTGGTCAGCAGGTTGTTGAACTCGTGCGCCAGCCCGCGGCTGAGCTGGCTCACTTTTTCGAACTGCTGGGTGCTGGCGAGCGCCCGCTGCGCATCACGCAGCAGCACCTGCGCCTGGTAGCTTTCGGTGATATCGCGGGTCACCTTGACGAAGCCGACGAGGTGCTCGGCTTCATACACCGGTTCGATGACCACGCTGGCGCGGAAACGGCTGCCGTCACTACGCACGCGCCAGCCCTCACCGGCATAGCGGCCTTCGCTGGCGGCGATGGCAAGCGAGCGCTCGGGCTCGCCGGCATCGCGGTCGTCGGGGCAGTGGAAACGGCTGAAATGGGTGCCGATCACTTCCTCGGCGCTGTAGCCCTTGATCCGCTGCGCGCCAGGATTCCAGGTGCACACCACGCCGTCCGGATCCATCAGGTACAGGGCATGGTCAGTGACGCTCTCGATGAGGAGCGTCAACTGTCTGGACGTATCTGTCTGGGCGGTGAGCTTGGAGACGGCGTTTACCACGGGACTGCGCTGAAACCCCTGAGGCCGGTGACGCTAGAAGCGACAGTGTGAAGGAATTGTATACGCGGTCACGTGCCGAAAGTCGTGCCGGAAACGACGGGCATTCAGTTAACATCGCACTTCTTTGTGCCGAGATCTCCACCCATGACGTCAGCTTCAAGTACGCGCGACCCCTGGATATGGGGCCTGTCGGCCGCCCTGCTGGCGGCAACCGCTGCGCTTGAACTGGTTGTCCCGCTTGGGTATGCGGTCTGGCTGGCGTACTTCCTGGCGATTGGCGTGACGGTGTTCCAGCGCCATGCCGGGCTGCCGCTGGTGGTCGCCGTGGCCGCCTGTGTGTTCCTGGCGGTGGGCTACAACATTGCGCCTGCGAGTACCAATTCAGCTTTTTCATACGTCAACCGCAGCATTGGCGGATTCGCCTTCCTGATGATCGGATTGATCGTCAACCGCGCAATCCAGGCGCGCCGTGAGGCGGCCGAGGCGCTGTGGCTGCAGGAGAGTGAAAACGTCGTGGCGATGAGCCTGCGCGGCGACCTGGGGCCGGAAAAGATCGCCGAGGCGGCGATGACCACCCTGGCCGAGCAGCTGAAAGCGCAGACCGCGGTGATGTACCGCATCGAGAACCATCAGCTGTTGCTGACCGGCGGCGTTGCGTTGCCGGCCACCGTCCCGCAGTCGCTGGGCCTGAACGAAGGGCAGCTGGGCGAGGTGATCCGGGAAGGCAAGGTGCGCCATCTGCAGGAAGGCGAAGGCAGCGTGCTGCAGATCAGCAGCAGCCTGGGCAGCACCTCGTTGCGCGAACGCGTGCTGGCGCCGATCTTCAGCGATGACCAGATCGTGGGCGTGGTGGAACTGGGCCGCATCCGCGCGGGCCGTGCGCCGCAGCTGGACCGTGAGCTGCTGCAGCGCTGCGCCGACACCATCGGCATCGCGCTGCGCGCGGCCGTGTTGCGCGCGCGGCTGGCCGAACTGCTGGAAGAATCCCAGCGCCAGAGCGAAGAGCTGCAGGCCCAGCAGGAAGAGTTGCGGGTGGCCAACGAAGAACTGGAAGAACAGAGCCGCAGCCTGCTGCATTCGCAGACCAACCTGGAGCAGCAGCAGGCCGAGATGGAGCAGACCAACGTGCAGCTGGAAGAGCGCACGCATGAGCTGGAAGGCCAGAAGCAGGCGCTGCTGGTGGCGCAGGCGCAGCTGGTGCGCAATTCCAATGAGCTGTCGGCCGCTTCGCGCTACAAGTCCGAATTCCTGGCCAACATGTCGCACGAACTGCGCACCCCGCTCAACAGCTCGCTGATCCTGGCCAAGCTGCTGTCGGACAATCGCGATGGCACGCTCAGCGACGAGCAGGTCAAGTACGCGCAGGCCATCCTGTCGTCCAACAACGACCTGCTGGCGCTGATCAATGACATCCTGGACCTGGCCCGCATCGAGGCCGGTCACGTGGAACTGGCCGATGAGATCGTCGTCGTCGAAGGCGCCCTGCAGCGCCTGCGCGAGACCTTCGAGCCGCTGGCGCGGGAGAAGGGCCTGGCGCTGGAGATCGTCGCCGACACCGGCGCGCCCAGCCAGTTCACCGCCGACAGTCAGCGCCTGCAGCAGATCCTCAAGAACCTGCTGGCCAACGCCGTGAAGTTCACCGAACACGGCACGGTCAGCCTGCAGGTGCAGGCCGCCGGCCGCGACCGCGTGCGTTTCGTGGTGCGCGACAGCGGCATCGGCATTGCCGCCGAACAGCTGGACGCCATCTTCGAGGCCTTCCGCCAGGCAGATGGCAGCACCCGCCGCCGCTACGGTGGCACCGGCCTGGGGCTGTCGATTTCGCGTGACCTGGCCACCCGGATGGGCGGTGACATCCGCGTGGAGAGCGAGCCGGGCCGCGGCAGCACCTTCATCGTGGAACTGCCCTTGAGCGGGGCGCCGGAACAGCCCGACGCGCCGGCCACGCTGGGCAGCGCGCACGCGCCTCAGCCGATGGTCGCCTCGGCGGCGCCACCGTCACCGGTTCGGGCAGGGGCCAGTGCCGGCTCGCCGGCGGTGCGCAGCGAAGCGGTTTCGCCGTCGTTGGGCGCCTGGAAGACGGCCGTGGCCCACGGCGCCAGCGCCCAGCGTAGTGAGCGCCTGATCCTGGCAGTGGAAGATGACGCCGCCTTCGCCGAAGCGCTGGTCACGCTGGCACGCGAACTCGATTTCGACTGCGTGGTGGCCACCACCGCCGAGGAAGCCTTGTCGCTGGCGCGCGAGCTGCGCCCCAGTGGCGTGCTGCTGGACATCGGGCTGCCCGACGTGTCCGGCCTGAGCGTGCTCGAACGCCTGAAGCGTGACCCGCTGACCCGCCACATCCCCGTGCACGTGGTATCGGGCATGGAGCGCAGCCAGCTGGCGATGGAACTGGGTGCCATCGGTTACGTGATCAAGCCGGCCACCCGTGAGCGACTGGTCGAGGCGATCCAGCATCTGGAAAAGACCAGCCAGCGCGACGTGCGCCGCCTGCTGATCGTCGAAGATGACACCGAACTGCGCGGCAACCTGGAACTGCTGCTGGGCCGGGAACAGCTGGAAATCACCGCCGTCGGCACCCTCGCCGAAGCCGTGCAGCAGCTCAGCAGCGCGACCTTCGACTGCATGGTGACCGACCTGGCGTTGCCCGATGGCAGCGGTTACGACCTGCTGGAATTCATGGCCGGCAGCGAGGATGTCAGCTTCCCGCCGGTGATCGTCTACACCGGCCGCGCGCTGGGCCGCGAAGAAGAACAGCGCCTGCGCCGGTATTCCAAGAGCATCATCATCAAGGGCGCACGCTCGCCGGAGCGCCTGCTTGATGAAGTCACCCTGTTCCTGCACAGCGTGGAAGCCAACCTGCCCAGCGACCAGCAGCGCCTGCTGCGCGAAGCGCGTCGCCGCGATTCGGTGCTGGATGGGCGCACCGTGCTGCTGGCCGAAGACGATGTGCGCAACATCTTCGCCCTGTCCAGCGTGCTCGAGCCGCTGGGGGTGAAGCTGGAGATCGCCCGCAACGGTCGCGAAGCCGTTGATCGCCTGGCCAGCATGGAAGTGGACCTGGTGCTGATGGACATCATGATGCCGGAGATGGATGGCCTGACCGCGATGCGCGAGATCCGCAGCCAGCGCCAGCACAAAGACCTGCCGATCATCGCGCTGACCGCCAAGGCCATGCCCGACGACCGCGAGCGCTGCCTGCAGGCCGGTGCCAACGACTACATCGCCAAGCCCATCGACGTCGACAAACTGGTGTCGCTGTGCCGGGTGTGGTGCTCGCGGCAATGAACGAGCAGGAGCTGTTCGACCTGGAACTGAAGGTGCTGGTGGAGGCGATCTACCAGCGCTACCACTACGATTTCCGCAACTATGCGGTGTCCTCGCTGCGGCGTCGGATGCACCAGGCGATGCAGCGTTACGAATGTGCGCGCCTGTCGGACCTGCAGCACCGGCTGCTGCATGAGCCGGAGCTGTTCACCCAGGCGATGCAGTTCTTCACCGTGCAGGTGTCGGAGATGTTCCGTGACCCGGCCTACTTCCTGGCGCTGCGCGAGCATGCCGTGCCGGTGCTGAAGACCTATCCGTCGATCAAGCTGTGGGTGGCCGGCTGCAGCACCGGCGAGGAAGTCTGGTCGCTGGCGATCCTGCTGCAGGAAGAGGGGCTGTTGGACCGCAGCATCATCTACGCCACCGACATCAATCCGGCCGCGCTGGCCGCGGCTGAATCGGGCACCTATGGCATCGACCGCATCGCCCAGTTCAGCCGCAACTACCTGCAGGCCGGCGGCCAGGGGTCGTTGTCGGACTACTACACCACCGGCTACGACGGTGCGGTGTTCGATCGTCGCCTGCGTCGCAACGTGGTGTTCGCCGACCACAGCCTGGCCACCGATACGGTGTTCTCCGAAGTGCACCTGGTGTCCTGCCGCAACGTGCTGATCTACTTCAACCGGCCGCTGCAGGACCGCGCCGTCGGCCTGTTCCGCGAAGCCCTGGTCCATCGCGGCTTCCTGGGCCTGGGCAGCAAGGAATCGCTGCAGTTCGGCGAGCACGGCAATGCCTTTGAAGCCGCTGCACGCGAACAGCGCCTGTACCGGAAGGCGGCCTGATGGACGGTCCGGTCCCGCGCGTGTTGGTGATCGGTGCTTCGGCAGGCGGCGTTTCGGCGCTGCAGCGCGTGCTGGGCGCGTTGCCGGCGGCGCTGCCGTGCCCGGCGCTGGTGGTGCTGCACATACCGCGTGACCGCCCCAGCCGGATCGCCGAACTGCTCGATCCGGGTTCGGCGCTGCGGGTGCGCGAGGCAGAGGACAAGCAGCCGCTGGAGGTGGGCACGGTGACCTTCGCCCCGCCGGATTACCACATGCTGGTGGAAGACGAAGCCTCCATCGCGCTGTCGCTGGATGAGGCTGTGTTGTTTTCGCGCCCGGCCATCGACCCGTTGTTCGAATCGGCCGCGGCGGTGTTTGGTGCCGATGTCCTGGCGATCCTGCTGACCGGGGCCAGCAGCGATGGCAGCGAAGGCGTGGCTGCCGTGCGCCAGGCCGGTGGCAAAGCCTGGCTGCAATGCCCCGAAGATGCCGAGGCGTCGATGATGCCTGCCTCGGCCCTGCAGCGTGCCGGCGCCGATGCGGTGCTCACGCTGGATGAACTATGCGAATGCCTGAAGGAATTGAAATGAACCTGCTTGCTCCTGCGCCGGTGGAAGACGCGGCGCCGGTCAACATACTGATCGTTGATGACGTGCCGCAGAACCTGGTGGCGATGGAAGCGCTGCTGCGCCGTGATGGCCTGCGCATCCTCTGCGCTGCCTCCGGCAACGAGGCGCTGGAACTGCTGCTGGAACACGAAGTCGCGCTGGCCCTGCTGGATGTGCAGATGCCGGAGATGGATGGCTTCGCACTGGCCGAACTGATGCGAGGCTCGGCGCGCAGCCGCGACGTGCCGATCATCTTCCTGACCGCTTCGCCGCAGGATCCGGTGCGCGCCTTCAAGGGCTATGAAAGCGGTGCGGTGGATTTCCTGCACAAGCCGATCGAGCCCCAGATCATCCTCGGCAAGCTCGGCGTGTTCATCGAGCTCTACCAGCAGAAGCGCCTGTTGAAGTCGCGCAACGAAGCGCTGGAGCGCGCGCTGACGCTCAACGAAACCATGATGGCCGTGCTCACCCACGACCTGCGCACGCCACTTTCGGCGATCCTGCTGTGCGCGGACAAACTGTCGCTGGACATCCCGGCCGATGCCAGCGCGCAGCAGACCTTGCGCCACCTGGAGACCAGCACGCTGCGCATGGCGCGCATGGTCGACCAGCTGCTCGACTTCTCGCGCATCCGTTCCGGCGGGCTGCGCCTGGAGCGCACCCCGTGCAATGCGGCCACCGTGATCGATGCGGTGGTGCAGGAAGTGGAGCAGGGCAACGCGACGGCGGCGATCGAAGTCGTCGCGGTGGGCGATGCGCGCATGCAGGGCGACCCGGACCGGCTGGCCCAGGTGGCCTCCAACCTGATCGGCAACGCGCTGCTGCATGGCGGTCAGGCCCCCATCCAGGTGCATGTGGATGGCGAGGACCCGGCCCAGGTGGTGCTGCGCGTGCGTAACCGCGGGCAGATCGGTGAAAGCCTGCTGCCGCGCCTGTTCGAGCCCTTCAAGGCCAGTTTCCACGCCAGCAAGGGGCTGGGCCTGGGCCTGTTCATCGCCGACCAGTTCGTGCGTGCACACGGTGGCCAGCTGCAGGCCCGCAACGAAGCGCAGGACGTGGTGTTCGAAGCCCGCTTGCCGCGCCGGGCCTGACCCGGCCGGCATTGCGCGGCCGTCGCCGCGGCGGCAGACTCCTGCCATGCACGCGCCGCGCTTCCATGTCCGCAGTTACGGTGACACCCAGGGCGGCGATCGCCACGCTTATGCGCAGTGGGTGTTGCCGCTGCAGGGTGAGCTGGAGTTCGAGCTCGACGGCCACGCTGCGCGGCTGGATGCGCTGCAGGGCGTGTTCGTGGCACCCGGCGAGCACCATGACCAGGTCGGACAGGGCCGCAACCAGCACCTGATCATCGACTGCGATGCCGCCTGGTTCGACGATCACACCCTCGAGCACCTGCGCGGACAGCGCTGGCTGTCGCTGCCACGGGTGTTGCGCGCCTCCCTGCAGGCGTTGCCAGCCACAAGCGGCGGCGAGCAGCTGCTGCCGCTGCTGCTGCAGGCGTTCGCGCCCGATGGCAGCGGTGCACGCCTGCAGGCCCTGTGCGCGCGCATGCAGGCCGCCCCGGGCGAAGCCTGGCCGGTGGAGCGCATGGCGCGGCTGGCAGGCCTCAGCAGCAGCCATCTGCACGCCCGCTTCGTCCGCGAGCTGGGACTGCCGCCGCAGGCGTGGTTGAGTTCATTGCGGCTGCGCTGGGCCCGTCATCTGCTGCGCAGCACCCCGCTGCCCATCAGCACGGTCGCGCAGCAGGCGGGTTACTCCGAACAGAGCGCGCTGACCCGTGCGTTGCGCCGCGAAACCGGACGCACGCCGTCGATGTGGCGGCGGCAACCACCGTAGGCCGGGTCAAGACGCGCGTGGCCGGGGCGCACTAGACTTCGCGCCTGTCTGCAGCAAGGGTGTGCGATGAATCGTTCGATGAGCGTGGGGATCGGCAACGGCGTGATGGCCGGTGCGCTGTGGGGTGTGGTGTTCCTGGCGCCTGCGGTGCTGCTGGCGTTTGATGCCCTGCAGCTGTCGGCCGGCCGCTACCTCATCTACGGGCTGGTGGCGCTGGTGCTGCTGGCGCCGCGCTGGAAGCGGCTTGCACCGCAGCTGGGCATGGCCGAATGGCGCGGACTGGTGTGGCTCAGCCTGGCGGGCAACCTGGTGTATTTCCTGCTGTTGGCCACGGCGGTGCAGTGGGCCGGCGGTGCCGCCGCGTCGTTGATCGTCGGCCTGATTCCGGTGGTGGTGACCCTGGTGGCGGTGCGCGAGGAGGGCGCGGTACAGCTGCGCCAGCTGGCGCCCGCGCTGCTGCTGTGCCTGCTGGGCGTGGCGCTGGTGGGTTACGAAGCTTTGGTGTCCGAACATGTGCAGACGCCTTGGCGGCAGCGCGTGCTCGGGTTGCTGTGTGCGTTTGGGGCGCTGTTCTCCTGGGCGGCGTATTCGGTGGGCAACAGCCGCTGGCTGGCCCGGCGCCCGGATCTTTCCGCGCACGATTGGTCGCTGCTCACCGGCGTGGTCACCGGTGCGCTGGCGCTGCTGCTGGTGCCCTCGGCGTTCCTGTTCAATGGCGCGGTGCACGCGCCCAGCCAATGGGGGTTGTTCTGGGCGGTCAGCGCCGGCGTGGCGGTGATCGCCTCGCTGCTCGGCAATGCCTGCTGGAACCGCGCCAGCCGCCTGCTGCCGTTGACCCTGACCGGACAGATGATCGTGTTCGAGACCCTGTTCGCGCTGCTGTACGGCTTTGCCTGGCAACGCCGCTGGCCGACCCTGCTGGAAACAATGGCGATCGGTTGCCTGGTGGCAGGCGTGTTGTGGTGCGCGCACGCACACCGCGCGCCGCCGGCTATCGCCGAACATGCCGGATGAAGGCCGGCGGAGCCTGCATGGTCTCCGATGCAACCTTTTTCGACGACGTTGGCGGCTGATCAGGGGGCGCGGTTTTTGCACTGCAACACTTGACAGCGGCTTGCCCGGCGGTGTTTTCTAACGTCATGGTCCTTGCCGCCGCCCTCGTCGCCCCGCTCCTTGCCGCTTCCGCGGCACGCCTGCGTGCGAGCTCCACGACCGGCACCACCACCATTACCACCATTACCACCACCACCACCCGCAGGGTGCGGTCCGTCGTCTTCGCGTAACTCACGAAAACCACGGCCCCGCACCGAACCAGGTGGCGGGGAAACCTTCCACTGGCGCGATGCGGGGCCTCCCACCGAGGTCACCATGTCCATTGCCGCTGCTGCACCGTCCGCCGATTCCGCTCCGCCACCTTCCGCCGCGCAACCGCGCGTGGTGGTGCACAAGTTCGGCGGTACCTCCGTCGCCGACGCGGACTGCTACCGCCACGTCGCGCGGCTGCTGCAGGCGCGTCCGGAAGCATTGCAGGTCACCGTGGTGTCGGCCATGAAGGGCGTGACCGACGCGCTGATCGCGCTGGCGCGGTTGGCCGCGGCCGGCGATGCGCAATGGCGCGAACACTGGCATGACCTGCGCGCCCGCCATCGCGGCGCGGCGGCGTCGCTGCTCGGCGAACACGCGGGCGCCAGCGTGGAATGGCTCGATGCCCGTTTCGATGAGCTCGCCGAACTGCTGGCCGCGCTGGCGGTGATCGGTGGCCTGCCCGAGGAAGTGCTCGATCGCGTGCAGGGCTTGGGTGAAGTCTGTTCGGCGCACCTTCTGGGCCAGCATTTCCTGGCCAGCGGCGAGCCGTGCGCGGTGCTGGATGCGCGCGAGGTGCTGGTGGTCGAGCACGGCGAGCTGGGTGTCAACGTCGATTGGGAAACCAGCGCACAGCGCCTGCACGCGTGGCGACAGGCGAACGCGCAGCAGCGCGTCGTGGCCACCGGCTTCATCGCACGCGACCGCCAGGACCGCATCACCACCCTCGGCCGCAACGGCAGTGATTACTCCGGGGCGATCTTCGCGGCGCTGTTCAATGCCGATGAGCTGCAGATCTGGACCGACGTCGATGGGGTGCTGTCGGCTGATCCGCGGCTGGTGCCCGAAGCGGTGCAGCTCGAGGCGCTGAGCTACGACGAGGCCTGCGAACTGGCCTATTTCGGCGCCAAGGTGGTGCATCCGCAGACCATGTCCCCGGCCATCCAGCGCGGCCTGCCGATCCTGATCCGCAATACCTTCCAACCCGAGCATCCCGGTACCCGCATCAGCGCGGAGCGCTCGGTGCGTGGACCGATCAAGGGCCTGACCCTGAGCGCGGAACTGGCCGTGCTGAACCTGGAAGGCACCGGCCTGATCGGCGTGCCGGGCACGGCCGAGCGGGTGTTCTCCGCACTGCGCCAGGCGCATGTGTCGGTGGTGATGATCTCGCAGGGCTCGTCTGAACACTCCATCTGCTGCGTGGTCCGCGGCAACGAATCCGAACGCGGTCGTGACGCGTTGCTGCAGGCCTTCGCGCATGAGCTGGCGGTCGGCCAGGTGCAGCGCGTGCAGGTGCGCGGCGGGGTCAGCGTGCTGGCGGCGGTAGGCGACGGCATGGCCGGCCAGCCCGGCGTGGCGGCGCGCCTGTTCGAATCGCTGGGCAGGGCGCAGGTCAACATCCTGGCCATCGCGCAGGGTTCGAGCGAGCGCAATATTTCAGTGGCTGTGGACAGCGGCGATGCCACCCGTGCGCTGCGCGCGGCACATGCCGGATTCTGGCTGTCACCGCAGACCTTCGCGGTCGGGGTGATCGGGCCTGGCAATGTCGGCGCGGCGTTGCTGGACCAGCTGCAGGCCGCGCAGCCGCAGCTGCTGGGCAAGGCCAACATCGACCTGCGCCTGCGCGCGGTGGCGTCCCGACGCGGCATGCACCTCGCCCCGCGTGCGTTGCAGGGGCCGTGGCGTGCCGCGCTGGCAGACGCACCCAGCGCCAGCGACCTGGACGCGTTCACCGCGCACCTGTTGTCAGCGCACCTGCCACACGCGGTGGTCATCGACTGCAGCGGCAGTGCCGAGGTCGCCGGGCGCTACGAAGGCTGGCTGGCGGCGGGCATCCATGTGGTGACGCCGAACAAACAGGCCGGCTCCGGGCCGCTGGCGCGTTACCAATCGATCCGCGCTGCGGCGGCGGCCAGCGGGGCGCGCTTCCGTTACGAGGCCACCGTCGGCGCCGGCCTGCCGGTGATCACCACGCTGCGCGACCTGGTCGATACCGGCGATGAAGTGCTGTCCATCGAAGGCATCTTCTCCGGCACCCTGGCGTGGCTGTTCAACCGCTTCGACGGCAGCCAGCCGTTCTCCGCATTGGTAGAGCAGGCACGGGGCATGGGCTATACCGAACCGGACCCGCGCGATGACCTGTCCGGCATCGACGTGGCCCGCAAGCTGGTGATCCTGGCGCGCGAAGCCGGGCGCGAGCTGAGCCTGGAACAGGTGCAGGTGGAAAGCCTGGTGCCCGAGGCGCTGCGTGCCGGCAGCGTGGACGACTTCATGCAGCGCCTGGGCGATAATGATGAGGCGCTGCTGCAACGCCTGCAGCAGGCGCGCGCACGCGGCGCCGTGCTGCGTTACGTCGCCGCGCTGTCAGCGCAGGGCGCATCGGTCGGGCTGGTGGAAGTGCCGGTGGACCATGCCTTCGCCAACCTCAAACTGACCGACAACGTGGTGCAGTTCCGCACCCGGCGCTACTGCGACAACCCGCTGGTCGTGCAAGGGCCGGGCGCGGGTCCGGAGGTCACCGCGGCCGGCGTGTTCGCCGATCTGCTGCGGGTGGCTGCGGGCGAGGGAGCGCGCCTGTGATCGCACGTGCATTCGCACCGGCCTCGGTGGGCAATGTGGGGGTAGGCTTCGACATCCTTGGCCATGCCATCGCCGGTGTCGGTGACACGGTGACGGTGCGCCGCATCGCCGAGCGCGAGGTGCGCATCGAGGCCATCCACGGGGCCGCCGTGCCGTTGCCACGGGAGGCTGCGTTGAACACTGCCGGTGCATCGCTGCTGGCGCTGCAACAAGCGCTGGACCTGCCGTTCGGCTTCGCCGTGGAGATCGACAAGGGCATTCCACTGGGATCGGGCATGGGCGGCTCGGCGGCCTCGTGCGTGGCTGCGCTGGTGGCCGCCAACGCACTGTTGGACAACCCGCTGGACCGCCACGCGCTGTATCGCTTTGCGCTGGAAGGCGAACTGGTAGCCAGCGGCGGCCGCCATGGTGACAACCTCGGTCCGATGCTGCTGGGTGGGCTGGTGCTCAGCACCGCCGACCGGCTGGTGCCGATCCCGGTGCCGGCGCGCTGGCACAGCCTGCTGGTGCACCCGGATGCGGTGCTGGAAACGCGCCGCGCGCGCGCCGCGCTGCAGGGCAGCTATGCATTGGGCGATTTCGTGGCGCAGAGCGCCAACCTGGCGCTGGTGCTGGCCGGCTGCCACCAGGGCGATGCCGCGCTGGTACGAGCCGGCCTGCGTGACGTGCTGGTCGAGCCGCGCCGCGCGCCGTTGATCATCGGCTTTGATGCCGCGCGTGATGCCGCGCTGGCGGCCGGTGCGATGGGTGCCAGCATTTCCGGCGCCGGCCCCAGCGTGTTCGCCTGGTTCGAAGACCAGGCCAGTGCCGAAGCCGCTGCCGCGCCGGTGCAGGCGGCCTTCTCTGCGGCCGGCTTCGACAGCCAGGCATGGGTGTCTTCGCTGGCAGCGCCGGCGGCGGTGCTGCTGTGAACTCTTCTTCCTTACAGGATCGTGCGATGCGCTTTGTCTCTACTCGCGGCCAGTCCCCTGCCGTTTCGCTGAGTGCGGCGATCGCCGCCGGGCTGGCTCCGGATGGCGGCCTGTACGTGCCCGAACGGCTGCCCGCGCCGCGCGAATGGATCGCAACGCCGAGCCTGGCGCAGACCGCCGCGCAGGTGCTGGCACCGTTCTTCGAAGGCGATCCGCTGGCCGCCGCGCTGCCGGCGATCTGTGCCGAAGCCTTTGATTTCCCGGTACCGCTGCGCCCGCTGCCGCGCCGGGGCGACCATGTGCTGGAGCTGTTCCATGGGCCCACGGCGGCCTTCAAGGATGTCGGTGCGCGCTTCCTCGCCGCCACCCTGGCACGCCTGCGCAATGGCGAGTCGAAGCCGCTGACGATCGTGGTAGCCACCTCCGGTGATACCGGTGCGGCGGTGGCGGCGGCCTTCCACGGCCAGCCGGGTCTGCGCGTGGTGGTGCTGTATCCCGATGGCCGGGTGTCGCCGCGGCAGGCGCACCAGCTGGGCTGTTTCGGCGACAACATCCAGGCCTTCCGCGTTGCCGGTTCGTTCGATGACTGCCAGGCGCTGGTCAAGCGGGCGCTCGGCGATGGCGAACTGCAGGCCATCGTGCCGCTCAGCTCGGCCAACAGCATCAGCCTGGGCCGGTTGCTGCCGCAGATGAGTTACTACGCCCACGCCGCGCTCCAGCATCAGCAGGCGGGCAGGGCAGCGCTGAACCTGGTGATCCCGACCGGCAACCTGGGCAATGCGATGGCCGCGATCCTGGCCCGGGCGATCGGCCTGCCGATCGGGCGCATCGCGCTGGCAACCAATGCCAACGACGTGCTGCCGCGCTACTTCGCCGGCGCCGACTACCAGCCCGCCCATAGCGTTGCCACCACCGCCAACGCCATGGATGTCGGCGCGCCGAGCAACTTCGAACGGCTGCGCTGGCTGTTCAACGGCGATGACGCGGCGTTGCGCCAGGCCTTCACCGCAGAGGCGGTGGATGACGTGGCGATCCGCGCCACCATCGCCAGCGCGCATGCCGGGGGCGGCGAAGTGTTCTGCCCGCACACGGCCACTGCGGTCAACGTGCTCAACACGCTGCGCGCCAAGGGAGCCAAGGGGGACTGGGCGGTGGTGGCGACCGCGCACCCGGCCAAGTTCGAATCAGTGGTCGAACCGTTGATCGGCGAGGCGCTGGCGGTGCCGCCGGCGCTGGAGGCGCTGCTGCGCAGGCCGGCACATGCCGAGCCGCTGGCGGCCGACCACGCGGCGTTCCGTGCGGTGCTGCAGGCCGGCGTCCCGATGCCCTGACGAGAAGCCGCCGAGCATGGCTCGGCGCTACCAGGGCGTGGCGCAGGCACGTCGAGCGTGGTGCGGTAGCGCCGACCCGTGGTCGGCGAGCGCGCAGCGCGGCCTGTGTCGATCGTGGTGCGGTAGCGCCGACCCATGGTCGGCGAGCGCGCAGCGCGGCGTGTGTCCGGCTGACGCCAGCTCTTTCCCCGCCTTCAGCGCGTTACCCGCTCGCCAGCGTCCGCAGCGCCGGTTCGTCCAGCAGTTCCACCACGTTGAGGTGGGGCAGGGCGATCAACGCCTGTTGGCGCAAGCGGGTGAAGGTGCGGCTGACCGTTTCCATGGTCAACCCGAGATGGTCGGCGATGTCGCCGCGGCCCATCGGCAGGGTGACCCGCAGCGGATCACCGCCCAGCCGTGCCTCGCGCTCGGCCAGCCGCAGCAGGAA
>Ga0265780_10003498_pt1 | contig 20644 bp, 18 predicted proteins | sample P1T30metagenome_FD_192432 | JGI IMG/M metagenome (GOLD analysis project Ga0265780, IMG submission 192432) | Plant litter microbial communities from East Loma Ridge, Irvine, California - P1 T30 | ecosystem: Environmental > Terrestrial > Plant litter > Unclassified | place: USA: California...
ACCAGGACAATGATGCGAGATCCACACCGCTCACGTAAATGTTGCGGGATGTCTCTACCAACTCTATCATCAAAGCCCATGCCCTCGACCTTGACGGCAGCCACGAGGTACCAAAGGCTCAACGACGCTGCCGCTACTTAGTGCGTCCCCTGGTGCAACCACGAATGACAATATCGGTGTAACTGCGCAGATCACGTGTCATAAATCGAGTATCTCTTTACCGCAGATTGTGGTGCAATCTGGCGCATTGGGTGAAGAGTTGGAGTTAGTTGAAAGGAGTCTGAGAATTGCATTACACTGGTTGCAGGACAAAGTGCTAGAACAGATTGAAAGCAGCTACTGCGAGACTAAAAAGAGGAATCTTCAAGTTATGAAGCTCCAGTTGAAGAATCTCTGCCAGTGGTGCTGAAGACGTCAGACTGCTGGGCCTTGGCGCACCCGGCCCTACCGCACACGACAAGATAGCGCATCCTTTGCTTACAACCATCAGCGAACGCTCTTCCTTTGAACGTTTTGCTTCGACAAATCTCCCTCAACCGCTGCGTCTTAAGTCTCCACACGTCCGACGATGCAGCTAACATCTTGGCGCGCTGTAGCACATGATCGAGTACCAGAAGTACCTCCACACAAGCCTCACCGGCACTCAAATCACAAAGCCCAAAAGATGGATTCTGCCATTGACCCACGCATGCGTTTCAACTGCAGAGTGCAGAGATTGAGGAAAGCTCATCCCTTTTGACCCCTCTCCGGCGGTTCCTAATGCGCCAAAGCACTCCATCAGAAAGTGCCATCTGCGACTGTGCCCAGTCTGGACTCCAATGGCTGGTCACCTCATGCGATCGATGATGAGGTCAGGAAAAGTTTTTTTACAGAATCACCTCTTTCTCAAATACACGAGCTCGAGAACCAGAGGACCCATCGACGACTCCATCGATCGCCCTTCGATGAGAAGATGGCATGCGATGCAGTGATCAGCTACACCTGCTGTAAGATACCACCACCGGCTTTACCTACCAAACATGTAGGTGAAAGGAAGCTCTCGAGGTGACGGTGGCAGTCGGCGCTAGGCACCACTTGGAGCTGCCTGTGAAGTTCACCTCGATTATCACTTTCTGCCTTACTTGCGACTTCTTCACGGCTTCTCCACGATCGGTCTCAAGAACCACCTTAGAATTCGATGAATCGTTGATATGGCATCACTGGAGGGGACGACTACCACTGTAAGCGTTCCTCTGTGCAAGTTTTCCAGCGCTGTGCGAGATTAACAATCAACATAGGATATGCTTGGTACAAAGTAAAGCACTTAAGTATAGATTGTGTCCGTTCTGCAAGCTGAGATTTCATGTTTGCAACTCTCCATGTCATTGAGCAGGCATTTTTTTGATTACGCAACGTCAGCACGACAAAACTATCTCCATACGAGCTTTTGAGCCCAGTCATCCACAGCCTCCATGGACTTGGTGTTATACTCGGGTTTGGTGGAATCAAAGAAGAGGGAGTGTTGATTGTGCATGGAGAAGTAGCGAAAAGCGAGAGAAGAAAAGACAAGAGGCAGTCTGATTGATGTGGATGTCGGCATAAACCGAGATGAAGGAGATTGGCACGAAGGTTCCCCATCCACCTACCAACGTCCTGTATGCGAGAACTGGCCCGCGCTCTTTCAAGTCATTTCCACCTCCCTCCCATTTTGATATGTCCTCACTTCACTGCTTTGTGATGTGGTTGATCCGGTTGCGCATGAGCTCATTGACCTCGCCCCCGTACGCCCTCTTCAGAGGGCCAAAACAGCCCACATCAAGCGGCTGCAGTAGGTGCGACGAGTGAGAAGGCATACAGAGTGTAATAATCTTCTGTTCCTTACAGTAGTTATGGAATTTGTAGCTCTGGTGGCTCTCGTGGCCGTCTACAATTAGCAGACAGTACGCGCCTACAGTACGCTCCTTTGTATGCGCATCAAAGTGCTTTAGCCACCTTACACCAAGCTCATTTGTTGTCCATCCGTTGGCACTGGTCTCGATTACCCATTCGCGAGGCAGATCTGGGGACCAGCTTGATATAAGGACCTTGCCGCTAAAGATGATAAAGGGTAGGATGGCCCATCCGCCAGCGCAGACGCCCTGGATGATTGTGACCCAGTCTCAGTTGCCTGGCTGTATCTTCTTGGGTTTGATTCGCTTCTCAGAGCCTGTAAAGACCATCTGAGCAGCAATCATGCCCATCATAAAGCCAGACTCATCAAAGTTGTGTGTGTCTTCATCTAGGATCCCGTACTTCTCCTTTGTCTTCCTTACCAGCTCAAACCGGGGCTCTATAACGTGTGGATTTTCGTTTAGGGCTCGTTGACGATCGTATGAGCGACTGCGTCGAAGCTTGACCTCTTGAGTACGCGTTCTGAACCTGTCTACCCAGTTCTTGCCAACAGGTCCTTCACCGCGTGCAGCAAGGAGATCATTAGCCATTTCTTGCACCATGGTCCTTGTAGCGCCTATTCCTCGCATGTACAGCTCAAGTATACGTGCTACTATCGCCTCCTCCTCTGTCTTGTCTAGCTTGCTTGAGTTGGGTTGACAGTCGCGTCGGGCTTGCTTTCCAGCGCGTCGTCGTCTTAACGTTGTTTCTAGGACATTAAAAGCCTTAGATGCGTGTCTGGTACTATCTGGTGCAGCAGCTTCTGTAGCTTGGATAGCAAGATAGAGCGTGCCTTCGTTATAGGATTGTAGCGCGTAGCGTTGTGGCGGCATTGTTGTGATAGATAGTAAGGGTCGCAATGTTCGGTGGGGAAACACGTTACCATGCCCATGCGCCGCCAGATTCGCGTGACGCCCCACCAACCGCCTCAACGCTCATGTAGAGATGAGGTTCTACAGCCACTCACAATAGCTATTATCACGAGCATCTATAGTATAGTAGTAATTGAATGCTTGCGAAAAAGACGTACTACTTGAATTTCGCTGGTAATTTGACGTTGCGGCCGCGGCGGGTGGTGATAATTGAAGCAGCCGGAGGCGGCGATGGGGGACCACGTCCACCAACATTATCTCTAGGACCACGTTTTTGACGCTTTTTCGGTGGGTTGCTTCTAAGGGTTCCCTCTTACCCTTTAGGAGTAGTTGTATAGCTTTCGCAGTGTTGCGCTCCTGTTTTTGAAGCTGCTTTTCAGCTTCCCGTTCGGCCTTCTAGATCGCTGCATTAGCCTTCTCCTTCTCACACACCTCCTTGGCCATTTCTCTCGCCACACACTTCTCTTCCTTCTCCTTCTCCTTCTCCTTCTCCTTCTCCTTGAGCAGCTTCTTGGCGGCTGCTACTTCCTTATTAGTCGCTTTTCTAAGCGCCTCTTCCTTCTCGTCTTGCTTTCTAACCCTTTCACGGAAGCGTGCTTCATTGATCTTACTGGGTAACCAAAAAACAGCACCACCGATTTTAACAGCCTGGATCTTCTAAATGCCCCCTGCGCTATCGTAGCCGTCATCAAAACTACAGGACACGAGAGAAAACGCAGAATCTTCAATTACGCAAGTCGAGCTCTGTAATGACTGGCCGTGTAGGTCAAGTGGCACTCATCGATACCACCCGTCTCAGCAAGCCTCTCTGGTCCACACTGCGTGCGGACATGCCTGCGAGTATACATCGACAAAATTATGTTTACAGCCCACTAGTAAATGTCATCTAGGAATGTATTGATCGCGAAAATAGAATACATAAACAGCATCTATCTCAACATTCCGTCCTGTTGTACTCATCCTCCAGCCTTTCAAGCTCCGCCTCCATGATCTTGATTCTCTTGAGTAACAAGTGCGATCGATCATCTTCCTGGCTTGCTCTCTTGAGCTCGACATGATGCGTGCCATAGTCTGCAGAGACGACTGTCTATGCTCGTTGTATTGAGAGCCATAGTTGAAACCAAGACGGGTGGTGTGCTTACACCACTGCGCTGCGTGCAGGTAGATTCTGAGTGGTATGGAGCTGTTGTCAGGACTGACGTTGTTTATTTCCCGCGTTCCTAGCTTTTGTCTGTGAAGTGCGGCAGTTGCAGTTGCTAGACGTAATGTTGTTCATTTCCCGCACTTCTTGCATTTCTCGTCAAGTGTGCCTGGGCCTTGGTTGATTTCGTTGCAAGATTGGCACTGCCATTCACGCATGATCATGTCTTTTGGCATTTCTTTCCTTGGTGTGTGAAGGGGGTGTTGAGGAGTGTAGTGTCGTAGGAGACGCGTTTGAAGAGCTGCTGCTTCGGATTTTGATAGAAGGTACTAGAGGAATTAGACGTGTGCGTAAGGTGGGTAGGTGGGTGAAACTAACTTGGTAGTAGACGTGATTTTGATTATGGGGCTGGCTGAATCACGTGTGCAGGTTATTTGACACAGTGTTGCTGAGACTCCTGTATGGGCGCATATAAAGAGACCATAAAGAAAAAGAACGCTTCCAAGTACACATACTGTTCGTTTGTGCGACTAATTACTGGCTAACTATTGAAGGATAGATCGCCTCGATAATGGTCAAAACAAGTTGTTTGCATTTTCTGCCAGCCGGTTTGCCGACATCACAAGTTGAAATCACACAACCCTCAAACCGCGGAAGCAATGCGGTTATGCGGCTTACAAACTTCCTCGGCACCCACTAACTTGGCACCAAGATTGCGGGTATCAGCTAATATCGAAGATGCAATGACGCGAAAGGTACGGCTACTCGGCTTCTGCCACGTAAGTGATGCTTCACTTTCCACCGTATGAGGGTGTCTTTGTCAGTTCCTCCACGACTACATCGACTGTATTCGTTTCATCGGGGTTGAATGTGTGCTGACGGTCATGGAGAACTGACGGTAACGGTTGCGGATGTAGGTTGGGTTTTGAGCATCCGTAGCAGAGACGAACCTCTAATCCCAAGATATGCACCTTTGCCCTCTCTTCTCGCGTTGTGTATCTGTAATTTTGACGTAAGTCTCGTGCCCTAAGGTGGCAATCATGTTTGCCTGCAGGTTTCAGGCAACTGTATGTTCATGAAGCCGGGAGATGTGGGAGAAAATGAGAGTCATGTCGTCGGCTTGGTGAGGCGGGCACGCGGGGCTGCGTGTCAGAGCTCGAAAGTCGGCCGTAGTTAAAGCCGCTAGACAACCATCCCGTCGCAACTTTCGAGATGTTGAACGTCAACAACAAACCCCACCTAATCATATGGTCCTCCTCATACTCATGTCTTCGCGGAGACAAGCTCAACCATAAACCTGTGCGGTGCCCGAATCGTCATTCTCAGGGCCCACAAAACGTCGCGCGGTCTGCTCATCGACCCCTCCACATCATCAGCATTCTAAGCAGTTCTCTGGCCATAACGCAGGGGAACCTCAACTGTTCTCGATGTAGCGCACCGCTTTGCCACCTACGATCTCCATACGGCGCAGATATGGGTGCGTTGGCACGAAGAAGGACACTATACAGAGATAGTATTCGATTTCTCGCTGAGAGTGCAGGATGAGATTGTGAAGGCAAGAGGAATACTTGGAACATATTGGCCTATGCGCTTGGGGGCAAGTTGTAAAACGTCATGAACGCTTTGCCAGCTTTTGAGAAGAGCAGAAAACAAGTTCAGAGGACTCTACAGGGAGTCGCTCGTGACTCAGCCTGGTGCGCGGAGCCGCATCCAATGCCCAGCCTGGAGCTCGATTACTCAACACGACCTCGGTATTACAAGGATGGATACACGATGCACGATTGCACCGGCCCGCAATCTGGGTTGCCGCTACTGTCTGCTTATGGCATGTATTGTGTGACAATACGCCACCAAGCTCACTGAGTATATACCTTTCGTCTCGATATATGGAACAACGTTACTCCGTTGCTTTGCTTACGCCGAAATACGCACACACCGTCAGTATTGCTAGTATATTACCCGGCCAGTACGCCCTGTTGCCTTGCAATATGCATGTAGCTGCGGTAGTCCTTATCTTTGATCCTCCGAAACTCTCTTGGCAAGCTCTGAATGCATCCACTGTGCACAATCAGCGTGCATGTCCGACTATCTGCTGCAGTAGTGTATGAAGCACCGAGCTTGTAAGAGGTATGCGGGCTGATATGATGGCGTAACGGATCTACCTGCAAACCAAGTCAATACAATTGCAGTAAAGGCCATGGCTGCATGAAGTCGCTTGGCAATCTTGGAACATGGTCTTGGAGAGTAGTTTTGAAAGACAGCAGTCACCAATGGAATGCGATATATTTGGTAAATTGCCACAACGGTGTGATGTGAGGAGGTGAAGGGCGCCCGAATGGAATCTGTGATAGAATAGACGTTTCAGCGCACATTTCACCAAGATCGTCTGCTATGCTGATCCAGAATTATCTCAGCTATGTAAGGTCTTACAGATCTCGTCTATGTAATAGAGCGTAGAGGTCTAGCGCATTATCGCTACGATGCGAAATCATCAAAATTTTGGTCCCCACACAGCATCATTCACGCAAACATTCGCCGCTATGCCACCGTGTCTGTGGTCCGTCGCTCCAAATCCAGACTCTAGTGCAATCTGCGCCGACACAGGACCAAGGGCCGCGGCTATCTGCCTCAGGCCAGTGATGAATGTAATCTGGCCCATCATGACCGCGATGTGGAAGATTTGATGGCTCGCGCCCTATGATTGTCAGATGGATACCCTGAGTAGTAATATGAACCAATAGATCTCACCCAAATGTCAAATTGCTCTGGGAAGTATTTCTCAGGAAACCTCGTGATGTAAAAGATTACTCCCGTGCCATAGAAAGAACCCATACCAATAGCATGAGCAAGCGGGAAATATCCAAGAACCTCGATGCCGTCGATGATGCTGGCGTGGATCATAGGGACGAACCCGCTCGCGAAAAATGAAGCGAAGAGTATAGATCTAGCCGTATCAGTGTCAATGAGTTCAGAGGTACTCTGAACTTCTCACCTCCAAAGCTTCATAGCATCGCCATCTGCTCCAGGCGCGAGCATAATGCTGAACAAGACGACGGCAAGGGCGACAGAATATGCGATATAGCACAGCTGCAACTTAGGATGGTGGCGCAGACCGAAGTAGGTCGAGGCACTGCAGCCAGCAGCCGTGTTGAGGATGATACCCAGATAGTCGATCTTGAGCCAGCGGTTGGCAACGTGTTGAGAATGCGCTGTTAGTGTATGGTAACCAGCCTATACGATATCAGCTGGAACAATCAGAACGGTTACGTAACGTGGCCTCACAGAGAAGAGAAGGCAGAGGATACATGAAATGATGTATTGCCACACAACCATCTGATCCACGTATCGCTCTTCATCCCATTGTTTGGAGAAGGCGTAGCATTCTCTCGTTAGGAGAAGTGTGTGGACTATACCGGGCGCGAGATGCGACCAGATATTCACAAATTCATTGTGCAAGTATAGTAGAGAGGTTCCGCAGAGGTAGGCGCTGTTGAGTTGGCGACGATAGCCGGTCTTGATGAAACGATCTCCGCGCATCCAGCGGGGAGCATCTTCCCAACGGGTGGTAGCCGTTGCAGGCTTTCCGGTTTTGCTTTCCATCTCCAAGGTGGTTGTGAGTGAAAATTTGGTCTCACTTACATGTTTGTTGGCGCCTTGCGGGTCAAAAATGTTCACTCATCATTGCGGCGCTCGGGTCTGAAAGGGGAAAATGCCGAGGCGTAAGCTGAAGAATTTGGTTCCACAAAAATAGGATCCTTGAATGCATGGTGTCTATCGTCTTATCTAATCATCTGAAGGAGGCAATGGGAGAGGCCAGCCACCAACGCTGCGGCTGACCTAAATGTAGGTTGTGAAGATGGTCACCTCGCGTGCGCGGCAGCATATCACAACAACGCTTTTGGACTAGGGTCCAGGGCGCCACCCTCCCAAATCCGACGCATCGCTTCAAAGTACTCCACACGGTATTTGGAGATATGGTTGCAGTGTGGCGTGCCGTCAAACTCCAACTCCCTGACATCCCAGCTCTTGCGTCGGGCATCATCTGCATGGCTCGTGATGTCATCCCAATCGACATGCGTGTCAGCCTTCGAGAAGGCGTAACATATCCTCCTGCAGTTCACCAAGTTATTATCCAGCAGCGTCCTTCGATAGATCGTCTCGGGCTTCTCCCATCCAATAAGCTGGGATCCGAAGAGAACGTTGATTACGAACATGATGGCGATAGGTCCGATGATTCGCCAGAGCAAGCCCTTTGGCAGTGAGAGCAGCATCGATTGGAAAGATTTCTTGTATGTTCCACGTGCCGGCCCGCTGTCGCACAAGATACCGGTGACAGGCAGTGCATAACCAAGCTGCCTTTGCAACACAATAAGCAGCTGCGTTGCTGAGTTGGTGCCACCGTTCGAGAAGGTGTGGATCATGATGTTTGGTTTTACCGACGCGTTGCTACTATCGGCTAGTACTGCGAGGACTACCTCTGCGGCGGGTTTGATGGCTTTCCATTGTCTTGTGTAAGGGCTGGCGATGATCCAGACGGACGATTCAATGAGCAATATCCTAGCACGAGGTGCAATGGTACGATGTGCCTCTGCATATTTTGCAATAGGCTTTTTCCCAGCTCCGAGCCAGGTACAGAGGATGACGAGTTGACCAGGTGCAGGATCTTCAGGTGTGAAAAGCGACATGCGTGGACCCAGTGTGTCGAAGACAGGGTTGGGATTGGCTGGTGAGACCATTGTCGATGGTTGACACTTTGGGTGTAGCGATTGCGGGAAGGTAGCGAGAAATACCAATTGACAACGGTGAGAATACAAGAGTGCTTATATATCGAATCGGTACTACGCTAATTCTCCCTGGTCTATCTTTGATCTCCCAGGATTCAGGCGCTCTGCGCTTGATCAACACCATCCTTGCCCTCACCAGCTACCTCTCGTGTAGCCGACATGTCCATTAGTTCGGCGGCCCACTTTTCCGCGCCTTTTCTCACGCGGAACCTCAGGTATGGTCCATCGTGCTCACAGGTGATGTGGTCATACAACTGGAACTCCTGGGGACGATGTCTTCCATACTTCGCGCCAACGTAGCCCCCACCTAATCCTTCCGCGGTAGGGTCAGGGGCCTCCAGATCGAGATACCACACCGCTACAGCGATGGAGTCAGCCAACTCGGTGAGCGCAAAGTTCATTCCTGAGCAGACACGTGTTCCGATTGAAAACGGATTGAAGTACTTTCGCAAGGCTGCTAACTTCTCCGCTGGGTTCGATTCGGATACTATCCAGCGCTCAGGGTCGAACGTATACGAGTCTGGAAAGAGTTTCTCGTTGTGGTGGAATGCGTATAGCGAGCAGCCTACGTCAATTCCCTTGGGGACGTGGTTACCATCCACTTTGAAATCATTGGAAGTCACCTCCCTCCAAAGAGCCGAGCTGACCGGCGGCGACATCCTCATAGACTCATCAATGACAGCGTACAAGTACTTGCACGACTTGAGTTTCGCACCTCCGCGGATATCATTGGGGTTCTCAAACGTCGTGCGGATCTCATGTGCCAATTTCTTAAGCACATGCGGATTTGATGCCAGGTAGAAGAAGATGCCTGTCATGCCAGTCGAAGTAGTGTCCGCACCGGCAATAAGCAAGAACCTGCTCTCAGCCGCGAGCTCCGTCTCGGTGAGGCTTCTTCCCGTCTCAGGATCCTTGACGTCGATGACGAAAGAGAAAAGATCTTTCTTTGCGTGCTTTGCCTCGGACACGCGCTCGTGCACCATACGAGCCATGAGCTCGAAAAATTTGGCGCCCAAATTCCTCGCACTGATGTAAAAGATCTTATCTAGATTCCACTGTTGCAACTGAGGATACTGGACGTAAACTCCCGCTCTAGTAACAGCAACGTGAATAGCATCCATGAGGAAGTGGTTATCTTCACACGTCTGAAGACCAAACGTCCGTCCGAAGCCAAATTCGCCCATGATGTCATACGTCAAATGGCGGCAGTTTTTGGTCATATTCCAGACGGTAGACCAGTTGCCAACGGCCTCGGAATCAGGGCTGGAGATCAGACGCTTCACGAACATCTTGGCATGGTGGAGAATGATGGGCTCGAACTCGCGGATGCGGTGGTCTGCAAAACCATGGCCTAGCATGCGACGACGGAAACGAGCGTACTCCTGATCTATAGCTGTGAAGGTGTTCCACGCACCGGGAGCGGGAACCATGCTGGCGTAACCTTTGGACTTTTGGATATCATGCTTCTCTTGGTAAATTGCTGTTCGCATGTCAGCTGTTGGTTCTGGCGGTCTGGGTCGAGCAACTCACTCATCAAAGCTGTCTCGCTCTGGAACATCAATTTGTTTGGACCTTGTCGGATCACTGGACCGTACTTCTTGAAGCCCTTCTCAACCTGGATGTGCAAGTCGCCTATGCCATTGTAGTACGCCCCGTAGAAATTGGTAATCTTGGCCAGGAATGGACCGGGGTATTTTGCCAGCGGATGGAAGTATACACGGTAGATAATGCCTAGCACAAGCTGGAAGTGTTAGTCATGGAATTCGATGACTGGGAGAATAAGAGCTCACATAGATGAACCAGGAACCAAGTAAGCAAGATCCCAAAAGCGTCATCTTCTGCTTCTTTGTCAAGGTGAGAAAGCTCTCGGCACCAGTAGCGAGACCATATTTCCAGTCGACACTGGCGAGCTCCGCGTACTTGGTGGTAACGAAGTGATGTCCAAGGCTCTTAACCTTTTCCAGATCAATCGAAGTGAAGTTCTCAAAGTTCATAGTGAAAATTAGCCAGAATTTTGGCTTTGCAAATCGGCCACTGCTGGTAGCTGCGACGACCAAGATATAGGATCTACATACACCAGCCCAGCTTATGTAAGAGTATTTCTGAGGTCACCGAGCTTTCACAAACAGTCGAAGAGCTGCCAAGATCCGTTATCGTTTGGGTCATGCCATCTCATGTCAGATTCCTTCGGGGTTGGGCGACCATAGTGCATCGAAGGGCAGCCCTGAGAATCTTCCCCCTGTAATGAGCCCTGTATTGTGCAGTCTAGAACAAAGAAAGTTCGGGGTGATTGATCCATCGGTATCAGAATCGCTTAAACGGATGCATCAACAACAGCGGCTCAGTATCTTGCAGGATATGTTGTGTCACGCCAGCTGTTTACGAGCTGTGGAGAGACCTACCTCAAGCAAGCTGCGTTGGGGTGAGGATGACTGACCTATCCTACGCGCATTGTCCAGGACGTGCCCACTAACACATCACGGTGTAATCCTACCAGTTCGCTGCTTGGCCTATCTGACCGGTTTGAGTACACCTTACCAACATGATAGAGCTGATTTGTAACCCGCCCTAAGTCACGGTCAATGCTGACGGCGTCACGGCTCCTGCGGCATTCCTGTACGCCCGGAAACGTGCATAAGCGATCTGTCCGCATGGCAGGACCCATTTCCGTATCGTTGGAGGCTGAAAGCAAAGACACGGACAAGGTCCTTGAGCTGAGCATCGAGGCGTCCGTAATCTCGGTGCTGTGCAAGTCCGACCGAGCCAGTATCCATGAGTAAGAGATGCATGGTAAGTATTTACTACCAGAGCACTATTGGCTAGCTTTTGTAGAGGCAGCGGAGGCTTGCCCTCGGACAGGAAGCTGAACAAGCACGATTGTGCCCTCGATTAGGAATGCAGTAGCATCACACGCCGCGTTCTGGAAACACTTGAGCAGGGATTCAAGGGTTTGACGAGAAATGTATGCTCGTTTCGGGAAACGATTGATTTGCTCTCCCTGCTTTGGCATTTGGGCACGAAAGCGGCCTTGCAAATGGGGGTGAAAATATCTGATAAGGCTGAGAAGAAAGTGCGCGAGCAGAGTCATGTAGCATTGAACAGAGACAAACGTGAGGGAGGCAATTCCACGAAGCAAGCGTCCGAAAAAAACTACTAAAAAGGAACCCAGTTAAGCTCTTCAACTCCTCGAATTTCCCAGAGTATCAATCTGACATGTGATCAACCGTATTCTCCATGTTCATCCCATGCCTGACCACTCATCCCGCCTTCTCACTCCCAGCCCTCTCATCCAGCTGCCTAAGCCCTCCCGACCCCACCGAAGCGCCCGAACTCCCCGCGTCCACCTCCTTCACATCCACGACGCGAATCTGTTCACCCCTGCGCCAAATCATCGCAATGACAAAGATCTGCAGCGCCGAAAACCCAATCAAGATCTTCATTTGCAAATTGTACGCTTCTGCCAGCGCAACTACGATCTCGCGCTGTTCTGCTGGTGGAAACGAACGCGCGGATTGCACGGCTTTCAGCATGTCTGATGTCGACAGGCTGGAGAAGATGGACAAGTGAGTTTTGAGGTAGTTGTTGAAGGCGGTGGTGGTGATGGAGAGGCCGAGGACGCCGCCGAGGGCGCGGAATTGGAGGAGAGCGCCGCTTGAGATGGCTGGGTGGGACAAAAGCAGTTAGTTGGGGTACGGCGATGTGTGTGGGGAGGTGACTTACCAGTATCGCGCTTCTCGACGACGAGCGGAGGCATTAGGAGCGTGATGCCCATTACTGCTCCGATCCCTAGGCCGGTTAGCACTTGGGCTCCGTACATGGTGGGCGGGATTGTGCCGTCTGAGGGCAGCACGCAGAACCAGGCTAGGCCGCCGACTTGTAGTATGGAGCCGGCGAGGAGGATCCACACGCAAGCGACACCTTTCTTGGCGATGAAGCCATTGACTATGAAGCCGGTGACGGAAATCATGATGTTGAAGGGGATAAGTCTTATCGCTGCTGTCAAAGGCAAAGTCCCAGCTACATCCTGGTAGCGCTGTGGGACATTGATGATTAGGATGTTGTATGGGATTCCAGAGAGAAATGAAAAGCTGTGTTTTCATTTAGCAACTAGTTGGCCTTGATGGTAATGAGGAGGTGATACTCACAGTAGCACTCCCATCCAATTCTTGTTGCGGAGAAACCGCCAGGGGAAGATTGGCTCCAGGGTTCGCTCATGCTTCGTGAAGAACCACTCGTTTACGAGGAATGCAATCCACATTACGCCCGAAACGACGAAGAGTGAAATAGCAGGTCCGCTGTTCCAGGCTATCGAGAGACCGCCCTCGAGCAGCACGGCGACTATGAGCATTGTAGCACCGAGAAGGAGGAAAGCTCCAGAAACGTCTAGACGAGCGAGCGATCGCCGAGCAATCCGGTCTCGCCATGTTGGGTGTTGATAGCTGGGATCTCCCTGGTGTGGAAACGAGGCTGGCAAGACGACCAAGAGGAGAAGAATCGTAGCCGCCCCAAGAGGTACGCTGTCGCTTGTCAACACGAAGTTCTCCTTACTCTTTAGAAGTTTTCTTACCAGAATAAAAATGCCCATCTCCACTGCCCATTCTGACTCGTGCCGCCTCCAATCAAAGGTCCTGCGAGCGAGCCCAGCGCTCCAGCAACCATGAATTGCGCGCCTTGGATGGGGTGCTGGTGTTTGGGCACCATCTCATACCCGATGGTCAGAGCGACGGACCAACAACCCGCAGCACCGATGCCTTGGAAGACACGACTGATGATCATTTGGTTCATGGTCTGCGCCGCGCCACATGCGCCTGAGAAAGCAGTGAACATGAACACCGTGGCGATGGCGGTATATTTGCGACCGAAAATATCACTGAGCTTTGCCCAGATGATGATCATACCTAGCGAACGTCAATTGGATTGAGTCTCTAGATCATGGAGCATCGTACTGGTGTATGTGATCAGGTATCCAGTGACGACCCATCCCATCTGCTCGACGCCATCGAGGTCTTTGACGAGCGATACCAGCGCGGTGCCAACGACAGTTACTTCGCTGTTCACGAGAAACAAACACAAGCAAGTACTGTGATCAGTCTGATTAGCAACATTGCACGATCAGAAAATCGGAAAGGCGGAACGGACCTCAGGGATACAAGATGTAATCTCCATCCACGCAGGTAGCCTGCGCTATCCAGTCCAGCTTTCGAAGGTTCGTCAACGTCTGCATGCACCTCCTGTGTTCTACCACGCGAGAAATCCGCTCCACTGAAATCTTCATGACCAACTCCGCGAGGCTCGGACTCAGACTCCTGCATGACGTTTGCCGAACGATAATCCAGTTGTCAAAATCGCCAAACCAGAGGGGAGTCAACGAGACCTGGAAATGCGTGAAGAGCAAGATGGCGCGTGCGGAAGATTGTTATCATTTACTGCGTGGCTTACAAGACGGAAGTGAGACTCCATTAAGCTGCAGAGCGCCATGGCTGTATTTCTTTGTACTGTCTGCTTGTTGGTCGCACAGCAGTGCTACCGCGACTTTTGCTGCAGTCATGCTAGCTTGTCTGAATTGAGGCAGCGATAAGGACACCCCTGTTCGGACGCAGGTGATAATACAGCATTGGCAGCTGTCCGATAGAGAAGTAAGGGATGGTGCCAATGCTGACAGGCATAGGCTGTGTGGGTTGCCAGACGCGAGATTTTGGATGATCGCTTTCGGGTCCTTCTTGGGCGATCCTTGCATGCTGACCTACATGCGTCCGCCCCAATCTTGCAAAAATGTCGCAGGGGACGGGCCGTTGGGATGGGTAGCATAGTCAGAGCTCAGAGCTGTGGCTTGACGCCTTCACCGGCGAGGGGCGTGAATTACACGCCAAGAATACGCCACCTTAACGCCTTTCATAGCCTAGGAGTGAATCCGTGGATGCTGCACCACGTCCTATTAGGCGGTAGAGTAAGCGTATCTTTTTCCTTTGATTATCTTTACCTATTGGTTACATAGGGATAGGCAGGGCGGCAAATCCGTCACCATGACAACCGCAATCTCAATTTCTACTAGCGCTTCGCAGTCATCAAGTGGGCCATCTCACATAATACACCGTGAATATGCATTAGTCAGATGGAGGCTGATACAGAACTTCTAGAGCTTAGAGAGCTGACCAGCAACACGGTCGGTGTGGATAATATGGCTTGGTTTGCTTGACGCAACTTCTCTGAGCCGTACTGTGGAGTCCGGAGTGACTAGGGAAGCCCGCATGGTTAGAGCGTTGTTGGAACATTCGATGAAACTGGATAGACAAAGCCAATCTTCGTGGGTATGTTGAGCCAAGCGGGCGATAAGGATTCATGACGAAGCTAGAGGTGCTGTCTTCGTGTACAGCTGGCAGGAATGGGCGTTCTGGGCATGGGGAACATCTGATAGCGGTTTCGGGGACCGACATGATGGCAGAAGCTGAAGTGAGCTCTTCAGATCCTAGGCGTCCATGAGTTTGACCTTGGAGGAGCAGGGAGTACATAAGGGGCCCACAGCCATCTCCTTTAGACATTAATTCCAGAGTCAGTGAATTGGTTCTATTCATGGTCCTTGTCTTCTGTTTGCTCTTTCTCCAGTATTGTTTTTTCTGCAGCAGTCCCAATCGCGATGACGCTTGATTATACCAGCCATCCGGCTGAGATTGTGGGATCTGGCGAGGTCAAAGGCGTAAAGAAGATGGTCACCATCGACGACCTTAAGCGAGCCATTCCAGCGTACTGCTTCAAGCCGACCTACACGAAGTCGCTGTTCTTCCTCGTCCGTGACTTGCTCGTCATCAGTGCCTTTGGAACAGTGGCCTGGTCGTATATCCCGCAGATTCAATCCACTCCTGCTCGCTATGTTGCTTGGATCGTCTACGGCTACATTCAAGGACTCGCATTCACCGGTTTCTGGGTAAGTTGCGTGTTCTTAATCTCGAGAAGTGATGCGGTCTGACAGCTTCCAGGTTCTTGGCCACGAGTGCGGTCATGGTTCCTTCTCCCCTTCAAAGTTACTGAACAACAGTTTCGGCTGGGTCATCCACTCCTCTTTGATGACTCCATACTTTGCATGGCAATCAACGCACCGCCGTCATCATATCTATGCCAACAACCTTGCCAAAGACCACAACTATGTTCCGCCACAGGCCGAGCAGTATGCTTCTGTTCTTGGCATAAGCGCGGAGCAGCTGGAGTCGCTCGATGAGATGACTGAAGATGCGCCTCTTGCTGCTTTCGGTCGCATAGTCATGCAGCAGCTCCTTGGCTGGCCTATGTACTTGGTCAACAACATCACTGCCTCTGCTGGAAGCTTGTACGGAAAGCAATCGGACAAGCCTTTTGGCAACTCACACCTGAACCCGTGGTCCACACTATTCAGGCCTGAAGAAGCGCATCTCATGATTGCCTCGGACATGGGTCTTGCTCTTACAGCTGGGGCCCTGTATGTAGCGGGCCAAAAGTTTGGCTTCGCAAGCGTTGCTCTGATGTATGGCCAGCCATACCTGTGGTTGAATCATTGGATTGTGGCTATTACTTACCTTCATCACACACATCCTGAGGTACCGAAGTATCGGCCTGAGGCTTGGACCTTTATCAAGGGTGCGTTGGCAACAGTCGATCGCAACTTGGGTTTTGCTGGGCAGCACATGCTCCACAACATTGCCGACTACCATGTCATTCACCATCTCTTCTCGTAAGTGTCCTTGCTTCTGTTCAGTTCTTTCGAGGACTTTTGTTGACCCCGCATAGTCGCATTCCGCATTACTATGCAAAGGAAGCTACTGAAGCTATTCAGCCACTGCTCGGCAAACAGTATCACGAGGAGCGCGGCAACTTCAATGCTGCCATGTGGGATTCATTCCACAAGTGCCAGTGGGTCAAGGCAGATGACGTCGAGGATGAGAAGGAGCGGGCGTACTGGTTCAAGGCTGGGCCAATCCCGCCTCCTGAGAGAGATATGAAGAAGCGCTCCTGGATCTAGTGGGGCACTGTTGGAATCCCACTGATACGAAGAAGATGTGTGAGCTAAATGTAGTTTGCGCATCCAGAGTTGGTGCAAAGGAAAAGAATACGAGTCCGACGAACGTGAGGTAGGCTAACGAGAAACGACAGATAGAGTTAGCTGGGTGATGTAGTACGAGTTAGTTGCCCCAAGATGTAGCTATTTGGATATAGAGAATGCAGAATAGTACGGCTACTCAGCTTTAGCATCGACCAATGCGTATATGGATATGTGTGAAGAAGTTTAGAGAAGACGAAGGAGACGAGGAGGTGGATGCGGAGAAGTAGCGCACTGACCAAGGATTATCAACATCCCTGTCGCCGATGCGGAGCGTCATAGCAGCTTCAATTTTCTGAGCGCAAACAGTCACAATTCACCACACACGATCTCATATCCCAACTGCCTCCAAAATGACGTCGGAAAAGAAAGTCGCCGAGAACATGCTGTGGGGAGGTCGATTCACGGGTGAGACTTCTTCAATGGCACAATTCGTGCTTCTCTGGCTATCTGGAAGAATGCGCTGACGGTCGCAAAGAGGGCCTTGACCCAGTCATGGAGCAATACAACGCCTCGCTGCCATACGACCGCCTCTTCTATGCGGAAGATATCGCAGGCTCAGTCGCATTTGCCCGCGCCAATTTCAACAATGGCATCCTCACACAGGATGAGTTTGCTGCGATAGAGAAGGGTCTTGCACAGGTCAAGGAGGAGTGGGCGTCCAACAGTTTCGAGGTCAAGGCAAATGATGAGGACATTCACACGGCCAATGAGCGCAGGCTGAGCGAAATTATCGGCAAGGACATTGGCGGCAAGCTGCACACGGGTCGAAGCAGGAACGAGCAAGTCGCAACAGACATGCGATTGTGGCTGAGGGAACAGCTGCGCACGCTCGAGGGCTACCTCAAGCTTCTGATACAGACGTCGGTGCAGCGAGCAGAGGCTGAGATTGACGTGCTGATGCCCGGATACACACATCTCCAAAAGGCCCAGCCGGTCCGATGGTCGCATTGGATCCTCTCACACGCAACCGCTTTCGCCAGTGAACTCGAGCGTCTGCGCCAAGTCATCAAGCGAGTGAACCGCTCCCCGCTCGGCTGCGGTGCCCTTGCAGGCAACCCCTTCAACATCGACCGAGACGCCATGGCCAAAGAGCTTGGATTCGAAGGCCTGCTCACAAATTCCCTTAACGCCGTGGGCGACCGCGACTTCGTCTTCGAGACCATGCAATGGGGCTCCAGCTTCATGCTCAAAATGTCTCGCTGGGCTGAAGATCTCATCATCTACTCCAGTCTTGAATTTGGCTTCATCCGCCTTGCAGACGCATACTCGACCGGCAGCTCGCTGATGCCCCAGAAGAAGAATGCTGACTCTCTGGAACTCATTCGCGGAAAGAGTGGTCGTGCCTTCGGACACATGGCGGGCTTGTACGTCACCATCAAAGGCCTGCCGACCACATACAACAAGGATCTGCAAGAGTCCGTGGAGCCGCTGATCGATCACATCAAGACCGTCAGCGACTCGATACAAATCGCAACCGGTGTTTTGTCGACGCTGTCGGTCAACAAGGAGAAGATGCACGCCGCGCTGGCCCCGGAGATGCTAGCGACCGAGTTTGCCGACTACCTCGTGCGAAAGGGCGTGCCGTTCCGCGAGGGCCACCACATTTCCGGTCGCGTAGTTGCGCTAGCGGAGAACGAGAATATTCCCATGGACAAGTTGAGCCTCGAGCAGCTCAAGGGCATTGACGCAAGGCTGGGCGATGATGTCGTCGAGTGCTTGGATTACGAGCGTGCTGTGGAGCTGAAGAATGCGACCGGAGGCACTAGCAAGAGCGCTGTTCTTGAGCAGGTGCAGATACTGAAACAGATGCTGCAGTAGTTGATGATGCTCAGGGTCTTCCACGGCTACAACAAACGGCGTTTTACGAACGATACGAGATATAAGAGATAAAAGATAGATCCGCACTCGGCGTCGTCTCGAATGTCCAAAATGTACCGATACCTCTTTCCTTTCGATTGCAATGTCTTTTTATAGTCAGTGTCTTCGTGTGCAAAGTTGGTGTAGGATAGATCAGGGCCCATACTACTGCATGCCGACCTAAGTTAAGGTACGTACCTACCACACAATCAGTACCCAGCCTACGGATCCCCACCTCTCAACTCAACAAACTATGGCTTCAATTTCATCAAGCGAGAGAAGAAAAGTGCTGGTTCTTTTTCTTTTCCCCATCCTACCCGTCATCAAACATTCTCCAGTTGTGCCAAGGACAAGCACCCTTCATCATGGCGCTGTTACACATATCGAATATCATATCGAATATCAAAGCGAAATATATGGGCTTATGGGAGCGAAGAGACCGCACGGCGTTTGTCGTCTTCATCGTGTGCGCGGCCATGTAAGTACTCGTACCCTCTCATCGACTTCTGATCATCCAATGACTTGACATAGGTGCGTGGACGGCGCGATATTCGGAGTCACTGCGCCCGTCCTCCCCTTCTTAATCCAAGATGAAGCATATGTCACCAAAGGAAAAGGTTCATACACTGACCTCTCGCCATCATGATTATCCGCTGACCTATCCCCAGCACCACGAACCACCGCCCTCCTCAACGCCGCCTTCTCCATCGCCGACCTAATCAGTGCCCGTAAGCCCTACATTTTATCGCTATGCAGCGATTCACATACTAAGTCCCCGCAGCGCTCTGCGCCCTCTACGTCGACCACACACACTCCCACCGCACCGCCTGGTCCTTCGGCATCCTGCTGCTCATCACCGGCACCTTGCTCTTCTGCCTCTCCTCCAACCTGCTCATGCTGATCTTCAGCCAAGTCCTACAAGGCGCATCGTCGGGCACCATATACATCATCTGCCTCGCCATCCTCGCCGAGTCCGTGGATGCCCGCATACTCGCGCGCTACATCGGGCTGGCGATGAGCTGCAGCGGGCTCGGACAGGTCGTCGGCCCCGTGGTGGGTGGCGTGGTGTATCACGAGGCAGGGAATGGGAAGAGAGGGGTCACGGGGTTGGGCATGGCGTTAGCAGGCGTCGGGGTGGTGCTTGTAGTGCTCATGAAGAAGAAGCAGACGAAGCGCCCGGTCATTACCGTCAACATCGACAGCTCCACGCATCTCGCCAGCGCCCCTGCTGGCAGCTCGACCCAGCTCAACGAGAAGCCCTCCCACAACTCCTCGCCCCCGACCAGTCTCGCCGCATCCCCCGCCCTCCCCACCCCACCCCGTATCTTCCGCTGGAAACACGTCTGGCTCCTCGTGAAATCCCCCCGCCTACTCGCCGCCATCTACGGCATATTCGTGTATGAATTGTACGTCTCTCTTATCCCCCTTCCAATCCAAACCCTAACACCCACAAAAGCATAACAACCGCCCTCCTCACCACCCTCCCGCTACACACCCAATCCCTCTTCTCCTGGACCTCCACCGCCGCCGGCCTCATCTCGCTGTGCCCCGCGCTCGCCACGCTGCTCGGCCCGCCCTCCGGCATCCTATGCGACCGATACGGCGCGCGCCTCGTCTCCACATGCGGCCTACTCACCACCCTCCCCTCCCTCTTCTGCCTAACACTGATAACCACCCCCTCGCTCAGCCGCAAGATCGCGCTGTGCGTCCTGCTAGTGACGAGCAGCTCGACGTTGCAATTCGCCCTGTGCCCGCTGGCGACGGAGTTCTCGCTCGTCGCGGACGACGTGTACGAGCGCACGGGGAGCGACTTGCGCGCGACGAGCTTCTGCCTGCTGAACTGCGCGATGGCGGTGGGTGGAGTGGCGGGGCCGTTTGCGGGTGGGTATTTGATTGAGAGGGGCGGGTGGAGGTGGGTTTGTGTTGTGCTTGGCGGGGTGTGTGTGTCGGGGTTGGGGCCGGTGGTGGTTTTTGCGGGGAGGGAGGGGGAGGGGAGGATAAAGGGGGATGT
>Ga0265780_10003499_pt1 | contig 20644 bp, 16 predicted proteins | sample P1T30metagenome_FD_192432 | JGI IMG/M metagenome (GOLD analysis project Ga0265780, IMG submission 192432) | Plant litter microbial communities from East Loma Ridge, Irvine, California - P1 T30 | ecosystem: Environmental > Terrestrial > Plant litter > Unclassified | place: USA: California...
TCGGCGAGTTCCCGTATGAAATCCACGACAGCCTGCCGATGTTCAGTCTTGCGCAAAGCGATTGCGTCGTGTTTGCGGAACACACGTATGCGATGGCGCTGTCGCAGTCGTGGGAAGAGTTCTTCTGGATGCTGCAGCGCATCCGCTACCGCGACGGCGTGATCGGCGTGGCCACGCGCAACCACTACACCGAGATGGACTGGAACGTGGCCAACCGCTGGCTATTGACCGATATCAGCGCAGACCTGGCAGGCCCCACCGGCCCCGGCTACGATATGCGGGTCGATCGCGCACGCTTCCTGCGCACCCGCCACAACACCGTGCGCGACATTCCTGTCGAAACCAGTCGCCAGACCTATGTGCCAAAGGATGGTGTCGCGGCCATCGCCGAGCAATTGCAAGAAGGCGATTTCGTGAATGTGATCTCGACCCGCGACGGCGAATACTGGGCCTCGCATGTGGGCCTGGTCGTGCTGGGGCCGAACGGCGAGCGCCATTTCCTGCACTCGTCCGAACCCAGGGTGCGCGAAGAAACGTTCGCCTCTTATATGGCGCGCGTGGCGCAGCGCGAAGCGGCCAATGCGCGCGCCGGCAAGCGGGGCCAAGTCCTGGCCGGCTTCAAGTTCCTGCGCCTGAACGCATCGATTGCGGTGCCGCCGATGGCGCCGCAACCACGGCCAGGCCAGCCATAGATTCGCGCCGTCACCCTGGCGTTCCCGGCTTGCCGGGTCGGGAACGCCATCTTCACCCTCCTTGCTATTGCCCCCTGCCCGTCCCTTTCCCCTTTCCCTTCCGCGGGCGCGTTTCAGTGCATGCGTTGCACATTAACTCTGCAATCAAAAAATATGGCATTGGAAATTTAATTCTCCAATTCTATTTTAATATCTCACTCAGACATTTCAATTACGCTTTCGCGAATTATATCCCGGGTCGCTGTTGAGTGACCTCAAGTCTGCAATGCGCTCCGGGTAGATAATAATTCCACAAATAACGGGTAATCAAATCAACGCGATACTCGCATTCAATGTTTGTTCGTGTCGCGAATAAATTTCTTTGATTGCCGAGCCGGTTATTTTTTAGCGAGAAGCCAATTGCCATGTCAATTCAACGCTCCAGCCTGCCCAGCCAGTTCTGTGCACGCATCATTGCCATGCATCGCACGACCAAGGTCGGCCTCACCATCATGGCTGATCTGATTGCGCTTCCAATCTGTTTTTTGATTGCAATGATATTGCGAGGCGGGGATTTTCACCTGGCAAATCAATTCGACATCGATTCCTATCTGCTGGTCGCCATATTGACCATCGGCGCATTCTGGCTATCCGACCTGTATCGCGCCGTGATTCGCTTTATCGATCACCGCCTGTTAACACTGACCGGCCTCGCATTGGCCATTGCCGTATTATGTGCCTACCTTGCTCTGGTGGTATTGAATGAAGCGCGTTTCCCGCGCAGTGCATTGGCAATCTACTGGTTTATCGCGTTTTCCTATGTCGTCATGTCGCGCATCGGTGTGCGCAAGATCTTGCGCAGCCAGCGCGGGCCCTGTGCCGACAAGGCGCTTCCCATCGCCATTTTCGGCGCCGGCGAAGCCGGCGCGCGCCTGGCCCAGACCATGCGCGACGGCGACGAATACCAGCCGCTGTGCTTCATTGACGACAAGCGTGCACTGACCGACCGCACCGTCGCCGGATTGCGGGTGTTCCATACCTCGCGCCTGGCCGAACGCGGCGCCGCACTGGGTATCTGCACCATCGTCATCGCCCTGCCCACCGTGGCCCCGGAACGCCTGCGCGAACTCATGCAGCGCCTGGGCCAGGCCGGCCTGCCCACCAAGATCCTCACGCGCCTGGTCGATCTGTCCGACGACAAAACCGAGAACAAGGCCGACCAGGCGCGCCTGCGCGATGCCATCCGTGAAATCAAGTTCGAAGACCTGCTCGGCCGGCCACCGGTTCCGCCCCGGCTCGACCTGTTTGCCCGCTGCGTGCGCGGCAAGGGCGTGCTGGTCACGGGCGCCGGCGGTTCCATCGGCAGCGAACTGTGCCGCCAGATCGTCACGCTCAATCCCGCGCGGCTGCACCTGATCGACCATTCCGAGTACGCGCTCTACACCATCCGGCAAGAGCTCGCGGCGCGCTTTCCCGAACTGCCCATTCATGCCCATCTGGGGTCCGTCTGCAACGCCGACCTGGTCGAGCGCGTGCTGGCCGGCAATGGCATCGACACCATCTACCATGCGGCCGCCTACAAGCACGTGCCACTGGTCGAAAGCAATATCGTCGAAGGCTTGCGCAACAATGTGCTGGGCGCCCAGATCATCGCCGCCGGCGCCGCCCGCCATGCAGTGCAGACGTGCGTGCTGATCTCCAGCGACAAGGCGGTGCGTCCGACCAATATCATGGGCGCAAGCAAGCGCATCGCCGAGCTGATCTTCCAGGCCGCCGCTGCGCGCGGTGGGGCTGGCAGCCCTTCCCGCACAACCTTCTGCATGGTCCGCTTCGGCAATGTGCTCGGCTCGTCGGGTTCCGTCATCCCCCTGTTCCAGCGCCAGATCGCACGCGGCGGCCCGATCACGATCACACACCCCGAAGTGTCGCGCTACTTCATGCTCATCCCCGAGGCGGCCCAGCTGGTAATCCAGGCCGGCGCCATGGCCAAGGGCGGCGACGTGTTTGTTCTCGATATGGGCGAACCGGTGCGCATCGTCGACCTGGCGCGCACGATGATCGCCATGCACGGCCTCTCCGAACGCACCCCCCAATTGCCGCGCGGTGACATCGACATCCAGTTCGTCGGCCTGTTTCCCGGCGAAAAGCTGCACGAAGAGCTGCTCACCGACGGCACCGTCTTTCCGAGCGAGCACCCGCGCATCATGCGCATGAAAGAAAGCGCACTGCGCCCGAGCGTCCTCGAAACCTGCATCACCTGCCTGATGATGGCCTGCGACACGCACGAACGCGGCCCCATCGAATCGATGGTCAAGGCCATCGTGGCCGAGTACCTGCCGTCGACACCGGCAGCACTGCCACAGACGCCGGTCGAGGTGCCGGCGCCCGTGGGCCTGCGCCGCAAGTTCGTGCCATTCCGGATCTGACGATTCTGGCGCATCGCCACGGGCGGGCCAGAAGGCCGAATCACCGTACCACGCTGTTCAAGACTGCTACTGCTCCTGCAACTGCTACTGCAACTGCAACTGCAACCGAAATCTTTCACTGAAACTGTCACTGTCGAGGAACCCATGCGAGACGAGAACCAATCAGTTCATCTGGAGCAGCTGCTGGCCCGCCTGCGCGACCACCACGCCGTGATCGGCATCATCGGCCTGGGCTACGTCGGGTTACCGCTCGCGCTGCGCTACGCGGCCGAAGGGTTTCATGTGCTCGGGATCGACATCGACGCCGGCAAGGTCGACCAGCTCAACCGCGGGAGCAGCTATATCGCCCACATCAAGGGCTCGGCCATCGAGGCGGCGCGCGCCGCCGGCCTGGTGGCCAGCAGCGACTTTTCGCGCGTGGCCGAAGCCGACGCGCTGATCATCTGCGTGCCCACACCGCTGACCGCCTACCGCGAGCCCGACCTGTCCTATGTGATCGGCACTGTCGAGTCACTGCTGCCCCATATGCGGCCCGGCCAGTTGCTGTCCCTTGAAAGCACCACCTACCCCGGCACCACCGAAGAAGAACTGCGTCCGCGCCTGGAAGCGCGCGGCCTGCGCGTCGGCCACGATGTGTTCCTCGTGTTTTCGCCCGAACGCGAAGATCCGGGCAATCCCGACTTTAACACCCGCAACATTCCCAAGATCTGCGGTGGCTCGACCGATGCCTGCCTCGAAGCCGGCCTGGCGCTGTACCGGCAAGCAATCGACACCGTGGTCCCGGTCAGTTCGACCCGCGCGGCTGAGCTCACCAAGCTGCTTGAAAATATCCACCGCGCCGTGAATATCGGCCTGGTCAACGAGATGAAAATCATCGCCGACCGCATGGGGATCGACATCCACGAGGTGATCCGCGCCGCCGCCACCAAGCCATTCGGGTTTACTGCCTACTATCCGGGGCCGGGCCTGGGCGGCCATTGCATCCCGATTGACCCGTTCTACCTGACCTGGAAGGCGCGCCAGTTCGGCCTGCACACCCGCTTCATCGAACTGGCCGGCGAAATCAACAGTGACATGCCGGCCTGGGTGGTTGGCAAGCTGGCCGAGGCCCTGAACAACCGTGGCCGCGCCGTGATGGGCAGCCGCGTACTGGTGCTGGGCATCGCCTACAAGAAAGATGTCGAGGACATGCGCGAGTCGCCTTCGGTGGTGCTGATGGAGCAGTTGCGCGCACGCGGGGCGACGGTCGACTACTCCGATCCCCATGTGCCCGTGTTCCCGCGCATGCGCGAACACCGCTTCGAACTCACGAGCGTCGAGCTGACACCGTCGGCCATCGCCTCCTACGACGTGGTGCTGGTCGCCACCGGCCACAGCGCCTTCGATTATGACCTGGTGCGCCAGTTCGCCAACCTCATCGTCGACACGCGCGGGGTCTTCCCGAACCGCCTGCCCAACGTCGTCCAGGCCTGAATCGGCCACGCACCCGGAATCCCCATGCGCCACTACCCTCCTCCGATCGTTGACCGCAAGATCCGCTTCGCCCTGGTGGGCTGCGGCCGCATCGCGCAAAACCACATGCAGGCCATGCGCGAGCATGCCGACCGCTGCGAACTGGTCGGCGTGTGCGACATCGACCCGCGCCCGCGTGAGGAGGCCGCCGCTGCCACCGGCGCCCGCCCTTACGCCCATCTCGAGCAGATGCTTGCCGAAACGTCAGCCGACGCCTTCGTGCTCGCCACGCCATCCGGCCTGCACCCGGCCCAGGCGATCCGCATCGCACAGGCAGGCCGGCACGTGATTACCGAAAAACCGATGGCGACGCGCTGGGAAGACGGCAAGCGCATGGTCGCCGCCGCGGATGACGCGGGCGTGCGCCTGTTCGTGGTCAAGCAGAACCGGCGCAACGCCACGCTGCAATTACTCAAGCGCGCCGTCGAAAAAAAGCGTTTCGGCCGCATCTACATGGTCAACCTGAATGTGTTCTGGACCCGTCCCGACGCCTACTACAACAGCGCCAAATGGCGCGGCACCTGGGAATATGACGGCGGCGCCTTCATGAACCAGGCCAGCCACTACGTCGACCTGCTCGACTGGATTGTCGGCCCGGTCGAAAGCCTGCAAGCCTATACGGCCACGCTGGCACGCGACATCGAAGTTGAAGATACCGGCGTCATCAGCCTGCGCTGGCGCAATGGCGCACTTGGTTCCATGAACGTCACGATGCTGACCTGGCCACGCAATCTGGAAGGGTCGATCACCATCCTCGGCGAATACGGCACGGTGCGCATCGGTGGCGTGGCCGTGAACGAAGTCCAGCAATGGGACTTCGCCACCCCCGATGCCGACGACGAGCGGGTGAGTCAGGCGAGCTACCAGACCACCTCGGTCTACGGCTACGGCCACCCGCTTTACTACGATAACGTCATCAAGGTGCTGCGCGGCGAAGCCGAACCCGAAACCGACGGCCGCGAAGGCCTGAAGTCGCTCGAGGTGCTGGTGGCCGCGTACCGCTCGGCGCGCGACGGCAAGCGTATCGCCCTGCCGCTGGAGTACTGACCATGGCCATCGTCATCCATTCCAGCGCCATCGTCGATCACGGCGCCGTCCTTGGCGACGGCACACGGGTGTGGCACTTCGCCCATGTGTGCAGCGGCGCGCGCATCGGCGCCGACTGCTCGCTGGGCCAGAACGTCTACGTCGGCAACGACGTCGTGATCGGGCACCGGGTCAAGGTTCAGAACAATGTCTCCATCTACGACGCGGTGACGCTCGAAGACGACGTATTCTGCGGCCCGAGCATGGTGTTTACCAATGTCTACAATCCGCGCGCTGCCGTGGTTCGCAAGCACGAATACCGGCCCACGCTGGTAGCACGCGGCGCGACCATCGGCGCCAACGCCACCATCGTGTGCGGCGTGACGATCGGCGAGTTCGCCTTCGTTGGCGCCGGCGCCGTCGTCAACCGGGACGTCGCACCGTTCGCGCTGGTGGCCGGCGTGCCTGCGCGCCAGATCGGCTGGGTCAGCCGCAGTGGCGAACGCCTCGTCCTGCCACTGACCGGCGCCGGTGAAGCCCGCTGCCCCGCTACCGGCGAAGTCTATGTACTGCGCAATGACGCCTGCATGAGCGCCAGCGCCCTTGCCGGCCCCCTCACCCAGGCCCGGACAAATGCGCCTCAAAACGGGCCGGCAGTCTCCCCTGAACAAGGATAAATCATGGAATTTATCGACCTCAAAGCGCAATACGCCACGTCGCGCGACCTGATCAACAGCCGGATCCAGGCGGTCCTCGATCACGGCCATTACATCATGGGCCCCGAAGTCGCCGAGCTCGAACAGCGGCTGGCCGACTACACCGGCGCGCGTCATTGCATCACCGTGTCCTCGGGGACCGAGGCCTTGATCATCGCCCTGATGGCGCTGGGCGTTGGACCGGGCCACGAAGTCATCACCACGCCATTTTCGTTCATCGCCACGGCCGAAGCGATCCTGCTGGTCGGCGCGAAACCGGTGTTTGTCGATATCGAGCGCGCCACCTGCAATCTCGATCCGCGCCTGCTCGAACCGAGAATCACCAGCGCGACACGCGCCATCATTCCGGTCTCGCTGTACGGCCAGCCGGCCGACATGGACGCCATCAACGACATCGCCGCCCGTCATGGCCTGGCCGTGATCGAAGACGGCGCCCAGAGCTTTGGCGCCACCTACCGCGGCCGCCAGAGCGGCAATTTATCCACCATTGGCTGCACCAGCTTCTTCCCGAGCAAGCCGCTTGGCTGCTATGGCGACGGCGGCGCCCTGTTGACCAGCGACGACGCCCTGGCAGGCGCAATGCGCGAAATCCGCGTGCACGGCCAGGCGCGCCGCTATGTGCATACCCGCCTCGGCGTGGGTGGCCGCATGGACACGCTGCAATGCGCAATCGTGCTGGCCAAGCTCGAACGCTTCGACTGGGAAGTCAAACAGCGGCGCCGCGCTGCGGCCGCCTACGACGAGATGCTGCACCCTCACCTGCCGCTCGTCGCTTGCAGATCCGACCGAACCAGCGTCTACGCCCAGTACACGGTGCTGGTCGAGGAGCGCGACCGTGTCCGCAGCGCCCTGGACGCGGCCGGTGTCCCGACGGCCGTGCATTACCCGTTGCCGATGCACCAGCAGCCTGCCTACCGTCACCTGGCGAGCGGCGAACATTACCCGGTGACCGAAGACATGGCGGCGCGCGTGCTCAGCCTGCCGATGGGACCCTACCTGTCGGCGCCGAATGCACGGCATGTGGCCCTCAGCTTGCTGCGAGCAAGCAACATAACGCGATCGCACAGCGGACCTGCCGTCGAACTGCTGGAGTGAGCTGTGAAACGCGCTGATCGTCCGCATGCGGATTTGACGGTCCTCATACGGTGTGCAGAGTCGGACAACTTCGCAGGCGCGAAGCGTTCAAATGGTTTCAGCTGTTTTCAGCGTTCTTGCATCGATTGCTTCCACAAGCTCACCCAGGATATTCGTTCATGCGCAAGATCGTTCATCTCACGTCCGCCCACCCGCGCAACGACATTCGCATTTTCGTCAAACAATGCCGCACACTTGCGGCGCATGGCTATGACGTCACGCTCGTGGTCGCCGACGGCAAGGGCGACGCCCAGGCCGAGGGCGTGGCCATTGCCGACGTGGGCCACTTGCCAGGCCGCCTGAATCGCATTTTCAAGACCACCCAACGCGTCTTCGACAAGGCGCTGGCACTCGACGCAGATATTTACCAGCTTCACGATCCCGAACTGATTCCGGCCGGCCTGAAACTCAAACGCCGGGGCAAGACAGTGATCTTCGACTCGCACGAAGACACGACCCGGCAACTGGTCGGCAAGCCCTATTTCGACCCCGTATCGCGGCGTGTGCTGCCCGCACTCTTTGCCGCGTACGAGCGCTATGCGTGTGCGCGCTTCGACGGCATCATCGCGGCCACGCCGTTCATCCGTGACCTGTTCCTCAACATTAATCCGGTGACGGTAAATATCAACAATTTCCCCATCATTGGCGAATTCGATGGCGCCCATCCGTGGACCATGAAAAAGGCCCAGGTGTGCTACGTCGGCGCGATCAGCGGCATTCGCGGTATTCGCCAGCTGGTTGAAGCGGGTACCTTGCTGCGCTCGGGAGCCCGGTTGCAGCTGGCGGGGCAGTTTTTCGACCCGGCGGCCGAGGCAGCGGTGCGCGTGCATCCCGGCTGGGCCCACATCGACGACCTGGGCGTCATCGATCGCGCGGGCGTGCGCGACGTCATGTCCCGATCGTTCGCCGGCGTGGTCACGCTGCTGCCCCTGCCGAACCACATCGACTCGTTGCCGACCAAGATGTTCGAGTACATGTCATCGGGTATTCCGGTGATCGCATCGAACTTCCCCTTATGGCGCGACATCATCGAAGGAAATCATTGCGGCATCTGCGTCGATCCGCTCGACCCGAGCGCCATTGCCGCCGCGATCGACTATCTGGTTGGCCATCCCGATGTCGCTGAAGCGATGGGCAAACGCGGCCGCGATGCCGTGCTGAAAAAGTACAACTGGGACGTCGAGGCCACCCGACTGACCGATTTTTACGGAGCGCGCTCACATGCCAAACAAGCTGTTGCAACTTTTTGACCAGGTGGTCGCCATTGCCAGGCTGCCCGTGGTGCACCTGCAGTTCCATCTCGTCCTGAATCCCGAAAACGTCGAGAAGGTGTACAAGTCGTACGTCAAGCCGCATCCGAAATACAAGATATTTCCTCACAAATCGCTTGGCGCCGCACTGGTCGACTTGACGAGGTTTCGTCACTGTGGCGACGATGCCCACGGCATCACGGCACACACGGGAGCGGGCCGCCACGTTAAAAAAGCCAGGAGCAAAGGCTATGCAGTCGTCGAAATAGACAGGAACAATTTTATTGAAGATATTTTTGAAATCAATAATTCGATCGAGATCCGACAGGGCCGGCCAATGGACGCCGGCTACCGCAACAAGGAGACCAGCTACCAGGCAGAAGCCAACTTCAACTACTACGGCGTGCTCAATACAGCGGGCAAGTTGATGGCCTATGGCGAGGTCGGCTTCTACGGCAATTTCGCGGCCTTCAACCGGGTTATTGGCGTACGCAATAACGACGGCATCATGCACTTGATGGTGGCCGAAATAATCAGCCGACTGATCGCGGGGTGCACGTATGACTATCTCATGTACGACACGTATTTCGGTGCGAGTCCCGGCCTGAAAGCATTCAAGAAAATGCTCGGCTTCGAGCCATATCGCGCAAAATATTCCATCCAATGACAACCATGCTCGGCCGTTTGTACTGCGATTATCTGATGCCTTCCCAGCTGGCCGCCTACGAAGAGGTCCTGCGTGAGGCGCAGCAAGCTGGATACATCCAGACGTCAGTGCGCGGGTACGTCAACCTGCTTCGCGAGGGACTCGGCCCCCTCGACAAAGTACTCGTCCATCGCCACGATATCGACACCGACCTGCGCACCGCGCGCAAGCTTTTCGACATCGAAAAGAAGCACGGAATCAATTCCAGTTTTTATTTCAGGCTCTCCACGCTCGACTTCAACCTGATGCGTGAAATCAATGAGTACGGAAGCGAAGCGAGCTACCACTATGAAGAGCTGGCGACGTACGCCAAGAAAAAAAAGATCAAGGACCCGGCCGCGTTGCGCGACCGGATGGCGGAGATCCGGTCGAATTTTGTCGGCAATTTTTCGCGCATCGAACAGCGCCTTGGCACGAAGATGCAGACCGTCGCGAGCCATGGTGATTTTGCCAATCGTCGTTTAAAAATCACCAATACCGAAATCCTCGCGGACGCTCAGCTACGCACGGATTGCGGCATCCTGTGCGAAGCGTACGACCGCGCCCTGCTCGACCATATCGACGTGTATATCTCTGACCGTCCAGCACCGCAGTATTACTTTCCGACCTCGCCAGTCAATGCCCTACGCGACAATCGCAGGATCTGCCTGGTAACCCATCCACGCCAGGTTGAAACAAACTGGAAAGAAAACACCAAGGACAACCTGTTCCGTTTTTACGAGGGGTTGATCTGGTGACGAACTTGCGCACTCAGGCAAACGAGCATCTCGACAATGCAGGGCAGCAGGTTCTTTGACGTGACCTGAAGGCAGGCGACAACGCGCCATCAATCTTTGAAAGACATGACTGTGACAGGCTGGCCCTCCCGATCCTCCTGCGCCGACGCGGCTGGCACAGCCCCGACGCGCTACGCGGCAAATGCCGTGCTATGCGCCTGCCTGGGCACATTGCTGACCTCTTGCGACAGTACCGGGCACCTCTATGTGGCGACAACAGGCTCCGATGCTAATGCCGGAAAGCAAGATTCCCCTTTCGCGACGCTGGCGCACGCCGATGCCGTTGCCTGCGCTGGCGACACCATCCACGTCGCGCCCGGCACCTACCAGGTGGCAGCGCCCGCGGCCCGCAGTGCAGGCATCCGCACTGTCAAAAGTGGCACGGCGACAGAGCGCGTCAAGTTCGTTTCCGATGTCAGGTGGGGGGCGAAGATTGTGGTCTCGGGCATTGGCATCGGCTGGCACTCGAAAGGCGCCTACGTCGACATCGAAGGGTTCGACATCTCGGGTACCGGCCGCATCGGCATCCTGGCCGAAGGCGGCAATGAATATATCGCCAATAACTTCGTGCATGACCTGGCCGTCAGCGGCGGCTGCAATGGCGCGGGCGGCGCAGCCATCGATGCCTGGGGCAGGCGTGGCGGCGCCGTGATCGACTCGAACCTGGTGCGCAACATCGGCCTGCAGTGGGTAGCCGGCCGTACCTGCAATACCGTGCAAGGCATCTATGTCGCCAGCCCGAATAACCGCATTTCGAACAATGTGATTTCCGGCGTTGCCTCGGTCGGCATCAACAGCTGGCATGGCGCCACCGCGTCAACGATCGTCAACAACACCATCTTCAATTCAAAGATGGGCATCGTGGTCGGCCACGGCGACAGTGGCGCCACCGCTGCCGGCACCAGCAATAACTATGTCGCCAACAACATCATCTACGCCAATGGCTACGGAATCTCCGAAATGGGCAAGATCGGGGTGGATAACCGGTATGTGAACAACCTGGTTTCCGCCAACGACACCAATTGGCGCGTGGGCGGTGAGGTCACCGGCACGATTTCCGCCGACCCTCTATTCGTCAATTACCAGACGAATGGCGCCGGGGATTATCGCCTTCGAGACGAGTCACCGGCGACTGGCCTGGGCGCCCGCGCCCATTTGCACGCAGCCGAATTTTCCGCGCCGCGCGAAGACCCACCGATCGAGGTCGACGCTGCCGGAGACTGAACAGGCGGCCGCTGTACCACGGGCTGTTTTTTTCAGGCGGCGTTAGATCCTTCGGCTCTACAACCTTTTCCTGGTGCTGGACACTGGACTGAATCGAATGAATATCCTTCTCATCAATCACTATGCCGGCTCACCGCGGCATGGGATGGCATACCGGCCCTACTATCTGGCACGCGAGTGGGTACGACTGGGGCACCGCGTGCGCATCCTTGCCTCGAGCAACTCGCACATCCGTGCGAAGCAGCCAGAGCTGGCAGGTTCGGCGCGCCTCGACGAGTACATCGAAGGCATCGAATACAGCTGGTACCGCACGCCGGCATATGGCGGCAATGGCATCAAGCGTGTCAGGAACATGGGCGCTTTCGTCGCTGCCTTGTACCGCGATGCCAGGCATCTAGCAGAGTCTGTCCGTCCGGACGTGGTTATTGCGTCTAGCACCTATCCCATGGATATCTGGCCTGCCCATCGCATCGCCAGGCTGGCCAGGGCGAAGCTGCTGTTCGAGGTGCACGACCTGTGGCCGCTATCGCCAATGGAACTTGGTGGAATGTCGAAGTGGCACCCGTTCATCATGGTGGTTCAACAGGCCGAAGACTATGCCTATCGCCACGCCGACAGCGTCGTATCGATGCTGCCCAAGGTGCGCGACTATATGGTATCGCGCGGCCTTGTGCCGGACAAATTGCATTTCGTGCCGAACGGGATTGACCCCGACGAATGGCAATCCGACGGGCCCGGCTTGCCCGACGCTGCTGCGCAGTTGTTCCGAACGCAGCAAGAGCAAGGCAATGCCATCGTTGGCTATGCGGGCACGCATGGGGTTTCCAACGCGCTCGAGAATGTACTGAGCGCAGCGGCCATGATGTGCGGCGAAAAAGTTGCGTTCGTCCTGGTCGGCGGCGGCCCGGCCAAGGCCAGCCTGCAGGCCCGCGCAGCGCGTGAGCACATCGTCAACCTTCATTTCCTCGATCCGGTGGACAAACGCCGGATTCCGGCATTGCTGCACTGCTTCGATATCGCCTATATCGGCTGGCACCGGCATCCCCTGTACCGCTTCGGCATTTCGCCAAATAAACTGATGGATTACATGATGGCGGCTCGCCCCGTCTTGCATGCCGTCGAGGCCGGCAACGACCCGGTGCGCGAGGCCAGCTGCGGCATGACCGTTACGCCTGACGATCCGCAGGCGGCGGTGCAAGGTATCCGGTCGTTGCTTGCGCTTTCCGCCGACGAACGACATGCGATGGGGCAACGGGGAAAGGCATTCGTCCTGGCAAATCTCACCTACCCTGTGCTGGGGCAGCGGTTTCTGGCCGCTTGCGCGACCCGGTAGGCAAACCGCGTATCGAAGAGGAAGTAATGCCTACCCTTCATTTCTATTGGAAGAAAATGTTTGGCAGCCTGCCAGCTGCGTCGAACGAAGCTACCCGGCGCACGGTCATGGCGCAGGCAATGAAGCGTTTTCTCGATCTGCTGCTGGGAACGGCAGCAGCCATTCTGTTCGTCGGGCCGCTACTGTTGCTTGCGTTACTGGTGAAGCTGACCTCGAGGGGGCCTGCACTGTACTGGTCACATCGGGTCGGCGCGAACAACACGCTGTTCTCGATGCCGAAGTTACGCACGATGCGCATGGGCACCGAGGTCGTCGCAACGGACCTCTTGCAGAATCCCGATCATTGCCTGACCCCGATTGGCGGATTCCTGCGCACCTTGAGTCTGGATGAGCTGCCGCAACTTTGGTGTATCTTGCGCGGAGACATGAGCATCGTCGGTCCACGGCCGGCATTGTTCAACCAGCAAAATCTGATACAGATGCGAACCGAAAGCGGCGTCCATGTCATTCGCCCTGGCTTGACCGGCTGGGCGCAAATCAACGGCCGCGACGAATTGCCGATCCCCGAGAAAGTCGCGCTGGACCAGTATTACCTGCGCCACCAATCCGTGGCCTTCGACATAAAAGTCATCTTCCTGACGGTATTGAAGGTCTTGCGCCGCGACGGCGTCACCCATTGACGCTATTTTCCGCATATGCGGGGCGATCGCACGCCAGCGGCGAGCTGGACACGGCCCGTTCGGCGCGATGCCTGTCTGCGCTCCGGGACGGCGCAGCACGGTCGCTGCCAAATGCCGCCTTGCTCACCCGTTCAACTGGCCCCTGGCCTTGCAGATCATTTTCTTGGGCCACTCGAAGGGACGGTCTCGCCCGGCCAGATGAAGCGCCACATCGACAGCCGATGGTTGATCACGGATGGTTTGAGAGCAAAAACGGCCGCGAAAACAATCACGCTGAAGGAAATTGACCAGTGGCTGACATGCGGCGCCGCAAATTTTGGGCTCAATCGTATATAGCCCCGACCAATGCAACTACCGAGAATGAAGCTGGCGATGGCCTCGGACGCGGAATGAAAGTCAAAATAAACGATCAGCAGGCCAAGGACAATACTGACGGCCATACCGCACACCACGCCGATCAGGCGCCAGCGATACGGCGCGCGCTGCAAAGCCACGAAACAGGCTACCGGCAGCACCGCGGTAGCGCACAATACGTGTCCGCTGAGCGCTTTGAAGCCCAGTGATGGCAAGCCGGTGTCCCAGCCAATAAAGGCGATTTTCGACAAGCCCACCAAACTGACGCCGCTAGCAAACATGACGCACCACGCCAGCGCCATCTTCCACGCCCGTCCTGCGACCAGCCATGCCGCGATCGCCCCAGCAAGCGGAAACATGAACCCGGTATGGCCAATATCGATGATCAGTTTCCAAGAAAGCATGAGTCTGGATCTTTCCCAGCAACAGGCGATATCACGGTTCGCCGCGTGCAATCAAGTCGGCTGCCGGTATCTGGTGAGGTAACGATATTTCGCAAACGCGCCAAGTGCGGCGCCGATACTCATGTCGGGAACAGCCTTGGCCGTCAACGCCCAGAGAATCGCAATACAGCAGAAAGAGAACGCCAGGATGAAATCGCCCGACTTCTTGTTTGCAAAGTAGCCATTTGCAAATAACTGAACCGCCGGGAAGATCAGCAACGCAGCAAAGAAAATCAAGCCGACCAGCCCAAAGTCGACCCATCCGCACAAAATATTGTGTGCATAGTGACCATCTGCGTAACTTGCAAAGTCACCCAGGATCGGATTCTGTGCAATGGTACGCCATGCGTCCAACGACAATTGCTCGCGAGCAGCGCCTGAGCTCGAATGCGACAAATCAAACAGCTGCAATATTCTATTTTCAGGCAATAGTCGCAACAGGTCATCAGCATTGGCGGCAAGCCATATCGACAGAAAAAACGCCAGGGTAACTGAATATAATTTGTATTTTGCGTGGTACAACTCGATGATGGGCACAATGAATAAAACCGCTGAAAATTCGCTGCGTGCCCCGTTCAGAAACAAGCTTGCCGTCGCCAGCCCGTAGAACAGCAATCTCGCCGTCACGGATTTGACATTGGCGACAATGATCAGAAATGTAAATATATAGGAGCGCGCAAAGCCTTGATAAGTTGCAAGACTCTCCGGATTGGTCGCCTCGTCCAGGGAGCGCAAATAAAAGAAGCCGTCAATCGAAAAATAGATAGTTACTGCCGTCATCAACAACAAAGCGCCCGTCGCCAACGCATTGAACGTCACATCACGCAGATCGAGCATTCGAAATATGATATACACATCCGTGCAAAAAACAAGGGAAGCCACGTATCGCTGAATAATGGCTGGATTGGCGCCGGCAGCAAAATTTGCAGCAAGAACAAAAGAATAATATGCCGCGAAAACCGAAAAGTAAAAATCGGTTTTTTGAAAATAGCTTGTATTTTTCTTGATCGCCATGAAATAACTCCATAGCAAAGGCAAAAGAAAAGCAAAAGCAATAGCGGAGAAATACCCACCCAGATAGGCCCGAATCACGCCAACACCAAGCAAAGTTTGGTAGAAGAAAAAGCCTGGGAACAACATCAGAAACGCAAGATGAATGGTCAATCTACTGCTATTCGACACGTGAACACGTTCAGAATGAACATCAAATGCGTGCATGATTCACCAAAGCATCTGCGGTTAAAGTTCACCTTCAACTATTCGCACCAGCCTTCAGCACTCTCTGCACATGCGTCAAGACACGGAATTCCGTGCAAATCGATGTGACAAATAAAGATAAATTACATACAGCAAAGAACGGCTTATTGTGTAATTCCAGAGAATTTGCGTTAGCGAGAGCGGCATGAGAAACACGGTGATTGTCGTAATGAACAAGACAATTTGCCATACGAATTCGATCTTTTGTTTCCCTGCAACGAAAAATACATAACTGAGCGGACTGGCGACAAAATTCAGAAAATACAAAGGTGCAAGGATGCGTGCAAAGTCACCCGCGCCGCGCCAGGGTTCTCCAAATACCCAGGCGCAGAAATCCGGGGCAAATGCAAAGATGAACAGCGCCGGGCCGCAGCCAAGAAGGACAAGCGCCTTGAACGTGCTTCGATATGCTTTGGTGCAGTTGCCTGTCGTTTGAAAAGCGTGCACCGCCTCGCGTTTGAAGACCTCAAGCACGGAGGCGGCCAGCAATGACACCGGAGCGGTCAATACCCGTTCGGTCAGGGCGAACAGTCCGGCCTCGACCAGCCCATACTTTGCGCCGATCAAAAACAATGGAAACTTTCCAGCGGCGATATTAAGCAACCCTGCCGGCAGCGAGTAACGCCAGAACGATTCATGCTTACGAAGATAGGAGCGCTGCACTGCCGTCGGCGTGAAGGCGATATCCGGTCGTGGCGGCGACAGCAGGAGGATTGCCGCCATCATGCCAACCATCAGTCCAACCAGATGGCCCCCGAACAGCGCTGCGCCACCGACGCCGAACAACAGTAACGCCACTTGGCTCAGTGCTATCGCACCCGCGCCATAAACCTTGACCATCGCGGCTTTTCCAAACGCACAGTACGACGTCGCATATGCGCTGGCGGTGTGGTTGTACGCAGTCACCCAGGTGCCCGCGCCAATGGTCAGCAAGGCAAACCAGGAAATGGCGTGAACTTGCTCGATCCCGGATAGTCGAGCGAGGATGGCACAAAGTGTGATGAGAACTGCGAGCACGGTCGAGAAATAGGCCACCACGCTGAAACAGGTTTGCTGGGCGCTCGGCTCATGGTCGAGAATCATTGCTGCTTCGAGCCGCAAGGTTGCGACGGTGGAGGCAATCGCGATAACGCCCAGCCAAATGCTGAAAACGCCAAGGTCCTGCGGTGTGCACAAGCGGGTAATGAGTGGCGCAACTAATAAGGGCAATGCCTGGGCGGCAACAGTACCTGAAAGGACTGTAACGGCGTTTCTCCAGAAGACTGGCAATGTTGCGAGCATATTCACTTTATGTGGAGTTTTACTTCTATGCAGTTTCGCCAGATTACGCCGGCAACCATTGTTTATTTTTCTCGACCATATCGCAAGTGGACATTTCACATTGTCTTGTTAGTAGAAATTTCCAATTTGATGGGCATCAGTATTCGCCTGCCTGCGAGGTAGCCGGCAATCGGACGATGCCCTGTTTTTTATAAAAAACTGGATCGTCATTCGGCGAATGAAGGATATGGATGAGGTGCAATTTCCTCAAAAAAAATAATCAATCAGGAGCAATACCATTCATTTATTCCAAAAATCTGTTTGCGCCACTTCAAAACAAGGCCGCGCAAAATCGATATGGTCGTAATATACCAGTGCATAACCGCCATGATTGACGAGCACGCTCCAAAAATTCCCTTGATTAATTTCTCATCGGCTTTTTGATTGGGCGGCCAGGCAAGACCTGACTCCAATCTTGCCGACTCGGCCATTCGGAAAACAAGGATCCACATGCGCATCAGCAGCAGAATGCCAAGGCTCATATTCCAGTCAAAAGACCAGCCTAGCGACGATCAATGGCATTCAATCGTGATTTCCGTCCTACGGGGCCTCGCCGCATTTGTTGTTGCTGCCGCGCACCTGCGCGCCGAAATGTATCCGGGGCTGCGCACGCTTGCCGAGCCGGCCCTGTGGTTCCAGGCGTTCGCGTTCTTCACCGGCTTCGCGCATCAGGCAGTGCTCGTGTTTTTCGTCATCAGTGGATGGCTGGTCGGCGGCAGCCTGCTCAACAAGATAACCCAACCCGGCGCCATCGGCAGTTACGCAATCGACCGCCTGACACGTTTGTGGGCGGTACTGATTCCTGCTTTTTCGTTGACGCTGCTGTTCGGTCTGGTTACCGGGGTGGTGGATCCGGGCGTTGTCGATGCCTCCCCCGCCAACGAATTTTCCGCGACTTCGTTCGCGGGCAATCTTTTTGGCCTGCAAGGCATCGTCCTGGACGATTTCGGCGGCAATTACGCGCTCTGGAGCCTGGCGAACGAAACCTGGTATTACGTCATGTTCCCCTTGCTGGTGCTGTTGTTTACTGCGCGCCGGCCGGCCTCGCGGCTGGTCAGCGGGGCAGTGCTCGCCCTGGCGATTGCCTTACTGCCCGCCAATATCACCCTGTACTTCCTGATCTGGTTGCTAGGCGTGGCTTTTTCACGCATTCGGATCGACTGCAGTGCCGGACTACGGTGGGCGTGGCTCGTGCCACTTGCTGTGACCAGCACATATTTTCGCCTCACCGCTGACAATGACAAGTTCGACCAGACCACGCTGGGCATGGACTTACTGCTCAGCCTGATGTTCCTGGCGCTACTATCCAGCCTTCAGTTCAAGGCTGCCGCAACGTCGGCACTGGCGCGACCGCTTGCAAAGGCCGGCCAGTTCTTCGCGGACTTTTCGTTCAGCTTGTACGTGCTGCATCTGCCCTTGATTTTCCTGCTGCAGCACCTGGCGCTTAGCGAACTCGGCATCCGTCAGCTATCGCCGGACGAGCCGCTGCACTTCGTCATGTATCTCGGCATGCTGTCCGTCCTGCTGCTCGGCTCCTACCTGTCCAGCCTGCTGTTCGAGTCGCAAACCTACCGCCTCCGACGCACACTGAAGACCCTGGTTGCGCGGCGCGTGGCGCCGCTGTCAACGGTGGCGGCAAAACGCTAGCGGCAGCGGTAGCCCGGCTATCAAGGTATATCGCCAACACCGACCGAGGAGTGCATTAACACGATCGCAATCATCGGTGCAACCGGGGAAGTCGGCTTCCGCCTGCTTCATGCACTGCATCCGTCCTACCGGGTCGTCGCCATCGTCCGCAATGCCGCAAAGCGGGATTTCAGCCCCTATCCGGGCGTGGAGGTGCGTCAGGTTGGCGATATAGCGGACGTCGATAATCTTGCGCGAGCGCTCGATGGATGCGATGCGGTGGTCAATACAGGCTATATCTGGTTTGCCGAACACATACATCAGGCAGTTCTGCAACGCGGTGCATCGATTCGCCATATCGTGTTCACCGGATCGACCGGCATCTTCACGCAACTGCCCTCGCCCAGCGCAGAGCGCAAGCGCGAGGCCGAGAGGCTCATTCAAACGCAGTATCGCTGTTCCTGGACCATCATTCGACCGACAATGATCTATGGCCATAAAGATGACCGCAATATCTCGCGGTTATTGCAGGCAGTTGCAAAGTATCCGGTGATCCCCCTGATCGGTCACGGCACCAGCTTGATCCAGCCCGTGTTCATCCATGACCTGGTCAAGGCTTATCGGATGGCATTGCTCAATCCAAAGTACTTCGACAAGTCGTATAACATCGGCGGTCGCAGCGCCTTCTCGAATCGGGACCTGATCGCCTGTGTGGCAACGAGCCTGGGCCGGCGGACGCGGACGATACCGCTTCCGGCAGCGCTGGTTCATGGGAGCGTGGCCTTGCTGACGCTCATGGGAATCAGCCCCGTCTCGCGGGAGCAGGTCTGCCGCTTCCAGGAAAACAAGAACATCGATCTGCGTGCGTTCATTACCGACTTCGAGTTTGTCCCGCGCGATTTTGAGCACGGACTTCAGTTCCTGCTGCGCGACATGAAAGAACACGGCCTGCTGCGCTGACGATCGGCATGCCGGTGGCAGCCCCCGTTGCTAGGGCGCGTTGACTGGCGCTGGCAAGTGCCAGCCTGCAGCCACAAATCACCACGGTTCTGCGACCGCAGCAATTCTTCTACGCAATCTACGAGTTGTAACCAGCGCGGCATCAGCCTGCCGGTACCGGTTCGTGCTCATCCCGTCCTTTGGCGACGTTGCCCTGCCTGCTTCTTTGTTCCCCTGCCTTCTGCTCCAGTTTTTCCTTCTTCGTCCTTGTTGCCTTTTGCGTCTTTTTGCCATCTTCCTTCCGTTCGTTACTGTCAGCATCGCAATCATGCGATTGTTGACTCTATAGAACATCTCCCCATTAATACTCCTGTGCATTAGTACTATCGAGAAAAATTTTCCCAAAAACATTGAACTTAGGCAGTTTCCTGCGCTCAAAGCTTACTCATTCACGTTATCAAGGCAGGGTAAGTTCACATGAAGAAATTTGTCACCACCGTTTCGAACGTTCGCACCAACCAACTCATCAACTGCAGCCTCGCCATCCTGCTCGCCGCAGGCGGCTCCGCCGTCGCCGGCAACCCTGTCGAACCTGCTTTTGATTCGCCTGCACCGTCCGTCGTATCCAGCGCCCAGATCGCTGCCGACGTCTCAAGCCGTGTGATGCCGGCGGCCACTGCCGCCACCACCGGCAAGCACCTGTATGTTGCCACCACAGGGTCGGACTCGAATCCCGGTACCCAGGCCAAGCCGCTCAAGACCATCGCCCGCGCCGATGCGCTTGCCAGCGCCGGCACCACCATTCACGTCGCTTCCGGCGTCTACAAAGTCGCTGCGCCAGCAACCGGCAGCGTCGGTATCCGCACCGTCAAGAGCGGCACCGCTACCGCCCGCATCAAGTTTGTCTCGGATGTGAAATGGGGCGCGAAGATCGTGTTTTCGGGCACTGGCATGGCGTGGAATTCGAAAGGCGCGTTTGTCGACATCGAAGGCTTCGACATTTCCGGCACTGGCCGCATCGGCATCCTGGCCGAAGGCGGCAAGGAAAACATCAGCAAGAACTTCATTCACGACCTGACCGTCACCGGCGGCTGCAATGGCGGCGGTGGTGCAGGCATCGATGCCTGGGGTGCGGGCGGCGGCGCGGTCATCGACTCGAATGTGGTGCGCAATATCGGTCTGCAATGGGTGGCAGGCCAGACCTGCAACACCGTGCAGGGCATTTATGTAACCAACCAGAACAACCGCATT
>Ga0265780_10003500_pt1 | contig 20643 bp, 13 predicted proteins | sample P1T30metagenome_FD_192432 | JGI IMG/M metagenome (GOLD analysis project Ga0265780, IMG submission 192432) | Plant litter microbial communities from East Loma Ridge, Irvine, California - P1 T30 | ecosystem: Environmental > Terrestrial > Plant litter > Unclassified | place: USA: California...
AGGCTCCAATGAAGGTCTTCATGAACAGGTCGCGCGCCAGCGACAGCGGCAGGTCGGGCTGGGCCAGGTGGCTCGACAGCTGGCGCACGTCGGCGTCGAACTGCAGCTGCTCGTCGATCCAGTCCGTGTCCAGCAGCCGCACCTGCAGCTCGGCCCCGACCAGGGGGTCGATCACGGCGCGCAGGGTGTCGGCCAGCGCCGCGCAAAATCCCACCACCAGCACCGGCCGCTCTTCCTGGCGCGTGATGAACAGCGCCAGATCGAATTGCGCGCGGCGCAGGAAAGGCGTGATCAGTTCGAGCCAGAACGCGGCCACCGGATAGCGCGCCGACGCATTGTGCGGCAGCGGCAGAACCAGGCTTTTATGCAGCTCGGCCGGCTGGCTGTGCATGACCGGCTGCAGCAACAATCCCAGCGCCAGCACCAGCCGCGCCGCGCTGCTCGTGGATGCGGCGCAATCGAGCAGGCCGTCGAGCGAGGCGATGGTGCCATGCTCCATCCAGCGCGCCAGTGCCGCCTCGTTCCCGAGCCCGATCGCGCTGTCGGCGATCGCCTGCAGGTAAGCGGCGGGATCGCCCTCGCCCAGCACCTTGGGGCAGATCTCTTCCAGGAACACCCACAGCGGCGCGAACGCCAGCGGACAACGGGCGACGAAGGCGGCCGGATCGTTCACCGCCAGCGTGCGGGTGGCCAGGAAGGGAAAGCGCCGTCCCGACTGGTCGTGGCTGGCCAGCAGGTGCCCGGCCACCGCGTGGTGGCGCGCCGGACCGACCAGGGCGAAGCTCACCGGCGCCATCGCATCGTAGTGAAAGCGCCAGCGCGCGTCCGACGGCAGCAGGGTCATCACCTGCGCCAGCCAGGCGTCGAGCATGCCGATCGCGGCCGGGTCATGGGCCAGCTTGACGAAGTCGGCGCGCGCCGGGACCTTGCCGAAGTCGCCGATGCGGTCCGCACGCATCATTGGGCTCCCGCGCGGGCCAGCGCCGGCGCCGCGTTTTGTGCTTCGTGGCGGCCGACGATCGCCGGCGGCAGGCGCAGGCCGCGGAAGCCCTGGCCCTGGCCCTGGCCGCCGCCGCCGGTGGATTGCGGGCTGCTGACGATTTTCAGGTCGACCGCCACCGAGACGTTCTGCGCGCTCCAGCGCAGCTCGAACACGCCGCCGTCCTTGCGCTTGCGCTGGGCCGCCTCGAACAGGCGCTGCAGGCCGAACTGGCCCGGCTGGTTGAACAGCTCCACCGTGCGGCCGTCGAAGGTGACGGCCGAGACCCGCGCGCCCGAAACGCCCTGCGGGCCAGGATGAACCATATTGCTCCAGCTGGGCGGCGTGTTGCGGTAGCGCAGCTGCTGGCCGTCGATCTCGAGCGTGTATTCGAGCGTGCCGGGCGCGCTCAGGGGCAAGACCTGGAACACGGTCTGGGCCGCCCCGCCGGCCGCGACGCCGTTGTTCGACAGCGGCGCCACCCAGCCGGGGAAGGCGGTCACCGCCTGCGGCGCCAGCGAGATGCCGATGTCGGCCCAGGTGCGCGCCGCCAGCACGTCGCCGCGCCGCACCACCAGCGGCCCCATCGCCGTGCCCACGAACTTGGCCACCGCGCCTTCCGGGCCGAACACCTGGCCGATCTCGCCGGGCGTCGCCTCGACACTGGAATCCTGGGCGAACGGGTACTTGGTGGCGAGGGTGCGGGTAAAGGGTTCGACCACCTGCGCCTGCCAGGTCTTGTTGATCTCGGCCTCGGACGGCAGCACGATCATGGCGAAGGTCTGGGTCAGCGGGCGCACCAGCAGCGGGCGCAGCGCCTGTTTCTGGCTGTCGCTCATCCCGGTCAGCATCTGTTCGTCGACGTAGCGCAGCGCGTCGGCCAGCTCCGAGCCGCTGCCCTCCAGCGTCTGCTGCATGAACTGCTTGGCGCCGGGGCCGGGATCGCCCTGGTTCTTGAGCCCGTTCAGCCGCGTGCGCAGGCGCGACAGCGCATCCAGGTAGCCGGTCATCAGCGACGCTTCCTTTTCCCTGGCGCCGACCAGGCGCGCCACGCCGGAGAATTCGCGGCCGATGGGTCCCGCGCCCTGCTGTTGCTGGGCCAGCAGCCGGGCCGGGTCGACGGTGTCGGCCAGGGTGCGCGCGTCGGACGGCGCGCGCCGCAACACCACCTGCTTGAACCACTCGAACATGCCGCGCTCGGTCTTGCCGACGGGGGCGCGCAGGCCGCCCGGATTGTCCCAGGCCGTCTCGTCGTAGATCGTGCGCAGCAGCTTGGCGAGCGGCGAGGATTGCGGGTCGCCCAGGCGGTTCATGGCCTGCACGCTGGCGTCGAAGCCGCGCAGGTCCGCGATCGCCACGCCCTGCACGAACTTCGACCACTCGCGCGCATAGTCGGCCTTGTACAGGTCGATCAGCGCCTTCTGGATCTGTTCCGGGCTGCCTTCCAGGGTCAGGTCGTCGCGCGCGGCGGTCTTGAGCACCCAGTCGACCGTGTTCAGTTCCTTGTTGGAGGCGTCCCGGATCGCGCCCAGCACATACTTGTCCCAGGCCGCGCGGGTGAAGGCGCCGCTGACGGCGTGGCTGCCGGCCACCAGCGCCGCATCCTGCTCGCCGACGATGCGCGCCACCGTCACCGCCGGAAAACGGGTGGCGGCGCGGGTCTTGATGTCGGCATACACGCGCTCGCGCGCCGGCGTGCCGCGCACCACGCGGCGCAGGTGTTCGCGGGTGGTGTCGAGCAGGCCCAGCTTGTTGGAAATCTGCGGCCAGGCCGGATCGTCGATATGGGCCAGGTGGAAGGTCATCAGGCGCTCGGCGCTGCGGATCATCTGCTCGCGCGGCATGCTGCCGCGGTTCGTCTCCAGCCAGCCGCGCCAGTAGCGCGTGAGCTGGTCGTTCAGGTGGCCCGGCTCGGCGTACGATTTATTGCCCAGCATGAGATAGGTCTTGAGCGCGTTGTAGGCGTCGCCGACATCCGTGGGCGACGCGTCCTGGTAAGGCTGGCCAGGCCTGGGCGCGGTGGCGGAGGCCGATGCGGGCGCGGCCACCTGGCCCACCGGCTCAAGTCCGGCGGCCTTGTTGTTCACCTCCGTCAGCATGGTCTCGAGCGCGCCGGCGACCGGTTCGACCATCACCGCGCGCACCCCGGCGAAGTACTCGTCGCGCAGCTTGCGCGCCAGGACTTCGCCCTGGTACAGGCCGAAGCCCAGCGCCCACGGCTTGTCGTCGGCATGGCGTTCGAGCTGCTCGATGCGGTCCTGCAGGATGTCGAGCGCCTCCAGGCGCGACTGCAGGTCGATACGGCCGGCCTGCAGCTTCATCACCTTGTCGAGGTCGGACTGCACATTGGCGACCAGCTGGCGATTACCCATATACGACCACGACCAGCCGCCCATCGCGCACCCCAGCAGGATCGTCGCGGCGAAGAAGGCGCCCAGCTTCCAGCGCGCCGCGGCCGGATTCGTGTAGCGCTTGACCAGTTCGCGGTCGGCGAAGATCACCTTGCGGAACAGCTCCAGCAGAAAATATCCCGCCTGCGAACCTCCCGGCCCGCCAGAAGCCTCTCCGCCCTTCCGCTCCTGCAGCGCCAGGTCGAAGCGGCTGGCCACGCGCCGGCTCGACAGGTCTTGCACGCTGCCTTCCTGCAGCGCGCTGGTGAAATAAAAGCCTCGGAACACCGGCTTGAACTGATAGGCATTCTCTTCGAACAGCGTGGCCAGGAAGGCGCGCAGCGGCGTGCGCAGCGCAGCGAATTCCAGCGGAAAGGTGAACACGCCGGAACGCAGCGCCGTGCTGCGGTTGGCGCCCATGCCGGCCAGGCTCATTTCCTTCAGCCCGTCGACCAGTTCGTCGAAATGCTCGTCGAAGAAGGCCAGCACGTCCTGCGGCGCGGCGCGCCGGTTGTAGCGCAGGGTCGCGCCCCAGATCCGTTCGCGCTCGGCCTGCTCGCTGTCGTGGAAGAAGTCGAGGAAGCCGGCGACCAGGTCGGCCTTGGTGAAGACCACGTACACCGGCGCGTGCACGCCCAGGCGCTCGGTCAGTTCCTGCACGCGGGTGCGCAGGTTCTTGGCCAGTTCGTGCGAGGCGGTGGCCGGGCCGGCCATCAGCTCGGCCACGCTGACCGCGATCAGGATGCCGTTGATCGGCGCGCGCTGGCGGTGTCGCTTGAGCAGGTCGAGGAAGCCGAACCATTCGACACGGTCGTCGTCCTGCACCGAGTAGCGCCCCGCCGTGTCGAGCAGGATGCCGTCGGTGGTGAAGAACCAGTCGCAGTTGCGGGTGCCGCCCACGCCCTGCAGCGCCTTGTTGCCGGGGATCGGGAAGCTCAGCCCCGAGTGCACGATGGCGCTGCTCTTGCCGGCCGCCGGGTTCCCGATGATCATATACCACGGCAGTTCGTACAGGGCCGCGGCGCCGCGGGTCAGGCCCAGCTTGGAGGTCTTGATGGTGCCGACCGCCTCCAGCAGGTTCTTGCGCAGCACCGCGACTTCGTCCTTGCCGTCGTCGTCGCTGGCGCCGATGCCGGCGATGGCGCCGGCCAGCTTGCGCGCACGGTGTGCACGCCAGGCGCGGCGCAGCATCCACCAGATGCCCCAGCAGGCCAGCAGCGCCAGGGCGCCAATCGCGGCCCACACGATGCCGAGGCCGAGCAGGCCGGCGCCGATTACCAGGATGGCCGCCAGCGCGGCGACACCGATCGCGGCCAGCACGCGGCTGTCGGCTAGGTACTTCCAGAGTCGTGCCATGGCGGGCTCTCTTGTAAAAAAATCTCACAGGAAATGGTCGCACGGGCATACGGCACGCTGCTTGACTCTGCGCAATGCGGCCAAGATCCGAAAATTGCGCAACAGCCCACAGGCGCCGGTTCAGCGCCCCATCACGCCGCGCATGCGCAACTCGATGTGGCCGAAATCCATCATCTTCCAGCGTCCGCCCCAGGTCAGGCCCAGCGATTCGGCCACCTGGCCATACAGCTGGTAGCCGCGCATGGCCCACGGATCTTTTTCCGAGATCACCAGCTTGCCGTCGCGCAGGAAGGCGCAATCGGCCGCCAGACCATACTGGTGCCAGCTCTGGAAGGCGCGCGCATTGGTCACGTGGCCGCCGCTTGCGGCCAGCTCATCCTGGCGCGCCGGACTGCGGTAGCCTTCGAGCAGCGCCATCTCGTAGCCATGCTGCTCCTTCATGATCTTGAACGCCAGCAGCAGGCGCTGGCTGAAATCGGGATGCAGCAAGCCCCAGTTGCGGCTGGCGCCGACCAGCATCGGCCGCACCAGTTCGACTTCGGCCGTGGTGAACACGCCCGGCGGCAGCGCCACCGGCGGCACCAGCTGCTCGCCGGCCAGCAGCGCCGCCACCTTCTCGTCGGGCAAGGCGGTGCTGCCCTCGTACACCGGCAGCATGGCCGGATTGCTCAGGGCCAGCGCCAGCAGCGATGGGATCAACACCGCCGGGGCGCCAATGGCCAGCAGCACCTGATGGCGGCGCACTCCCTTCACGACGCGCTCGCGCAGCGACATAGTCACGCTGGCGCGCATGGCGCCGGCGGCGCGCGTGCCGGCATGGCCCCAGGCCCCGGCGCGGCCGGCCAGGCCGCGCACGGCATGCACTCCGCGCGACATCCAAGCGCGTCCACTTGGAAAAAGAACAAGCCAAGCCAGGCCTGAAGCGAGACAAACGTACAGAAGGGCGATAAAGATCAGCATCGGACTCCCCAGGATTGTTTCTAATCAGAACAGCAGAAGCCAATCTTAGGAGTAATGTCGTGCGTCCATCAGACGAAAATCAAGACAACCGCATGCATGCCCATATGCGTCCCAACCTGATGTCGTCGTCGCGCCGCGGCGGCCGTGAAGACAGCATACTTGCCAAGCTCGAGCGCGAGCCGGCGCGCCGCGCAGGCACTGGCAATAGCGGGCGCCTGGCCTGGTATGGCGCGGCGGTGGCGGTCGCAGTGGGTTTGACGGCGACGCTGGCCTGGCTGGCGGACGGCGCCGGTCCTGCGCCGCTCGAGGTGGCGCGGCCCGAGGCGGCGCCCGCCCCGATTGCGAGCATGGCCCCTGCGCCGGTCGAGACGGCGGTGATCGTCGACGCTGCGCCTGCGCCGGCGCCAGAGCCGGTGCTGGCGGCGGCGCCCGTTCCCCCACTGCGCCTGCTCGAGCCGGCCACCGTACCTGCGGCCCCTGTCAAGGCCGCGCCGCCGCCCGTCAAGGCGGCCCCGGCGCGCCGTCCGGAAGCGCGCGCCGCCGCCCCCGCCCGGCCCCGCGCGCAGGCAGCGCGCCAAACGTCGCGCCAACCCGCGCGTCCGCCCCGGACGGTCAATCCCGCGCGCGCCGGCGAGTCCCCGGACGACAGCGACGTCGCCCTGATCTCGGCCGTGATCTACCATGCCAACGGCCACGCCGCGCCGGCGGAAGGTGAATCCGCTCCGGCTCCCGCGCCCCCTCCGGTACGCTAGGGAAGCACCGATTTATTCTGGCGGATGGGATTGGCACCTAAAAAAGCGCCCGGCAAGGCGCAAACCACAGCCATACCGCGTGGTATGGCGAGGATTTGCAACGCAGCAGGGCGTTTTTTTATGTGCCAAGACCGCCGCCATGAATGAATCAGTGCTTCCCTCGGCGTGGTAAATAGGCCGCACGCTTCCCTGGGCGGCAAGCCCGCCGGCGTCCAGCGCCGGAAAACGCTATACTGTATATAAGTACAGGTGAGCGTTCGGTCATGATCAGGGTGTTGGAAAACGAGTTTTATTATCTGGATAACTTCCAGCGGGTCCTCGACTGGATCGGCGAACGCTATGGCGACCTGCTGGACGACGGCGAACATGCCTTCCTGGCCGGGTTTCCCAGCTTGCCGCACAATGCGCGCGCCCTGTTCGTGCGCATGGTCATGCGTAAGGGCAACCTGTTCCGTGCCAGCAAACTGAGCTATGCCGAGATCGGCTGTCCGGTCGAGGCCGCCGGGCACCTGCTCGGCACCGGCTGGATCGAAGCCGACCCCGAACTCACCCTCGACGAGTTGTTCGAGCTGCTGTCCAAGCCCGAGCTCGCCGACGCCTTCGGCGCGCAACTGCCGCGCAAGACGGCGCGCAAGGAAGAACAGCTGGACGCCCTGCGCCCCGTGTTCCCCGAGGTGCGGCGCTTCTCCGGCTGGCATCCGGCCTGTCCCGACGTCGCCTGGCGCATCCTGGTCAAGCCGCTGTGCGACCGCCTGCGCCTGGTCTTCTTCGGCAATCTGCACCAGGGCTGGACCGATTTCGTGCTGTCCGACCTGGGCCTGTTCCGCTACGAGAGCGTGGACATCTCGCCCGCCTCGCGCGGTTTCCGCCAGCGCGCCGACGTCGACCACTACCTGCAACTGCATGCCTGCCGCGAGCGCTTCGCCGCCGGCGAAGACGTGGACGAGGTGGTGCGCGACCTGCCCGTACACGCCTTCGACAATGACTGGCTCGAGAGCCGGCGCGAAAAACTGACGTTCCAGATCGGCCAGCACTACGAAAAGCTGAAGGACTGGGACGGCGCCTTCGCCGCCTATGCGCGCTGCCGCTTTCCCGGCGCGCGGGCGCGCGCGATCCGCGTGCTCGAGAAACACGAGCGCTTCGACGAGGCGCATGCCCTGTTGCTTCAAGCTCAATCCGCACCCGAGAACGACGCCGAGCGCCAGCACCTGGCCCGCATCGCGCCACGCCTGGCGCGCCGTCTCGGGCACGCGCGCCTGGCGCCGCGCGCCAAGACCCACATCGAGCGCATCGAACTGAACCTGGCGCCGCCGAATGGCGAGCGCTGGGTCGAGGGCGCCGTGCGCGGCCACCTGCACGGTGCCGATGCGCCCGTGTTCTACGTCGAGAACGCGCTGGCCAACACCCTGTTCGGCCTGCTGTGCTGGCGCGCCGTGTTCGCCGCCATCCCGGGCGCCTTCTTCCACCCTTTCCACCGCGGCCCGGCCGACCTGCACAGCGCCGACTTCCACCAGCGCCGTCGCGCGGAATTCGCCGCCTGCCTGGCGGAGCTGGACAGCGGCAGCTACCGCGACACGATCCGGCTCACCTATCAAGAGAAGGCCGGCCTGCAATCGCCCTTCGTGCACTGGGACTGCGTCACGCTTGAACTCATCGAACTGGCCCTGGCCTGCATCCCGCCCGCCCACCTGCGCAGGTGGTGCGAACGCATCCTGGCCGACGTCAAGGAAAACCGCACGGGCTTCCCCGACCTGATCCAGTTCTGGCCTCTTGAGGCCCGCTACCTGATGATCGAGGTGAAAGGCCCGGGCGACCGCCTGCAGGACAACCAGCTGCGCTGGATCGACTACTGCGCGGCGCATGATATGCCGGTGGCGGTGTGCTACCTGCAGTGGCTTGAGATGGCGGCCTGAGATTACGTGATCTACTCTATCGCCGTACGCGCCCTGTGCGAGTTCACCGCCAAGCAGGGTGACCTCGACCTGCGCTTCACCCCCTCCCCCAGCGCCCAGGAAGGCATTGCCGGCCACGCCGTCGTGGCCGGGCGCCGCGGCGACGGCTACCGCAGCGAAGTCGCGCTGTCCGGCCAGTGGAACGACTTGCACGTGCGCGGCCGCGCCGACGGCTACGACGCCAATGAGAACCTGATCGAAGAGGTCAAGACCCACCGCGGCCGGGCCGACGCCATTCCCGACAACCACCGCCACCTGCACTGGGCCCAGCTGCGCGTCTATGGCCACCTGATGTGCCAGGAGCAAGGGATGGAGTCGGTCAACCTGGCCCTGGTCTACTACGACATCGCCAGCGGCGTCGAGACCGTGCTGCGCGAAACGCGCGACAGCGCCTGGCTGCGCACGCATTTCGAAGGCCTGTGCGAACGCTTCTCGGGTTGGGCCGCCAGCGAAGCGGCGCACCGCGCGGCGCGCGATGTGGCGCTTGCCGCGCTGTCGTTCCCGCACGCCGACTTCCGTCCCGGCCAGCGCCAGCTGGCCGAAAGCATCTACCGCGCCAATGCCAGCGGCCGCTGCCTGCTGGCGCAAGCGCCGACCGGCATCGGCAAGACCGTTGGCAGCCTGTTCCCGGTGCTCAAGGCCATGCCGCGCGAGAAGCTGGACAAGGTATTCTTCCTGGCCGCGAAGACACCCGGCCGGCGCCTGGCGCTGGACGGCGCCGCGACCCTGTGCGGCGCCAGCCAGGCGCCGCTGCGGGTGCTGGAACTCACCGCGCGCGACAAGGCCTGCGAGCATCCCGACAAGGAGTGCCATGGCGAGTCCTGCCCGCTGGCGCGCGGCTTCTACGACCGCCTGCCGGCCGCGCGCGCGGCCGCGGCCGAGGTGCTCGTGCTGGACCGCGAGGCGCTGCGCGAAGTCGCCCTGGCGCACGAGGTCTGTCCCTATTACCTGGGCAGCGAGATGGCGCGCTGGTCCGACATGATCGTCGGCGACTATAACTATTATTTCGACGGCAGCGCCATGCTGTACGCGCTGGCGCTGAACAACGGCTGGAAAACCAGCCTGCTGGTCGACGAGGCCCACAACCTGGTCGGCCGTGCGCGCTCGATGTACAGCACCGGACTCGATCGCGAGCTGTTGCGCCTGGCCCGCGCCGGCGCGCCGCCAGGCATCAAGAAGGCACTGGAGCGCGTGGGCCGGGCCTGGACCGCGGTCGACAAGACGGCGCCGGCGCCTTATCAGCTGCTCGAGAAGATTCCATCGAAGCTGGTGGATGCATTGCAGGAGATGGGCAGTGCCATCAACGAACACCTGGCGGCCTTCCCCGGCCCGCTCGACGCCGACCTGCAGCGCTTTTATTTCGACGCCATGGGCTTCGTGCGCCTGGCCGAATCGTTCGGGCCGCACTCGCTGTGCGACCTGAGCCGGGACGCCGACCGCCCCACCCTGCGCGACTCGACGATCTGCATCCGCAACGTGGTGCCGGCGCCCTTCCTCGGCCCGCGCTTTTCCGCCACGCATTCGAGCACCCTGTTCTCGGCCACGCTCGGGCCCTGGCACTACTGCCTCGATACCCTCGGCATGCCGGAAGACACCGCCTGGGTCGAGGTCGAATCGCCATTCAAGGCGAGCCAGCTCGAGGTCCACATCGCGCGCGGCATCTCGACCCGCTACCAGGTGCGCGCCGCCTCGGTCCAGCCCATCGCCGAGCTGATCGCGCGCCAGTACCGCGAACGCCCTGGCAATTACCTGGCCTTCTTCAGCAGCTTCGACTATCTCGACAAGGTGGCGAACGCGCTCGAGCGGCTGGACCCGACCATCCCGGCCTGGCGCCAGGAGCGCCGCATGAGCGAACACGAACGCCAGGGTTTCATCGACCGCTTCGCCGTTGGCGGCTCGGGGGTGGGCTTCGCGGTGCTGGGCGGCGCCTTCGGCGAAGGGGTCGACCTGCCGGGCGAGCGCCTGATCGGCGCCTTCGTCGCCACCCTCGGCCTGCCCCAGGTCAATCCCGTCAACGAGCAGCTGCGCGAACGGATGCAGGCGCTGTTCGGCGCCGGCTACGACTATACCTATCTGTACCCCGGCATCCAGAAGGTGGTGCAGGCGGCCGGCCGCGTGATCCGCACCGAACAGGATCGCGGCGTCGTGTGGCTGATCGATGACCGCTTTGCCCAGCCGGGCATCAGGACCTTGATGCCGGCCTGGTGGGAGCTCGATTCACGCTAGCAGTTCACGTATCTTCTGGTAGCCGCTACGGCTGATCGGCAGCTTCACGCCATTCTTGAGCACCGCGCAGTGGTTGTCCTTGCTGACCGGCTCGATGCGCTCGACCGCGGCGACATTGACGATGTAGGAGCGGTGGATGCGCACGAACATGGCGCCATCGAGCTGCGCCTCCAGTTCGGACAGGCGGTGGTGCTTCAGGTAAGCCTTGCCGCCGGCGCAGACCTGCACATAGTCGTCCTGGGCCTCGATGTAATCGATGCTGTTGGCGGCGACCACGTGCACGCGGGCGCCGTCGCGGATCAGGATCCTTTCGAGCGGCAGCTGGCGCGCCTGCGCCTCCTTCACCACCGCGGCGATGCCGGCCCGGGCCGGCTGCGGCGCGCGCAGGCGCGCCTGATTCAAGGCCTCGGCCAGGCGCTCGCGCGAGAACGGCTTGAGCAGGTAGTCGAGCGCATGCACCTCGAAGGCGCGCAGCGCAAACTGATCGTAGGCGGTGGCGAAGATATAGTGCGGCTTGCCGCCGGCCAGCTCCACCACTTCGAACCCGTCCAGCCTGGGCATCTGGATGTCCAGGAAGACCAGGTCGGGATCGTGCTCGGCAATCGCCTTCACCGCCTCGAAACCGTTGGCGCATTCGCCCACGATCTCGACGTCGGCATGCGCCGCCAGGTATTCGCGCAGCAGCGCGCGCGCCAGGTGTTCGTCGTCCACGATCAGGGTTCGCATCCCTTACTCTCCTGTGTCGGCGGGCAGCACCAGCTCCACCCTGAACATATTGTCGACGCGCGCCGCATGCACGCTCGCTTCGATCCCGTATTCCGCCAGCAGCCGCGCGCGCACATTGGCCAGGCCAATGCCGCCGCCCGCTGCCTCATCGGCTCCCCCGGCGCCATCCGGATCGACATCGTTCTCCACCCGCAGCCTGAGCTGCGAACCGGCCCGCTCGACGTGCACGCGCACCATGCCGCCATCGAGCAGCTGGCCGATGCCGTGCTTGACCGCGTTCTCGACCAGCGGCTGCAGGATCATGGGCGGCAGCAGGCAAGCCTCGGCCTGCTTGTCGATGTGGCGCTCCATGCCCAGTCGCGGCCCGAAGCGCACCTGTTCGATGGCCACGAAACGCTCGACCAGTTCCACTTCCTGGGCCACCGTCACCTTGCGGTGCGCCTCCAGTCCCAGCGTCTGGCGAAAGAAGCCCGCCAGCTGCAAGGTCATGTCGCGCGCCGCCCCCGCGTCGATCGCGGTCAGGGCGCTGATCGAATTGAGGCTGTTGAACAGGAAGTGCGGATCGACCTGGGTGCGCAGCATGCGTAGTTCGGCGTCCTGGGCCAGAAGCTTCAGTTCGAGCTCGCGCCGCTCCAGGCCACGCGCGCGCTCAAACTCGAGCGCCAGGTAGTGGGCGCAGGCGGTCATCCCGTACAGCAGCACGCCGACACCGAACATCACCGCCGTCAGGGGGCGCGACATCGCCACGCCGCCGTCTCCGTCACCCGGCGCCAGCCATTGCCACCACGCGGCCCAGCCGGACGCCGCGGCGCACCACAGCAACGCCGCGCACACGGCGGTGAGAAAGAACACGCCCAGCACCGCCGGCGTCGACTTGCGCGCCAGCGGATAGGCGCGGCACAGGTAATAGGCCGAGAAGCCGCACACGGCGGCGTAGACCAGCACCAGCGGCAGCGCGAACAGCAGGCTGGCCGCCAGGCCGGCGCCGCCGGTGGCGGACAGCAGCCCGGCCAGCATCAGTCCCAGCATCAGCCAGGCCGCCAGGTATAGCGCGGCGCTGCGCCGCGCCCAGAATCCGCCGCCCATCAGTTGCGGATTTCCACGCCACCCATGATCGCGTAGCCGCGGATGACCAGCCGCTTGCTGTTGTCCGGCGGTGCGATGGTCTTTTCCTCGAAGCCGCCCAGGATCGGCGTGCCATGCAGGACGATGGCCCAGTCGGGCGGGCACTTGATGGTCACGCCGCCCCAGAAGGCGAACACATTGACCACCGCCTCGCCCTGGATCGAGGCGCCGCGCATATCGAGTTCGCAGCCGCCCATCACCGCCGTGATCTCGCCGCCGCGGAAGTTCTGGCTCGTGACCCGGCGCTCGTAGCCGCCCAGGATGGCGGTGATGTCAAGCACCTCGCCCACGCCCACGTCCACCGGCGCGCCGTCGACGATCGCCACCCCGTGTTCCAGCGCGCGCTTGCCGCGCAGCGCCTTCGCCACCAAAAAGCCGCCGAGGCCGATCAGGACCAGCGGCCAGATGGTGCGCCAGCTGAAGTCGATGATGTCCATCCGGTCCAGCATCAACAGGATGCCAACGCCGACCAGGCCGGCCCCGAGCAGGGTGCCGCCCTGGGTGCGGGTGTCGCACAGCTTGACGGTGCCGACGATGACGAACAACATCGGCCAGAACGAGAAGGCGCGGTGCATGTCGACCAGGCCCAGGTTATCGAGCAGGAACAGCAGCCCCGTCGCGATCACGAGCAGGCCGAGCACGACCTGGCTCGTCACGCCTTTTGCATGCGGATCATTTTTCATGGCGGCTCCGTTGATTGTTGGCGAAGCGGCGCGCGATGAACGGGTCCAGCACCAGCTTGACGCCCCACATCAGGATGAACAGCGGCCAGCTGTTGCGGAAGGTGAGGCCAAAGGCGTTCTCCAGCACGGCGAACAGCCACAGGCCGGTGAACACCGTCCACAGGCCGTTGCCGAATTCCTTGGGACTCGGATAGCCGATGGTCTGGCCGATGCCGACCACGACCAGCAGCAAGGGCGCGTAATGCCAGTAATCCTGGGCATCGATATAGTGCAGGCGGTCGAGCAGCACCACCGCGCCGACGACGATCAGGAGCAGGCCCCATAGCACCTGCTTGCGCCAGCGGTAGGCATCTTCGGACTCCATTGCGTCACTCCTCTCGTTATCGAACTGGATACACGATAGCAAACGGGAAGGCAATCGCGAAAGCGCTATTCGGCGAATGGCGGCTGGAAGGCGGCGAATGGAGAAGATCGGGGAGGATGGACGTAAAAAAGCCCGCCTCGCAGGCGGGCTGTGTGCAGCGTATGGGGTGGATCAGGCGGCCGTCTGCGCTTGCTCGCGCTGGGCCTGGCCTTTCGGCTGGTTGCGGTACTTGGCGCGGGCCTCAAGCTGGCGCACTGCCTCGCGCGCGACGTTGGTGCGCTTGATCTCGAGGCGTTCCTTCTTGCCGCGGTGCTGGGCGATGTGTTTGCTGCCGATCTTGCTGGTCATGGATGTCTCCTGTGGTGGGCTGGGCGTCGCGTCCTCGCGGGACGTCGGCGCGAAAAGAATGAAGCGAAGTTCAGGAGCGGTTGGTGCCCATCTTGAGGTCGGCCGGCATCAGCATGCCCCAGCCAAGCTGGCGCCGGATTTCTTCCGGGGTCGGCGGCGGTTTCGGGTCGCGCGAGCGACGTTCGAGATAGGCGCGCACCAGGTGCTTGGGTGGATGCTTGACATCGTACATGGCAACCTCCGCTTCCGTAGCGGGCCGCGCCTGACTGCTATGGGCGCGGCCCTGAAATTGGTGCCGATCCTCGAGGCGACCGGCTAACCTGTTGAGGTTTCGGATGGCAGCGAATCGAATCGCGCGTTCCTCACTCAGACAGGTGCATCTTATCGAAACCTGCGCCATTGCACCGTTAGGTGACGCACACTTCGCGCGTCAATACGGCCGAGCAGGCCAGGTGACAGCTGCGTGACAGCGATGGACGAAAAAAAGGGGAGCCGAAGCTCCCCTCGTGTCATGCGCTCGCGGCGATCAGAACTTGTAGCGCAGGTTCAGGTAATACTGGCGGCCGCTGACGTCCAGCTTCTGCTGCTCTTCTTCGCTGTAGCGATACTGGGCGCGCTTGGCATTGGTCAGGTTGGTCGCGCTGAACGCGAGTTCCAGGTTCTTGGTGAAGTAGTAGTTGGCGGAGAACGCCAGCGTAGTCACCGCGTCGGCATAAGTCGGGGCGGTCGGCATCGCGATGCCGTTGATCACCGAGAGACCCTGGCTATTGGCGGTCGGCGATGGTGCCGTGGTGCTGTTCACGTACTCGCCGCGATAGTTGGCCACCAGGCGCGTCGACAGCTTGGCATCCTCGTAGTACAGGCCGACGTTGCCGGTCCATTCGGATGCGCCCACCATCGGACGGCCGTCGTCGACCTTGGTCTTGGCGCGGCTGACGTTGGAGGTGAAGCCGAAGTTGGTCTTGCCGAACGGTTGCTCGTACTGCAGCTCGATGCCGTTGATCTTCGCGCCCTGCTGCGAGGCCGTGTTGATGAAGAAGGTCTTCACGGTCTGGTCGCGCGGGTCGAGCAGGTCGACGGTGGCGCTGCCGACCGCGCCGGTCTTCGGATAGCCGTCGATCGACGAGTGGAACACGCTCACCGCCACGATCGAACGCGGCGCGAAGTACCACGACCACGACAGATCGACGTTGTCCGCGGTTTGCGGTTCCATGTCCGGATTCGGACCGGTCACGCGGCAGCCGTTGGCGTCACAGCCCGGCGTGCCGAAGCCGCTGCCCAGCAGGTTGTAGTTCTGGCGGCCGATGGTGCGGCTGACACCGAAGCGCGCCAGCATGTCGTTGCCCATGTCGTAGCGCAGGTTCAAGCTCGGCAGCCAGTTGTCGAAGGTGCGCTTGGTCGGCGTCTTGTAGTACAGGATGCCGGCAGTAGGATTGAACGGCTGGCCGTCGAAGTAGGCGGTGGCGTCGCCGGCATCGGTGATCGCGCCAGGATAGGCGGCGCAGGTTACCGGCGCCTGGCCCGGTTCCACGCGCTGGCAGGCGCCGGCCGGGATCGGGGTGGCGATATTGGCCTTGACCTCGGTGCGGGTGAAGCGCACGCCGACGTTGCCCGACCAGCGCTCGCCTTCCAGGTTGGCCATCACGTAGGCCGCGCTTTGGCGCTCCTGCATGTCGATCTCGGAGTTTACGCGGCGCTCCCAGGCGTCGCTGGTGACCTTGGTATTATTGGCGATGTATTCCTTGATCGCTTCCGGCGTATAGGTGAAGCCGGTATTGTCCCAGCCGGCCGGACCATCGAGGCCATCGCCGAAGTCGCCCGGGAAGGCCTGCCAGCCGGTGGTCGGCGTCGGCGTATTCGACACCACGCGGCCAGTGACCGGATCGACGGTGATGCCGTTACGGAAGGCCGGGCCGCGGCGGCCGCTGGTGCGCTTGTGGTCGGCGAAGCGCACGCCGCTTTCCAGCGACTGGAAGATGCCGCGATCGAGCCGGTACTCGGCGTCGAACTGGGCGCTCCACTCCTTGTCGACAGTCTTCACACCCGACGCGGCGCGGTCGACGATGGTGTAGCCGCTGCCATCCGGGTTCAGGCCCGGCTGGTTGCTGCCGGCGTTGTGATACTGGACGAACGGCGCATCGTGCAGGTCGCCCAGCGCGTAAGAGATGCCGGTGCCGTAGCGCGCCAGGGTCAGGCCCTGGTCGAGCTTGGTCTGGCCGACGCCGCGGGTGGCCGACAGCAGGGTCTTGACGGTGAGGTCGTCGTTGACGCGGTACTTGGCATCGAGGTCGAGGAAGGAGCTTTCGGCCTTGGCGCCGTCGCGGAAGAAGCCTTCCGAATTGCCGACGTACTGCGGCGTGGTCCCGTCGGGGAACACGATGTCGGCCGCCTTCAGCACCTTCAGCGGGTGGCCGTAGACCGTGGTCTCGTCGACGATCACCGGATTGCGGATCTGCGCATACACGCGCTCGCCCCTGGAATTGGTGTTGGCGGCGGCGGCCACCGTCGAGCCGAGCGGTTGGTTCTTCCCGAGCAGCATGGAATAGATCGCGCTCGAGCTCAGGCGCCCATGGTTGTCCGCGTCCATCGCCGAGTGAAAGCCAGTCATGGTGACGTCGAGGTCGCGGTTCGGCTTGAACTGCAGCGACAGCATGCCGCCCTTGCGGTCACGCACCGATTCCACGAACTCGGAGCTCATCGAGCCGGGCAGGCGCACGCCATTCAGGTCGGCGGCGGTATAGCCGGTGCCGGCCAACGATGCATCGGTAATCCCGAGCATGGTCGACGTGTTGATTACGTCCCAACCGCTATTGGTGCCGTAGGCGAAGCGCGACACCGAGTCGCGCCGCACGTGGCGCTTTTCTGCGAACAGCGCGGCCAGCACGCCGAAGGTGCCGGCCTCGTTCTTCCAGGTGATCGAACCGTTCATGTCCGGCGCGTAGCGGCCCGGCAGGTCGGCATAGCTGGCCCCCACACTGACCACGCCCGAGAAGCGTTCTTTCTGCGACAGCGGCTTGCGGGTCGTCACATTGATGGTGCCGGCCAGGCCGCCGTCGACGATGTTTGCTTGCGAGCTCTTGTAGACGACCGCCTGCTGCAAGACGTGCGACGGCATCAGCGACAGGCTGGTCGAGCGCGAGCTCGAGCCCTGGTCGGCGACATACCAGTCGGCGCTGCTGACCGCATGGCCATTGAAGATGATCAGCGACATGTCCGGATTGGTGCCGCGCATCGACACCTTCTCCGCTTCATCGTAGTCGGTGCGAACCGCCACGCCGGCGAGGCGTTGCAGGGAGTCGGCCAGGTTCTTGTCCGGCATTTTGCCGACGTCTTCGGCCGTGATCACCTCGACGTTGGCCGAGGCGTCGCGCTTGACCGACAGGGATTTGGCCAGCGAGGCACGGATGCCCGTCACTTCCACGGTCTGCATCGGCACGTCGGGGGTGGCTTCCTGCGCCATGACCGGCAGGGCTGCAAGGCTCCAGACTGCCATCGATACGGCCGCTGCGAGCGGCTTCTGCTTGAACATCTTCTCTCTCCTGGGAATAGTGCTATCGTTCTTGCTTAAGGCAGGCTGAAGGCTGCCATGTTCGGAGTATTCATTGTCATTTCGCCGGTGAATAATCACTTGTGTTCGCTTCTATATAACTTGAAGGAATGTACATAATCGGCGCCTTGCGGAGGTTATGGCTGGACGAAGAAATTTCATTACCCAGGCCGGGCGCACCAGATTAGCTTGACGTTTTTTCCCCACATTGATGAACGCCATGCGCCTTGCCTGCCTGCTGCTTGCCAGCGCCGTCCTGACCGGGTGCGCGACCACGCCCGCGACCAAATCCATCCCGGGCGCGCCGCCGCCGCCCACGCCCCTGCCGGCGCTGCTGCAAAAACAGGTCTACCAGATGACGCCGTTCGAGGCCGGCCAGTACATCGCCCACATGCAGGGCGCCGAGCCGGACCTGAAGAAGCGCATCGCCGCGATCGGCCGCCAGAACATCGGCCAGCCCTACTCGCTGCACCTGCTGGGCGAATTCCCCTACGAGATCCACGACAGCCTGCCTCTCTATAGCCTGGCGCAGAGCGATTGCGTGGTGTTCGCCGAGCATACCTATGCGATGGCCCTGTCCGGCACGTGGGAAGAATTCTTCTGGATGCTGCAGCGGATCCGCTACCGCGACGGCGTGATCGGCGTGGCCACGCGCAACCACTACACCGAGATGGACTGGAATGTGGCCAACCGCTGGCTGGTGACCGACGTCAGCGCCCAACTGGCCGGCGCCGGCGGCCCCTCGTACGACATGAAGGTCGACCGCGCGCGCTTTCTCGCTACCCGCCACAACACGGTGCGCGAGATCCCGGTCGAAACCAGCCGCCAGGCCTATGTGCCGAAGGAGCAGGTGGCGGCCATCGCCAGCCAGTTGCAGGAGGGGGATTTCGTCAACGTGATCTCGACCCGCGACGGCGAGTACTGGGCCTCGCACGTGGGCCTGGTGGTGCTGGGGCCGAACGGCGAGCGCCACTTCCTGCATTCGGCCGAACCGCAGGTACGCGAGGAGACGTTCGAGTCGTATATCGGGCGCACGCTCGAGCGCCAGGAGCGCAATGCGCGCGCGGGCAAGCGCGGCCAGGCGCTGGCCGGCTTCAAGTTCCTGCGCCTGAACGAACAGATCACGGTGCCGCCGATTGCGCCGCAGCCGCGTCCGGGTCGTCCCGCGGCCTGACATCGCTGCCAGCGTTCCGGCCTGCCGGGCCGGGACGCTTTTTTGTTTCCGCCATTCCCGTCGGCATATGCCGATCCCGCCTTTTCTCGAACATCCTGATTTAAAGAAATAGCCGCCAGAAATTATTATCCAGCGCCATTTCTTTCATTCGCCTCCTCATTTCAACCTCTCTTTTCACGCATTATATCCATGACCGCTTTTGAGTGAACTCAAACCCGTTATTCAATCTCGGACAGATAATAAGCTTATACACACAAAGCCAATCCACAAAGCCACCCCACTCAGCGCAGTAGTTATCCAAACGCCTGGTCATGCAGTAAACCATTATTTTGATTTCAGCAGCACGTCGTTCTCTTTCAGCGAGAAGCCGATTGCCATGTCAATTCAACGTTACACCCTGTCTTACCAGCTCTGCGCAAGAATCGTGTCCATGCACCGCACTGCGAAGGCCGCCCTGGCCATCGGGGTCGACCTGGTTGCGCTTCCAGTGTGTTTTTTAATCGCAATGATATTGCGCGGTGGCGATTTACAGCTTGCAAAACAATTTGGGCCCGGCTCTTATTTACTGGTGGCGGTGCTGACGATAATGGCGTTCTGGCTATCCGATTTATACCGGGCAGTCATCCGCTTTATCGACCATCGCCTGCTCACCCTAACCGGTCTCGCATTGGGCATTGCGGTATTATGTGCCTATCTCACTTTGGTATTTCTCAATGAGGCGCGATTTCCGCGCAGCGCGTTGGCGATATATTGGTTCATCGCCTTTTCTTATGTCGTCGTCTCGCGGATCGGCGTGCGCAAGCTGCTGCGCAGCAAGCGCGGCCCCTGCGCCGGCAAGGCGCTGGCGGTCGCCATCTATGGCGCCGGCGAGGCCGGCGCCCGGCTGGCCCAGACCATGCGCGACGGCGACGAATACCGCCCGCTGTGCTTCTTCGACGACAAGCACGCGCTCAACGAGCGCACCGTGGCCGGCCTGCGCGTGTTCCACACCTCGCGCCTGGTCGAGCTCGGCGCCGCGCTCGGCATCCGCACCATCGTCATCGCCCTGCCCGCCGCCGCGCCCGAACGCCTGCGCGAGCTGATGCAGCGCCTGGGCCAGGCCGGCGTGCCCACCAAGATTCTCACCCGCCTGGTCGACCTGGCCGACGACAAGGCCAGCGACAAGTCGGTCCTGCGCGACGCCATCCGCGAAATCAAGTTCGAAGACCTGCTCGGCCGGCCGCCGGTGCCGCCGCGGCTCGACCTGTTCGCACGCTGCGTGCGCGGCAAGGGCGTGCTGGTGACGGGCGCCGGCGGTTCCATCGGCAGCGAGCTGTGTCGGCAGATCGTCACCCTGAGCCCGGCGCGCCTGCACCTGGTCGACCATTCCGAATACGCCCTGTACACCATCAGGCAAGAGCTGGCGGCGCGCTTTCCCGACCTGCCCATCCACGCCCACCTGGGCTCGGTCTGCAACGCCGACCTGGTCGAGCGCGTGCTGGCCGCGGGCGGCATCGACACCATCTACCATGCCGCCGCCTACAAGCACGTGCCGCTGGTCGAGACCAATATCGTCGAAGGCCTGCGCAACAATGTGCTGGGGGCCCAGATCATCGCCGCCGCCGCGGCCCACCACGGCGTCCAGACCTGCGTGCTGATCTCCAGCGACAAGGCGGTGCGGCCGACCAATATCATGGGCGCGAGCAAGCGCATCGCCGAGCTGATCTTCCAGGCCGCAGCCGCCCGCGCCGCCGGTGGCGGCGCACCGGGCGATAGCGCTGGCAATGGGGCCGGCAACCGCGAAGGCAAGCGCGCAGGCACGACATTCTGCATGGTCCGCTTCGGCAATGTGCTGGGTTCGTCGGGGTCGGTGATTCCCCTGTTCCAGCGCCAGATCACGCGCGGCGGGCCGGTGACGATCACCCATCCCGAGGTGTCGCGCTACTTCATGCTCATCCCCGAGGCGGCCCAGCTGGTGATCCAGGCCGGCGCCATGGCCAAGGGCGGCGACGTGTTCGTGCTCGACATGGGCGAGCCGGTGCGCATCCTCGACCTGGCGCGCACCATGATCGCCATGCACGG
>Ga0265780_10003501_pt1 | contig 20643 bp, 23 predicted proteins | sample P1T30metagenome_FD_192432 | JGI IMG/M metagenome (GOLD analysis project Ga0265780, IMG submission 192432) | Plant litter microbial communities from East Loma Ridge, Irvine, California - P1 T30 | ecosystem: Environmental > Terrestrial > Plant litter > Unclassified | place: USA: California...
ACGGCGTCCCTACGGGGTACCTGTTTCGATTGATGAAACGAGAGGACAACATCTAGTGCGTTACGCCTACGCCATTACCAGTGCTCTTCTCCTCGGCGGCGCGACCGCGACGCTCGCGCTCCAGCCGAGCGGTGCGCAGGTCGCGCAGAACGAACCCGGTGCGATCCAGGCGGTCTCGCCGAAGCCCGGCGCGCCGATGAGTTTCGCCGACATGGTCGCTCGGCTCCAGCCTGCGGTCGTCAACATCTCGACCAAGCAGACGATCGTCCAGAAGCAGCAGGCCAATCCGTTCGCGGGCACGCCGTTCGGCGACCTGTTCGGCGGCATGGGCGGCGGCGGCCAGGGTGGCGCGCCGGTGAAGCGCGAAGGCGCCTCGCTCGGTTCGGGCTTCCTGATCTCGCCGGACGGCTATGTCGTCACGAATAATCACGTGATCTCGCCGGGCGCGCAGGGCGCGACGGTCGATTCGATCACCGTGACGCTGAGCGACAAGAAGGAATATGTCGCCAAGGTCATCGGCAAGGATCAGGAATCCGATCTCGCGCTGCTGAAGATCGACGCGGCGAACCTGCCGTTCGTGAAGTTCGGCGATTCGAACGGCGCGCGCGTCGGCGACTGGGTCGTCGCGATCGGCGAGCCGTTCGGGCTCGGCGGTACCGTCACGGCGGGCATCGTCTCGGCGATCAACCGCGTCACGGGACAGGGCGGCGCGTACGACCGCTTTATCCAGACCGATGCGTCGATCAACCAGGGCAACTCGGGTGGCCCGATGTTCGATCTCAACGGCAACGTGATCGGCGTGAATTCGCAGATTTTCAGCCAGTCGGGCGGCAATATCGGCATCGGCTTCGCAATCCCCGCGGCCGTCGCTAAGCCGATCATCGCGACCTTCATGAAGGGCGGCACGATCGAGCGCGGCTATATCGGCGTCCAGCTGCAGCCGGGCGGCACGATCAACGAGGATACCGCCGCGGCGCTGGGGATACCCAAGAACCAGGGCGAGCTGATCAACGACGTGACGGCAGGCGGCCCGGCGGCCAAGGCCGGCGTCCGCGCAGGCGATGTCGTGACCAAGGTCAACGGTCAGCCGGTGACGGTCGACCAGTCGCTGTCCTACCTGGTCTCGAACGTGAAGCCTGGTCAGACTGCACGTCTCGACATCCTTCGCAACGGCAAGCCGACTTCGGCAAACGTGGTCGTGGTGCCGCGTCCAAGCGCGGACAAGCTGGCGGCTGTGGTCGGCGGCGATGCGCAGGGCTTCGGCAGCGACGACGGCGATGACGGCGACGATTCGGCTACCCCCGCCGCACCCACGGCGGGCGCGGCGCTTGGCATCGGCGTCCAGCCGCTGACCCCGGCGATCGCACAGGCGGTCGGCGTCGAGGCGAGCACGCAGGGCGTCGTCATCGCCGTGGTCGCGCAGACCAGCGATGCGTATGGCAAGCTCAAGCGCGGCGACGTCATCATCTCGGTCAACGGCACGCCCGTTCGCACCGCGGTCGACGTCCAGAACGCGGTCAACGTCGCCAAGGCAGCCGGTCGCCCGCAGGTCCTGTTGCAGGTCAAGCGCGGCCGCAGCCCGGCAACGTTCCTGCCGGTCAAGATCAAGTAATCCACGGCCGACACGACTGATCCAAGAGGACCGTCGCTCGCCTGAGCGGCGGTCCTTTTTCTTTGCGGCGCGCGGGGTTAGGGTCGGTGTCGGATACAGAGGACGAGACCCATGACCGACGGCATCTTCATCGGCGCGAGCGTGGACGGCAAGCCGCAGACGCTGGAACTGAAGCGCGCGAACCGCCACGGCCTGATCGCGGGCGCGACCGGCACCGGCAAGACGGTGACGTTGCAGGGGATCATCGAGGGCTTTTCGGCGAACGGCGTGCCGTGCTTCGTCGCCGACGTGAAGGGCGACCTGTCAGGCCTTGCGATGGCGGGCTCGCCCACGGCGAAGACGCATGCGAGTTTTGCCGAGCGTGCCAAGGCGATCGGCGACGATAGCTGGGCCTATGCCGACAACCCGGTGCAGTTCTGGGACCTGTTCGGCGAGCAGGGCCATCCGATCCGGACCACGATCAGCGAGATGGGCCCGCTGCTGCTGGCGCGGCTGATGGACCTAAACGAGGTGCAGGAGGGCGTGCTGACGATCGCCTTCCACGTCGCTGACAAGGAGGGGTTGCTGCTGATCGACCTCGACGATCTGCAGGCGATGCTGAGCGAATGCGCTGGCCGTGCGGACGAACTGACGGTGACGTACGGCAACGTCTCGAAGCAATCGATCGGCGCGATCCAGCGCTCGCTGCTCCAGTTGCGCACGCAGGGTGCGGAGAATTTCTTCGGTGAGCCTGCGCTCGAGATGAACGATTTCATCGGCGTCGACGACAAGGGGCGGGGGATCGTCAACATCCTCGCCGCGGACAAGCTGATGGCCTCGCCGAAACTGTATGCGACGTTCCTGCTGTGGCTGATGAGCGAGCTGTTCGAGCATCTCCCCGAGATCGGCGATCCCGACAAGCCGGTGCTCTGCTTCTTCTTCGACGAGGCGCATCTGCTGTTCGACGAGGCCCCCAAGGCGCTGCTGGAGAAGATCGAACAGGTCGTCCGCCTGATCCGTTCGAAGGGCGTTGGCGTGTATTTCATCACGCAGAACCCGATCGACATTCCCGACACCGTCGCAGGACAGCTCGGCAACCGCGTCCAGCATGCGTTGCGTGCATTCACCCCGCGGGATCAGGCCGCGGTGCGCTCGGCGGCGGAGACGTTCCGGGCGAACCCCGGCGTCGACGTCGCGACGATCATCACCGAACTGAGGGTCGGCGAGGCGCTGGTGTCGCTACTCCAGGCGGATGGCGCGCCGACGCCGGTCGAACGCACGCTGATCAAGCCGCCAGCGTCACGCGTCGGCCCGATCACGCCGGCCGAGCGGAAGGTGATGATCGAGACCGATGCGGTTGGGGCGAAGTATGACACGCTGGTCGATCGGGAGTCTGCCGAGGAATTGCTGGCGGCGAAGACGCAGGAGGCGAGCGCTGCGGCGGCCGAGGCCAAGGCGACGACCGTGGCGGAGAAGGCTGCGGCGGCGCAGGCGAAGCTCGATGCCAAGGCGGCGAAAGAGGCGGAGCGCGCTCGCGTTGCGGACCAGCGCGAGGCTGATCGGCAGCAGCGTGAAGCTGATGCCGAGGCGGCAAATTCGCCCTGGACCAAGATGGCGTCTTCGGCGACGAGGGCCGTGAGCTCGTCGATCGGTCGGCAGGTGGCCAACGAGATCGGCAAGCAGGTGTTTGGAACGAAGTCGCGGCGATCGTCGTCGAGCGGTGGCTTGGTCGGCACGGTGCTGCGCGGGGTTTTAGGCGGGCTCTTCCGGGGGTAGACTACCGCCAATAGCGTGTTCACCCGCGAAGGCGGGTGCCCAGACTGGGTCCCCGCCTTCGCGGGGACATGGAGATAGCAGATGTCTTTCGATTTCGAATCTGTCACCGACTGGACCGCCGTCGGCGAGGACAGCCTCGACGACGCGATCACGCTCCGGCGCGCGATCCACGCCGACCCAGAAGTGGGCCTCCATTGCCCCCGCACCTCGGACAAGGTGAAGGCGGCGCTCGCTGGCCTCCCGCTCGAAATCCGCGAAGGCACTTCGACCACCGGCTTCGTCGCGATCCTCCGTGGCGGGCGTGCAGGCAATGCCGGCGGCAACGGCCGCACCGTCCTGCTCCGCGGCGACATGGATGCGCTGCCGATGCAGGAGGAAACCGGCCTGCCGTTCGCCTCCAAGATCGACGGCGCGATGCATGCCTGCGGGCACGATTCGCATACCGCGATGCTGGTCGGCGCGGCGAAGGCGCTGTGCGCGCGCCGCGACGAACTGCCCGGTACGGTCGTGTTCATGTTCCAGCCCGGTGAGGAGGGGCATCACGGCGCGCGCCACATGATCGCCGACGGCTTGCTCGACTCGCCGCTCCCCGAGGCGGGCTTCGCGCTCCACATCTCGCCGAACATGCCGATGGGTCATGTCGTCAGCCGCGCGGGCACGCTGATGGCGTCGACCGATACGCTGCGTGCGACGATCACCGGACGCGGGGGCCATGCGGCTATGCCGCACGATTGCCTCGATCCGCTGCCGATCGCCTGCGAGATCGTCACGGCCCTGCAGACCTATGTCGCGCGTCAGGTCGCGGTCACCGACCCCGCGGTGCTGTCGATCACCAAACTCAACGCCGGCAGCGCGCACAACGTCATCCCGTCGACCGTCGAGATGCTCGGCACGATGCGGACGCTGTCGGAGCGCACGCGCGAACAGGTCCGCGCGGCGTTCATCCGTATGGTCGAGGGCATCGCCGCGGCGCATGGCGCGGTCGGTACGCCGACGATCGAGGAAGGCTATCCGGTCACCGTCAACGACGAACGCGCGTCCGAACTGATGAAGGCGTGCGCGACGGCGATCGGCGGCGAGGGTGCGTATCAGGTGATGCCGCCGATGATGGGCGCGGAGGACTTCTCGTACGTGCTCCAGAAGCTGCCCGGGGCGATGGCGTTCATAGGTGCCGCGCCCGAGGGCAGCGATCCGCGTACCAACCCGCCGCTGCACAACACGAAGATGACGATCGACGAACGCGTGATGGCGCATGGGATCGCGATGCACTGCGCGGTGGCGGAGCGGTTCCTGACGAACGGGTTCGACTGACCGGCGGTCTGTGTGGAACGGCTGGACGTAGCGGTTTAGGGCGAGCCGCTCGCGGTTGGCTGTCCCGCGCAGTCCCAAAGGTTACGATATAGTCACACCAAGACGGTGTCAGGGCCTGCGTCCGAGTAGCGTACTGGCACCCGGTCTCGGTCACTCTATGCTGCACTGCAGCACGAAAACATCAGCCTCTCGGCCGTGTGGTCCCGGCATAGTTCGCCACCGCCGCCGCGGCCGCCTGGATCAATTTCTGGCGTTCGGGCATCGGCCGGATAGTGTCGCCGATCATCACTGCGATTCCATAACGACGGCCATCGGGGGCGGTGAGGAGGCCGACGTCGTTGAAGCCTGCGTTGCGGCGGCCGAGGTCCTGGCCGGTGCCGGTCTTGTGCGCGATCTCCCAGCCGCCGGGGAGCGCGGCGCGCAGGCGCGCGCGGCCGGTTACCGAGCGACCCATCGTGTCGAGCAGGATCTTCGTCGAGGTCTCCGACAAGAGATCACCCTTCGCCAGTCGCGCAATCGCATCGGCGATCGCGATCGGCGCGGCGCCATCGGGCGGATTGCGCACATACGCGTTCAGCGCAGCCTCGCGCACCGCGGGCGACAGCCGGTTGCGCGCCGTCATGAAGCCACCATTGACCGCGTAGGACGGCTGCCAGACCAGCCCCGCCGTGCCGCTCTGCAATAGCCGCTCGCCCGGCCCGAACCGGATTGCACCCAACTGCTTGCGCGCGATCATCGACCGCACCGCAGACGGCCCGCCGACACGTGTGAGCAACCGGTCGTTCGCCGTATTATCGCTGTGCGTCAGCGCGCGCGTCAGCAGCTCGCCGACCGTCGTCCGATAGCCGTCGCCCTTTACCAGCATCGCGATCGGCTGGTGGAACAGCGTCAGGTCTTGGGGCCGTACGACGATCGGCTCGTCGAGGCGGATCTTGCCTTGGTCGCGCAGGTCCATCACGGTCATCGCGACCCAGAGTTTGCTGACCGACTGCTGCGGCAGCAACTGCCGCCCGCCGGCCTCGACCGTCCAGCCATCGTCGACCGCGCGTATCGCGATACCCGCCTTGCCCTGGAACCCGCTCTGCAGTTCGGAGATCGCGTTGACGAGACCGGCGGGCGCGGGGCGCGGCGTACGGGGCAGGGGCGGCGGCACCGGGATCGACACGAACCCCTCGGACTGATGCACCGGGGAAACGGCGGGCGGGGTGGGCCGCGACGCCGATCCACATCCGGCGAGCGCCGTGCCGAACAGGCCGGTTGCCAGAAGACGCTTGAACGCACTCGCCGATGTCATGATGGATTGAACGCCCTGCACTGAAGCATCGATCCTTATCCGTTGATCGGCCACGCGAAACTGCGGCAGCACTTCGCTGCGACGAAGCGCGCCGACCATGCGCCGAGCCGCCGTCACGCTAGGGAACGAGAACCGTATCGACCGCCTCGGGCAGCGTCTCGGGGTAGTCGAGCGTGAAATGCAGCCCGCGGCTCTCGTGCCGATGCAGCGCGGATCGGACGATCAACTCGGCGGTCTGGAGCAGGTTGCGCAGCTCGATCAGATCAGGCGTGACGCGGAAATGCTGGTAATATTCCGCGACCTCGTCGTTGAGCAGTTCGATGCGATGCTTGGCACGCTCGAGCCGCTTGGTGGTGCGGACGATGCCGACGTAATTCCACATGAAGCGGCGGATTTCGGTCCAGGTCTGCTTGATCACGACCTCTTCGTCGGAGTCGGTGACGCGGCTTTCGTCCCAGGGGCGGATTGGCGGGGGCGGGGGCAGCGAGTCCCAGGCGGCTGCGATGCTGTCCGCCGCCGCCTCGCCGAATACGAAGCATTCGAGCAGCGAATTTGACGCTAGCCGGTTGGCGCCGTGCAGGCCGGACTCGGTGCACTCGCCTGCCGCATACAGGCCCGGAAGATCGGTCTTGCCGTGTTCGTCGATGACGATGCCGCCGCACGTATAATGTTGCGCGGGGACGACCGGGATCGGCTGCGTCGTCATGTCAATGCCGAGACCGAGCAGCTTCTCGTGGATGTTCGGGAAGTGATGGCGGATGAACTCGGCGGGCATGTGGCTGATGTCGAGATGGACGTAGTCGAGCCCGTAGCGCTTGATCTCGGCGTCGATCGCGCGTGCGACGATATCGCGGGGGGCGAGTTCCATCCGCGCGGGATCGTAATAGGTCATGAAACGCTTGCCGGTCGACGGGTTGATCAGCCGCCCGCCTTCGCCGCGGACCGCCTCGGTGATCAGGAAGTTCTTGACCTCCAGATTGTAGAGGCAGGTCGGGTGGAACTGCATCATCTCCATGTTGGAGACGCGCGCGCCGGCACGCCATGCCATCGCGATGCCGTCGCCGGTCGCGCCGCGTGGGGCGGTCGAGAACAGGTAGGTGCGGCCCGCGCCGCCGGTCGCGAGGATCGTCGCGCGGGCGGTGTAGAGGGCGACGCGCTCGGTCTTGCGATCGACCGCGTAGACGCCCCACACGTTGCCCGAGCCAGAATAGCGTTCTTCGTGACGGCCGGTCGCGAGGTCGATCGCGATCTGGTCGGGCACGAGCGTAATGTTCGGGTGTGCTTCGGCGGCCTTCTGCAACGCCTCCTGCACCGCCCAGCCGGTCGCGTCGGCGACGTGGACGATGCGGCGATGGCTGTGGCCACCTTCGCGAGTCAGGTGGAGCGCGTTGCCTTCGGTCTCGAACGGCACGCCAAGATGGGTGAGGCGTTCGATCGCAGCGGGGGCGCCTTCGACGACCATCTCGACGATCGCTCGGTCGTTGAGGCCGGCGCCGGCGACCATCGTGTCCTCGACATGGTTCTCGAACGTGTCGCCGGGTTCGAGCACCGCGGCGATCCCGCCTTGCGCCCAGGCGGTCGAGCCTTCGTTGAGCGCGCCCTTCGCTAACACCGTGACCTTGAAGCGGTCGGCGAGGTTGAGCGCCGCGGTGAGACCTGCGGCGCCCGAGCCGACGATCAGGATGTCGCTCGTCATGCGTTGGCGGCGCGGGTCAAGCTGAGGAAAACGTCCTCGAGGTCGGGCTCCTTGGTCGAGACGTCGACGATGCCGAAGCCACCGGATTGGATCGCGGCGAGGACTTCGCCGGCGTTCACGCGATCCTTTTTGTAGGTGATTTCGAGCGTACGCGTGCCTTTGAGCGCGATCTTCTGGAAGCACGCGTTGGCCGGGATGTCGGTCACGTCGCGATCGACGGTGACGGCGACGATCTTCTCCTGCGCCTTGCCGACCAGTTCGCGCGTCGGCTCGTTCGCGATCAGGCGACCATTGTTGATGATCGCGATCCGGTCGCAGAGTTCTTCGGCTTCTTCGAGATAATGCGTGGTGAGGACGACCGTGACGCCGGCCTGGTTGAGGCTGCGGACATAGGTCCAGAGTTGCTGGCGCAGTTCGATGTCGACGCCCGCGGTCGGCTCGTCGAGGACGAGGACGGGCGGCGAGTGGACCATCGCTTTCGCCACCATCAGGCGGCGCTTCATCCCGCCCGACAGCGTGCGGGCATAGGCGTGCGCCTTGTCCTCCAGATGCACCGCGCGGAGCAGTTCCATTGTGCGGCGCTTCGCCTTGGGGACGCCGTAGAGCCCGGCCTGGATCTCCAGCGTCTCGAACGGCGAGAAGAAGGGGTCGAACAGGATCTCCTGGTTGACGATGCCGATCGACGCCTTGGCGTTGCGCGGGTGCTCGTCGATGTCGAACCCCCAGATCGCGGCGCTGCCGTCGGTCTTGTTGACGAGGCCGGCGAGGATGTTGATCAGCGTGGACTTGCCTGCGCCGTTGGGGCCGAGCAGCCCGAAAATCTGGCCGCGGGGGACGTCGAACGTCACGTCGTCCAAGGCACGCTTGCCACCAGCGTAGGTTTTGCAAAGGTTCGAGATTGCGATCGCAGCTTCGGTCATGGCTGCGGCATAGCGGGGGCCGCAAGGCGGGTCATCCCCCGACGATCAAAGAAGATTGGTTCGCGCAGAGGCGCAGAGGCGCGGAGATGTTGCGCTCGTCGCGAAGCGTCTCCGATTCCAATGCACGATGTCAGGTATCAGGGTTAGGTATCAGGCGCTCGTTCCGAGCGAACCATCTCCGCGCCTCTGCGCCTCTGCGCGAACCATTCCTTCTATTAATCACACTTGCGTGGGGAGACGGAAGAACCAATTGCCCGGCCCGCGCGCGCTTGCTATCGCGCTCTCATGCATCCGCCGCTCGAAACCACCCGTGTCACCCACAACCGCGTCGCCTGCGACGGCGCCACTGACATTCCCGGCGGTGCGGCACTCGGCCACCCACGCGTCTGGTTGCAGATCGACGAGACCGGCTACGTCGATTGCGGCTATTGCGACCGCCGCTTCATCCTGGTCGGCGGTGCCGCCGATGGCGCGGACCAATCGACTTTGCGCGATCACGGGGATGGCGCAGGGCGCTAAGCCTCTTATATCTATCGGATGACGATAGCAGCAGACCCCCGTTCGTTCCTCTACCGCGATACCCTGGACCCCGAACAGGCGCAGGCGCTGACCGCCAAGGCGCTCGGCGAGGCCGATGACGGCGAGCTGTATCTCCAGTACCGCAAGGCCGAGGCGTTCGGGTTCGACGACGGCCGGCTGAAAACTGCGTCCTACGATACGAGCTCGGGCTTCGGCCTGCGCGCGGTGTCGGGTGAGATGACCGCGTTCGCTCATTCGAACGAGATGACCCCCGCCGCGATCCGGCGCGCCGCCGAGACGATGGCGCTGATAGAACCTGGCGTTGCCGCGAAGGCCGGTCCGCCGCAGGGCACCAACCAGCGCCGCTATACCGCCGCCGATCCGCTCGATTTGGTGCCGTTCGCCGACAAGGTGAATCTGTGCCAGACAATCGACGCTGAGGCGCGTGCACGTGATCCTCGCGTCGCGCAGGTATCGGTTAGCCTTTCGGGAACATGGTCGGTGGTCGAGATCGTTCGCGCGGACGGCTTTGTTGCGACCGACGTGCGGCCATTGGTCCGCCTCAACGTCTCGATCGTCGCCGAGCAGAATGGCCGCCGCGAGACGGGCAGCTACGGGATTGGAGGCCGCTATCTCTACAACGACCTGTTCGAGCCCGCGACGTACAACCGCGCGATCGACGAGGCGTTGTCGCAGGCGCTGGTGAACCTCGATTCGATCGCCGCTCCTGCGGGCGAGATGACGGTGTTGCTCGGCAATGGCTGGCCCGGCATCCTGCTGCACGAGGCGATCGGCCACGGCCTCGAAGGCGATTTCAACCGCAAGGGTACGTCGGCCTTCTCGGGTCGCATCGGCGAGCGCGTTGCGGCCGAGGGCGTGACCGTGGTCGACGACGGTTCGCTTCAGGACCGCCGCGGGTCGCTGACGATCGATGACGAAGGAACGCCGACGCGGGAGACCGTGCTGATCGAGGACGGCATCCTCAAGGGCTATATGCAGGACCGCCTCAACGCGCGCCTGATGGGCGTCGAGGCGACCGGGAACGGCCGTCGCGAGAGCTACGCGCATGCGCCGACGCCGCGGATGACCAACACGTTCATGAAGGCCGGCAACGACGATCCCGCGGAGCTTTTGTCGCGCGTGAAGAAGGGTATCTTCGCCAAGGCGTTTGGCGGCGGGCAGGTCGACATCGTGTCCGGAAAATTCGTGTTCAGCTGCACCGAGGCGTATCTGATCGAGGACGGCAAGCTGGGCGCGCCGATCAAGGGCGCGACGCTGATCGGCGACGGCCCGAGTTCGCTGACCAAAGTCCGCGGCATCGGCAACGACTTCGCGCTCGACGAGGGCATCGGAATCTGCGGCAAGGGCGGACAGTCGGTGCCAGCTGGTGTCGGGCAGCCGACGTTGCTGGTCGATGGGCTTACGGTCGGGGGGACGGCGGCTTAAAACCCGGAGATCAACATATCGAGCGCAGCCTTGATCTCGAACTGTGCTGCGTCGAGTGTAGTGACGGTATCTTCGATATCGCGGACATCGATCGCGCGCGCTAGCGGCGTGATCATGGTCAGCGCCGTGCCGTCGATAACGAAGGTCGGGGTCAGCCGCTTGAGTGCGACGGTGTCGATCGGGCGAAGAGGCACCACGAAGCGGGTCGGCAAATCAGCCAGAAGATCAGACTGGCAATCGATCACCAGCACGTTGCCGCGAACGCGGTAGACGTCGAACTGTGCCATTCAGAGCGACCGCAAATGGGCGAGCGGATCGCCGTTCTTTTCGTACCAGTGGTTCCAGCCCTGGATCGCCTCGCGATTTTCTTCCTTCCAGCGCCGCTCCTGTTCGACTTTCGTTGCGTGCCTGATAGCGTGTTCGCTGATCTGGGAGAGGTTGAGCCCTGCTTCCCGTGCCGCCGTTACGATGCCGGTATCGAGCGACATATTAACCGATTTGCGCTTGCCCGTGGCGATAGGATCATGTCTCATGCGCACAGAGTATGCGCGTCCATAGAGCGCGTCAATTCGGAGCCGACCGATGGACTTCTTCCCCGCGCTAACCGACGATCATCGCGCGTTCGTGATGCGGCAACCGGTATTCTTCGTTGCTACCGCTGCCGCGAACGTGCGGATCAATCTCAGTCCGAAGGGCATGGACAGCTTTCGCGTGCTCGATGCGAACACGGTCGCGTATCTCGACGTCGGCGGTTCTGGGAACGAGACGAACGCGCATCTGGGCGCAGACGGGCGCATCACGATCATGTTCTGCGCGTTCGACCAGCCCGCGCTGATCTTCCGCATCTACGGCAAGGGCCGCGCGGTGTTGCCGCAGGACGCGGAATGGGCTGACCTCTACGCGCAGTTTACGCCGTTGCCGGGCACGCGGCAGATCTTCGTGATCGCGGTCGACGAGGTGCAGACGAGTTGCGGATGGGGCGTGCCGTTCATGACGCTGAACCGTGAACGCCAGACCTTGTCGAAATATCACGCGAAGCAGACCGACGCCCAGCGGATCGAGGAACTGGCGGGGCCGACCGCGAGCATCGACGGGTTGCCGGTTCGGCTCGGCACCGTCCTGCCGGACCGCGTCGGCGCATGAGCCTGGTCGAACTGGGGCGGTATGGACGCAATGAGGCGCACATCATCGTCGGGCGGCTGGAGAGCGAAGGCATCCTTGCGATCGCATTCGATGGCGGGATGTCGATCATGGAGGGGAGCTGGTTGCTGATCCCAGTCCGGGTGATGGTCGACGAGGATGATCTCGACGAGGCTCGGGGGATTTTGGCGGGGTGAGCGGGTGCGTTAGGCGCTGATAGAAGACTGCCTACCTAACCCTCCGTGTTGTCATTTCCGCGCAGGCGGGAACCCATACTGGCAATGCTCGCGAGTCAATCGATAGCCCTTGAGCATATGGGTCCCCGCCTCCGCGGGGATGACGACAAGTTGGGATCGTACACCTTTGGTATAGAGAGCGGGGCCTTCGACGCCCTCCGCCAAGATCATCCCCCGGCACTGACCCGCCAGATCGCGTTGCCGACATCATCCGCCACCAGCAGGCCACCGGTCCTGTCGGTGATGACGCCGACCGGGCGGCCCTGCGCGTCGCCGTCTTTGTTTAGGAACCCGCCTAGCACATCGACCGGCTTCGCGTTCGCGGCCGGGAAGCCGGTATCGCCGAAGGGCACGAAGACGACCTTGTAGCCCGACACCGGCTTGCGGTTCCACGAGCCGTGCTCGCCGACGAACGCACCGTTGGCGAACTTTGCGCCGAGCTTCGCGTCGGTTGAGAAGGTCAGGCCGAGCGCGGCGACGTGCGGTCCGAGCGCATAGTCGGGGCGCTTCGCATATTGCTGGAGCGCGGGGTTCTTCGGCTCGACGCGAGTGTCGGGATAGCCGCCCCAATAATACCAGGGCCAACCGAAGTGATCGCCGAACTCGACCTGAGTCAGGTAATCGGGCGCGAGGTCGGAGCCGAGCATGTCGCGCTCGTTGACGACGGTCCACAGCCCGCCCGACTTGGGATTGATCGCCATGCCGTTGGGGTTGCGCAGGCCGGCGGCGTAGATCCGCCAGTTCTTGTCCTTTGGCCAGACCTGCAGGATGTTGGCGCGGTATTTCTCGGCGTCCATGCCGTTCTCGGCGATGTTCGAGGACGAGCCCACACCGACATACAACGTCTTGCCGTCCGCCGCGGTGATCACGTTGCGCGCCCAGTGATTGCCGCCGGGATTGAGCTTGATGACAAGCTCCGGCTTGGCGGTGATCTTCGTCGCGCCATCGGTGTACGGCACGCGGACGAGCGCGTCGGTGTTGCCGATGTAGAGTTGGCCGTCGAGCAGCGTCATGCCGAACGGCGAGTTGAGTCCGGTCATGAACACCGACTTCGTCTCTGCCACGCCGTCGCCGTTGGCGTCGCGAAGCAGCGTGATGCGGTTGGCCGACGGCACGCCGGCGCCGGCGCGGCCCATCAGGATCTTCATCACCCAGCCGGTGATCCCGCCGCCCTCGCGCGGTGGCGAGTTCGTCTCGGCGACCAGCACGTCGCCATTGGGAAGGCGGTACATCCAGCGCGGGTGATCGAGCCCCGTGGCGAACGGCTGAACCTTCAGTCCGGCGGCAGGCGTCGGCATCGCGCCGTTCTGCCAGCCGACGACCTTCGCGACCTTGACGGTCGGGATCGTCTGGATGCGGGGATCGGTGATCTTGGGCAGCTTGCCGGCGACCTGGTCGACCGACAGTTCCGCCGTATCGGGCCAGGCGAGATACGTGACGCCCGCGGCGATCACGAGCAGGATCAGCCCGAGGACGATGAGAATGTGTTTGCGCATGGGAGGAGATTAGGGGGACGAGGGGGCCGGGGCAATCCTCCCCCGCACGGGAAACGGCCGGCGTTGATCACGTTATTCCAGACCTTCACGAATGCACCCGCGACGTCTCGTTCGCATCATGGGCGTATGCATCTCCGCCAACGCACGCACCGGCAATAGATCACGTCGACATTGCTCAGCTACGACTATTGCAGACCACGTCAGCTTGTGGAGGTCAGAACCGGATCGGCACGCCCACGAACGCCTGCCAGGTCTGGTTGTCGACGTGCTTGACGTCCATACGCAGCCCGTAGCGGCGATCGATCCGATACTCCGCACCACCGCCTACGACGAAGCTGCTTCCCCACGCGAACTCATCGCCGACCCCAATCTGGTCGCGAATGTGGTATTTGTTAGCGCCATAGCCGACCGAGCCATATGCCATCAGGCGCGGTGTCAGAACGTAGCCGGCGCGCACGGTGCCCCGGACGCCGAACTTCGGCTTCTGGTCGTAGACGAGGCCTTCGAACGTCGCCCTGTTGTCGCGGCCTCCAGCGGTCCCCGCGATCTCGACGCCCAGTCGCCAGTTACGTGAGGCAGCGATATCGTAGCCGGCGAATACGCCACCTCCCAAGCCATTGGCACGATAATAGCGGTCGTACCGGGAGACGAGCGTATCGTTCTCATATTCTTCGAACTCGAGCGCAAAATGATGCTCGAGCAGCCCCGCTTCGACCCCGATCGACGGACCGGTGAACGGACGGTCAACAGTCTGTGCCGCAACCCCATTCGCGATCGTCATCATCGCCAGACCCATTGCATACCGCATCGCCAATCTCCCTATGGAGTGACGATCATTGCCGGATCGAAATGAACGGGGTTTTGCAGATCGAGGAGATTGATCAGTCTTCGATCAATTCGACCTTCGGCGGATGGAGGCGCAGGCGATTGATGCGGCGTTCGTCGGCGTCGATGATTTCCAGCTTCCAGCCACTCGGGTGATCGACGCATTCGCCGATCTGTGGGACGTGTCCTGCGAGCAGCGCGGCAAGACCGCCAAGCGTATCGATATCGCCATCGACCTCCGCCAGACGGGGGTCGATCAGTTCTGCGGCGTCTTCCAGCTCGGCGCGGGCGTCGGCATCCCAGGCGCCGCCTTCGATCGGCGTCATGAGTACCTGGGGCGCCTCGTCATGCTCGTCCTCGACCTCGCCGACGATCTCCTCGATCAGGTCTTCGAACGTCACCAGACCCTCGGTGCCCGAATATTCATCGAGCACGATCGTCAAATGGACGTGCTTTTGGCGCATGTCGGCAAGCAGATCGAGCGCACCGCGCGACATCGGCGCGTAGAGAGGTTCGCGGATCAGCCCAGCGATCGACGTCGGATGCTCGGCGCCGGTCGCGAGTATGTTGAAGACGTCCTTGATGTGGACCATGCCGATGATCGTATCGAGGTTGTCGCGGTACACCGGCAGGCGGCTGTGACCCGCTTCGGCGAACAGCTTGACGAGATCGGCGAACGGCGTGTCTTCCTCGACCGCGATGATGTCCGCGCGCGGCACGCCGACGTCGCCGGCGTCGCGCTCGCTGAAGTGGAGCAGGTTGCGGACCATCTGGCGCTCGAGCGGGGTGAGATCGCCCTTCGCATCGGGGGCAGGATCGCCCTCGTGCCGGTCGATCGCGTCCTCGAGCTGGTCGCGAAGGGATTCGTCTTGAGCACCGAAGATCAGGCCCTTGAGCCCGCGCCAGATACTGTCGCTACTATCGCCGTTACCGGCATTGGGGCCATCGGCCATCGTGGTCGTCAGTCCTCTGTTATTAGATAGGGGTCGTGGAGGCCCAAAGCGGCGAGCGCGTCGCGTTCGATCTGCTCCATGCCCTCGGCCTCGTCGTCGTCGATATGGTCATAGCCTAGCAGATGCAGCGTCCCGTGCACCATCAGATGCATCGCATGATCCTCGACCGAGATACCGCGCTCGGCCGCTTCCGCGACGCAGACACCGTGCGCGAGGATGATGTCGCCGAGCAGCACCTCGCCGTCATCCGAATTCTGGCTGACCGTGGCGAGCAGATCGGGCTGGACCATCGGGAAGGACAGGACGTTGGTCGGCTTGTCCTTCTGGCGGTATTGCTTGTTGAGGGTGTGGACCTCGTCGTCCGATGCGAGGCGGATCGAGATCTCGACCGTCGCGGCGCTGGTCAGCAGTTCGCCGTGCGGGGTCCGCTGGATAGCTGCCGTTGCCGCACGGAGAGCGAGGGCGTCCCAATCCTGCTCAGGCCAGGGGGCGTCGGAAGAGAGCGCGATTTCGAGCATGCAGGTCCTTCAGGCGAGATCGGTGAGGGCGAAATCATTACCCTTGTAGAGAAGTTCCGCGCCATTGGTCTTTGCACAGGCATAAGCGAAGCAATCGCCCATGTTGAGCTTCGCGGGGTGGTTTCCTTTGCAATAGCGTTCATGCGCCATGATGGCCTCCCGGGTCTCGCTCTCGCCGATCGCGATGAGGCGGAGTGCAAAGTCGGCTATGAACGTCTCGACTTCAGCATGCGCGACGGCAACGCCAACGTTGCGCTTGCGTGCTACGGCGCAGACCGTTTCCCATATCGACATGGCCGAACACAATACCGCTTCAGCCTGACCGTACCGCTTCTCGAGGGAGAAGGCTTCAGGCTCGCCCGTCATGATCGCGACCATTGCGGAGGCGTCCATGAACGCGATCAATCGTCATCCTCGTCGTTGAGGGAATCGTAGAATGCCTTGTCCGCTTCCAACCCCGTCGGTTCGCCCAGCGGATGAGCCGCGCGCCAAGCTGCGAACCGGTCATGGATACTCGTGCGCTTTTCCGTCTCGAGCATACGCTTGCGGTGCAGGAGAGCGTCGTGGACGGCTGCTGTCTTGCTGGTGCCGAGCAGGCCAGCAACCTCCCGCGCGAGATCGGCGGTATCGGCGTTCTTGATATAGAGCGATGCCATCGTTCGACTCCGGGGATATCCTGAAGATGTACTCCAGGATATCCCGAGCATCAACCATCGGTTCCTTCGTACGCCTCGACGACGCGGCCGACGATCGGGTGGCGGACGACGTCGCCGACGGTGAAGCGGCACATCGAGATGCTCTCGACGCCTTCGAGCCGGCGGACCGCATCCGCCAAGCCGGACGCTGCGACGCCGCCGGGGATGTCAACCTGCTTCGGATCGCCGCAGATCACCATGCGGCTGTTCTGGCCGAAGCGGGTGAGGAACATCTTCATCTGGGCGGGCGTGGTGTTTTGCGCTTCGTCGAGGATGACGAACGCGTCGGCTAATGTGCGGCCGCGCATGAAGGCGATCGGGGCGACCTCGATTTCTCCGCTCGCGATGCGGCGTTCGACCTGTTCGGCAGGGAGGCAGTCGTAGAGCGCGTCGTAGAGCGGGCGGAGGTACGGATCGACCTTCTCCTTCATGTCGCCGGGGAGGAATCCGAGGCGTTCGCCCGCCTCGACCGCGGGACGTGACAGGATCAGCCGCTGGACGCTGCCGTTGATGAGCTGCTGCACCGCCTGCGCGACCGCGACATAGGTCTTGCCCGTACCTGCCGGCCCGAGCGCGAAGATCATGTCGTTGTTCGCCAGCTCGCGCATGTAGTGCGCCTGCGCCGGCGTGCGCGGGACGATCGTCTTCTTCCGCGTGCGGATCATGATCGGGGGCGCGGCGCCACCGCCGGCATCGGCGCGGATGATGCCTTCGAGCACGGGTTCGTCCGCCATTGCGATCGACGCGTCGACCAAGCCTGCATCGACGTCTTCGCCGCGCTGGATACGGGCGTAGAGATCGTGGAGGACGTCGCGGGCTTTCGCGACCTGTTCGGCGGTGCCCTCCAGGCCGATCTTGTTCCCTCGTGCGGTGATGTAGACGCCGAGGCGATTTTCGAGCGCTACCAGGTTCTGGTCGTACTGGCCGAAGAGCCGGACGAGCAATTGGGGCTTGTCGAACAGCAGCTCGACTCGGGCGCGGTCACCGGACTGGGCGGGAACGGGTTTACGGCTCATACGGTCCTTTCAGGGTGTCAAAGGTTACGCCTGGAAGCGTCGAACCGTAACCTTTGAGAGGAAGATGAGTATCGCGGGTGACGCGTTCAAGCCGCGCCGGAGCGCAGGCCGAGAGATGGTTCGAGTCGCGTGGGCGAAGCTGCATCGAGAGCGAGTGTGACAGGCGATCCGGATGTAGGACAGCAAAATCGCGGGGGGTGGTTTCGAGAGCCGCGCGTATTGCTTTGATGCCTCAGGATCGCCGTAGGTGACGGAGGGGGAGGAAGGGATAACCGCTGTTCCGTGTCCTCCCCCTCCGTCAGGCAAGTGCCTGCCACCTCCCCCTGGCGGGGGAGGATCGTAAGGAGGCTCAGGCTGCTTCTGCGATCCGTTCGATCCCGGTGAGGGAGTTCGGGCCAGCCGCCGCGAGCGTCACCTCGACTAGATCGCCGATCGCGTGGTTGCCGATCACGTGGACTGATTGCAGCCAGGGAGACTTGCCAATCAGCTGGGCGGGGAGTTTCCCCGCGCGCTCCAGCAGGACGGAGCAGGTGCGGCCTACGGTGGCGGCGTTGAAGGCGTGCTGGTCGCGGTTGAGCGCGGCCTGGAGGCGCTGGAGGCGTTCGTCCATGACCGATTCCGGGACCTGTTCGACGATCGACGCCGCAGGGGTGCCGGGGCGGGGGCTGTATTTGAAGCTGTACGCCTGCGCGTAGCCGACCGCGTCGACCAGGCTCAGCGTGTCCTCGAACTCGGCATCGGTCTCGCCGGGGAAGCCGACGATGAAGTCGCCTGAGAGTGCGATGTCAGGGCGGACTTCGCGGACACGGTCGAGCAGCCGGAGGTAGGAGTCGCGGGTATGGCTGCGGTTCATCGCCTTCAGCACGCGGTCGCTGCCGGCCTGCACGGGCAAATGGAGGAACGGCATCAGGCTCTCGATGTCGCGGTGCGCGTCGATTAGGCCTTGGGTCATGTCGTTGGGGTGGCTGGTGGTGTAGCGGATGCGCGCGAGACCGGGGATGCGGTCGAGGTCGCGGATCAGGTCGTGCAGGCCACGCTCGTTCTCGGACCACGCGTTGACGTTCTGGCCTAGCAGCGTGATCTCGCGTGCACCGGCGTCGACCAGCGCCTTTGCTTCGTCGACGATCGCGGCGAACGGGCGGCTGATTTCCGCCCCCCGTGTGTAGGGGACGACGCAATAGGTGCAGAATTTGTCGCAGCCTTCCTGCACGGTGAGGAATGCCGAGGGGGCAACCTTCCGACGCGAGGGGAGCGCGCCGAACTTCGACAGCAGCGGCATGTCGGTGTCGAGCGAGGGCGTGCCGGCGGCGGCTTTCGCAACGAGCTCGGGGAGGTTGTGATAGGCTTGCGGGCCGACGACGATGTCGACCTTGGCGCGGGTGAAGATCTCCTCGCCCTCGGCCTGCGCGACGCAGCCGGCCACGGCGATCATGGGGGTCTTGCCGGACTTGCGGCGCTGATCCTTCCGGAGGCGGCCGATGTCGGAATAGACCTTTTCGGTGGCGCGTTCGCGGATGTGGCAGGTGTTGAGGACGACGACGTCGGCGTCGACCGCGTCGGCTTGCGTAAGGCCCTGGGCGGCCATCAGCTCGGCCATGCGCTCGCCGTCGTAGACGTTCATCTGGCAGCCGAAGGATTTTATGTGGAAGGTTTTGGGGGGAGACATGCGAGAGGCCCTACCAAATTTGTGCGCGTGGGGGGAGGGGGCGTTGTTAGGGCTGCCTCCCACGGTTCCCGGGCACCTCTTCGCCGGGGTGGAGTTTCAGTTTGCGGGGTGGTGTTCCTGTTGGGGATGAGTGGAGCTTCCCTCCCTTGTTCTCCCGCGAAGGCGGGAGTCCAGACTGGGCCCCCGCCTTCGCGGGGGGACATTCTTTGTTCGTGGCTTACAGCGCTTCCATGCGGCGGCGGGCTTCGGCGGCTATGGCTTTTCGGTCGCCATAGTCTGCGGGGTTGAAGGGTTCGGCGAAGTGCAGCGTCGCGACGAATGTGCCCCGGCGTTTGAGGACGTGGGCGGCGTGGTGTTGGCCGGGCTCGTCGCCGACCCAGGCGAGTTCGTCCGTGGCCAAGCCATAGTCTATGCGGACGGGTTGCACGCGGACGCCGGGTGGGGGCGGGTCCAGGGCCGCCAGCAGTGCGGCCTTGAAGGGGAGGAGGGTGGTGCCGTCTCCCGTCGTTCCCTCGGGGAAAAGGGTTACGGGCCAGTCGGCCGCCAACGCGTCGCGGATTTGGGCGATCTGGGCGGTTACTGCCATGCGGTCGGCGCGGCTTACGAAGATCGTGTGGTTGAGCGTGCAGAGCCAGCCGACCAGCGGGGCGCTGCGGAGTTCCGATTTCGCCACGAACGCGCTGCCCGTCGCGCCGGACAGGAGGAGGATGTCGATCCAGCTCAGATGGTTCGAAACGAAGACGACGTCGCGGGGGAGTGGCGTGCCGACCACCCTGAACTGCGCCCCGACGATCCGCGCGACCAACCCGAGAAAGCGAGGCGGCCATGGCGACTTTCGCCCGAATAGCCGCCACATCCCATGCAACGGCAGCGCCAGGACCAGCGCGACCAGCAGCGCCGCCAACCGCGCGCCAAAGCGGATTCGGCCGATCGCGTCAGTCCTTGCGGGTGAGCGCGACGCCGTAGAGTTCCATGCGGTGATCGACCAGCCGGAAGCCGAGCTTCTCCGCAATCGCCTTCTGCAACTGCTCGAGTTCGGGATCGACGAATTCGATCACCTTGCCGCTCTCGACGTCGATCAGGTGATCGTGATGGGCCTCGGGCGCAGGCTCGTAGCGAGCGCGGCCGTCGCCGAAATCATGGCGGTCGAGGATACCGGCTTCCTCGAACAGGCGAACCGTGCGGTACACCGTCGCGATCGAGATGCCGGGGTCGATCTGCGACGCGCGCTCATAGACCTTCTCGACGTCGGGATGGTCGTCAGCCTCGGACAGCACGCGCGCGATGACGCGGCGCTGCTCGGTAATGCGCAGGCCCTTCTCGTTGCAGAGTGCTTCCAGATCGATTTTGCGCGGCATGTGTCGTTCCCTCGTTGAGTGCCATGTAGGGCCTCCGCGCTGTTGCGAAAAGGGATAGTGACTCGCAATAAGCCTTAGCTGTTGATATCTTTTGAATATGTATGTGCGTCATACGCGACGCCGGTCTTGCCGCGGTAGTAGGCGCGGCGTTCGCCAACCTTGGTGAAGCCGTGCGCGTCGTACATCT
>Ga0265780_10003503_pt1 | contig 20637 bp, 14 predicted proteins | sample P1T30metagenome_FD_192432 | JGI IMG/M metagenome (GOLD analysis project Ga0265780, IMG submission 192432) | Plant litter microbial communities from East Loma Ridge, Irvine, California - P1 T30 | ecosystem: Environmental > Terrestrial > Plant litter > Unclassified | place: USA: California...
CTGCGCCAGCTGCGCGAACAGCTCGACGCCGGGCAGTTCTGGCAGATCCACCGCGGCGCGATCGTCGCCGCGCGCCACGTGGCCGGCACCCGCACCGATTTCCGCGGCAGGCTGCTGGTCAAGCTCAAGGGGAGGAAGGAAGAGCTGGTGGTGAGCCGCAATTACGAAGAGTTATTCAAGCAGATGTGAACGGGAGAACGCCATGAAGATCGGTTCGGTTGCATTGAAGACGGCATTCGCTGGCATGCTGGCCTTGACGGCTGTGCGCTGGATGGTGCCGGTCCCTGCGCCGGTGGTACAGCGCCAGGTCGACATCCCTGGCCTGGCCGAGACCGCGCCGCATGCCGCCGAACGTACCTTCTTCCTGCCTGTCACGGAACCGGCGCTGGCGGAGGCTGCTGCGGACGAGCCGGACAGCGCATCAAAGCGGTCGGACCGGTCACGACCAAATCCGCAACAAATGCATTGAAACTGTGAATTGGCCCGACCAATTCCAATATCTCCGTGTTAATATTTATCCGCCTGCAGGGTCCGGCCACAAGCCGGCCCCGCCATTGACGCAGGCTTGCTTCACCCTCGCACTACAGCCAGCCGGCTGCCTTCCTTCCTGATCCGCACGCAGACCCGACCGTCCGCGCAGCCTCCGTACGGCTGTCGCCAGGCCCCCGGCGTGCCCACGGGCGGAAGGCACCGCGCCGGACCAGCCCATAACGACAACGACGAGACAACGATGAAAACAATGATAATGGAGACCCTGGCCGTGGCGCTGCTCGCCGCCGGCCAGGCGCAAGCGGCACCGCTTTCCCTCGACCAGGCCACCATCACGGCCACCTACAACGGCAGCGCCGACGGCATGCTCGGCCTCGACCACAACTTCCAGCCTGAAGCGGGCAGCAACACCACCCGGCTCGACCCGACCAACGCCGGCGTCGAGTTCATCACGGGCGACGCCCTGTTCGCCTTCGACTTCTCGAACACGGGTCTACTGACCGTCTACAGCAACTCGCCGGCGCCCGGCCCCGAGCAGGGCGACTACCGCATGCGCTTCGATTTCGGCAACACGCTCGGCGCCCCGATCACCAGCTTCACCCTGGTCGACGGCAGCGCGATCGGCGGCATGCCGGGCCTGTCGGTGCTGGACAGCCACAGCATCGTACTGGACCTGGGCCGGCTCACCTGGAACGGCGACTTCGCCACCTTCAGCGCGCAGATCGGCAGCGAGGCCGCCGCCGACGTGCCGGAACCGGCCAGCATCGCCTTGTTGATGCTGGGTGCGGCCGGCCTTGCCGGCAGCCGCCGCCAGCGCGCACGCCGCGCGTAAAAAACCGCCCTCTTCCAGGAGAACCAGAATGAGATATCCGAATCTCGGGGCCGCGCTGCGCGCGTCGGCCCTGCTCGCGGCCTTTCTATCCGTAGGCGCGGGCACCGCCACGGGCGCCGCCATCGATGCCGCCCGCGCCACCGCGCCGGCGGACGGCTGGGCGAGCCAGGCCGGCGGCACCATCGCCGGCGCCAACGCCGCCACCAATCAAATCTACACGGTCACCAACCGCGCCCAGCTGCTGGCCGCGATCGCCAACGGCGGCACCACGCCCAAGATCATCAAGCTGGTCGGCACCGTCGACATGACCGAAGGCAAACCCTACACCAGCACCGCCGACCAGTCGGCGCGCGGCGCCATCCGCCTCAAGAGCAACACCACGCTGATCGGCGACGGTGCCAACTCGGGGCTGGTGAATGGCCACATCGTGCTGTCCAGCGTCTCGCAGGTCATCATCCGCAACCTGAAGATCGTGAATCCCTGCGACGTCGAGCCGCAATGGGACCCGACGGACGGCGCCACCGGCAACTGGAACGCCGCCTACGATGCGATCGGCATTTCGGGCTCGGACCACATCTGGATCGACCACAATTCCTTCACCGACGCCCCGGTCACGGACAACTTCCTCCCGGTCGAGAACGGCCACGTGAAGCAGTGCCACGACGGCGCTGTCGACATCAGCAACGCGTCAGACTACGTGACGGTGTCGTACAACGTCTTCGGCGAGCATGACAAGAACAACCTGGTCGGCTCGAGCAGCTCGGCCACGGCCGACGAAGGCAAGCTGCGCGTCACCTTCAGCAACAACGTGTTCCGCGACATCCAGTCGCGCGCACCACGCGTGCGCTTCGGCCAGGTCCACCTCTTCAACAACTACTACGTCGGCAGCAAGTCGGCGGCGGTCTACCGGAACAGCTACAGCGTGGGACCGGGCACGAACGCCAAGATCCTGTCCAACGCCAACGTGTTCGAGATTCTAGGGGCCGCCAACTGCGACGCCATCGTCAAGAACCCCGGCGATGCCACGGCCGGCACCTTCAAGGACACCGGATCGACGCTGAACGGCGCCGCACTGGGCGCCTGCGCGGTCTCCAGCGCCACCAGCTGGACCCCGCCCTACGCCTTCGCGGCGCGCCCTGCCGCGCTGGTCAAGGCCACCGCCCTGTCCCAGGCCGGCGGCGGCAAGCTGACGACCAGTATCAGCGGCACCGGCAGTGTCGAAGTCGAGACCGGCCCCTCGCTGAACTGCCCGTCCACTGGCCTGTACTTCTGCGACGACTTCCAGGACGGCAGCGCCGCCAAATGGAATTTGCTCCCGGTCGCAGGCCCGAACGGCGCCTTCCGTGTGACGGAAGAAGCGGCCGGCAGCCCCAGCAAGGTCCTGCAGTACACGGCGGCCAGCACCGGCGGCGTACTGGCCCTGGTCAAGCCCGAAGCCTTCGGCGGCGTGCCCTCGGCCGACTACTACGTCGAAGCGCGCATCCGCCCGATGACCAACGGCACCACCGGCAACAAGCTGCTCTACCTGGTCACGCGCTACGTCGACGCCAACAACTGGTACGGCGCCGGCCTGAACGTCCAGAGCAGCACCGCGAGCACCCAGGTGGAAATCGCCAAGATGCTGGCCGGCTCGCTCAGCCGTCCGAAGCAGGTGCGCGCGCCGATCGAGATGGACACCCGCTTCTACACGGTGCGCTTCGAGATGATCGGCAACACCCTCACGGTCTACCTGGACGGCAAGAACCTGGGCTCGGTGACCGACACGGCCTTTACCCAGCGCGGCCTGATCGGCCTGTACACGGCGAATAAATCCTTCCAGGTCGACGACGTGCGCGTGGGCGACCCGCGCCAGAAACCGGTGCAGCTGACGCTCGATCCGGCCAACCTCACCTACACCGCCGAAGCGGGCGACGCGCCCTTGAAGATCGCGGTCACCGCGGTGACCTCGGACGGTTCGCCCGACAGTTTTACCGTCACCTCCAGCAATCCGGCCGTGGTCAGCGCCGTCGCCGGCGGGAACACTGTTACCTTGACGCCGCTGTCGGCCGGCACCGCCGACATCGTCTTCACCAGCGGTTCGGAATCGACGCTCACGCGCACCATCGCCGCCACCATCGGCGCCCAGTTCACCCAGCCGACCCAGGTCTATCCGCTGCAGGGCGTGAGCAGCCCGGCCGCGCAGGGCGCCAGCGTCAACGTCGACACGGCCCTGAAACTGAGCTTCGACAGCCCGCCGACGCTGGGCACGGTCGGCAGCATCCGCATCTTCAGGAAGAGCGACGACATGCTGGTCGACGTGATCCGCCTGACCGGTGAAACCGATGCGCTGGGCTATGCAGGCCAGGCACTGGTGCGGCGCGTGAACACGACGCCGATCCGCATCGACGGCAACACCGCCATTATCGCCCTGCACGGCAACAAGCTGGCCTACGGCACCGAGTACTACGCCGCCATCTCGGATGGCGTGTTCCTGAATACCTCGCTGGGCGGCCTGCCTTTCGTGGGCATCGGTAAGCTGGGCGGCTGGTCCTTCACCACGAAGGCCGCGGCGCCGAGCGCCGCCACGGTCAGCGTCGACGACGATGGCGAGGCCGACTTCCGCACCGTGCAGGGAGCACTGAACTACGCGATGCAGAAGTTCACCAAGACCGCGCCGGTGACGGTCAACGTCAGGAACGGGACCTACGACGAGCTGCTGTATTTGAACGGCAAGGACAACGTCACCATCAAGGGCGAAAGCCGCGACGGCGTCGTGATCCGCTACACCAACAACGACAGCCTGAACCCGGGCACCGGCGGCAGCCAGGCGCCCACCGTCACCGGCTCGCCGTCCGGCGGGCGGGCGCTGATGCTGGTGGAGTCGTCGGACATGCTGGTGCTCGACACCCTCAGCATCCGCAACACGACGATCCGCTCGCCGGCCATCTCGGCCCAGGCGGAAACGATTTACTTCAATAGCGACACGCGCCTGGTCGCGAAGAACGCCGCCTTCTACAGCGAGCAGGACACGCTCAACCTGAAGGGCTGGGCATGGTTCTACAACACCCTGGTCGCCGGCAACGTCGACTTCATCTGGGGCAGCAGCCACGCGGCCCTGTTCGAGAACAGCGAGATCCGCAGCGTCGGCGACAGCACCAGCGCCACCGGCGGCGGCTACGTGCTGCAGGCGCGCGTGCCGACCGCTTCCGACATCGGCTACGTGTTCTTGAACAGCTCGCTGACCCACGGCCCGGGTCCGGGCCCGAACCACGGCGACGTCCCGGCCGGCGCCACCTACCTGGCGCGCAGCCCGGGCGGCACGGCGAGCTGGGACAACATCGCCTTCGTCAACTGCCGGATGGACGTACACGTGAATCCGGCCGGCTGGGCCGGCCTGGGCGTGCAGGGCCAGCCGGCGCCGAATCCGACCGTGCCGACGGCGGACGCGGGCTGGCGCGAGTACGGCACCACCACGCTGGCCGGCGTGCCGGTCGACCTGCGTACGCGCGTGGGTGGCTACATCCTGAGCGACACGGACGTGGCGGCGCGCTTTGCGAACCGGGCCAAGGTGTTTGCGGCGTATGGAAATGGCGCGGGGTGGAATCCGCAGCCTTGAACCTGATGTGCTGACCTGAACGCCCCGGCTTGCGCAAGCGCCCGGGGCGTTTTCACATGCGCATCCTGGCCCATGGTCCATATTGTTGACTTGCGGTAATATCAATGTAGAACCTGATATTGGAGACCGCACCATGCCCACCCCTGACTTCCGCGAATTCATCGGCGCCCTTCCTGCCGAGCCCAAGGACAAGAGCCGCCTGCGTTTTCACCAGGGCTGGTGGCGCAGCGTCGTGCTGGGCGAGCCGGCGGGGCCGCATCCGCTGCGCGCCGGCGAGACGGTCTGCAGCATGCTGGCCGATGGCGAACGGTCCGGCAAGAACCTCATCGGCGAGGGTGCCCGGCAAGCGGCGCGGGCGACACTGGCTGCGCGCAGCACGGCGTCAGGCGGCTTGATCGACCAGCGGCGCCTGTACAACAACCTGCTGTCGAGCCAACCGCTGGTCTTCAATTTCTTCGGGCGGCTGCAGCAGGACCTGACGCTGGCCAGCGCGCTGGTGCATGCGCTGATCCCGGAAATCGACAAGGTCACCGGCGTGCATTTCGAATTCGCCCCTGAAGGCTGGATCGACAATTCGGCGTTCGACGTCGCCCTGACGGTCGAGGCACAGGGCCGGCGCGGCCTCCTCGGCCTGGAGTGCAAATTCACCGAACCATTTTCGCCGACGGAATACGATAACGAGCGCTATCGCGCGGTGGCCGACGCCAGCGGCGCGTTTCCGGCGCCGTATGCGAGCTACACGAGCGCACGCTTCAACCAGTTGTTCCGCAACCAGCTGATTGCCGAGCACCTGGTGCTCGACGGCGCTTGCGACTTCCGCATGACCGGCCTGTTCTGCCATCACGCCGACAGCCGCGCCATCGACACCGGCCGCGCCTTCCAGGCCCAGCTGCGCGATGGCGCGGCCTCGTTCCACCTCATCACCTTTGCCGGTTTCATCGAAGCGCTGCAGCGCCTGCCCCTGAGCTGGGAGCAGCGCGAATGGAGCATGACGCTGTGGGCCCGCTACTGCGCGCTCGCACTCAGCGAAGCCGCGTACCAGGCCTGCGCCTGAAGGCGCTCACTTCGGCATCAGGAAGCGGAAGGTCGGCTCGATATTTTTGGCTTGCAGGAAGCGGACGATATCTTCCAGCGTCGCATCCTTCAGCAGCAATCCTTCCGCCGCTGCCGGTGCAGGAGCCGGTTGCGCGATGGGCAGGTGAGCGACAGTAGCCACCGGCATGCTCAGCACCGGCGCAGGCACCGCGGCCGGCGCCAGCGCCCGCCCCTGCTTCAGCTTGTCCAGCGCATGCCGGAAATGCTCCGGCGTGATGCTCTCCAACCCTTCCAGGAAAGCCGCCTGCCCGGCCAGCGGCGGCGCCATGTCCAGCCCCGACTCGTCGGCAAAGGAGGCACCCATGCCCGGATGGATGAAGGCCGCCCACTTGCCGGTGCGCCGGTTCAGGGAAGGCGGCAGGTACACCGGCGCCGTGGCGGCGTCGGGCGCGGGTTCGAACTCGGGCACGCAGGCCTGGCACAGGCGGACCAGGAACGCCTGCGCGTCATCGGCGGGAATCGGCTCGGCAAAGGACAGCCACAGGTGGTAGGCGATGCCGCCGTCGATGCTGACCGCCGGCGCCGGCAGGCCGAAATCCGTTTGCAGCGCGTTGGCGACTTCGCACAGGCGGGTCCAGTGCTGGCCTTCCGCGCTGCCCGCCATCTTGCGGAACGGGATCGCCAGCGCGCGCGTCAGGCCGTCGGCCGTGGTCAGCTTGATCGCGAGCGTGGCCTGGCCGCCGATGTGCTGGGCCAGCGCCTCGCGCGTGACGGCTTCCGGCGCCAGGTACAGCCGCGTCAATGCCTCGATCAGCTTGTCCATCAGGCCAGCCCGCCCCGGCGTGCCGCGTTCTTGCCCAGCGCCGCCAGGTCGAGGTCGGCGTCGCCGCCGTCGACGGCTTCCTTCAGCACGCCCTGCAGCGCGTCGCCAAAGGCCAGCGCCAGGTTCTTGCCCTGCCCCGCCTCGACCGCCAGGCGCACGTCCTTCTGGCCAAGCGAGAGCTTGAAGCCCGCCGGGCTGTAGCGCTCTTCGGCGATCATGCCGCCATAGCCCTTGTAGACCGGCGAGCCGGCGAACAGGGTGCTGGTGATCAGGTCGATGAAGTTCGCGGCCGGGATGCCGTGGGCGCGCGCCAGCGCCGTGCCCTCGCCGGTGGCTTCGATGGCGCAGGCCAGCATCAGGTTGCAGGCCAGCTTGACGGCGTTGGCCTGTTCCGGCGCGTTCCCGAAGCGCCAGGTCTTCTGGCCCATCAGCTCGAGCAGCGGCTGCACGCGCGCGATCAGTTCGTCGCTGCCGCCCGCCAGGATGTTCAGCTTGCCGGCGGCGGCCACGTCGACGCGGCCCAGCACCGGCGCCGCCACGTAGCCGATGCCGCGCGCCATGTGCAGCTCCGCCATCTCGCGCGCGAATTCAACCGAGACGGTGGCCATGTTGACGTGGATGCTGCCGGGCGCCATGGCGTCCAGCACGCCGCCATCGAGCAGCACCGAGCGGGTGGCCTTGTCGTCGGCCAGCATGGTGAAGACGATGTCGGCGATGCCGCACTCGGCGGCCGTGGCGGCGGGCTTCGCGCCCTGCTGCGCCAGGGCCTGCACCGGTTCGGGGCTGCGGTTCCAGACGTGGACGATCTGGCCCGAACGCAGCAGGTTGGCGGCCATGTGCTGGCCCATGGCGCCGAGGCCGAGGAAGGCGATGGTCATTTGTGCTCCTTGTGTTGGGTGGTTGCGCGGCTGCCGCACCGAGTGCGGCCCGCTGCCTCAGCACGTCGCCCCTGCGCAGGCAGGGGCGACGGTCTTCGGGATAGCGGTATTAGACCAGCAATCCCACTTGCCCGCAGAGGCCACCGTGAATCGGACGCCCGTGACTTACTGCGCCGCCACCCGCAAGGGCAAACAACTCCACGGCTCCACCATCCCGTACGACCGGTTGCGCACCGCCAGCTGGTAGCACACCTGGTTCCCCGCCACCTGGTCCAGCGGCAGCCAGGCGACCGGCCGGCCGCCGAGCTGCTCGAGCCGGTTCACGCGCGTGACTTCGTCGAGCCGGCTGTCGACGCGCGGCCGGAACTGCACGGCCAGGCGCTCGCCCTTGGCCAGCGGACGGTCCAGCTGCACCGCGATGCCGACCTTGCCGGGGGCGCGCACCAGCAGGCCGCGCGGGCGCGGCATGGCGTCGATGACCGGGGCGAACTCCTCGCTCCAGCGCCCCAGCTGCAGCGCGTAGTCGTTCAGGACCAGGCTGAGGTCGAAGCCGGCGTGCTGGAAGGCGCTGCGGTACAACTCGTAGCCTTCGAGCTCGGGCGGGAAATCCGGGCGGCCCAGGGAGGCCAGCACGCGCCGCGGGGCATCGCTGCCGTAGCGCTTGACCAGCACCTCGACCAGTTCGGCGCCGAGCGGGTATTGCAGCGTCCAGTCGAGCTGGCGTTCCAGCGTGCGGTTGTCGAGCAGCGCGTCCTGGCTCAGGAGGTGGCGGCGGAACAGCGTCGCCAGCGCCAGCTGCTCGCGCTTGCGCATGCCCGGGTCGTCGCGGTACGAGGGTTCGGCCCAGTGCGCGAGGCCCTCGTTGAACAGCGACATCCGGTCCAGGCCCCGGGCGCGTTCCCCGCCCGCGATCCAGCCCGCCATCACGTGCACGGTTTCGTGCACCAGCGTGTCGTACCAGTCCTCGTCGTAGCTGAGGCGGATGCGGTTGTGCGAGGCCAGCCCGGCGGTGTGGCGGATGCTGCCGGACAGGTCGACGTCGATGCGCGGCGCGTCCGGCGGTTCGATCGCCAGCGCCTCGGCCGCCGCCGCGAAGGCGTCGTCGGCTTCCTTGAGCTCGTCCTCGTCGACCTTGCCGCCGGCGGGAATATTGAAGGTGTAGTGCGCGGTGACGAGCTTCCTGGCGCGCGGCGCGGCGCCGCGTGCCGGCGCCGCGCCGTGGGCAGCCCCGGGTGCCGTCGCGCCGGCAGCCGGTGCGGTGGCCACAGGCAGCTCCTCGTCGTCGCCATCGTCCTCCGGCGCCTGGGTCAGGTAGATCGCGACCGGCAGGAAGATGACGGCGGCGGCGCACAGCACGAACACGACGAAGCGGTTCTGCGCCAGCTTCGCCAGGCGCAGCATGCCGGCCCCGCCGGCGCCGGCGAACAGGAAGTAGGCGCCGCCCAGGCAGGCCGCGCTCAGCAAGGCGATGGCCCACACGGTGTCCCCACCCAGCCCTTGCGTCGCCCAGCCCTCGGTGACCAGCTGGGTCGGATCGAGGGCGGTGCCCAGGCGCGGCTGGACGCTGCGCAGCAGCATGATGGCCGCAGCGAACACCGCCAGCAGGGCCCAGGCCAGGTAGCGCACGAAGCCGAACAGCAGGCCCAGGCCCAGGCCGGCCGCCACCAGCAGCACGTAGCGCAGCGCCAGCCAGCCCAGCGCCGACACGGCCACCGGGTCGTCGACGGAATGACGCAGCAGGCGGACCATCAGCAAGCCGAGGACGGGCGTCGCCACCGCGTAGGCGAACAGGCAGCCTCCGGCCACCAGCAGCTTGGCCAGGAACACGTCGCGCCGCCGCACCGGCAGGCCGTCGAGGAAGGCCAGCGTGCCGTCCTCGACCTCGCGCGCCAGCAGGCCGCTGCCCATGGCGAAGGCCAGCAGCAGGGACAGCACGGCATCCTCGGTCCACGGGGTGTCGGCGAACAGCGTGTGCGTGCGGTGCAGGGCCTGCAGGTCGGCGACGCACAGTTCGAGCAGGCCAAGCAGCAGCATGACCACGAGCAGCCACACGAAAGGCCGCACGCCGGCCCATTCCTTGGCAATCAGGACGCGCTTCATGGCAGGGCCTCGCGCACGGCGCCGATGCGGTAGCGGCAGCCCAGGTCGGGATCGTAGGCCTCGGCCAGCACGAACACGCGGGTGCCGCCGGCAAAGGTGGCGGGCAGCACGCCGCCGGTCCCGGCGCCGGCCCACCAGGTATCCTCGGATTGCACGTAGGGCTCGCCCGGATGCAGCACCTTGTAGCGCACGCGCGCGCCGCTTGGTACCGCCCCGCTGATCCGGTAGCGCAGCTCGAACATGTCGCCCTCCAGCCGGGATGCCCGCACCTGCAGCGCGGAAGGTGGCGGCGGCAGCCCGTCCCGGTTCAGGCCCTGCGCCAGGCGCGGCAGCGGCACGCCGGCGTCCTCCAGCAGCGCGTCCGTGGCGCGCAGCTTCAGCAGGCCGCGCGCATCGTCGCTGGTCGCCTGCCCCAGGGCGGCGCGCATCAGCGCCTGGAAGCGCTGCGGTCCGAGGCGCTCGTGCAGGGCCTGCACCGCGCGCCAGGCAAAGGCGCCGGCCAGGCAATCGCCGAGCACCTCGTCGGTGGTGTCGGCACGGCGCAGCGCCGCTTCGGCATCCAGCCCGTGCGCGCGCAACAGGCGGTCCGCGAAGTCCGCGCGCCGCTGCAACAGCGCCGCATAGCCGTCGATGCGGCCGGCCTGCCACCAGGCGCTGAAGCCGCGCAGCAGCCAGGTGCGGTCCTCGCGCCAGACGTAGGCGGGCGACTGGTCGAGGATCTCGGCGATCCTCACCATCTCCTGCAGCTGCGGCAGCGCCAGTTCGGGCGAGCCGAGCGCGGCGCGCACCACCAGCTGGTCCGGGCTGGCCTTGCCGAAGCTGATCTCATGCGCTTCGCGCCAGGCATCGGGCACCAGCGACACCGGCGCCAGCTTCCGCAATCCGAGCCAGTCGCGCATCGCGGCGAGATCGGAAGACATGCCGGCCGCCAGCCGCTGCGGCGGCACGCCGCCGATGTCGCCCATCCAGCCGACGTGGACCGCGGGGTCGGCCTGGCTGGACACGGCCTGCTCCAGGCGGAAGGGCGGCGGCGGCTCGCGCTTGTCGACCAGCGTGAACACCCCGGCGATGGCGCCGAAGGCAAAGGCCAGCAGGGTGCGCGCCGCGGCCGACATGCGGCGCGCCAGCACCACCACCAGCGCCCCGCGGCTCGCGACCGCCAGGGCAATGGCCGCGGCCAGCAGGGCGCAGGCCAGGCCGGCGGTGATGGCGATCTCGCGCCACGGCGGGTGCGCCGCTTCCAGCGCCATCGCCTCGCCCGCCACCAGGAAGGGCGGCCACTGCCCCACCGGCTGCTGCACGTGGCTGCTGGCCAGGGCGACGCACAGGAACAGCAAGCCCCAGACCACGAAGCGGAAGCGCAGGGTCAGCGAGATCGCAAAGGCGCCGGCATACACGAACAGCAAATAGACCACGCTGCGCAATGCCACCAACCCCGCCAGTCCCGCCAGCCCGCCGCCCAGGTAGACCTGCTCGCGCGCGGCGAACAGCGCGGCGCCGTAGGCCGGCACGAAGAACAGCATCAACCCGATCCAGCCGGCCAGCCACTTGGTCATCAGGACGGTGCCGCGGCCGATCGGCAGCGACTCCAGGAACAGCTGGGTGTGGATGCCGTATTCGCGCATCACCAGGCGGTTCGGCAGCAGGACGGCGGCCGGCGTGCCGAAGCCCACCAGCAGCATGCGCCAGGCCGACAGCGGCGAGATGGCGCTGCGCGCCTGGATCCACATCAGCGCGAACATCAGGGCGCCGATCAGGTACAGCACCAGCATGAAACGCCAGTGCTCGCGCGCTTCCTTGCGCAGCAGCGCGATCATGAAACAGGCATCTCGTCGGTGCGCGCAAACGCCAGGAAGATCTCTTCCAGCCCCAGCGGCTCGGCCACGGCGCCCGGCGGCAGGACGGCGCTATTCCATTCGGCTTCAATGACCCGGTAGACGTCGCCGCGCACGCGCTGCCATCCTTCCGCCTCGAACGGCGCCTCCAGGCCCACGATGCGCCGCACCTGCGCGCGCAGGCTCGGAATCGTCCCTTCGAAACGCGTCGACCCGGCCTGGATGATGCCGACCCGCTGCGCCACCTGCTCGACTTCGCCGACCAGGTGCGAGGAAAACATCACGGTGGTGCCCTGCTCGCGCTGCAGTTCGATCATCTGGTCGTTGAATTCGCGCCGCGCCACCGGGTCCAGGCCGGTGGTCGGCTCGTCCAGCAGCAGCAGCGGCGGACGCGAGGCGAAGGCCAGCGCCAGCGACAGCTTGGTGCGCGTGCCGCCCGACATGACGGATGCCTTGCGGTCGGTCGGGATGTCCAGGCGCCGCAGCAGGCGCTCGAACTCGGCGTCGTCCCAGGCCGGATAGAAGCCGCCGACGAAGCGGCCCAGCTGGCGCGCCGTCATCCACGGATAGAAATGCGGCTCCTGCGGCACGAAGCCGATCTTCTGCTTGAGGCGCACCGGCACCGATTTCACCTGCTCGCCGAACAGTTCGATGCGCCCGGCATCCGGCGCCATCAATCCCATCAGCATGCGCAGCGTGGTGGTCTTGCCGGCGCCGTTGCGGCCCAGGAAACCGTAGATCTCCCCTGCCGGCACGGCCAGGTCCAGGCCATCCAGGGCCAGCACCTTGCCGAAGCGGTGCGTGATGTGTTCGAGGCGCAGCAGACAGTTCATTGGTATGGGATCGAATGGGATGTGTTAATCGTAATGCAATCCTGCGCGCGCGGCAATTCGTGCCAGAAACGCTGCGCCGCTCGTCCGCCCTTCGGGGTAAGCTGGCTGTTCCAATGCCTTCCCGCGCCTGCCCAAGGAAACCGCATGCCGCAGTTTTTCATCGCCCGACCGATCTTCGCCATCGTCATCGCCATCCTGATCATGCTGGGCGGCGGGCTCTCGATCGCGACCCTGCCGGTCGAGCAATTCCCGCCGGTCGCGCCGCCCTCGGTGCAGATCAACGCCAATTACGCCGGCGCGTCCGCATCGACGATGCAGAACACCGTGGTGCAGGTGATCGAGCAGCAGATGAGCGGCATCGACGACCTGATGTACATGGCCTCCACCAGCGACGACAGCGGCCGCTCCACCACCACGCTCACCTTCGAGACCGGCGCCGACCCCAACATCGCGCAGGTCCAGGTGCAGAACAAGCTGCAATTGGCAATGCCGCAGCTGCCGGCCCAGGTGCAGCAGGCCGGCGTGCGCGTAACCAAGTCGAGTTCTTCCTTCCTGATGGTGATCGGCTTCATCTCCAGGAACGGCAGCATGAGCAAGTACGACATCGCCAACTTCCTGGTCTCCAAGGTGCAGGACCCGATCAGCCGCGTCAACGGCGTGGGCGACCTGAACGTGTACGGCACCCAGTATGCGATGCGGGTCTGGCTCGACCTCTCCAAGCTGAACTCGTTCGCGCTGAACCCGCAGGACGTCACCACCGCGCTGACGGCGCAGAACGTGCAGGTCTCGGCCGGCCAGCTGGGCGGCCTGCCCGCCGCCGGCAACCCGCAGCTGTCCGCCACCATTACCGAGTCGACGCTGCTGCGCAGCGCCGAGGACTTCGGCGCCGTGGTGCTCAAGTCGCAGCAGAACGGCGCGCTGGTGCGCCTGCGCGACGTGGCGCGCATCGTGCGCGGCCCCGAGAACTTCGTGGTCGATAACAAGTACAACGGCGCGCCCTCCTCCGGCCTGGGCATCCAGCTGGCACCGGGCGCCAACGCCCTCGAGACGGCGGACCTGATCCGCGCGCGCATCAAGGAACTGCAGCCGATCTTCCCGGCCGGGCTGGAAGTGGTCTACCCGAACGACGTCACGCCCTTCATCAAGGTCTCGGTCGAGGAAGTGGTCAAGACGCTCATCGAAGGCATCGTGCTGGTGGTGCTGGTGATGTACCTGTTCATGCAGAACATCCGCGCCACCCTGATCCCGTCGATCACCGTGCCGGTGGTGCTGCTCGGCACCTTCGGCCTGATGGCGGCGCTCGGCTTCACCATCAACACGCTGTCGATGTTCGGCCTGGTGCTGGCGATCGGCCTCTTGGTGGACGACGCCATCGTGGTGGTCGAGAACGTCGAGCGCATCATGCGCGAGGAAGGGCTGGAGGCAAAAGAGGCGACCAGCAAGGCCATGGGCCAGATCGGCAGCGCGCTGATCGGCGTGGCGATGGTGCTGTGCGCCGTGTTCGTGCCGGTGGCCTTTTCGCCGGGGACGGTGGGCGCGATCTACCGCCAGTTCGCGCTGACCATCGTGGCCTCGATGCTGCTGTCGGTGTTCGTCGCGCTGTCGCTCACGCCGGCCCTGTGCGCCGTCATGCTGCGCCATTCGGAAGAGCACAAGCGCGGCTTCTTCGGCTGGTTCAACCGCGGCTTCGAGCGTACGCGCGACAAGTACGTGCGCGGCACCCAGCAGGTCACCCGGCGCTGGGGCCTGTGGATGCTGGTGTTCGCGGGCATGGTGGCGGCGGTGGCCGTGCTGTTCCTGCGCTTGCCGACCTCCTTCCTGCCCAACGAAGACCAGGGCTATCTGTTCGTGCAGGTCCAGACCCCGCCCGGCGCGACCCAGAACCGCACCGGCCAGGTGCTCGACGAGATCAGTCAATACCTGCTGCGCGAGGAATCCGGCATGGTGACGGCCGCCTTTACCGTCAACGGCAACAACAACGCCGGCCGCAGCCAGAGCCAGGGCCAGATCTTCGTGCGCCTGAAGGACTGGGACGAGCGCAAGGAAGACGAGTTGTCGGTGGAAGCGCTGTCCGACCGCATCAAGAAGCGCTTCGGCGCCAGCAACGTGGCCATCGTCTTCCCGACCAGCCCGCCGCCGATCCGCGGCCTGGGCAACGCCGCCGGCTTCGATTTCCAGCTCGAGGACCGCGGCGGCCTCGGTCACGATGCCCTCGCGCAGGCGCGCGACCAGCTGCTGGCCAAAGCGCGCTCGCATCCGGCGCTGGCCCAGGTGCGCTACAACGGCGTGGCCGACAGCCCCGGCTTCAAGGTCGACGTCGACCGCGACAAGGCCGGCGCCTTCGGCGTCAACCCGGCCGACATCGACCAGGCCTTCTCGATCGCCTGGGGCTCGCGCTACGTGAACAACTTCCTCGACGTCGACAACCGCATCAAGCGCGTCTACGTGCAGGCCGACGCGCCCTTCCGCATGGACCCGGAGGACCTCGGCAAACTGTACGTGCGCAGCGACAGCGGCACCATGGTCCCGCTGCCGGCGCTGGCCACCAGCCGCTGGACCAGCGGCCCCTCGCAGCTGCAGCGCTACAACGGCGTCGAAGCGATGAACATCCAGGGCCAGGGCGCCGCCGGCCGCAGCTCGGGCGAGGCCATGGAGGCGATGGAAGAACTGGCGCGCCAGCTGCCCAAGGGGATCGGCTTCGAATGGACCGGCACCTCCTACCAGCAGCAGCAAGCCGGCAACCAGGCGCCGCTGCTGTACGCGCTGTCGATCCTGGTCGTGTTCCTGAGCCTGGCCGCGCTGTACGAAAGCTGGTCGATCCCCTTCGCCGTGATCCTGGTGGTGCCGATCGGGGTGCTGGGCGCCCTGCTCGCCACCATGACGCGCGGGCTGACCAACGACGTCTTCTTCCAGGTGGGCCTCCTGGTGACGATCGGGCTGTCGGCCAAGAACGCGATCCTGGTGGCCGAATTCGCCCACGCGCGCCAGGCCGAAGGCGTCGATGCCATGCAGGCCGCGACAGAGGCGGCGCACATGCGGCTGCGGCCGATCCTGATGACGTCCCTCGCCTTCATCCTGGGCGTGCTGCCGCTGGCGATCGCGCGCGGAGCCGGCGCGGCCAGCCAGCATGCGATCGGGACCGGGGTGATCGGCGGGATGCTGGCGGCGACCTTCGTGGCCACGCTCATGATCCCGATGTTCTACGTGGTGGTGGACAAGGTGCTGGGGCGCCACAAGAAGAAGAAACCCGAGGCCCGGGCCGAACCGGCGGTGCTGGACACGGCGGATCGACAATGATGGTATTGTCTGGCCTCTTCATTTATCCAGGTAACCGTCATTGCCTGCCCAGCCATGCAAGACCTGTCCCGATCCGCTGTTGATACCGCCGGCCTTGGCTTTGCCTCGGGCGGCGGCGACATGGGCGCCGTCCTGCGCGGATTCGATTGGGCAGCGACCCCGCTCGGTCCTTTGGCAACCTGGCCGCAATCGCTGCGCACCGCCACCAGCATGATGCTCGGTGCGCGCCATGCGATGTACGTTGCCTGGGGCCCGGACCTGCTGCTGCTCTACAACGACGCCTACCGCCAGATCCTCGGCGCCAAGGCGGCCGATCCGCGCCAGGTGCTGGGCAAGCCGTTCGGGCAGGTCTGGGCCGAAGTCTGGGACCAGGTCGGCCCGATGATGGCGGCGACCTTGCGCGGCGAATCGCTGTGGTTCGAGGATCATGCCTTCACGCTGATGCGCAATGGGTTCCCCGAACAGATCCACGCCAGCTTTTCGACCAGCCCGATCCGCGGCGAAAGCGGCGCGATCGCCGGCGTGCTGTGCGTCTGCACCGAGACCACCGGCAAGGTGCGCTCGCAGCGGGAACGCGACCTTGCCCTGGCCGAGCTGGCGACCCACGTCGAGAAACTGGAGGTCGCCACCGACAGCGCGGAGCTGGGCATGTTCGACTACCAGCTCCAGACCGGCCGCATGACCTGCAGCGGCCGCGCGCGGATCCACTTCGGCCTGCCGCCGGACGGCACGGTGTCCGGCGCCATGTTCCGCGACGCGCTGCACCCGGACGACCGCGCGCGGGTGGTGGCCGAATCGGAGGCCATGCTGGCCGCGCCGCCGCAGGATGGCCGTTACCGCTTCGAATACCGCACCCTCGGCGCGGACGGCGGCCAGGTCCGCTGGATCGTCACGCGCGGCAGGATCATGCGCGACGACGCCGGGCAGCCGCTGCGCCTGATCGGCACCACGCTGGACGTGACCGAGCGGCGCCAGGTCGAGGCGCGCCTGCGCCTGCTCGACGCCATCGGCGAAGCGACCCGCGTCGCCGCCGAGCCCAAGGCCATCATGGAACACAGCACGCGCCTGCTGGGCGAGTACCTGGGCGTGACCCGGGTCGCCTATGCCGACCTGGAACCGGACAACGACCGCTTCACGATCCGCCACGACTGGCGCGCCGACGGCGCGATCAGCACCGTGGGCGTGTACTCGCTCGACCTGTTCGGTTCGCGCGCCTCGTCCGACATGCGGCAGGGCCGTACGCTCCGGATCGACGACGTCGACCGCGAGCTCGCACCCGACGACGGCTCCGGGATGTTCAACCAGATCGGCATCAAGGCCATCATCTGCTGCCCGCTGGTCAAGCAGGGCCGCCTGGTGGCGATGATGGCGGTGCACCAGCAGCAGCCACGCGCCTGGACTGCGGACGAAGTCGCCCTGGTCGAAGACGTCGTCGACCGCTGCTGGGCGCACATCGAGCGCGTGCGCTCCACCGAAGCCCTGCGCGACGCCGACCGCCGCAAGTCCGAATTCCTCGCCACCCTGGCCCACGAGCTGCGCAACCCGCTGGCGCCGATCCGCAACGCGCTCGAGCTGCTGCGCCTGGGCGCGGGCAAGCCGGCGCTGATGGACAAGGTGCGTGCGACGATGGAACGCCAGGTGGCGCACATGGTCCACCTGATCAACGACCTGCTCGACATCGCGCGCATCTCGAGCGGCAAGGTGGTCTTGAAAATCGAACGCGTGGACCTGCAATCGGTGGTCGCCAGCGCGGTCGAGACCAGCATGCCGCTGGTCGACGCCGCCGGTCATGCGCTCACGCTCGACCTCCCCGACGCGCCATTGTGGATGGATGCGGACGCCGTGCGCCTGAACCAGGTGGTGAGCAACCTGCTGTCGAACGCCGCCAAGTACACGCCCCAGGGCGGCCGCATTGGCATCGGGGTCGCTGTCGATGGCGCCACGGCGGTCATCCGGGTGGCCGACAGCGGCATCGGCCTGGCGCCGGATTCGCTCGAGAGCGTCTTCGACATGTTCGCCCAGGCGCCGCACAGCATCGGCATCTCGAAGGGCGGCCTCGGCATCGGCCTGTCGCTGGTGCGCCACCTGGTCACGCTGCATGGCGGCAGCGTCACCGCGTCCAGCCCCGGGCCGGGTTTGGGCAGCACCTTCACGATCCGCTTGCCGCTGGCGGACGCTTTCACTGAGGCGGCACCCGCCGCCGTAATCGCGCCGGCCGCCGGGTCGAACGCGGGCCGCCCGCTGCGCGTGCTGGTCGCCGACGACAATGTGGACGCCGCCGATACCCTGGCCTTCCTGCTACGGGCGAAAGGCCATGAGGTGCGCGTGGCCTACGACGGCGAACAGGCGGTGCGGGCGGCGGCCGATTTCCGGCCCGGCCTGGCCTTCCTCGACATCGGCATGCCGCGCATGGACGGCTGCGCCGCCGCCCTGGCCTTGCGCGCCCTGCCGGGCATGGATGGGCTATGCCTGGTGGCGCTGACCGGCTGGGGCGCGCAGGAAGACCGGGCACGCACCCGCGCGGCCGGCTTCGACCACCACTTGCTGAAACCGGTGGCGCCCGAACACCTGGAGGCGATTCTCGCGTCGTCCGGCGCGTCTCACTGAGGACGGTCGCCCGCGCGCCGCGCCGGCGGCGCCGTGCGCCCGCCCACGTCGAGCATCCCCGAATAAGGCAGCAGCGCCAGCGCCAGCAGCTGGGCGAAGTCGCGGAAGGCCTGGGCCTTGGCCACGTAGTTGTTCGCGCCCAGCAGCGTGGCGCGCACCCGGTCGGCGTCGAATATCGAACCGGAGACGATGATCACCGGGATGTGGTCCAGCCCGGGCGTCCTGCGGATGTGTTTCAGGACCTCGAAACCATCCACCTTGGGCAGCTTCAGGTCCAGCAGGACCAGTACCGGCCTGGTGTCGTCGGCGCGTGCGAGCATCTCGAGCACGGCCGCGCCGTCGCGCGCAATGCGGATCTCGACCTGGATCGAACATAGCCGGAGGGCCCGCTCGGTGAAGGACAGGTCGAGAGGATCGTCTTCCACGAGCAGGAGGTAATCGCGCATCCATGCATTCTACATAGATCCTGGAAACCGGCGCTTTTACAAGGTTTGCGCGCCCTGCCCGCGCAGGTAGCGCGCCGGCGGCACCCCGATATGGCGCGAAAAGGCGACGCTGAAGGTGCTCGCCGAACTGTAGCCGACCCGCCCCGCCACCTCGGCGATGCCGCATGCGCCCCGGCGCAACAAATCCTTGGCCAGCGCCATGCGCCAGGCCAGCAGGTAGGCCATCGGCGCGACGCCGACCGCGCGCTGGAAGCGCTCGAAGAACACGGAGCGCGACAGCGCGGCTTCCCGGGCCAGCGCGGCGACGGTCCAGTCCTGAGCCGGCGCCTCGTGCATGCGGCGCAGCGCGCCCGCCAGGCGCGCATCGGCCAAGCCGCGCAACAGGCCGGGCGAAGCCGCCGTGCCGACCGTCGAGCGCAGCGCTTCGATCAGCAGCACTTCGAGCAGACGTCCCATCACCACCTCGCGCGCCGGGCGCTGCGCGCGCGACTCGTCGTTCAGCAGCTGCACCAGCGTCGACAGGCGCGCTTCGCCGCGCACGTGCACGAGGCGCGGCAGCAGCGAGACCAGCAGCGCCGCATCGGGCGAACCGAACACGCAGTGGCCGATGATGTAGCGCACATCGGGCACGCCGTCCTGGCGGCCGAGCCGGAATTCGCCGGGGCGCAGTTGCACCGGCGGCGTGTCGAAATCCAGTGCGGTGGGCGCTTCCATGCTCGTCATCGAAAAATCCCGCGTGGCCGGAATCAGCACGAAGTCGCCCGGCTCCAGGACCATGGGCGCGCTGTCCTCGACGGCGATGCGGCAGCGGCCATCGAGCACCACGCAATACGATGGCTGCCCGGTCTCGGCGCGCCGCACGCCCCAGTGCCCGGCACCGCCGACGACCTTGGTGAAGCGCACACCCGGCTGCAGCAAGCCGACCACCTCGGCCAATGGATCCGTCATGTCCGGACTCCTGCAAATGAATGATGGACTCCCGATTGTAGCGCGTCCGGGCGCGCTGGCCTATCGTTGTACTACTCCAACCCAACCAAGGAATCCATCATGCAAACCGTCCTGATCACCGGCTGCTCGTCCGGCTTCGGCCTCGAAATCGCCCGCCACTTCCTCGACCAGGGCTGGCAGGTGATCGCCACCATGCGCACGCCGGATGCGTCCGTCCTGCCGCCGTCGGCGCGCCTGCGCATCCTGGCGCTGGACGTGACCGACGACGCCAGCATCCGCGCCGCGATCGACGCCGCCGGCCCCATCGACGCGCTGGTCAACAATGCCGGCATCGGCGTGCTGTATCCGCTGGAAGGCACCGCGATGGCGACGGCGCGTGCCGTGTTCGAGACGAATACGCTCGGCACCATCGCCATGACGCAGGCCGTGCTGCCGGCCTTCCGTGCACGCCGCGCCGGGGTGATCGTCAACGTCACTTCCACCGTGACCCTGCTGCCGCTGCCGCTGCTGTCGGTCTACACGGCCAGCAAGGCCGCCGTCAACGCCTTTACGGAATCGCTGGCGCTGGAACTGGAACCGCTCGGCATCCGTGCGCGCCTGGTGCTGCCGGGGCGGTCGCCATCGACGCGCTTCGGCGAGAATGCGCGCGGGCACATGCAGGGCGAGCTGCCCGAGGCGTATGCGCCGATGCTGGAAGCGGTATTCGGTGGCGTGCGCGGCGGCGGGCCGGTCACGTATGGAGAGGATGTGGCGCGGGCCGTGTGGCGTGCGGTGACGGATTCGGCGGCGCCGATGCGCTTGCCGGCAGGGGAGGATGCGGTGGCGCTGGCGGCATCGATTTAATACATCGCCAGGTAACCAATCGCGAAAGCTGTTCAAGCCGGCCAAATAAAAACGTCGTCCCTGCGTAGGCAGGGAC
>Ga0265780_10003504_pt1 | contig 20632 bp, 21 predicted proteins | sample P1T30metagenome_FD_192432 | JGI IMG/M metagenome (GOLD analysis project Ga0265780, IMG submission 192432) | Plant litter microbial communities from East Loma Ridge, Irvine, California - P1 T30 | ecosystem: Environmental > Terrestrial > Plant litter > Unclassified | place: USA: California...
TGTCTTCAAGCACAAGCCCGAGTCAACAGACTTCCTTGTTAGTCGCAGTCATACGGGTGTTAATGGCACCAAGTGGTTTATGCGCAACATTCCAAACCTCATGGTTGTTGGTCAGCAATTCCCGTCTGTTGAAGTGCCTGGTACGCATGCTCGCAAGGTCACGGAAGCATCGAAGAAGCGCCTCAAGATGCTGGCCTTCCGTCTATATAGACGCGGTAAGGAGAGGGGTAATCGACAGCCTTGGGTTAGCAACGAGATGATCAAGCAGCATCTGCCCGGAACCGAGATTGCACAAAACCGTTCTCGCATGCGAGAAATCATGAAGTACCAGAAAGACATCGGCACTTGGGAGCCTGTGGCGGGTGAAACTATCCCAGAAGAGCCCATTCTGCGCACCTGGATCAAACCTGAGGATGTGTGTTTGATAGACTCGATGCACGCTGGTGACAAGCAACTGCAAGACGCAGGTATCAAGTCGAACGAGATCAGGGATGATGAAGAAGAGCAAGATGCCGAGAACATGGATGTCAAGTTGGCGCCTTGGAACACGACGAAGAACTTCCTCAACGCCTGCGCCGGCAAAGCCATGCTTGAACTTCATGGAGAAGGTGACCCAACTGGCCAAGGTCTGGGTTTCAGCTTCATCAAGGTTTCCATGAAGGGTGGTTTCCGTGACGTTGGAGAGAGTGCAGCAGACCGTGTCGATGCCAAGAAGCTGAAGGAGCTTGGAGGCCACAGCTACAACGTCCAGCGGCAACAGTCGATGTACGAGAATGCTATCAAGCGTATCTGGAACAAGCAGAAGGATTCGCTATCCGCCGCCAACCCACCGTCCGAAATCGAAGACGATGTTGACTCGACCGCTGCCGCGCGCAATGTTAATCGACAACGCTCAGAGGTCGGCACGCCAGCTCACATGCGAGCTGACGATGATACCATGTCTCAGTACTCGCGCAACAGTGGTGCCGATTCCCGAGGCAAGAAGCTACGGATCACCCGCACAGTCAAGAACAAGTACGACGAGTACGAAGACGTCGTTGAGACCATCACGGACCCTGAAGTCATCAAGCTCTACCTCAAACGCAAGAAGCAAGAGCGCCTAATGAACATGCGCCTTGATGATATTAAACCTACCGGCGATAGTGAATACGATAAGCAACAAGTCGTCAAGCTCAAGGCGGAGATGGCTCGTCTAGCCCGCAACATCGAGCGCCGCGAAGGCCGCGAGAAAGCAAAGGGCATCTACAAGAACACAGGCGGCGATGGAAGCGCGTCCTCTGGCCCCGGCAAAGGTGGCGCGACGCCTAGGAAGTGCGCCAACTGCGGAGAGGTCGGACACATCAAGACGAACAAAAAGTGCGTGAGGATTTTTCTACTCCCTGCCCCTACTACCTTCTGATCCCTATATCTCTACCTGCCCTGAGGCGAATTGTCCTCTTCATCCCCGGTCTTCTTTGACGAATGATTTGCTAACATGATTTGATAGGCTCTGCCCGCTCCTCAACGGCTCGAAGCGAATGAGCGACACGTTCCGAGATGCCACTGCTGCGTCGCCTGTGACGACGGCTCCGACCCCTTCGTTTGCTGGTTCGCCTTCTTGAGCACTGCGACGTGCTGTCGACGATCGCTTTGTTTTGGGGATTTGGTTTCTAGAGAAAAGGTTTACAGTTCATGCATAGCAAGGCGTTGGGGGTATCGAGCGTTTTCGGGGATATGATACGGAAGTATCTGTAGGCTTCGCATTGGGATTGGCGTTTCAAAATACATGGAGTGACAATGGTGTATTAGTACTACGTACGGTAATAATTCATTAATTGGTGGTTTTACGAGTTTTCCCATATCTCACGTGTTGGTCATTGTCTCGGTAGAAATGTGTGTTTGTATAGCCTGCGAGACTTTCGAGTATCTGCACATCCTCATAAAAGTCTTCGCTTTGCAAAGACTAAACCGGGCAATGCGATACCAGGTACTGCAATGGTTCTTGCGCTCTGTCGACCTTCAAATTACTTATTGTAGACGAGCGACTGCATCATGCGCGAGCCTAGAGTAAGTTAAGAGCTCAGTAGTAGGTCATGAGACACTGAAAATATACAGCCTTTTACATCTACCAGCCACGCTATCTGAACCCCTCTCACCATATCAGCACAATTTTGATCACACTTCCGTCCTCCATCTTACTCCACGCCGTCTCAAAGTCCTCCACAGGGAATTCAACTAACATCTTCTCCACTGGCAAATGCCCTTCATCCCCCACTCGACAAGTTCTGGCAATGCTTTTACCGGATCCCTATCCCCTTCGATCACGCCAACCAACCTCCGCCCGTTAACCATATGACTCAAACAATCAACCTCCAACCTCGCTCCCACAGGCTTAACGCCCACCTGCAACACTATCCCGTTCTTCCTCAGTGCCTCCAAACACTGCGCCAAAATCGCTACGGAAGGCGTCGTATCAAGGACATGCGTGCACCCCAATCCCTCGGGCGTTAATTCCTTGATAGCAGTCCTTAAGTCCATCCCCGATAAGCTTTCAGCGGTAGACAACAGCCCCGCCGTCGCACCCATCTCTTTAGCCAAAGCGATCCTGCTCTCCAGTAGATCTACGGCAATGATATGCCGTACTCCCCTCTCCTTGGCCGCACATATCCCCGCCAACCCCACGCCCCCCAGCCCTATGACAGCGACCACATCCTCCCTCCCGCACATACCCACATGCGTAATCGCCCCAGCACCCGTCATAATCCCACACCCCAGCGGCGCATACTTCTTCAATTCCTCACTGTCGCGGACCAAATGTGTGACATTTGCCGCACAAGAGACCTTGACGGGTGCGGGTGACGCAAAGGACGACTAGCCAAAGTATCCGCCGCCGATGATGCGCGGGTTAAACCCTGGGGTACAGAAGATAGGCTCGTTGACGCCAGAGGTCAGGGTCGCGTGGGCGGTGCAGTAGGCTGGGTGCGCGGTTTTGCAGTACGGGCAGGACTGGCAGGATGCTGCTGATAGTATGACTAAGTCGCCAATGGCCCATTTGGAGGATTGGGAGGGCGAGCCGAGTTGGAGAATGCGGCCGGCGCCTGGAGGGTGTCAGTGGTGTTGTGTGTGTATGGTAAGATGTGATGTGGTTGAGTGAAGGACGTCCCCGAGGCTTTTCCGGCCCTCTATGGTATGCTTTCAAGGTGTCAAGACCATTCAGGGAGGTATGTGGAGTGGCAACTGTGCTCTGATAGTAGATTGAATGGTACCTTAATGACCCAGCACGCGCGGATATATCCCGCCATAACCCGAGATGTCCGTGTGACATACACCCGTAGCTATCATTTCGACAAGAAACTCATCCTCTTCGGGTGGTCGGGTGAGTAGGTCTGTCCACGTCCAAGTGTGTTGGTCGGAAGTTACTATAGCTTTACATGGGATGGTGCATTCGGAGGACATTGCGGAGGGCTGGCATGTGAAAACAGACAGATTGTAGAGGTCGAAGACATCTCGAAATGAAATTGGCGGCTTTTTGTATAGCCCTGTATGGACTTAGTTGCATCACGACTTCGGCTGCGAGGAGGCGGGGTCAAGGGTCTAGTTGGTGTGAAGGTACGGGTTGCGGAATTGGCTCCGCGTGGAGGTGGTCGGACTAGTGGGAGCACTAATAATGGGTACATGTATCAGTCGTACTATGTGTAGAGTTCACTGCTTGATCTACGTGAGGAGAAGACACACGATCCAGGCCATAGAATCTCGTGATATTCGCCTTTCCTCTACGGTTGAGCGATCATGCTGATGACTCACATGCTCCTTCCTATCTAGCCATCAAACAATCCCCACTCCTTGACCTCGAAAGTCTGCAACACCTTCTCCCTAATTGCCTTACTCTCCTTCATCAATTTCGTTTCCTCACCCGGCTCGGCCTTCTCATACTCAGCCTTGTAATGCGGGATGTTAATTGTAACCATGATATCCGTGTCCTGCTCCTTCAACCTCAATAACAAAAGATGGATATACACGAACTCAGGCGTCTTGTGCCTTGGACCCGACGGCGGTGCGGGTGTTTGAATGAACGTGAAGCCCATTGCATTCTTGTCCCTAAGTATAAATAGTCAGCTTCAATGAAATCCCAACGTTCTACCAATGCCTTGGAGTCCATGGATGTAGACAAAAGTCACGTGCGCAACTTACTTGACCCCATCTTTCTCAAATGCAACTTTCTCCTGCTGCAGAATGTTCGTGCTATCACCGATGTCGTCGACGAGGTCGGCGAAATGGTACTGCAGCGCTTCTTCGTCGCTGGACTTGTCGACGAATTCGAGGATTTCGATGACGATGTTGGAGTAGCCGCCGGCGTCGAGGTAGACTTCTTGGTGGTCGGGGACTTCGCGGATCGTGCTGTTTTGCGATCAGTATAACCGGTACAGGGTATAGAGGGAGATGAACTTACCTCGTGTCGGCGAAGTTGGCGGGCAGGTCGACGGTGATTGCGCCGCCGAAGAGAGGAGTGTTTGTGAAATCCATTATGAATTTTTTTTGCTGAGCTAGATTGATGTTGGTGCAATTGGGAAGTGAGGTGGCTTCGTATTATTGATTTTGCATGCTGTGGTGGTTGTTCATATAGTCACGCTGCTGAAGTTTTCGTGATGGTGATGTTCGCAGGTAGCAATCAGGCAACTTCAGGTAGCACGTTAAACGGGTACCTAGAGCACCAACGCATCACATTTCAGACGAATTCCGAATGCTGGAAGCTTTATATTTCTAAGCAAGGTTGATTTCGGGTATCATTGAAACTTTTGTACTCTCTATTTGCTCCATGTCCCAAATTTTTTGAACGCCGTGCAATGCATGTGTTTCTTAATCCACCAGGCTCTCCAGGCAGCAGGGAGCCTACGCAGCGCCAAGCGCAGTCATGTATGTGGCCTCTGTGTGCCTGACATATAACTCTCTCTCACTGAGCTTTCAAGGTGTTGCGCAGTATCGTCCAAGGGCCAGGTGCCATGGTCCTTTGAGCAACCATTATAGCAGTGCCTCAAGCCGCAGCGCCGTCGTCGACCTCCATAAGCGTTGTCGTGCGCTTCCCATTGTTTGTTGTAAGACCGCCCATACCAGCCTCGGCTTCCTTGATGGAGTACGGCTCTTCGCGCAGTTGCTTGACCCTACAATTATATCAATTCGTGCGCAAGACCATACATGCATTGTAGCTCCATACCTGCGCTTGTGCACCTTTCCTTTCTGGTGTGCGACAAAGTTGGTTTCGCTCTCAAAGAATTTTGCGCATTCCTTGCAGTAGTGCTGGCCCAGACCAGGCAAGTCTTCTATGGGTTTCGCATCCTTGAACTCTGCGAGATGTTTCTCGTCGCGCAGGTCGGCGTGGATCTGGTCGAGATCGCGCGTGTGGCGACGTGTCTTCTTTTTGGAGTCTTGTCCCCGGATGGCAGGCATATTGGGCTGTGGTTGCTGAACAGGATCCGCGGCCGCTCGGCAGTGGGTTTGAAGATGTGGAGACGGGTTCGGAAAAGGCCTGTCACGGATAACCTGGCGAGGTCCGTGCGAACGTCTGCAGGCAAGCAGAATTTGATGTCTTAGGAGGGCGAGAACACCGGCGTACAATTAGCCCTTGGCCATGTTACCTCCTCCCGTGGCTTATCCGCGGCAGTGTCTGCAGGTCGTCAAGGATTTCTCGGGTAGCATTCAGTTGCAACAGGTATTGTCAAAATGACCACGGTGTGTGGCAGTTGGAACGTGCTGGGCTTATCGAACGCCAATCAGCAGTTTGGCGTTCCTCGGGACGGTTGCAGAAGCAAAGAGCTTCGAGCGCGGGGAATGCCCTATGTCGTCACACGGCAGTAATCTTTAAGAGCTTCACAACCACCACCAGCTCAGCATAACCTGTATTCCCCACCACGCTCAGTGCATCAGCAGTGACCTCGTCTCGACGTCCTCGTCTGCGTTATTTGATCCCATTCGCACGTGAAACGGGCCAGCGGGAAAGAGTTGCCGGGGTCCTTGGGCTTGACGCCGAGGTCTTCCGCCTATACAGCCAATCAGCATTCCTCTGATCGCTATTAGTTATCGGCCGGATTGTGGGCAGCTTCTGGCGTTTCTGCCCTCCGCTTCTTCCATCACTCTTCCCCTCCACTCCAACCCTCACCCCATACACCATGCAGAAGTTCTCGAGGCTCGGTCGCGTAGGCCAGAGCCTTGCTTCGCGCAGGCAATTGGCCACCGTCAGCGATGCCCCGCTGTCCCGCAAGGTCGAAATGACCAACTGGGAGAAGGGCCACTACATCAACTACAAGAAGATGAGCGAGAACCTGTCGATTGTTCGTGGCCGCTTGAACCGACCGCTCACTTTCGCCGAGAAGATTTTGTACTCCCATTTGGACGATCCCCATGGTCAAGACATTGAGCGCGGCAAGAGCTACCTCAAGCTCCGCCCCGACCGTGTAGCCTGCCAGGATGCCACCGCCCAGATGGCTATCCTCCAATTCATGTCCGCTGGCATGCCCTCGGTTGCCACTCCCACCACCGTTCACTGTGACCATCTTATCGAGGCTCAGATTGGTGGAGCGAAGGATTTGGCCCGCGCTCAGGACATCAACAAGGAAGTCTACGATTTCCTGTCAACATCTTGCGCCAAGTACAACATCGGATTCTGGAAGCCCGGCTCTGGTATCATTCACCAGATCGTGCTTGAGAACTACGCTTTCCCTGGTGCTCTCCTCATTGGTACCGACTCGCACACCCCCAACGCTGGTGGTCTTGGTATGGCCGCTATTGGTGTTGGTGGTGCCGACGCTGTCGACGTCATGGCTGGTCTTCCCTGGGAGCTGAAGGCTCCCAAGGTTATTGGTGTCAAGCTCACCGGAAAGCTCTCTGGCTGGACTTCTCCCAAGGGTGCGTATACAATGATCCTGTGAGGTGGTTGAGGATATTCAGCTCATCGCATCACGTTTAAATCATGGAAATAATACTAACTTGCGCTGCAGACATCATTCTCAAGGTCGCCGGTATCCTCACCGTGAAGGGTGGAACTGGTGCTATCGTTGAGTACCACGGTCCCGGAACCGAGAGCCTGTCCTGCACGGGCATGGCTACCATTTGCAACATGGGTGGTACGTATTCATGATTAATCACGCGAACTCATTCAGTATGTGCTAACATGTGTTGTTCTAGCTGAAATTGGTGCCACCACTTCGGTTTTCCCCTTCAATGACCGCATGTACGACTACCTTAACGCTACTAAGCGCAGGTCCATTGGCGACTTCTCCCGCGAGTACGCTCAGGAACTCCGTGAGGACGAGGGTGCCGAGTACGATGAGCTGATTGAGATCAACCTCGACACTCTCGAGCCCCACATCAACGGTCCCTTTACACCCGATCTAGCTACCCCTATCAGCAAGTTCAAGGAGGCTGTCAAGGCCAACAAGTGGCCCGAAGAGCTCAAGGTCGGTCTTATCGGCTCTTGCACCAACTCCTCCTACGAGGACATGAGCCGCGCTGCTTCCATTGCCCAGGATGCCATGGACCACGGTGTCAAGGCCAAGGCGCTGTTCACCGTAACGCCTGGCAGTGAGCAAATAAGATCAACTATTGAAAGTGAGCACTCATATGTCGGGTTGTATGCACCGAAAATGCTAATGTGAAACAGGGGATGGACAGCTGAAGACCTTTGAGGAATTCGGTGGTATGGTTCTCGCGAACGCTTGCGGTCCTTGTATCGGGTGAGCCTTCCCTTTTCAATTTCTATCCAACACATTCGTGGTGGGGGTCAGTTGTTGTGGTGTGCTGTCTACCTTCACAGCACCATCATTTTTCCCAGTTATGAGAAACCGACATTCAGGATATCCAGCTAACCTGATCGCGCAGACAATGGGCGCGCACAGATGTCAAGAAAGGAGAGGCGAACTCGATCCTTTCTTCCTACAACCGCAACTTCACCGGTCGCAACGACGCCAACCCCGCCACCCACTCCTTCGTGACCTCCCCCGATCTCGTTGTCGCTCTGACCATCGCTGGTACCTTGAACTTCAACCCTCTAATTGGTATGGCTAAAATCCCCCCCTCTTCACCCCCTTCACAAATACTAATTGTCTCTAGACGAGCTTACGGACGCCAACGGCAAGAAGTTCAAGCTAAAGGAGCCCACCGGTGATGGCCTCCCTGCCAACGGTTACGACCCAGGCCAGGACACCTACCAGCACCCTCCCGAGGACCGATCGAATGTTAACGTCGCCGTGTCCCCCTCTTCCGACCGTCTTCAGCTGCTCCAGCCATTCGAGGCCTGGAACGGCAAGGACGCCACCGACCTCCCCATCCTCATCAAGTGCCAGGGCAAGACCACCACCGACCACATCTCCATGGCCGGTCCCTGGTTGAAGTACCGTGGACATTTGGACAACATCTCGAACAACATGTTGATCGGTGCCATTAATGCCGAGAACGGCGAGGCCAACAAGGTCAAGAACGCGCTCAACGGCGAGTACGGTGCCGTTCCTGATGTTGCCCGTGACTACAAGAAGAACGGCAAGCCGTGGGTCGTTGTTGGTGACTGGAACTACGGCGAGGGCTCTTCCCGTGAGCACGCCGCCCTTGAGCCCAGGCACTTGGGAGGCATGGCCATCATCGTCCGATCTTTCGCTCGTATTGTAGGTGCCACGATTTGCCAGTCAAAAACATTTCACTGACAACCCATAGCACGAGACCAACTTGAAGAAGCAGGGTATGCTTCCTCTTACCTTCTCCGAGCCTGCCGACTACGACAAGATCGGCCCCAACGACAAGGTCGACCTCAAGTGCACTGAGATCGCTGTCGGCAAGCCCATGACCCTTGTCGTCCACCCGGCCGACGGCAGCAAGTCTTTCGACATCAAGCTCTCGCACACCTTCAACGAGGGCCAGATCGAGTGGTTCAAGAACGGTAGCGCTCTTAACACCATGGCTAAGGCAGCCAAGCAGTAAGCGGATTGGAGCGTGGAAATGAAAAACGCAAAAATACCAGGAATGTAGATACAGGATGGAATACCCCAGCACATCTGGAGGAAGAGGAAATGAAGCCACCAAGCTATTGGGGAGGACAAGCACAGCGAATAGGAGCTTGGACGATTTGAAACGAACGTGGCAGTGGAAGCTCTCTTTATGGGTATCACTAGGGATCAGACGGGGTGCTTGTATTTGTGATGGATTAGCATGCAATGTATGACTTGATTATCTCTGAAAATTGTGCTGCAGTGAACATGCTTTCATAATTAACTGCATGTGATGAGTACACCTGTATAGCTTCAAAGACATACGACGTATAAAACAACACTCCGAAAGTTGAGTGAAGCTGTACAGGTTGGCCTATTCGCTGCACTGCGCCCTGGCCGGAGGTTAAGATGGAAGCGATTGCTGCAATTTGCACTGTCACTGTCCCAGTCATCGAAAATCGCGGGAACATGATAACATGAGGCGAAAATCAACAGCCACCTGTTGTTACCAGCAGCTAGATTGCCATAGAAACAATGCATGAAACATACGTCGTGCGATGTGGCTGTTGACTTTACTCGTTCAAGACACACCTTGAGTACAGTGGTGAAAATGAAATGCACTTGACCGCGATCGACACCTGTTTTTAAACTTCCCAATCAGGAAGGTTTGCTCTTATCAGCACGTGATGCCGTTTCATGTCCCTCCAGCCGGGAATCAGCACAACGTTGAAACTACACACGTACTTGCTCTCTGCAATCGACACTCCTTTCTAAAGTTCCTAACTAGGAATGTTAAGCATATGATATAACCTTGTAGCATATCTGCCCTCCGTACTTACGCTGCGATCGATACCAACTTTGAAACTTCCCAATTGGGAAGGCCCGATCTTATCAGCACGTGACATAATCTCCTAGACAACGGGTCAATAACAAATATCCTGGCCTGCAACAACGTCTCGATTTCCATGGGCGAGTATTCTTCTTGGACCAGTTGCACCCGCGTACCGAAATAGACTTTCGAACACTCCTACAGTGTGCGCCATCGCATATATTCATAAGATGGCTCGCCTACGCAAACCGAGTCCGAATGAGCCGACTATCCTTATGCCACCGGGCGAAACTAGGGCGACGCGCTCGAGCCCGAGAAAAGCCACGCGCTCTGTCGAGTATTCGATGTCGTCGGTCGAAGAGAACCCCATCCTGGTACCAAAGCAATCGAGACGCGGTCTACGGTATGCGACCGCTTCGTCACAAGATGCAGAGGACTCATGCCTTGTGCCGAAGAGCGCGGTGACCTTGGACGCACTCACACCACGGAAGCAGCGCATTCTCCGGCCTGTAGAGAGCAACAGCCGGCTTTTGCGAAAGTTGAGTGATGAGAGTCTTGCTAGTCCCGAGAAGAAGCAGCGCGAAAGGAGAGTTCGAAGCGGCACCACAGACATCGATGTCGGGAAGAAGACGAGCTTGCTGTACGCGAAAACCCTGGCTAAGAGCGTGATCCGGAAGCAGACAAGTAGGGCGAGGATCGGTGTTGTGGAGGAACCAAGCTTCGCGCTACCTGTCAGGCCAAATGTCAAAGCGAGGGTGGAGGAAGAGGTGCCTGAAGTAGGGATGGAGGAGGAGGAAGCTGAGACGAGCTTGCTGTGTGGTGAAGAAGACGAGCAGGAAACTTCGCAGGAACAGGAAGATATGCTGATAGTGGAGGACAGCGACGATGAAGATGACGATCCTGTTGTGCACGCTCGGCAGAGAAGACAACAGCAACAGAGGCGACAGGTAGAGTCGGATTCTGACGAGGAGAGTGAAGATTCGTCACTGGAAACTGAGGACCGCAAGCCGTCTGCGAAAACGACTAGAGAACTGGGGGTAGCAACAGAGGAACCACAGCCGTTGACATCCATGCGACCGCCTCATAGAAAGGGCCACAGTAAGATCTCAAATTGGGCGCAGGAAGTTATCGACCTTACCCATTCGCCCGAGCCACCAAAGTCATTCGTGGCTCCTCCTCTTCCGCCACCGTCTCGCATGCGCTCAGCATCTTTCGCCTCCTCCCGGCCGCAGACCTCCTCATCAAATGGTGGTTTGGCGGTGCTCACGTACTCGCCGACACCGACTAAGAATCGCTCGCCTCGTAAAGCACCTCCGATCTCGCGTCCAGCCACACCTCCTCTCGCCTCTCCTAGTCCCTCCAAGCTTATCTCGCCATCTAAGAAGAAGCCCACGATTCCCACTGCACCTGGCTTACGGCCAAGTCTCGATGCGTTCTGGAATCCTGAAGTCGTTAATGAGTGGAACGAAAAGCACTCTCCCAGCAAGCCACTGGTCTCTCCCAGGAAGCAGAAATGGCGAGACGACATTGTCAAGATGATGGAGGGCATCGCCTTGTCAGATGATGGAAGCAGCAGCAACGATGGTGAATCTCCAAGCCCAACAGCAAGTCCACACAAGAAGGCCACCAGCAAGACTCAACCTACAAAGAAACCCGCTCTCGCACCCACCTCCGACCCCAACACCAAGCAAATCCGCGCCCAACGCAAAGCTTTCTCCGAGCAAAAACACGCCATTGCAGAAGCTTTCCTGAAAGAACTCGACACAACAATCTCCCGAGGCCAAATCTCATCTCTCTCTCAATCCACCGGTGGCATCAAATTAGTATGGTCCCGCACGCTCAAAACAACCGCTGGCCGCGCAAACTGGCGCCGCGAGCAGATCCGCCTGCGCACTGGTCCCTCCGCCTTAGATTTCACCACCGAGATCCGGCACCACTGCAGCATCGAGCTGGCCGAGAAAGTCATCGACGATGAAGAGCGTTTGTACAACGTCCTCGCGCACGAGTACTGCCACCTCACAACGTTCATGATTAGCGGTGTGCGCAACAACCCGCACGGCGCGGAGTTCAAGGCGTGGGGCCGCAAAGTGTCGGATGCGTTTACGCACAAGGGCGTGGAGGTTACGACGAAACACAGCTATGCGATTGAATTCAAGTACGTCTGGGAGTGTTTGGAGTGCGGATATGAGTTCAAGAGGCATAGCAAGAGCGTGGATACGGGCAGGCACAGTTGTGGGAGGTGCAAGGGGAGGCTGGTGCAGACGAAGCCGACGCCCAGACAGGGAGGAGTGGGAAAGGAGAAGGGCGAGTATCAAATTTTTGTGAAGGAGAATTTTGCAAGGGTGAAGGCGGAGATGGAGATGAGGGGAGAGGACACGAAAATGGGGAAGGTGGTGGAGGCTGTGGCGAGGGAGTATAGGCAGATGAAGGCGCTGAAGGGCGAGAAGGGCGAGAAGGGCGAGAAGGAGCTTGAGGAGACGTTGGAAGGGTTGAAGATTTGATGGGTCTCATGTGTTTGGGTTGCATAGCATGGCGTTGTTAGCATTCTGGCGTCTCGGGAATCTTTTCAATGACAATGATACCTGAACTTCGAAACTTGAGCAGCACGTCAAGCCACGATTCAGAAACTCTTCGCACGAAGAATGATTTTGTGGTTTATGGGTAGCACTGCATACTACTCTGCGTTTGACATCCAATCTCGCTTCTCAACCTGCATATCTGACATTTTGACATGTTCAAGCGAAGCCAATCGCGTTGAGCTCCTTCCTGATCTGCACCTCGGTGGCAATCTTCTTGATCTGCGTATCCTCCAACTTCTCACCACCAGCTTGCCTCATCTTGAGCTCGTCGATAGCGCGCATCTTTTTGAGCAGGCCACGCATCTTCTTGTCCTGCGGGTTACCATCGCCTGGGCTAGTGACGGTGAGGTCGGGAGCAGGACCCTGGTTCTCCGTCTGGATCGGAGGGAGAGGGGCCTGTCCAGATCCGTGGCGCTGGTGGTGTTGCTGACCCATCATCTGCCTGTGGTTTCCTTCCTGGCCAGGGTGACGGCTGGGGCTGTTGCCAAAGTTGCGGTGCTGGCTAGCGCTTCGTCCTCCATATCCGCCGTTTCCAGTCTTGCTACGGCTGCGCTGCTGTGGGCCATTGCGACGTTCCGGGCTACGGCCAGCGCTCGCGGGTCCGGTGGGAGCACTAATCCCATCAGCTGCGAGACCAGCAGCCTTGTCGGCGGCTTCACGAGCCTTCTTGGCCTCGCGCTTCTTCTTGTTCTTCAGTGCAGCCTTGGACAGCTCTCCATCACCATCAACCGCACCAGTGAGACTAACACCACCGCCGGGAGCAGCTCCAGGAGGAAGGGAGTCGACTGTCTCCGCACCGGGAACTTCGCGACGGCGGGGCTTGCCGAACCCATTCTGGAAGCCAACGTTTGTAGACGAAATGCCCGTGTTGCTGTAAGCTGCGCCACCCTCGTCTTCACGCTTGAACAGCAGCGGTGTAGTGGTGCCGCGTGCGCCGGGAGGTCGGTACGCACCAGCGGGCTTCGAGGGCGTCTTCTGGGTGCTCAAGAACGCGAGAGCCGACGGATGAGGAGTCGGCATGGGGTTCAGCGGGTTGCCCAGGGGATGGACCGAGGGAGACTGCGGGCGCCATGTAACGTGGTACATCTCTGTCATCTCCTCGTTGTACATCAGCTGTCCACCAATATGGTAGATGCGAATACCGTTGTCTACACGGAGACGCGGGCTGGTGATGGCGGACAGAATGTGCTTGCCATCGGGACTCCACTCGCAGTAGGTGCAGTTGGACGCCTTGATGGTGCACAGCTTGTGGTAGTTCTTCTCCAAATCATAAATGTCCATGTCGCCAGCCAAGTTACCAAAACCGGCAACAAGTACGTAGCGACCGTGGGGCGAGAAAAGGATCGTGTTGCGCGGGCCCAAGTCGAAGTTGTGCTGTGGAACAGCGCGGGCATTGAAAATGGTAGTCTTCGCCGGCATATATCCATAGACAACACCAAACTCTTTCGAGTTCGGGGACCAAGAGACGTCGTGAATCGGGCCCTCCTTGTCAAGCGTGATGCGCGAATCGAACGAGCCATTGGCGCTCAGGATGTACATGTTCGTCTCGCCGTAGTAGCTCTTGTTCGTCTTGTCGACCTCGGTCTGGGCAAGGACAATCAGGCTGGTACCAAGGTCGTTCCACTTCAGCTGGACCTTGTCGCCCTTGTAAAACGTCTTCTGCGAGATGGCAGCGTTGAACTGAGGCACCTGGAAGACCTTGACCGCAGCGGGCATGCCCTATGGGATTGTTAGCGGGACCCAGCCGGAATTCGAGAATATCTCACCTTGCGCTCTGGGACAAAGACAGCCACCGAGTGAGTGTTGCCGGGCGACACGGCAAAGTCTGTGACTCCTTCAACGCGAAGTTTGTTCCAGACGGTGCGCAAATCGTGTGACTGGTAGAATTGCACCTCGTTGGTCACGGTGCGCGCGCAAAACTTCTCGTCTGAGGTGTATTGCAGGTTCCAGCCAGTCTGGTTCTTCTGCACGTATTCGCCGACCAGCGAGTGTCCGCCATCCTCAGCTTCAGACACAGTTCTCCAGACCTTCAGGTTCTTCACGGCGTTTCCCTCTTCGTCTTTGGTGGGACGCTGCCACGTGATGATGTATGTGCCGAGGGGGGAGAAACCGAGCTCGAAGACGTTGGGGGTGGGGAGCGTAGTAATGACGTGGCCGAGCGAGGCGTCAACGACCGAAACCCTGGAGAAGTCGATGTTAGAAACTCCAATCTGCTGATATTCGAGGACGGACGTACTGTTCGGGAGACGCCCAGGCAAAATACTTGCTGTCGGGCGAGTAGCAGCAGCACCTCAGGTTGCCTTCAGGTCTATCTCAAGTCAGCAGCAGATTCCTTGGAGTACTGTTGCGCGCCTCACTTCTGGAATCCTGGCAGAGGCTCGTAGACGGGAGCGGCATTGAAGAGCCCGATGCCCTTGGAAGTGCGATCTGCACGTGTCTTAGTTTTGACTCCCCTCCGGCAGCGGTCCTAGGGTACTCACAAGCCAACTGTGTGGGGGCCGCCATAACTAGTTAAAGTTACAGTAGAGGTACAAAGCGGGCTGGGGCAAGGTGCTGGTGGTCGCGAGTCTGTGTCAACTGGGGGACTGTTGCGTCGTCGTTGGCGGTGAGAAAGGCTAAGACAGGAACACGTCGAGTGTGCGAGGGTGACGTAGTTCTTGGTGGTTTGTATGGCCAAAGGCAGACTGTGGGGCGCACGCAGCGGCAGCGGGCAGGGCGGAGGGGAGAGGAAGGACCACGGGCAAGGAATTGAAGCGCGACCGTGTGACTTGGGAGACGTGAACAACACTGCCCGACTCTCGAAGAAACCATGGGTACGCGCTAGCAGCCGCCGGAGAAAATGCGGGCCGTCGTCGAGTGTGACATCAGCCACAGCCACCAGGATGCGCCGCAGACGATACACGGACAATCTTGCACAAAAGTGGTTTGATTTTGCGTGTTAATCATAGCTACAGTGAGGACGTTTGTGCCATACGACATGATGGATTTCTCTTGTGTGGAGAAACACATGGATGCAAGTGAATAGCTTTATTGAGCATTTTCAGGCCATGGCCTCCTACGCTCTACTACAAAGAAAGCGGTCCCGATTATGACCGTGTAAAGCAAGCAATTCCACGTTGGCCGCAATACCAGCTCCATGAATACCAAGAGAGTCGGGTTTTCCTCACCAAAACACAGCCATCAAGTGTCATATCGCTATCTTAGCGCGTCGTCACATGCGCGTGCCAGCCGAGCTTCCTGCGAGCTCCCGTGCTCCACTTCCCCATCTCGACCATCACCAGCTCTTGGAGCAAACACCACTTAGGTACCACAATCATGCCGACTTCTATGCCCGCGCCGTCGATTCGAATACCAATCGAGCTGCTCACGCCCACTGCATTCGCCCAGTTCGGTGTCGTCGTCGAAAACCCCACCGCATCTCCCTCCGCAAAGCTCGCCATTCCGCAGCGCATACCACCACCCGAGAGCGTCAATGCAAACCAAGGCTCTGCCACAAAGTACCTCGATGTCTCGCACATGTCCAATCTCTACAGCCTTGCGCCGAGTAAGAAGCCAGCGAGAGCCGTCATGAACATGTTTGTTTGCGCACCGAGGGAACTCAGACCTCATGAGCCCAGTGAGAGCATGCCTTCGAGCTGGGGCGACCTCGAGCTCGACGACGACGACAATCTTGGTGGGAACTTTCGGAGACAGCTACTGGATGTTGGCATACTCGAGCGGCATCCGTTTACGACACAGACGTTCATCCCAATGGGCTTGTCGCCGGTGGAGAAACATACACAGTACTTAGTCATCGTCGCGCCTACTCTCCCTGCGAGCGCGTCAAGAAGAAACACGGGAAGACCACCGCCATATCCAACACCGCACGTCGAGAGGAAGAAGAGCTTGAAGGATATATTCGCGCGAGCTAGGCCGAGTCCTTACTCGACTGAGAGCACTCCGCCGCCCAGTACCTTCTCGAGACTTCCTGCCTCGGCACGACCGAAGGGGCCCGGTCTTCCGGATCTGAAGAACCTCCGCGCTTTTGTTGCAAATGGTGCTCAGGCTGTGACGTACGGAGCCGGTACATGGCACGCGCCTATGATTGTGATTGGTGACCGACCCATAGATTTCGTCGTGGTGCAAAACGCAAACGATGTCGCGATTGAAGACTGCCAGGAGATTCTGTTGAAACCCAATCATGCAGCTGCGGAAGGAGTCGTTGTCACAGTTGACACTGATGCTTCAGGTAAAGTCCAAGTGCAAGCAGGGGTCGGGTCTGTCAAGGCGAAGTTGTGAGGTGTGAATTGCGGCTTCTAATCTACAATGAACTTAATACCATCTTTCCCACCAGCTATCTCATCGCGCATGCATCTCACTGTTACACGAATCACGAGGCGGTCTTACATGCATAAACTCCACTATCGGCACGCATCCTGGTAGATGAGGACATCGCCCCCACTGTATTTCTCCTAGCGTTCGATCCTTACACGATCCTTCAGCACATCTTATCTCCGAGGTCTCTGAAAACTTTGACTCTGTGGTTTTCGGGATTATTGCAACGATAGCGATGAACGAGTCGTCGGAACAAGGCATGGCACGAGTGGACTTGGTTGTTGTGGGTGCGGGTGTGTATCACATTACTTAGCCTCTTCAGCATCGTATGGGTCCGTCAAATTTGATAACCTGCTACTCCGAGACACTACCTATTCTATTCCTGAAGGCCCTTGCACACACATATGACTGACAGTTTACAGGCATCTTCGGGCTCACTAGTGCAGCGACTTATCACCGCCTGAACCCTGAAGCTAGTATCCTCATTCTTGATTCGGGAGTCTTTTGGTGGCACGTGGTCGAAGGAGCGTCTCTTTCCGGGCTTGAAAACACACAATCTGCTTGGGATGTATGAACACTGTGACTTTCCTATAAGTGAGGAGAGATTTGGTGTCAAGAAAGGACAACACATCCCAGGGGTGAAGATGAACGAGTATCTGGCTGCCTTCGTCGAAGAGAACGGGCTAGAGGAAGTCATCGAGAGCAACACTAGAGTGGAAGCTATCAAGCAGTGCGAAGAGGGCTGGAGTCTGCATTGCCCCCCCACCTCCTCTAAACGAACTTTCGACATCATCACGACAAATCTCATTATCGCCATAGGTAACACGAATAAGCCCAAGATGCCAACCTACCCGACGTCACCAGCCTTCGAGCCAGTTGTCATACACTCCAAAGAATTACCAGCTCACTACGAGTACGTGGTCAAACCCAACAAACATACTCTCGTCATAGGAGGCAGCAAGTCTGCCTGGGACGTAGCCTACGCCTGCGCAACACAACCAGATGCAACTGCCACCCCCCCTGAGCCGCCCATCCGGCAACGGTCCAAATTGGATGGCTCCCTCGCACGTCACTCCGTTTAGGCTGTGGTGGAAAAGCTGGTCTTCACTCCCTTCTTCGGTTGTATGTCCCCTCTACCTATTCTCCGCGAGTACGGGTGGTATACTAATATGAACATGCAGTCATGTCTCCCTGCCCCTGGGCCCGCACAGCCGGTGTAGAGGGCTGGATACGCTCCTTCCTGCACCGCACACACCTAGGTCGTGTAATCGTCTCCGCGTTCTGGAAGATCCTTGGCGACGACGTAATCGCGCTCAACAAGCTGCATGACCATCCGGAGGCGGAGAAATTGGTGCCGTGGCGAGGCGCTTTTGAGGTGGCTAATGATCTTTCCATTCATAATTGCCCCACGAATTTCTACGATTTAGTAAGAGAGGGAAAGATCAACATTGTCATTGATGAGGTAGAGCGGTCGGAGTGGGACTGGAGGTTTTACTGAAGAGTGGAGGAAATATGCAGGTTGATGCAGTGGTATACGCAACAGGCTAGGAGGCGTGTAATTCGATCCGTTAGGAGCCGGAGACTTTACGCAAGAACTTAGGACTGGCTTCAGTACGTCTCTGCATCCTCCCTCCCAACAGCTCACTAACAAACCCAGACATCCCCCCTCGGCCTCTACGAGGCCATGCTTATCGAAAACGCCTCATACTCCCTCCTGGAAGATTTTCCCATTCTTAACCGCAACACATCTCGCACAAATTACCCTGACCCATCACTTCACCACACACGGGACGTTCATCTATCCGACTATGCTTCCCTCACTGACAAACACCCCTCTACCGACCCATTTCCCCAGCCCCACCGCCTTCACCGCTTCATCGTACCCCCAAATACTCTCGAATCGCGCTCCCTCGCCTTTGCCGGCGCATTATACACGCTTGGCACCTATCCCGCCGCATACATCCAATCTCTTTGGATCAGTGCGTATTTCGCCGGCCAAATACCTCTCGGCTCGCACGAGGAAGTGCTAGACAGGACGTACCGCGACAGCCAGTATTGCATGCTCAGGTCAGCAGGTGGGTACGGCAGGTCGGCCCCAGATTTGGTCTGGGACACGTTGCCATATTTTGACGTGTTGTTGGGGGATTTAGGAATGAGGAGTGATGCTTTTGGGGGTGAGGGAAAAGGCATATTTGTGGGACATGGGCCGGAAGATTGGAGCGGGTTTGTGGGGGAGTGGGAAGCGCGTATGGAGGAGATAGGGCATGGGAAAAAGGGAGTCTAAACGGCGCTATGTTAAGATTGCGTACAGCCAAGTCGAATATTACAATTCTTCGAGGCCTTTGGGTAATTCTGATCTAGAACAGTGTGCAGGCAAATTGAAAGAGGCAGTAGGCGTTTGCTCCCGCGTAATAATTTTTAAATATCACGGTTGTTTTCGAGTCCTTATTAATTGTTTATATTCAAGATCTTCCCATATACAGCTTGTTAGCCGGAAGTCTCCCCCGGATCAAGGAATGTCCCCTCCTCGAGTTGTATTTTTTTGCTATATTCTTGGGTCCTATGCGGTCCAGAGTTCGATCTCCCGATGTATCAATTGTGTGCTTTTATGATTTTATGTTTTTTTTTACACCGAGGGCGAAGGTTCTTAATAAAAACACTGTGGCTGGAAGCTCAAGCACATCTTACTTAAACCCTACCTCCTCCTTGTAGAGGCGAGGAGCTCGTTGGATAAACTTTTAGTCAGCAGGAAAAGGACGTGTTAGAAAAGTTCAACCATGCAGGAAAACGGAGGATGCCATCATTAAATTGTCCAAAAAGATCAATTTTCCACTGTTATTTCATGCAGAGGTCGTATATGTACTCCTGTTACCCTCAACAATTTCCGCCATAATGCGTGTCTTCTTCTGCTCCTCTGCCTCACTGCTGATATCCCTGAAAACCGAGTCCATTTCTTCAAGCGTCTTTCCGGCGGTCTCCGGGACACAAAAGAATGTGAAAATGAAAGCAAGTAGACAGAAGACGGCGAAGAAAGTGTATGCGCCTGCGCCAGTATTTTGAATCAACGGAGGTGTGATGAGACCCTTTGGTATATATCAGCATGCTGCCTTCAAGGAGAAGAAGGAATCCCCAAACTTACAATGATGAAGTTATTGAACCAGTTACTGCATGTAGACAAGGCGACACCTTTGGCCCTCAGTGAACTCGGGAAGATCTCCGATGGCATAGCCCATGGAACTGGACCCCAGGTTGCACCGAAAGAAAACATGTAGAAGAACAGGAAAGCGACTGCAACCCAGCCTTCTACAACATAGCTTGCCCAAAGGTCTCCAAATTTTCCAACGAGTACGGCAATGATGAGGTGGCAGATGAACATCAAGGCCGCTCCTACAAGCAAGAGAGGACGTCGTCCGAAACGATCCATTGTCCATAGGCTGGTGGCCACACCAACGAGCTGCGTACAGTTGATGATTCCGGAGAGGAGAAGCTGCATCTCGTAGTCCTGGCCGAGAGTTTTGAATAGCGAAGGGCTATAGTATATTAACGCGTTGATGCCAACAAACTGCTGGAAAAACATGATGCCTACACCGACAACAGTGCGCTTCCAGCAGCCGTGTCGGAAGCAGTCCATCCAGGATGCTACCTCGAGCTTGATCCTGTTTGAGTGCGTGGGAGCCTGGAGCTGTGGGTGCCTTTCGCTGTTGACTTCTTGCTTGAACGCGACCTCAGCACGGATCTCGCACCACTCCTGAAAGACTCTGGAGTCATTGGTAGGAAGTCGGCGCAGCTTCGCTAAGACTTGCAGTGCTTCGTCATCACGGCCTTTAGCGGAGAGCCATCGCGGCGAAAACGGGAGAAAGAATATGCCCACGCCGAGGACGAAGCCGGGAATCATTTGAAGGAAGAAAGGAAGACGCCATGACCATTCACCAGCCATGTATCGTGTACCGTACGTGGTA
>Ga0265780_10003505_pt1 | contig 20631 bp, 18 predicted proteins | sample P1T30metagenome_FD_192432 | JGI IMG/M metagenome (GOLD analysis project Ga0265780, IMG submission 192432) | Plant litter microbial communities from East Loma Ridge, Irvine, California - P1 T30 | ecosystem: Environmental > Terrestrial > Plant litter > Unclassified | place: USA: California...
TAGACTAAGACCGCCCTTCCAACATACCGTTTACGCCTGGACCTAGATTCGGTCCGTACAATATATGCGGCGACTCCGTTGAGCCGTTGCGCGAGATACACGACCCAAGCATCAAATTACAGTGACATGATGCGGTCCGAAGAAGCCACGATACTCCGTATTGGCCTTTCTGACTTACACAAATGGACTAATGCATCCGCGATTTTAGCAACCAGTTCACCGGCGACAGTAGATGAACAGCAAAGTCTACAAGGAGAAGCTAACCATAACAAGTGATCTAGAGAGGATTCATCCTTTTTGTCAACTCAGGCGAGCGCACAGTGAAAGCAATGCTCGTAACGGTAGGCGGAATCAATTGCCATTCCTGAATGGGCAATTCGTACCGCTCTCACTACCGCATACTTCTATTGGTTGCTCAAAAGGAAAGTTCAGATCCCTTGCACATCTAGCCCAGCGATCTGAGCCTGTGATAACGGTACGATTCTAGCATACTGACCCTCAAACCCTCAACTCCTTCATCTGAGGCGTCAACTTCAAGAACTCATTGCCCCTTGCTCCCCCACTCTTCGCATCCTCCCTAATCATCTCAGCCGCACCTTCCCCAATCGCATACGCCACCATCTGCGTATGTCCATTGTTCACTCGCGGGATGGAAGACACATCCGCGACTCTCAAGCCCCTAACTCCTTTGACTCTCAACCGACTATCCAACACAGCCATTTTGTCGCCGTCTTTACCCATTTTGCACGTTCCTGACGCGTGATAGCACGTCGTTGCGTGTTTCCTCACATGCGGCTCCCAATCCTCTCGACTTGTGAACGCATGGTGTGCAAGGTTGGCGGGCCAACTACCCTTGATGATATCCTTCGTGCCAGAGCCGCGCATGATGATTTCGTTTGCGAAGCGACATGCCTCGGACATGACGAGCATGTCTAGCGGGTCTTGCATGTAGGCGTGGTCGACGATGGGGTTCTGCAACGGGTCGGTCGTCTTGAGAGTTACGCTGCCGCGAGAGTGTTGATTGAAGAGGAGGGTACACATGGCGAAGGCATGTTTGTAGTCGACTGGGAAGTCGTCGTATTGCTTGGGGCCACCGTAGAGCTCTGTGTTCCAGAATTCAATGTTTGGTTGGTCTTTGGTGAGGCCCATGGGATCGCGGCCATCTTCTCGCTTGGCCTTTTGCCATAGCTCTGAGTCTTTGAGGCGCTCATCTAGACGAGCGTAACAGAAGATTCCGAACGGGAAGGTTGAAAGTACGCCGGTCTTCTTTTCTTTCCACAGCTCGTATGATGAGGCGATGGCGTTGTCGTGGTAGGCGAGATGGTCGTTCGTCAAGTTTGGTTCACTGACTTCGTAGAAGATGAAGCATAGCACGTGGTCTTGGAGGTTTGCTCCAACTCCAGGTGAGTCTACAAGGACAGGAATATTGAGCTTCTCAAGCTGCTCTTTTGGTCCGATGCCAGAGCGCATCAGAACTGGCGGGCTGCAGTACGCGCCAGCTGTAAGTATAACTTCTTTGCGGGCTTGATAGTCGATCTTTGCACCTGTTTTCGAGATCGTTGACACACCAGTTGCTGTATGCTCGCTAGTATTATCATGTGAGAACTGAATCTTATCAACGGTAACGGAGGTCTTGATGGTGATGTTCTCGCGATGATAGCCCTTGGTGATGAAGTCTGCCGCAGTGCTGCGGAGACCCTGGTGGACTGTTCGCGGGACATCGCCGCATCCATGTGGCGACTCGCCCGTGGAGAACATGTCGGCATGATATGGAAGACCGGCGTCAACTAAGCTCTCTCTAACACGCTCAGAGATAGGAGCGAGGTCGTGTGGTTCGGTATGGAGAGGGCCCGTAGTGCCATGTACACTGTCGTCGTGCTTGTGCCACTCCTTGGGATGGAATGTTTCTGACTACATCAATCGTCAGTGGCTATCCACGTCACGAAATATTGACATATACCTTCTTCATGTATTCCCACATCTTCTCACCGTTCCACTCATCCAATCCCCAATCATCATAGTCCTGCTTCGTGCCACGAATACAAAGCGTTCCGTTGACACCACTTGAGCCTCCCAAGAATCTTCCTCGGCTACAATTGACTCTTCGATTGTCAACGTTCTCCATAGGCTCAGTGATGATGTTCCAGTCCGTTTCGCTATCGAAATTCTTGCTCCATCCGCCCGCCATGTGCACATTCTCGAGGTCCGCATTATCCGGACCAGCTTCAAGGACGAGGATTTTAGCATTGAGATCTTCGGCGAGACGACCGGCTATCACGCAGCCTGATGTTCCGCCACTATTATGAAGTCAAAATATGTTCCTGGATGGTAGTACAAGTACTATGATCTGAACTCACCCGCAGATGATGTAGTCGTAGATCTCAGCAGGATCCACGGAATCGACGCGTTCGAGAGACATGGTAGACCGTGTTTTGGAGAATCGCTTTGGAGACTGAGTGACGAGTGGAAGTCACGCAACGTCCGATCAAACATCTTATGCACCATCATATCTATAGTGTAAAGCAACGGAATGGCCCCGCACCTCTTCCGCAGCGGCTCCTCGGGTTGACGGAGAGGCTGGATTTCACGAACGCTCCGGTCAGACGTCAACCCAACATGTAGATAGCATCTCATTGTTCAACACCGCTGTTTTCTCCTTCGTCGAGCATGTATTTTGCATTCATAGTCTTTTGGAATACAAGCCTTCTTCGTTCTCAGTCATGCGAAGCCACACCTACCTTGGTGCTTCTTCGAGGTGTGAAGGACGGAACAAATCCATAGCATGCACCTAGTCGCAAGCAACCCCTGACAATTACTTACTCATGCAGTCTGTCAAGACACACCAGCATAAAGAACGTCTAAAGAGCGAATCACGATGGTCGAGTTATGCTCAAGTGATGTAGTAGGTGCGAACTAGGTTCACGCCGCATCATGTAGCGCTGCGGGGTAGCTTGGACCCCAGATCCGATCCCTTTGAGACTCCGTCAGCTAGACACGACGTCTGCGAAGATTGGGCAGGGGGCAGTGAATCTAGTATACTATTTTGTATTCAATCCGTCGTCTTCTTGGCGTCTCTTCTAATCATGCTTTCGTCGTACGCCCATTGGCTGTAATGCCTTTCCTGTTGTCACCATTACCCCTGATACTTTCCCACCCCTTCATTACCAGCCCAAGCACCATCATAACTACCAGCGCAAAGTCAACGCTGTGCACTCCCCACCACCAGTGCTGTATACCAACCCCACAACTAGCAAACTCGAATACCCACTCGCCTCGTTCACCTTTGTCATTGTCGAACCACGCACTTAAGAAGCCTGCATGGCCGCTAAAGTCACCCATCATACTGCGAAGCGTAATTTCGCGGATATGGGGCGAGCGCTGTATTGATGTGCAAGATGAGACGTTGGCGACAGGATCGTGTGTGATTGAGAAGGGGCGATTTGGAAAACGATGCGCGCGCCAGCCGGTAGGTTGGGATTCGGGTGGTGGCGGCTCCTCGGCCTGTGCCTGTTTGGGGCACGTTAGGATGTCAAATGGATTCGGTGCAGAGACGTCGAAGCTTTCTGGTGCTGGCGTATGTATCGGCTTGATGGTAGGCGTTGAAGTCACTGTAGGCCAATATGCTTCCCCTTTCTTCACAGTATTAACACTGCACCCATCATTGAAGCCTTCTTGTCGTATGAAATGCATAGTGTCGCAACCCTCGTGGTCATGGCCATTCAGTACAATGCCCCTTCTTCCCATACCGCTGCCAGCCGCAAATTGACTGCTTGACATTCCGAAGACACCTTCGAGGATAGTCTTACTTGAATGCCCGCTTAGCATATTCTGCTCTCTGAGACCCTGGCCCTCGTCAAAGTAGTTGAATAGAGGGCTATCAACACAAATGCCTGGCTGTTTCTCTAACGGAATATGCGTCAGTAAGACAGTAGCGTGTGTCTTGTCTTCCACAGGCCTGGCTGTTGCGATGATGTGGTTCATGAAAGAGTACGTCTCGGATTGCAACTCGAAGTTCCATGCCGGGGTGTCGATGTTCATGGAATTGAGAACTACAATGCGGAGAGCCGGTGGTGTCTGATCGGCGGTCGTGTTGGGCAATGTGAACCAGATGTCCCAGTTCACGCTTCCAAAGGCTTTCTCGAAACGCGCAATTCGGGATATGTCGAGGTCTCCTGCATAGCCAACGTCGTGGTTGCCGGCAATATTTATGACTCGTTTCGCCCAATGTGGATCAGCTCCTAGAAGTTCTGTCGTTCCACCCCAAGAGGGTGTCCGTAGAGGTTTTGCTCCCTCTTCCTCCTTGGCTTCATCGACTGCCTCCTGTTTTTGTTCATCTGGCTCCTCCTTCGTACTCTCGTCATCTCCTGCATTGTTCCTTGACTCGTCCTCAATTGCCTTCAACAGCTCTCCTCTAGCAGATTCTTCCGCGATTGCTTCTTCAGTGTCCCTCTCTTCTAGCACCTCTTCCACACTCTCTTCCTCTTCTTTCATTCCATATACCCTCCCTGGCACCCCCTCTAAACCCCTCATAACCACATTCCAATATCTTCCGGCTCTCTTCTCAAACTCTCCGTCCGTTATCCATTGGCTGCCTAGCAGATCGCCCAAAACAGAAACATGTGTTGGTTCTGTCCACCACCTGGTCTGGCGCACGATGTGGGCTAGGTACCAGTCATTGCCCCAGAGATCAATCGCCTTGCGCTTGCCTTTCACTATTTTCCACAAATCTTCTGTGACGAGGGCTACAGTCGCTTCTTTAACAATGTCCAGCCTTGTTTCGAGCGTCTTTGCATATTGTAAGTCTTGCACGACCCAGCGAAGGGAGGGGAAGAGCGGGGCGTTGGGATCGGGGAGGGAGCTGTCGCCTTCGAGCTGGGGGTCACCAAGTGCAAGGAGACGGAATGGAGCTTTCGACGTGCCCTGGGTATCTATGTGCGCTGGCGGTGTAGGAAACGCGCAGGCGTGGAATATTGGATACAAGTAAAGCCATGTTGTGCTGATCAGCGCTACCGGAGCGAGAAGCCAGGCAATTGTGAAGAAGAAACGCGAGAGCTGCATTGAAACATTACGACCAGGACCAAAAAGACACGAGGACGATATTTGGGTGTTCCCCGTGAGGCGGCAAGACGAGACGAGAAGCGACTGCGCGCGATGCGGAGATTAGGGGTCAGGCCAATCAGAATGCAGGAGCTCCGACGCATCAAAAGGTAGACGACCAGAATCGTGATATGGAACAATTTCAACTGCACTCTACAGCTATCGTATTTCCCTCTAGACTCCTCTCACTCCAAAATCCAGCTTTTGTTGCGAAACCATCCACCTATCCCAGCAAATCACCCAAGGCACCGCCAGGTTTCGACCCAGATTGAGGAGTCTGTGCGGCAGGAGTGCTCGAGCTTGACGCAGGCGCACCCCACAGTCCTTGACTAGTCTTTTGCTTTGCAAGATCACCCATCGTGACCTTTTGTGTTGGTGTCGCCGCCTTCTTGGGCGCAGCGCCAGCTAGCAGTGAAGCAAATGCGTCTCCGCCAGCTTTCTTGGGGGCTGCGGCTCCGATCTTGGCGCCCGAGGACATGCTTGCAGGCGTGGATTTCCCTGACTGCGAAGCTCCCATCTGGACAGACGTAAAGTAGTTCGGTCCAGCTGCTTGATAGCCTGAGGGCTGCTGAGGGGTTTGGGAGAATGCCGACGGGGTCGAAGCTGAAGGAGACATCATCCTGTTCGCGGCAGGTGGCGGTGATACGGTTGCTAGCAAATCGTTGAAGTTGTTGTTGTTCGCACCAGACTGGGGCTGTGGTGCGGCGAACTGAGTCGAAGCAGTAATCGTTGATGTCGAAGCTGGCGGCGCAATGTTGAACCCAACGGGCTTTGCGGCGGGAGGAGGGGCTGCTGACTGGAAGTCGTCGAAGTCGTCGTCATCTCCAAAGTCATTTGCCGGCGCTGCCACAGGCTGCTTTCCCGCTGAAATTGAAGCTGGCGCGGGCTCATCATCCCAGGCCAGCAAATCTGCTACCGGTTCGGGCGCCTTTTCCTTAGGTTCCTCCTTCTTCGGTTCTCTCCTGGATGGTGCTGGGGCGGCTTCTTTTCGTCGAGGTGCTGAGCTGGAGGTCTCGCCCTCATCGTACTCGTCGTACTCATCGAACTTGTCCCGTCGTTGCTGCGTGTCGTTGAAACTCGATGTGTTTCCACCAAAACCTCCTCCATCTCCATATACGCCTCCGTTGTAGTTTCCGTACTCTGCCGACTCGCTTCCAAAACCACCATATCTGCTGTTACTACCGCTGCCACCTCCGCTTGAGAAACCTCCGCTACCGGAGAAGCCGCCCGCGCCCGCTCCGCCCTCGACACCTCCAAATTTATTGCGGTTTGCTCGTGACTTCTTTCGTTCAGCTCTGATGCGATCGACATCACTGAGCAGTTCGGAAAGTTCCTTGGCGCGATTGCGCACGTTGATGCCCTGGTCTTTGCCGTTCTGGTCGATGAAGTGGAATTGCCTGAGCATTTTGAGGAGCGAGACATGGGATCGTGCATCGTCGATGACTCGTTCGGAACCGTTCTTGACGAGGAATTCGAGCAGTTGCAGGGCCTATGTCGTCAGCGTGAAACAACTCGAGTAGACGGACGATGTACCTTGTAGATCTGCCTCCACTCCTCGGATGCCTTCTCAGTGAAGCGCTTGTAGATCATGGGCATGATTTCGTTCAACAGCTGGCTGGTCAAGTCAGCTGTGGTACAGAGGGTGTGGATGCAGTACATACTAGTTGAACGTGGCGTTGGCGATCTCCTGCAGCATAGTCGACGATGCACCTAGCCACGGTCAGTTTCTCCTGATACCACGTGCGGAATTTTGCATACCCCATGGCTCATTGTTGGTCGCCTCGCGCACCTTGGCCTCCATCTCGGTGTAGTTCATCACCGCTACTTCGCATCAGCAATGCCAGCTGGCACTTCCAGTGTTGAAGCGTACCATTCTGGGCCTTCCGGAAGCCGGCTTTGATGTCGTAGAGCGTGAGATTGCTCACTTGGTCTTTGAGACTGTTGAGATCCATCGCGTTGGTGGTGAGTATAATGTGTAGGCGAAGGATGCAGTGTCGAGGTAGGGCAGCTTATTGAGCCCCGTTCGGTAAAGAATTGTCGGTGCCCAACGACCAGATTTAGGTATTCAGAGACTTTGTAGCTGTGATTGCTTGGCGGATCGATCGGGCAGCGACTGGAATGTTGGTAATGAAATTACGGTTCAACAGGTGTAAGGCTGCGCGTTCGAGGCATGAAGCGTGGAGAGGTCGAAGTGTGGGGACATTTTGCACGTGACTCTGCCTTGGCACTCAGGTCCGCGCCTTCCCAGGCTCTCACATGCATGAGTTACTAAAACACAGAGAGCGCACAACACCGGCTTGCAACTGCAGTCTTAGGTACAGACAGTGACAGAATTATGTCCACCTGGCATTATATCACACTACAAGTGCCAGCTCTAGGATGATGCTGTTCCTGAGGCGCTATGGAACCTCCGACGCTAGTACCGGTAGAGGGTTTGTGCTCAAGCTCGAATTCCAAAAGTTACTCTCTGCTCCTCATTTCATCTCGTCCACCATCTAATACCACTGTACATCGCCAGTTGTACCATAGTCAATTGATATAGCATCACATTGAGCATTTGTAAGTTCTCACACAGCGTTCGACCATGTCCTCGCCACCACCAGCAATGTCGGTTGTACAACGGTGAAATCACATTCAAGCAATCGGCTTGCTCGTAGGTACGATACAAATCGAGCTGCACTCGAAAGATGTCAACTGAACTCTTCGCCGTACGCTGTCATGGGCAAAGCACTCCCTGCGCGTCACCACCTCGGACGGAAATGGGTCTGACAGCAACTGCAGGTTAGCGTCTTCACCCCGCCATCGCCGACATGCAGGCCCAGCCCCACCTTCGTTCCGCAGCTCTGTCTGCTTTCCGCTCGAGTACTTCTTCAATCCGAGCTCCCGCCAACAAGCGATTCTTCACTCCCTCGGCATACAACATGACCATCAAATCGTACTTTGATATCTCTTGGGAGGGCCCTGAGGTCGAGGTCGACAAGTCTGGCAATGTCACCTCCAAGGGCGGCGTCAAGCGTAAGTAGTGCCCCTCCTTATCCTCGAGGCATATCTATGTAGCTCCAAGCACCAGTATCGAGCGCACCCGACGCAAGCAAGACCTGATATCTACCTATAGAGCAGCAAGGTCGCGTCAACTTTGAGCTTTTCGACGACGTCGTACCCAAGACCGCAGAGAACTTCCGCGCGCTTTGCACCGGCGAGAAGGGCTTTGGCTATTCCGGCTCCAAATTCCATCGCGTGATCCCCGACTTCATGCTCCAGGGTGGTGACTTCACCCGTGGCAACGTAAGTATCTACGGCATAGCAAATAACAGAGTCCCTAACAACTCCCAGGGCACCGGTGGCAAGTCGATCTATGGCGAGAAGTTTGCCGACGAGAACTTTAAGCTCAGACACCAGAAGCCCTTCCTTCTGTCCATGGCCAACGCTGGACCCAACACGTATGTTCACTATAGAACTATATGAGTGCTTCATCTGACGTTTCGCAGTAACGGATCGCAATTCTTCATCACAACCACCGTCACCTCATGGCTCGATGGCAAGCACGTCGTCTTCGGTCAGGTTCCTGACGGTGACGTCGAATCATACAAGGTCGTGAGGGCAATCGAGGCAGCAGGCAGCAGCTCTGGCGCAATCAAGTACAAGAACCCACCCACTATCACCAGTGCTGGTGTGGAGTAGGTGGCTGATACAATGGCACAACCAGCTGTGCTCTGGCGCAATGAAAGATCTTCCGCTTCGATGCACTCGACCTATTAGATGCCATGTTTGACGATTTACGTAGTAGCTGTACAATACACTCTTCTCAACCTCCAGCGCTTGCGTTTGTCTAGAACTTTTGCCGGCGGGACGCGTCGCTCGGGAGAATTTCCTCTTGCAAATGAGGGGCACGCCCATGGAGCTACCCCGCCAACGTCATCTTGGACATCCACCGTCAAACACTGTACTATCAGCATCATCGTACGTAGGTGAATGGAGCATCCTAGTCGCTATGGCAATCAAGATATGTATGGTTGAAGCTGTTGAAGCTGTGCTTTCAGATCATGGCCGGCTTCAAGGAACCACCAAATGCAATGCACGCCTACGCGCATTCAAGGATATGCCGCGGACCGATGGCGCGATTACAAAGCTCCACTATAATTAATAGCACAGCTTGCGACCATTGATATGCATAGGGCGCGTTTGTGACTTTTAGCTGCCTTTTTAGATGCCATTGAAACTCTTCACAACTAAAGTTTAAATCTCAGTTCTAGGATCCCATCGCACAATCTGACCATGTGTCGCGGTATATACCAATTATCTCGTGCGCACAAAGACTAGTTTTTGCTGCAACACCATGTCATACCATCCGTCAACACACGGCATCCATGCCGATGATGGGATCAACATCATCACTGACGTCGCACCTCCCATCCACACAGCATCTACCTTCCGCTATCCAAGAGACCCGGATCAATTACAACCTGCCCCAGAAGAAGGCGAATATCTTGACCTGTCCACCCCCCTGGTATACTCGCGCATCACCAACTCGAATATCAACCGTATAGAAACTGTGCTGGCGCCATTAATCTTCCCAAGCGCAAAAGAGGAGGAGCTCGAGAGCTTGGGCAACAATGTCGTCAGCTATAGCAGTGGGTTGAGCGCGTTCCATGCGCTGCTAGTAAACGTAGTACCCAAGGTCATTGCGATCAGTGGAGGATATCATGGATGTCACGGCGTATGTTCAGAGACTTGAAGCACCCCAACACCACCATCTGCTGACTGCGAATTCTCCAGGTAATCGACCTCCATAAGAAAATGCACAACGTCAAAACCGTCGACCTCCACGCCGACGACGCTGCCTGGGATGCAACCGGCCTCGGGAAAGGCGACCTCGTACACCTCGAAACACCAATCAATCCCACAGGAGAAGCCTTCCAAATCGCAAAGTTCGCCGAGCGAGCTCACAAGCGCGGCGCTTTACTCTCCATCGACGCGACGTTCGGCCCGCCAGGTCTCCAAGACCCGTTCGCATGGGGCGCAGACATAGTCATGCACAGCGGCACGAAATACATCGGCGGTCACAGCGACATGCTGTGTGGCATACTCGCCACCGCACCAACCGAAGACGGCACGAAGAGAGGAAAAGTCCTGCGCGCCGAACGCATCTTCCTAGGAAGCGTCATGGGCAATCTCGAAGGCTGGCTCGGCGTCCGCAGTCTACGCACTTTCGACCTGCGCGTGCAGCGCCAATCCGCCAACGCGGAGAAACTGGTGTCATGGCTGCAAAAGTCTCTGGAAGAGGATACAGAAGAAGCGAAGGTTGTGAAGAAAGTAGTGAGGAAGTTGGCGCATGCTAGTCTACAAAAGGACGATTTCGCGTGGCTCAAGAAACAGATGCCGAATGGTTTCGGGCCTGTGTTTGCGATATATACGCACCAGACTGCGCAGGCAAGGACTCTGCCGTCCAAGTTGCGGTTATTCCATCATGCGACCAGTCTTGGTGGTGTGGAGAGCTTGATCGAGTGGAGGCGCATGAGCGACACGAGCGTCGATAATACATTGTTGAGAGTGAGTGTTGGCGTGGAGAGCTGGGAAGACCTGAGGGATGATTTGCTGCGAGCGTTCAAGGCGCTGGCCGATGGAGAGGCGAGAAATCGAGTCGCAAGTAGTGTGCAGGTAGGACAGGAGGGCGCGAGTCTGCCTGCGGATGGGGCGGGTGCTGTTTGATTTCAAAGTCCAGTTGAGTCTGGTCATAATACCATGGCCTTGATTGAAACAATTCATCATTTATTTATACTCAACTACCAACGAGAACGCTAAAAACTGCTAAACTCCATGCCAAATGCTATGCGACGCAAAACGCTCAGACTCAAAATCCCGCCTTGCCCTGTTATAAGCCTAAGCCAATCCTAAACCACCCTTGAACCGCCTCCAGAGTTCAGCTCCCATGGCCTTCCTCGTGTCCACTGTCCGTGCCGCAGCTTCCTTATTCTCCGCCGCTCTCCTGAGTAGAAAGTTGAGACACTCAGTTGTGGTGCCCCACGTCATACACTTAACCACCTTTGCCTGTGTATCCGCCTTCATTGTAGAATCCTGCACGAGGCTCTGGCTGATCTCATCAGCCATGCCCTGCAGCTGCGCATACGTGAGGCGAGGCAGTGACTGAGCAGGTTGGCTTGCGAGTTGGCTGGCGCGAAGCGACTTCGCAGCGAGAATAGATTCCAGGTTGTGTGTCGCAAGGACGATGTTGACTTTGGGGAAGGGTGTGTTTGGTGATGACGCGGATACAGTGTCTGTCCACTGTTGCTTCACGACGGCTTCGGCCATGGCGTCGTACATCTTGTCCGTGCCTTCCTTCGAGTCGAATGTGAGTTCCTTTGGCTCTGAAGTCAAGTACGCGCCACGGACTAGCTTTACGCCCGCAATGTAGCCTTCCTTGCTAGCTTTCTCGAGATGCTGGGCTAGACGCTGGTTGATGGTTCGGAGGTAGCATTGGTAAGTGATGTATACGACGGCCCTGCCACTCTCGAAGGTGTTGTACTTCTTCTGTAGCTCAAGCGTCCATTTTTCGAGGCCGGGGTTTGTGGCTTCTTCTTCTGCGCCGGGGAGGAGAGAGACGCCCTTGGAAGCGGCAGCGTCGCATGCGGCTGTGATGGCGGACCACATTTCGGGAGTGGCAGGTTGCTGGGTCTTCAGCAGATGCAAAGCGTGACGGCCAAGTCCAGACCATCTGAAAAGTTGCGTTAGTATTGACCTAATTGAAAAAGTCATTATGTATACTTACTTCAGTCCAACGAAGTCACCCTCTTTCGCCATCTCAACACTCTGCAGCATGCCCTTACGCCACACTTCGATCTCTTGTGCAGTCTCGGCTGGCGTTGGTGTCGTACCTCCTAGGACTTCCAACGCATACTCAAAGAGTATACCATCGTAGCCCAGGACTTCTCGTGCGAAAGTGGTATTCGCGACCACTTCAGCCTTCTTCTCTCCAACACAGAACTGTGCGTAAAACGTCTTCTTCAGAATCTGGCTCAAGACGGGGTTCTTCTCAATGCTCATCAAGTAAGATTTGGAGTCCAACATCCGCCGGAGAATTGAAAAGCACAAGCCGAGCAACGCAGGTGATGATGACATCGCAGTGATCATATAGGAGCGTAGTACTGTGGATGTGGGTAGGCGGCTCAAAACAGGCTTTGCAGAGGACGACTGCCGTGATCCCTCTGGTTGTTGTGTAGGAAGCATTTGTGATGGGATGGCGACATTCCGTTGCGCGCTTTGGTGGACATACCGTGGTAGTGTGCGGCGGGTGTGGGCAAGAGTGTGCCGTTGGAGGCGCTGGAGTTGGCAGGCTCGTAGACTCATGATGAAACCTTCGAGACTCTAATTGGTTGAAGGGCTTAATCCAGTTGATGCGATGTTCTATGCAAGGCTCCGGAATGGTTCTTTATGGATCGTGTGTCGTCAAGATGCCGGTGGCTCCGAGGAGTGAATGGCCCAGCTGTAGTAATTGACCGACAGAATTATGTTTGCTTGAGAGCGTTTCGATCAGGGACCCGTGACTACGCATAATGCACCCTACGCCATATATACGGCACCTGACCTTCACTGTTGATCCATGGCTCTTCCACGACATCGCGAGCGGTGTTCGGCTTGCGTCGGCATGCATGACGATGCGGCAGTCGTGCTCCAGATTGACGCAGCCGGCGCCGGACATTTCGGTTCGATCGCCAGGTATCAGATCATTGGGCCATGCTAAGCCTGTTCCTGTGGAGTAAGCGACATCGTCAGAACGTTCTAGGATGGTGATATGCTTGTTGTTTGTGGTTGGTAGTGACGATGGAATATTCTATGGCGGGCAGCCTTCTGGACGCTGCTGGCCTGATGCATGCGCGCTGGCCTCACCAATGTCCGGGCTCACAATGAATGAGGCATGGACAGGCCTCCTGTGCTTGTCAATTCTACCATCGTGACCATCTCGCTCGCTTCTCCACACTCCGGGAGGCCGAGATCCATGCGCGCGGTGCTTCATGCGGCTGCATCACGGCGCACAGCTCTCATGCTGATCTTTGAGAGCCGAAAGTAGCCATTCGCAATTCCTTTCACTCGACGACAAATCGAAATTTCATTTCCCCACAACAGGCCAGGCGGCTCTACGACGACCGACATCGGGGTGCGTGAAGAAGCAAATCTTTCCAGGGGCGATGTGGTGTTGCGAGGAGTGCCGTTGGAGCTGCGGAAAGCGTCGGCGGTCCGCTCCTGACTAGTGTCCCACGTGTGTCTTTGTTGCTCTGTCGCGCCATCTCTGCATTTCATCAATAATCATTACACCTTTGTGTGGACACACGTTCGCTGCGCTCGATCGCGACATTTTTCTCTCCTCCGAGGATGTTGTTCAACCTGACGCGAGACTCGCAAGTCATGACCAGTATAGATACAAAGTACACCCCACACAGCTGCCACGATCCATCGAGTCCGTCAGACACAGAGGAAAGTGGATAAGACTTGGTACTCCATCACGACTGTTGGAAAATCTCGTTCGTCAATGGAAGAGCCGTCATTCTCCTCTCCCGTGCTATTGTTCTGTTCTGTTGTTTGCCCCGAGAGGGGGTGACCTCTCGATTTTAGTTCAGGATATGTTACCACCTATATCCACCAGTTCCAGTCCCAAACATTCCAATCTCATTCTCAGCCGTCTTCATTACCACCTTCTTCTCTTTCTTTTCACTAACCAAGAATGTTGGTATAGGCGCCAACGCCGTATCCTCTTCATCATCTGCTCCCTGCGGCTGCGCATATTCCAACGCATCTTGTAGACACATGTTCGTGCTGTTGGTTGCGCAAGCCTCCTCCGCCCTTTGTAGCAAAGATGTGGTTGACTGCCAGTTCCTCGCTCCCTGTGTGTCACCAACTGGGTTATCCATCGTTTGGCGCATGGTCGCTCCGAATTCTCGTGCTCTGCGTGCCTTGCGTCGGCTGGGGCGCACCGCTTCGACAAGCTTTCTCCATGCTCCGAGCTTCTTCGAGCTTTTCTTAGGCGTGGTGAGTCGCGGGTCTGATAGTGGCGATGCATCCGTGTCTCGAGCTTGATTAGTTTAATTGGCGGCTCGTTGGTTTAATACGCCTACTCAATTGCGCTGCTTGTCCGCCTCCGTGCGTTGCTTGAGTATCTTCCTTTGTCGTCGAGGTGATTGCTGCGCGCGCTTTTGTGACCGACGCTAACTCAGAGCCAACATCAAGGGCAAGTGCCATGATGAGGCGGCCGGTATGGCACTGCTCTGGAGTAATTGTTGGGGCAAGGTGTATAATGGTGCAGAATCCGCGGAAGATTTGGTAGGTCGGAGGTGGAGCTGGAAAGGCGGCAGACGCCGCTCGCAAAAAGCGCTCAACAAACGCAGTCAAGGTGGAACGACGTCGGATTACTGAGCGACCACTGGGCAGAATTTCTACTCTTGCAGAGAAAGATACCTCATGGGCGTGTGATGATGCATACTAATCTATACACGGCAAAGTTATGGGCTGTGGCAAGATATCATATTCAATAGTCTTTATTGTGGTGTGTGATGATATCCTGAAGCTACCCTGAATGCTCCAAAGGCCTTCGTACAATCAAGAACTAATAGAATCTGCTCGTCATTCTCCTCGCAATTTTCTGGTGCCTAGATGCCCTCCACTCAATTTTACATCATTCCTGTCCTGAACAGCCTCAGCTCACTTGCGGGTAGGATTTTGACGCTCTTTTTTTTCTTTACCAAGAACGTCGGTATGGGCAACTGCTCCTTTGTCTCCTCTTTGTCATCCTCTTCCTCTACTGGTTGTACGTAGTCCAAGGCGTCTTGCAAGGAAAACTCTTCTTTCTCGTCTCCGTCCAGTGGTGAGATCTTTCTGCTCCAGGCGGCCTTTTCTTTCTCTTCCTCTTCCGCTGCTGCCATTTCCCTGCGCCAGACCGCCTCCTCGGTATTGTAGCCGATCGGGTTGAAGATCTCTCGTTTCATAATCGCGTCGAATTCACGTGCCCTACGCTTCTTTGCTTGACTTGGGCGCAACTTTTCGTAGATCTTTCTCCATGCGCGGGGCGGCAAATCAAGCGACGAAGGTTTGTTGGACACCGAGTCTGCTATTGTCAGTTTGGGACCGATGCTGGGTGAATGGGTTCTATTACCGTGCTTTTTGACACCGTGTAGTTGGTCTGTACCGTAAGACACGAGTACCACATCGTAATCTTCGGCTGATGCCATGGTAGTCGCTGGTCGTGCTTGCGTGTTCGAACCCCTACCGGAGGGAATGGGGAATGTGTATGCCATTACACCGGGGTCAAGGCACGACTATGGATTTGTCGGGCCTCGGAGGTTGGGGACAGAGCTTGAGCTTGGGGTTGAGAGCACCACGGACCGGCCGACAGTGGTGGAAAATCGTCGAAAAGCAATGACTAATCGCTAAGCAATTTTCCGTAGTGAATGCCAGACCCGACCGCCACACACGTGGCCAGCCCCAGATGCCTTCACTTTTGTCGCCCAACAAACTGCCATCTGCCAAAACACAGCATGTCTTATCTACCTGCACTCGCCTCTATGCGTAGGCGCCAATTCCGATGTTCGGCGTACAAATGACACCGCACGTTTCGTTTGCTCGAAGTGCCGTTTGGTACAGAACTGCAGTAAGCCCTGTCAGCTGTACACTCGTCAACTCGAAACATTTGAAAGCTAAAGCACGCGATGATGAGTACGAAATGAATGCCTGGGCGATTGGTCGACCTTCAACCTTCCGAATACCTACCATGCAGCACTGACTATCTTGGTCTATCACCCAATCTGGTGGAGAGCAATCAGTGAGGCAACGTGCATGCGATCAATCTACTCGTGGTGAGCAAGAACGAGGCTGAAGATGCTGCGAAGACGAGTGATTTAGAGGTCAGGTTTTGTGACTGAGATGCAGGTATCTGATGCATTTGGTAAATCTTAGTGGGTCTTACACGGCAAGTTCGAATATGTTTATTTTCATTATTTTTGTTAACGTTTGATAATGCGGTTTGTAGCTATCAATCAGTCTGTATTTTGATTGCATAACCTGGACAGTCTACACTCAGCTTTTGCTTGACTTTGGGGTCAAAATGGAATTAATGCTCGGCGTGAAGGTGGGCACAAGTACTGACCGAAGCTGGGCATGTGAACTGTTGGGACAAGCACAACCTTTTGCGCGAATGGCTTGAGTCCCTATTTTTGCCGCTCAATGCTTCATGGCTAGTATTAACGAGCGTCTAAGGGAATTTTGTGGTTTATCCATGACACGGTGTCGAGGGAAGTTGATGCTACTAGGTAGATCCGAACCATCTCCGTGCCGCGTTCCTCCCCGCGCACGCGTCCAGTGCACGTCATCGGACACAAACAGCAGGAAACACCACTATACATAAGTGCAAATGCATCCAGCCATGCTTTCATCATATCAACAATCTCAGAATGTCTGCAGGATACTTTCCGAAACGCGAAAAGGTCGGCCTTGAGGACCTCTTCAGCGGCCTGGTCACGGCCTCACACATCCTGCACCACTATGGCATCTTCGACGCGTATGGACACATGTCTGTCCGCAGCCCAGATAATTCTGCTACTTTCTGGATGCCCTGTAATATGCCTCCGGCTCTTGTGAGCTCTGCGGAGGATTTGGTCGAATACAAGGTGGACTCTGCTGAAGCAGTGGAGAAGAACGCAAAGCCTGGATATCTGGAGCGCCACATCCACAGCGAGATCTATAAGCGCTTTCCCACCGTCAACGCAGTGGTACACTCGCATTGCAGCGATGTATTGCCATACACTGTCAGCGGAGTGCCACTAAGGAGTACAATCCATATGGCCGGCTTCTTAGGTATGCTATCCCGTGCTAAAAAAATGTAACACCCAGAGCTGATATGTGTACGTTCTAGGCAAAGATGTACCCGTGTGGGATGCCTCAAAATACTATCCGTCTGGCAGTAAGCATGACTTTCTCGTCCGCGATTCGACCCTGGGCGCATCGCTAGCTTCGACCTTCAAGCCTGCCACAAGTGCCGGCTTCATATTCTCAAAAGTCCGATCCGCGCTCCCAGCACAAGTCGGTGGTTCTCAAGGGGAACAACCTCTCGAACCTGATCACGCGGTAGTCCTCCTCCAAGGACACGGCTTTACGACTGTAGCTCGTGGTATCGAAGAGGCCGTCTATCAATCGATATACACTGCAGAAGCGGCCAAGACGCAAACGACGGCACTGGCGATCCACAACACACACTTCAGTCACAAGATCGAAGGGAAAGTTGACGTGCAGGGCGGTGGGAGCATCAAGTCTGCAAAGGCAAATACCGAGGGCGATCTGAAGTACTTGAGCGACAGAGAGTGCGCCGACACGTGGGAGTCCCTTCAAGGCACAGTCGCAAGACCTTGGGCGCTGTGGACCCGGGAAGTTGAGGTCAATCCGCTATACAAGAACGAGTGTTCAACTGGCGATGAATAGTCGAGCTGCGAACAGGACCGATGACCGCTTAGTCCTCAATTAGCATCTTCTACACTTGCTTGTCCTCGTCTCTATTGTACCTGTTTAGTTCCAATCAGTCTTCACAACTAGTGCTGATTGGCAGTTTTTCTCCGCTAATTGCAATTCATACTACACAATCTGCCTTCTGCGCCTTCAATCGAATCTGGAACATATATTGAAGTCAAGTACAAAAAGGCCGACGCACTTTCCTCATCCAGCCCTGCCAAGACACATAAAGTGCTTATTCCATCGGATAATTACTTCCGCCACTAAAGTCGTTCAACGTACCCCAGATTCCGATCCATGTGTTCTGCGCGAAGCTTTTATCCAGGAAATCACAAGATACCTAGGTAGCACTGCGTGCAGTCCAGGAAGCATACGAACGTGCAGCGTACGCCGAAAATTACCTTCCACATCCGCTGATTCCCCGCCATCAGGTGCTGTAAAAAGCTCGGCGATCGATATCAGATGTGGCTCAAAAACAACTCGAGTCGTGGAAATGAGATGTGTTTCGGCGGAGCTGGCGCCGAGATGCTTCTTCGAGCCTCGTTGCCGCTGTGCGTACCTGGGTGTAGATTAGTCTAATTTACAAAGGCGCAACACTTCGGGAAACATTTTCTTTAAGATGGACGTTGAGCCTACAAGCAGATCTTTTGTGATTCTTGCTGGCCCCATCTCATTATGTTGATCAAAAGCCATCTCCTGGCTGTGGCCGCGTTCTCGTCTTCGGCGCTCGCGGGTAAGTGGGGCGGAAAAAGTGTCTCGAGATGCGTGGCTGACGATGTGATGAAGCTTTTGGCGCCTCTCAGAGTGGAGACACCATCACTATCGATGCCGGCTCGGCCAACCCGCTCATCTTCCAAGTTAATTCGAAGAGCTGCGACGTCAGGTCCATCAAATACCGCAGCGAAGAGCTCCAATACCCATCGACATTTACGCACATCGGTTCTGGCCTCGGCTCTGCGACTGTCAAGTATGAGATCATTAGCAACCAGTATGTCAAGGTGACTTGTACCACGTCCACCTTGACGCATTACATGGTCCTGAGAAGCGGCGATTCCACCATATGGATGGCCACGCACACCACCGCTGAACCGTCTATCGGTGAATTGCGATTCCTTGCTCGTCTTAACAACAAGATACTTCCGGATCAGTACCCATACGACTTAGTATCGACGACTGGTGGATCGAGTTCGACCATTGAGGGCTCGGATGTTTTCGTAGTCAATGGACAGACACGATCGAAGTTCTACAGCAGCGAGCGCTTCATCGACGACACCAGGGTATGAACCTTCTCTTTCGATCTGACCGTGACTAATAGAAGTAGCACTGCGTCAACAGCGGTGCAGTTCATGCATGCATGCTCATGAACTCGTACTCGTACGAAGGCTCGTCTGGGGGTCCCTTCTTCCGTGACATCAACACCAACAACAACGGTGACTACACATCACTTACTTTTTACATGAACTCCGGACATGTACAGACGGAGAAGTTTCGCATGGGCCTTCACGGCCCCTATGGGCTTGCTTTCACACGCTCCGGTATTCCAGAAGGTGGCAACAAATTGGACACGACCTTTTTCAAAGACCTCGGTATAACCGGCTATGTCGCTCCCTCAGCTCGTGGTACAGTCACCGGAACAGCGACGGGCGTTAGCTCCAGTTTTCAAAGGGTTCTCCACTGGTACAATGACGCAGCCCAATATTGGGCGTATGCTGACAGCGCTGGAAACTTTGCTTCGCCTGCTATGAAGCCCGGAACATACACCCAGGTCCTTTACCGAGGCGAATTTAAAGTCAAAGCCTCCAGCGTCACTGTCAGTGCGGGAAAGGCGGTAACCGCTAACATCGCCGCCGACGCCGAGACGAAGACATCAATCTGGAGAATTGGCGAATGGGATGGTCAGCCGACAGGCTTCAGAAATGCAGATAAGCAACTTCGCATGCATCCAACTGATTCGCGCATGGCATCCTGGGGTCCCCTTACGTACACCGTCGGTTCCAGCACGCTCAACGACGTGCCCATGGCGATCGTCAAGGACAACAACCCGCTCACCATCAAGTTTACTGGCACACATACTGCGGCTGCAACTCTGCGTGTTGGTACCACGCTAGCGTTTGCGGGATGTCGGCCGGCAGTGGTGGTAAATGGCTATAGTCCTGCCAATCCAGCTGCGCCGAGCAAGATAGACTCGCGAGGTTTGACTCGCGGCGCCTACAGGGGCTTTGGCGAAGTTTACAACTATGACATCCCAGCGGGAAAGCTTGTCAGCGGAAGCAATTCCATCACCATCAGCTGTCTTAGCGGTTCGTCTGGCGGGGGCTTCTTGGCTCCCAATGTCATCTTGGATGCTATAGAGCTGTTCAAGTAGATATCAGGTGCATCTCAGTTGAGTTGTAAGTCCCTGCTTTTAGCGTTTTCGCAGAACTTGATCTGAATATGACATTCATTGGCTCTCCTCCCGGCCTGCACCTACTTTTGCTCGTCAAATCCTTTTCACACGTACGTACGCACTGTCAGCATGGATGTATCCACCGACACTGCTTATTCCCGTTCATCGCTGATTCAGATTGATCCTGGGCGAGGTCGGAAGTCGGAGTCGCGGAGACGGTCCAGTGGGCCGTTGAGGGCTGTCGGGGAATCTTTCCGGCACGCATATACCGCAGGTGAATGGATGCCACGCATGATCCGATTATAGTAAAAGCAGCGACTAGTGCTTCGTTGGTGGTAGTAGCGGATAAGTCTACCATTGGCAATGAAGGAGATTGTATTCAAATAGATAACATCTAACAACGCTTATTCTGTTGAGACGATGTATCTCTTTGCTTGGCGTCTTATTTCGTAGGGCACTGACTCGCTACTCGGGTGCTGTACCCGACTCCCAGGGTATGATTCAGCATAGGGATATCGTTGATCGTATGACTGCGGAGTGTTGAGATAGTGCAGAGGAGAAGGAAGGGGCCCTCTCGGTTAGCATTAGACAGTGATCAAATAGGAAATCTAAACACGGCACAAGCGATCCGCGCCGTGGATCTGCTTTATCTTGTCGTGTAG
>Ga0265780_10003506_pt1 | contig 20630 bp, 16 predicted proteins | sample P1T30metagenome_FD_192432 | JGI IMG/M metagenome (GOLD analysis project Ga0265780, IMG submission 192432) | Plant litter microbial communities from East Loma Ridge, Irvine, California - P1 T30 | ecosystem: Environmental > Terrestrial > Plant litter > Unclassified | place: USA: California...
CACCATCCACCCTGGGGCGCACGGTGCGCATGCTGGGACTGCTCACCTACCCGTTCTACCTGGTCCACGAAATCCTGGGCGGCGTCGTGCTGCACGGCGCGCTGGCGCGCGGCCTGGCGCCGGCCGCCGCCCTGGTGCTGGCCATGCTGGCCGTCGCCTTCGTCGCCTGGCTGATCGCGGGCCTTGCCGAACCGCGGCTGCGCGCTGCGATCGGGCGCGCGCTGGACCGGTTTCGGCCACCGGCTCGCACGCTCGAAGGCGCCTAGCGTTTCATGCGGGCCGCATTGCATGGCGCGGCCCCAGCCTCTATGCTGGCGCATGCGCCGGCTGGCCCGGCTTCGCTTTCCAAGGACACCGTGTCGTTACGCCCCGCCATCGCTTCCCTGTTGCTGCCCGCGCTGTGCGCGCTGCTTCCCGCCCATGCCGCGCCGCCCGCCTGCGCCCCGCTCGACCCGGTGCCGCAGACCGTGTTCGATGCGCCCCTGCTGGTGCTCGGCGACGTGCACGGCACCCGCGAGGTGCCGGCCTTCGTCGCCGGCTACCTGTGCGCGGCGCTGCGCCAGGGGCGCGCGCTGACGCTGGCCCTCGAGCTGCCGTTTTCCACCCAGGGCGCCTTGGATGCCTTCATGGCCAGCCCCGGCAGCGCCGAGGACCTCGCGCAGCTCACCGGCGCCGGCTGGTGGCGCAACACGCGCCAGGACGGGCGCACCAGCGCGGCCATGCTTGAACTGCTGCGCCAGGTGCGCTTCTTGCGCGCGGGCGGCGCCGACATCCGCGTGGCGCCGGTCGATGCCGAGCTGCCGCCGGAGCTGCGCGAAGCGGCCATGGCGGCGCGCCTGCGCGCGCAATTGCAGCCGGGACGCCAGCTGGTGGCGCTGGTCGGCGCCCTGCATGCGGTGCGCAGCAAGGGCAGCCGCTTCAATCCGCAATTCGAATCGGCGGTCTACCTGCTGGGCGACCTGCGCCCGCTGTCGCTCACGGTCGGCACCGCCGGCGGCGAGGCCTGGATCTGCCGCGGCGCCACGCCCCAGAGCTGCGGGCCGGCGCGCTGGGACATCAACCGCGTGGCGCCGGCTCCCGCCGCGCCGTTCTCGCTGGTGCCGCCTTCGGCCCAGTTCGACGGCGTGTTCTATGTCGGCGCAACGAGCGCATCGCCGCCCGCCGTTTCCGCCCAATGACCAGACCCGAAAGACTGCCCATGCGCACCCTGCTGCCGATCCGCCTGCTGTCCCTGTCCCTGCTGTCCCTGCCCCTGCTGGCCGCCGCCGCGGACGACGCGGATTTCTGCCGCAACGGTCTGTTCCCGCACGAGCAGGCGCAACTGGACCTGGGCGTGATCCAGGGCCGCCCGAACGAGCGGGTCCACTTCTACGACGACAACGACGGCTGCCCCGCCAAGGGCGCCGCCTGCCGGCGTACCTCCTACCTGATTCCGGGCGATGCGGTCGTGGTCGGCAAACGCAACGCCGACTGGGCCTGTGTCTGGTACGAAGGCCGCAAACATGAATCCGTGTCCTGGGTGCCGATGCGCAGCGTGGCGCTGCGCCCTACCGCGCCGCTCGACCGGGCGCAAGACTGGACCGGCCTGTGGACGGACGGCACCTCGTCGATCCGCATCGCGCCGGCCGGCAAGGACGGCGCCCTGCACATGGTGTCGAAGCTGCGCTGGGAGGGAGGCGAGGGCCGCGCGAACTTTGGCGGCATGGAAGGCGTGCTGGCAAGGCAGGGCGCCAGGGCCGGCGCGGTACAAGGGGAGTGCCGGGTGGCCCTGAGCCGGATCGGCGACTACCTGGTCGCGGACGACAACGGCGCCTGCGGCGGCATGAACGTGCGGCATACCAGCATGTACCGCCGCCGCAAATAGGGCATGGACGCCACGCTCCGCTTCCTGCTCGCCTGGGTCGTGATCCTGGGAGCGAATGCGGCATCCGACCGCTACGAATTCCGGCAGCACCCCGACAAGGGCCAGCGCTACCGGCGGCTGCCGCTGCGCTACAAGCTGGCCTGCCGGCTCCTTGTCATGCCGCTGTGCGCCGGCATCGTCGTCCACGCAGCCATGGCGCTGCCCGCCTGTTTCGCGTGGCTGATGCTGGAAGGCGCCTGCATGCGCTGGTACCGGCGCGCGGGCCTTTTTCCCTGAACACGTCCTTCAGGCGCGGATGCCCAGTTCCGCCAGCGCCTGCCGCAGCGCCGTCTCGGAACAGGCCACGCTCTCGGCCAGCGTGAACCCGAACAGAAAACGATAGTAATGCCAGGAGCTCGCGCTCAGGTGGTAGCAGATGTTGGCCACCGCGATGCGCCGCTCCCCTTCGCTCTTTTCCGGCGCCGCTTCCTCCAGCAGCGCCGCCACCGCCTTCCAGCGCGAGGACGCCTGCAGGGCGCGCACCCGGTCCACCAGATCGGTGTGCAGCACCGCGCGAGTCAGTTCGGCGCGCGCCTCGAAGGCCCCATAGAGCGCGCCCGGCGCCCCCAGCAGCGCCGCCAGGGTGGCAGGCGGCTCCGGCAGCGCCATCTCTTCCAGCAACTGGGCCGCGACGGCGTCCAGCAGCGCATCGCGCGAGGGGAAGTAACGGAACACCGTGCGCTCGGACATGCCGGCCTGCTGCGCCACGGCGCGCACCGTCAGCGCGCTCACCGACGCTGCGCGCAGCAGCGCATAGGCGGCGTCCATGATCAGGCCTCGGGTCAGGTCGTTGCGTTTCTCGAGCAGGGTGGCAGGTTTGTTCATCAGTATTGACATACACAAAGACAGTATGTCAGAGTGTATGACATCTTCAACGGACAAGCAAGGAGAACCCCATGCAGCTCGCCCCTGTCGTCACCCGCGCCGGCCAAGGCATTCCGCTCGACATCCTGGGCACCACCACCCGCTTCCTGTGCACCGGCGCCCAGACCGGCAAGGCGTGGTCGCTGATGGAAGCGTCCATCCCGCAGGGCACCGGCGCCCCGCCGCACCGGCACGCCTGGGGCGAGGCGTATTACGTGCTGGCGGGCGCGGTACGCTTCATGGTCGACGGCGCGTCCTACCTGATCGGGGCCGGCGAATTCCTGTACGCGCCGGCGGGGGCCCTGCATGCCTTCGAAGGCGAGTCGGCCGAGCCGGCGCGCATGCTGGTTTTCGATGCGCCGGCGCACGCGGAATCGTTCTTCCGCGACGTGCACGAACAGGTGCGCGAGATGCCGCGCGACCTGCCCGCCATGCTCGCCATCGGCGAACGCCACCAGGTGGAGTTCGCGCAGCCCTGAACGCCGGGCCGGCCAGGCGCGCCGGCAGCGTCGATCTCGTCCAGCCCGGCCTGCCCGGTGAGATGATGGTGGAATCGCCTCGCTTGAACTACCGAAACTATGACTGTCGGAAACGAAAGTTTCGCCCGTTACGGTTTGGAACAATTTCGATTCGTGCTGCGGTTCAGCCGGGTTTACGATCTGTTCATGAACTTCAGCTTTTCCACCCCATCCAGCGGCGCGTGCCTGGTGAAACTCTGGGCCAGCGGACGCTACGGCTTCACGCTGCCGAAAAAGGTCGAGATCACGGGCCCGGACGGCCGGACCGCGACGTTTCTTCACCACAGCCGGAAAGTCGGCCTGCGCACCGAACTCACCAACCGCACGCTTGTCAGAATCGCGATTGCCCAGTACCTGGCGGGCGCCAGGGGCAGCGACATCGAGATCGACGACACGGTGGCGCCCTATGGTGCTACCCTGACGCAGATCCGGCCTTTCGCCCCGCCGCCGCCGCCGCCGCGGGTACGGCCGTCGCGCATCCTGCCGCGCTCCGCCGCGCACGCAGGCAGTGACACGCGCGCCAAGGAGGCGGCATGACAACTTCACCCGAGACGAGGTAGACGCATGCGTATCACCTTCACTCCCGGCCAGGTCGCCATGCTCATCGGCAGGGCCGAACGCCAGCTCGAACAGATCCTTGCCGACTCGCTGCGCGAGACCGGCAACGGACGCAACATCGCCCGCGCAGCGCACCACATGCTGCACGAGACCGTGGTCACCCTGATCCGCCTGTACCGCGAACAGGTGCCCGGCGGGGCCCCGGCGGCGACCCGCATCGCGCGCGCCTATGCCAAGGGCGCCGACACCCAGAGCGGCGCGCCGACCGTGGCCTGCGTTCGCACCATCCTGGGCATCATGCGCGAGCACCGCGAGCTGGTCGATGCTTTGCCGCAGATGGCGCCGCAAGCGGTTCCGGCCCCGCACCCTGCAAACACCACCATCCGATAGGTTCCGGCCCGGACAGGACACCCGGCCGTCTCAGGCCGCGGCCGCCTGGCGCGCCCGCGTCGTTCCGCCCACCCCCACTGCGGTGGCGATCGCCAGCGCCTGGAACAGCGCCACGCCGGCGAACACCCAGCCGGGATGCCCCGCATCCATCACCAGGCCGAACAGCAGCGGGCCGATCGCCAGCCCGCTGTCCAGCCCCGAATAGACGACGCCGTAGACGCGCCCGGTCGCGCCCTGCGGCGCGGCGGCGCGGATCATCAGGTCGCGCGACGGTCCCGCCACGCCCGAACACAGGCCGATCAGGGCCATCAGCGGCAGCGCCATCCAGGCCGGGCCGGCGCCGAACGCCAGCACCAGCGCCAGCAGCGCCGCCACCGCAAATGCCAGCGCCACCGTGCGGTCGTGGCTGGTGGCGCGGGCGCCGAGGAAGCCGCCGGCCACCATGCCCAGCGCCGAGGCCAGCATGTAGGCGGTATAGGAAGCCGTGGCCAGCCCATGCGAGATCCCGTACAGCGCTTCCAGGCCGATGGTGGCGAAGCTCTGGATGCCGCCCAGCGCCACCGCAGTGAGCAGGAAGAAGCCGAAGCACAGCCAGACCGCGCGCAGGCGCAGGAAGCCCAGCGCGCCACCCGTGCCGGCGCTGCCTGCCTGCTGGCGCGCCGGCGGGTCGGGATACAGCACCTGGCGGTTCAGCACCAGCAGCACCAGCACCGCCAGCGGCAGCGCGGCTGCCGACAGCAGCGCCGTGCGCCAGCCGTGGTGGGCTGCGATCCCGGCCAGGAACAGCGGCGAGGCGGCCCAGCCGATGTTGCCGCTGATGCCGTGCACCGAGAAGCCGTGCGCCAGGCGCGCGCGCGAGACGCGCTGGTTCAGCAGGGTGTAGTCGGCCGGGTGGAAGACGGCGTTGCCGGTGCCGGCCAGCAGTGCGCCGAGCATCAGGCCGGCATATCCCTGGGCGCCGGACAGCACCAGCGCCGACACGCCCAGCATCGCGATCCCGAAGAACAGCACGGCGCGCGCGCCGACCCGGTCCACCACGAAGCCGGCCAGGGCCTGGCCGACGCCGGACACGACGAAGAACACGGTCATCAGGAGGCCCAGCTCCGTATAGCTCAGGCCGAAGGCCGGCTTGAGCCAGGGGATCAGCGCCGCCAGGATCAGGTGGTAGAAGTGCGAGGTGCCGTGGGCCAGGCCGACCAGCCCGATCACGCGGGCGTCGCGCCGCAGCACCTGTCGATCGTTCGTCGTCTTGCCGGCCGCCGGTTCACCCATCGCCGGGTCCTCCGTCCTTGAGTCGCGCATGATTGCCCCTTGTCGAAAAGGCCAGTGTAAGCACAATCGGCGCGTCCGATTTAAGATAGAGCGTCAAGATTTGTCGAGAAGCTGCCATGCACACTCCCCGCTCCACCCTGCCTCCCACCCAGGGTCCGGGCCCGACCGGCACGCGTCCGGTCAGCCTGTGGGCGCGCGACCTGCCGGCCGACGTCTCGGTCGGCGCCCATAGCCACGAATGGGGCCAGCTGACCTATGCCGCCAACGGCATGGTGCGGGTGACGGCCGACGGGTGCGATCACCGATCGCACGCTTGGATCGTGCCGCCCCAGCGCGCGATCTGGATCGCGCCGCACGTGGTGCACGAGGTGACGATGCTGGAACCGGCGCGCCTGAGCCCCTTGCGCATCCATGCCTCGCGCGCCCCCTTCGGCGGCGAACGCTGCCGGGTGGTGGAAGTAAGCAGCCTGCTGCGCGAGTTGATTGCGGCGATCGAGCCGGGCGAAGCGCCGCGCGAACCGGCGCGCGCCGCCCTGCTCGGCGAACTGATCCTGGACGAGCTGGCGCGCGCGCCTTCGCGCCCGATCCGGGTGCCGCTGCCCCTCGACAAGCGCCTGCGCGGCCTGTGCGAAGTGCTGCTCGACGCGCCCGGCGACACCCGCACCCTGGCCGACTGGGCGCGCGCCGCCGGCGCCTCGGAACGCACCCTGGCGCGCCTGTTCGAGCGCGAGCTGGGCATGGGTTTCGGCCAGTGGCGCCAGCAGGTGCGCCTCGCCCACGGCGCCTCGCTGATCGCGCGCGGCCTGCCGCTGTGGCAGGTGGCCGAGCAGCTGGGCTATGCCAGCCAGTCGGCCTTCACCGCGATGTTTCGCAAGACCTTCGGCAGCACCCCGTCGGCCTTCTTCGCCGACGACCGCAGGCAGCGCACTAGAAACTGATCACGAAGCGCGCGCCGGCGCCGACCGAACGCGCGTAGCGCACCGTGCCGCCGTTCTCGTGCACCAGGTGGCGCACCATCGCCAGCCCGATACCGCCGCCCTGCTTCTTGGTCGTGAAGAAGGGCGTGAAGATGTGCGGCGCCAGTTCCGGCGGCACCCCGGGGCCGTCGTCCTGCACTTCGATGCGCAGGCGTCCGCCGCGCACCAGGCGCGCGCTGACGCGGGCGCGCGCGGCGTCGATCCCGGCGCTTGCTTCGAAAGCGTTCTTCAGCAGGTTGATCAGGGCCTGCTCGAGCTGCCCCGGATCGGCCACCAGTTCGAGCGAGCCCGGTTCCACCGAGAACAGCACTTCGCCGCCGCGCGCACGCCACAGCGGCGCCACCAGCGCGCGGACCCGCTCGAACAGGCGGCTCACCTGGATCCGTTCCGGGCGCGCCGGCGGCACGTTCGACAGGCTGCGGTAGCTGGCCACGAAATCGGCCAGGCTGTCGGCGCGGCGGCTGATGGCGTCCAGCGCCGTGACCAGGTCGTGGCCGACGTCGGGTGGCAGCGCAGGGCGGCAGTCGTCCAGCATGTCGCGCGCGGTGCGCGACAGCGAGGCCACCGGGGTGAGCGAATTCATGATCTCGTGGGTCAGCACGTGCACCAGCTGGCGCCAGGCGTTCAGGGCTTCGGCCTCCAGCTCGCTCTCGACCGGCATCAGGGCCGCCAGGCGTTCTGCCCTGCCCTGTAGCGCCAGGGTCGACAGCGCCAGCAGCGCGCGCTCGACGCCGCGCTCGGTGTCGAACTGGATCAGGCTGCGGCTGTTGCCCGCCTGCGCCGCCAGCAGCCGGAACAGGGCCGCCGGGTCGGCCGCCCGGCCCGGCGCGACCAGCTTGCGTGCATTCCCGTTCAGGGGCGCGACCCGCCCCTCGCCGCTGGCGCCCTCGATCCGGAACAGCGCGATCGGCGCGTGTTCCAGGCTGGTCTCCAGCGCCAGCGCGCTGTCGACCAGGTGCTGCTGCTCGATGGTGAGCACGGCTTTCGGTTCCAGCGGCTTGGGGTGGCGCAGCATGGCGAGCCGGTCGAGGCAGCGCCACAGCGTCCACAGCAAGGGCAACGCGGCCAGGGCGCACAGCACCACCAGGCGCGGCGAATCGTGCACCACGCCGGCGCCCACGCCCAGCAGCGTGCTGCCGGCCGCGCACAGCATGCTCGCGGCCTTGAGCCTGCGCTCAGATGCCATGCTTGCCCAGCTTGCGGTAGAGCGCGGCGCGGGACAGGCCCAGCATGCGCGCCGCCAGGCTGATGTTGCCCTTGGCTTTATCCAGGGCAGCCGCGATGGTCTCGCGTTCGAGCGCGCCGAGGCTGAAGTCTTCCGGTTCCGCGGCAGCTGCGGGCGCGGCCGGTGCAGCGCCTGGTGCGGCCAGCCCGAAGTCCTCGAAGCGGTACTCGGCCCCCGCGGCCAGGATCGCGGCCCGCTCGCAGGCATGGCGCAGCGCGCGCACGTTGCCGGGCCAGGGCCAGGCGCACAGTGCTTCCTGCGCGCTTGCAGCGAGTTCGCGCACCGGACGGCCGTACTGGGTCTCGTACAGCGACAGGTAGTGGTGCAGCAGTTGCGGGATGTCGTCGCGGCGCTCGCGCAGCGGGGGCACGCGCAGGACGATGGTATTCAGGCGAAACAGCAGGTCGGCCCGGAACACGAGCGGATCGAACAGGCGCGGCTCGTCCAGGTTGGTGGCGCTGACGATGCGCACGTCGATCGCTTCTGCCCGGTCTGCGCCGAGCGGCGTCACCTCGCGCCGTTCGAGCGCGGTAAGCAGCTTGGCCTGGGCCCCCAGCGGCATGTTGCCGATCTCGTCGAGGAACAGGGTGCCGCCGCGCGCCGCCTGGAAGCGCCCGGCGCGGTCGCTGCGCGCGTCGGTGAAGGAGCCCTTGCGGTGGCCGAACAGTTCGCTCTCGAAGGTCGCCTCCGGCAGCGCGCCCATGTCCACCGCCAGGAAGGTGGCCCCGGCACGCTTCGAAGCGGCGTGGATGGCGCGCGCCACCAGCTCCTTGCCGACGCCGTTCTCGCCCAGCACCATCACGTTGGCCTCGGTCGGCGCCACCGCGGCGATCATGGCGCGCAGCTCGCGCATCGGGGCGGACTCGCCCATCAGCGGCGACGCTCCGGTCGGAACGGATGGGGCGCGGCGCGCCAGGGCGCCATCCACCGCCGCCACCAGGCGCGCATTGTCCCAGGGCTTGGTGATGAAGTCGCTCGCGCCGCGCTTCAGGGCTTCGACCGCGAGCGGAATGTCGGCGTAGGCGGTCAGCGCGATCACGCCCGGCGGCCGGGGCAGGCCACGCAGGCGGTCCAGCACCGCGAGGCCTTCGGCGCCGTCGATGCGGCCGGGGGTGAAGTTCAGGTCGAGCAGCACCAGGTCCGGCAGTGCCTCGGCCAACTGCGCATCGAGTCCGCGCGGATCGCTCAAGGTGGCCACGCGCCCGTGGCGCCGGCGCAGCAGCATCTGCGCGGCGCAGGCGACGTCCGCGTCGTCGTCGAGGATCAGGATGGAGGCGGTCGATGGGGTCATGCGCACGGGCGGAAGTAGGTTCTCCGCGCATTCTAGCAGCGCGCCACTGTCCGGAGAACGGCCCGGCGGACACCTGTCCGCCTTCGAACATGCATACCTGTCCGGATCCGGACACTTTTGTCCGCAAGCCTGTCCGCAGGGCTCGAAAACGGGGTGGCACGGAAGTTGCGACAAGGGGGGCATGTCAACCGCATCGAGCTCAAAGCAAACACATATGGATCGTCTCCCTCCTCACGCCGTCAACAGCGCCGTCACCGGTGCCGCCATGGACATGGCAGTGCCCAAGCGCCGCGGCCGCCTCGTCCTGCGCATCGGCGGCGCCCTCGTCCTGGTCGTTCTACTCGCCGCCAGCGCCTGGCATTTCATGCCGCACGGCCTGCAGGTGCCGATCGCCGACGTGCGCATCGCGCGCGTCGAGAACGGCGTCTTCCGCGACGACATCGTGGTGCGCGCCACCGCCCAGCCGCTCAATTCCATCATGCTCGACTCGGTGGAATCGGGCCGGGTGGAAGAAGTGCTGGTCGAGGACGGCCAGGCCGTCGAGAAGGGCCAGCTGCTGTTTCGCCTGTCGAACCCGCAGCGCAACCTGGCCCTGCTGCAGCGCCAGGCCGAACACGCCCAGCAGATCTCGAACCTGGCCAACCTGCGCGTGGCCCAGGAAGCCAGCCGCAGCGAGCACCGGCGCCGCTATGCGGACCTCGAGTTCGCGCTGCAGCAGGCCGAGAAGCAGCACGCCCGCAACAGCAAGCTCTCGCAGCAGGGCTTCATCTCGGCGGTCGCGCTGGAAGAATCCGCGGACAAGCTGGCGCAGCAGCGCCGCAGCCTGGACACCGAGCGGCGCCGCTTCGAGACCGAGGAAAGCGTGCGCCAGCGCGGCCTGCAGCAGATGGAGACCGCGATCGACGGCCTGGCCTCGGGCCTGCAGCCGACTTCCGCCTGCAGGTCGGCCAGACCGTGCGCCCGGACCAGAACGTGGGCCGCATCGACGACCCCAAGCGCTTCAAGCTCGAACTGCAGATCGACGAGTTCTACTTGAGCCGGGTCACGCGCGGCCTGCTCGGCTCCGTGACCCAGGAAGGCAAGCGCTACCCGCTCAAGGTCAGCGCCGTGTTCCCGCAGATCCGCGAAGGCCGCTTCACCGCCGAGATGGTCTTTACCGGCGGCCAGCCGCCGGTGCTCAGCCCCGGCCAGAGCCTGGACGCCCAGCTGACCCTGGGCCAACCCGCGCAGGCCCTGCTGCTGCCGACCGGCGCTTTCGTCAACGACAGCGGCGGCGCCTGGGCGTTCGTGCTCGAGCGCGACGGCGTTCACGCGGCCCGGCGCAGCGTGCGCCTTGGACGGCGCAACAACAGCCACGTCGAGGTGCTGTCGGGCCTCGCCGCCGGCGAACAGGTCATCATTTCCAGCTACGCGCCGTTCGGCAAGGCCGAGCAGCTGCAGCTGGACCGTTAAACTTCGAATATCAAAAGAGCAGAAAGGAAGCACCATGCTGAAACTCAGGGGCGTCTCCAAGATCCACCAGGCGGGCGAAGTCCAGACCCGCGCCCTCGACCGCGTCGACCTCGACATCGCGGCCGGCGAATATGTGGCCATCACCGGCCCTTCCGGCTGCGGCAAGTCCACCCTCCTGAGCGTGCTCGGCCTGCTGGACGTGCCGAACGAGGGCGAGTACTGGTTCGAAGGCCAGAACGTGGCCGGCTGGAGCGAGGCGCGCCTGAACGCGCTGCGCCGCGGCCGGGTGGGCTTCATCTTCCAGAGCTTCAACCTGATCGAAGAGCTGAGCGTGTACGAGAACGTCGAGCTGGCGCTGGAATACACCGGCGCCCCGGCAGCCGAGCGGCGCCAGCGCGTGCAGGCCATGCTGGAACGCCTGGGCGTGGCGCACCGCGCGCGCCACCGTCCGTCGCAGCTGTCGGGCGGCCAGCAGCAGCGCGTGGCGATCGCGCGCGCGCTGGTGGCCGAGCCCGCGATGCTGCTGGCCGACGAACCGACCGGCAACCTCGACACCGCCCATGGCGACGAGGTGATGCGCCTGCTGCGCAACATCAACGCCGAGGGGACCACCGTGGTGATGGTCACCCACTCGCCGGCGCACGCGGCCCAGGCCTCGCGCACCCTGCACCTGGTCGACGGCCGCGTGGTGGTCGACGCCCTGCAGGCCGCCTGAGGAGCCCACCATGATCCTGCGTGATTTCCGTATCGGCTGGCGCCTGCTGGTCAAGGAGCCGGCCTATTCGGCGGTGGTGGTGCTGGGCCTGGCGGTCGGTTTCGCCGCCTGCTTCCTGCTGCTCGGCTACGTGGCCCATTCGCTGTCCTATGACCGCCATGTGCCGCAGCGCGAGCAGGTCTATCGCCTGATGCAGAAGTGGAATACGTCCGGCGCCAGCGGCAACTGGAGCGATGCGACCAGCCTGCGCGCGCGCGACGCCGTCGTCGCCAGCGGCGCGCCGGTCCTGGCCAGCGCCTTCATCACCAGCAGCATCGACGTGCGGACCCTCGGCAATGCCGGCGGCCAGGTGCAGACCATCGAGCTCACCGTGGTCGATCCCGACTTTCGCCGCATCTTCAACCCGCCGGTCTTGGCAGGCGACCTGGCCGCGGCCCTGGCCCGGCCGGACGCGCTGGCCCTGAGCCGCGAGACCGCCGTCAAGCTGTTCGGCAGCGTCGACGCCGTCGGCAAGACGGTGCAGGTGGCCGGCCAGCCCTACCAGGTGCTGGCCGTGCTCGAAGACCAGCCGGCCGCCACCACCCTGCCCTATTCCGCGCTGGCCGGCATCGGCACCGCCATCTGGAAGCCGGAATACCGCCAGCTGGTCACCACCAACTGGGGCTCCTCGCATGGCCCCGTGTACGTCAAGCTGGCGCCGGGCGCCGACCCGCAGGCGGTGCTCGGCTCGGTGCGGCGCGCGATGCTTTCGTCCAGCTTCTACCAGCGCCAGAGTCCGGACCAGATCGCGTCGCTGAACGGGCGCGACATGATCGACTTCCGCCTCGGACCGCTGCCTGATGCCTACCTCGACCCCTTGATCAAGGACGCGTCGTCGACCCACGGCGACCGCAAGACCATCTTCGGCCTGGCCGCGGTCGGCGTGCTGATCCTGGTGCTGGCGGCCACCAACTACGTCAACCTGGCCACCGTGCGCACGGTGCGGCGCCAGCGCGAGATCGCGGTGCGCAAGGTGCTGGGCGCCAGCACGGGCGCGGTCAGCCGCCACTTCCTGGCCGAATCGGTGCTGGTCTGCCTGATCGCGACCGCGATCGGCCTGCTGCTGGCCTGGCTGTTGCTGCCGGTGTTTTCCGACCTGGTGCAGCGCAAGCTGGACCGCATGTTCGCCCCCGGCGCGATCGGCCTGAGCCTGCTGCTCGGCGCCCTGGTCGGCCTGCTGGCCGGGGCCTACCCGGCCTGGTCGGCCATCAAGGTGCGCCCGACCGCGGCCCTGGCCGGGCGCGGCAACAGCGAGACCGTGGGCGGCCTGCGCCTGCGCCGCATCCTGACGGTGCTGCAATTCGCCACCGCGATGGGCCTGACCGGGCTGACCCTGGCCGTGGCCTGGCAGACCCGCTACGCCAGCACCCTCGATCCGGGCTTCGACGCCGCTCCGCTGCTGATCGTGCGCACCGCCGACGACATGCGCAGCGCCAACGTGCGCGCCTTCCGCGACGCCCTTGCGCGGCTGCCCGGCGTGAGCGGGGTGGCCGTCAGCGATGCCCCGGTGACCGTCAACTTCAACAGCACCGCGCTGCGGCGCGAGGGCGGCACCACCACCGAGATCAGCTATCACCAGGTCAGTTCGGAATTCTTCGGCGTGTACGGCTTGAAACCCGTCGCCGGCCGCCTGTTCGACCCTGCGCGCGACCGGCCCGAGGACGAGGACAAGGTGGTCATCAACGAGACCGCTGCGCGCAAGCTCGGCTTCGCAAGCAGCCAGGATGCGGTCGGCAAATCGGTGGTCCCGCCCCGGGGCGAACGAACCGTGCAGGTGATCGGCGTCGCACCCGACATCCGGCACCGTTCGACCCGCGAGCCGATGCTGGCCAAGGTCTACTACACGGGCAACCGCACCGGCACGTTCACCGTGCGCAGCGAGCACGAGCAGGAGGCGGTGCAGCGCGCCATCGAAGAGATGTGGCCGCGTTTCTTCCCCAACGACGTGCTGGAAGTGCAGCGCATGGCGTCCCTGTATTCGCTCAGCTATGCCGACGACCTGCGCCTGGCCAAGCTGCTGGCCGCATCGAGCGTGATCGCGACCGCCATCGCCGCTTTCGGCATCTACGTGCTGGCGGCCTACAGCGTGCAGCGCAAGGCGCGCGAAATCGTGCTGCGCAAGCTGTACGGCGCGGGCAGTTCGGCCATCGGCCGCCTGGTGGCGCGCGAGTTCGTGGTCCTGATCGGCATCGGCGCCCTGTTCGGCCTGCCGGTAGCCTTCGTGGCGGTGCAGCGCTACCTGGCCAGCTTTACCGAACAGGCCCCGATCGGCGCCTGGACCCTGGCCGCCGCCCTGCTGGTGGCCGGCCTGGTGGCGCTCGGATCGACCGCGCGCCATGCGGTGGCGGCGATGCAGATCCGGCCGGCGCAAGCACTGCGCGAGTAAGCGCCGGATCGCCCGAAAACGGCGGTCCGCGCTGGCCGCCGTCACCCGCCCCGCATGCGAAGCAAGGCATCGCGGGGCGCTCTCATCCGCCCTGCATGGGCGTTGATGAGCTTCCTTGCAACTGTTTCCCTCAGCGCGGAGACGCGCGCGATTCCCACCCTTTGCCGATATTTTTGACGATTCTGAGTTCGCAAACCTATTTCTGAACGGAAATATGCGCCGCGAATGTTGTTCTGAGGAATTTATTGTGCAATTTCATCAGTTTCCACGTTGCATAGACCTTACAAGTTGAACAATTTCCTTGAAAAAAAAATATGGTCATGAGAACATCACTGCTCACATGGTGCAAAAAAGAAATATCTGTTGTAACCGAAGCAATATGGACGCCATGTGCCTGAAGTCCTCATAACGAAAACAAAGGGAAGAACCATGAAGAACGTCGTGAAGAACCTGCTCCTGGCAAGCGCTCCGCTGCTCCTGCTGATGGGCGATGCGGTGGCGGAACAATGCGGCGGCCGCTTCGGCGCCTGCCCGCTGCCCGAACCGGGCACGCCCTACCTGATCGTCGCTGCGATCGGCGCTGCCGGTCTGATCATCAAGTTCCGCAAGAAGAAGTAATCCGGCCCGCATTGCGCCTTCGGGCGCAATGCTCCCCTTTCCAATTCGAGTGAACCCGGCGCTGGCCCGCAACGGCCCGCATGGGCACCTGCTTGCCAAAATTTCGCTATCGTTCGCAATAAAAACTAGTCGAGGACACACATGTCAGCCACGCCGCGCGTCATCACCTTCGTTGCAGAATGGGGCTCCCCCGAACACTACTGGCTGCCCGGCCTGTACATCCAGGGCGTCACCCCCCTGAATCCGGGCAACCTGCCGGGCGGCACCCTGTACGATCCCTGGTGCCTGGTGCGCGACATCTCGCTGCCGATCGAGGCCACCTACTCGGCCTACATCTACTCTTCGTACGAACTCGAGGCGCTGGCCGCCGTGCCCGGCCTGGCCGGCAGCATCAAGCTGCAAAACCTCGACAACATCAACTGGCTGCTGAACAATTACAAGCGCCTGAACGCGACCGACGGCTACGTCCAGGGCGCGATCTGGAAGATGATGGGCAGCGCCCCGATCAGCAACTACATCGGCCCGCAGGACATCGTCAAGATCGACGCCCTGATCGCACAGGCCATGCAGCACGACGGCTACGTTCCAGGCATCGGCGATACCATCGGCGTCATCGTCGACCCGATGTCGGGCAGCACCCACCGCCAGCCCCTGATCGTCGAGATGAAGGCCGCCTCGCTCGGCGACCGCGTCTGGCACGACGCCAATGCCAACGGCATCCAGGACGCGGGCGAAGAAGGCATCGCCGGCGCCACGGTGCGGCTGGTGCGCGACCAGAACCTGGACGGCGACGTCGACGACGCCGGCGAGCTGCTGGCCACCACCACCACCGACGCCAACGGCAACTACGCGTTCCGGGGCCTGACCCCGGCGCTCGATTACCGCGTCACCTTCTCGCTCCCGAGCGGCTACGACCGCGTCAGCCCGCGCCAGTCCGACGGCAGCGCCACCTCCGGCAGCAACAGCGATGCGCTGGTGTCCAACGTGGTCATCCTGGCGCCGGGCGAAAACAACACCAGCATCGACGCCGGCTTCTACAAGACCGCCAGCCTGGGCGACCGCGTCTGGCTTGACGCCAATGCCAACGGCCAGCAGGACGACGGCGAACAGGGCGTCGCCGGCGTGAAGGTCACCTTGACCGGCGGCGGCGCCGACGGCAAGCTGGCCACGACGGCAGACAACACCAGCACCAGCGTCACCACCGACGCCAACGGCAACTATGTCTTCACCGGCCTGACCCCGGGCGTGGAATACCAGGTCCAGTTCGACAAGCCGGCCGGCAGCGTGTTCACGCGCCGCGACACCGGCCACGACGCATCCGACTCGGATGCGGACGCGAGCGGCAAGACCCAGGTCGTGGTCCTGGCTTCCGGCGAGAACAACACCACCATCGACGCCGGCGTGTATGCGCCGGCCAGCCTGGGCGACCGCGTCTGGCTCGACGCCAACGGCAACGGCCGCCAGGACGCCGGCGAAACCGGTGTCGCCGGTGTCAAGGTGACCTTGACCGGCGGCGGCGCCGACGGCCTCCTGTCGACGACTGGCGACAACACCAGCGTCGAGACGACGACCGACGGCAACGGCAACTATAGCTTCTCGAACCTGACGCCGAGCACCGAATACCAGGTCCAGTTCAGCGCACCGGACGGCAAGCTGTTCACCCGCGCCAACGTGGGCGACGACGCGCTGGATTCCGACGCTGCCCTGGACGGCAAGACCCAGGTCGTGAAACTGGCCTCGGGCGAAAACAACACCACCATCGACGCCGGCGTTTACGCCCCGGCCAGCCTGGGCGACCGCGTCTGGCTCGACGCCAACGCCAACGGCCTGCAGGATGCGGGCGAAACCGGCATCGCCGGCCTCACCCTGACCCTGCACGGCGGCGGCGCTGACGGCCTCCTGTCCACCCTTGCCGACAACACGAGCGCCACCACCGTCACCGACGCCAACGGCAACTACCGGTTCGAGGGTCTGGCCCCGGGCATCGAGTACCAGGTCGAGTTCGGGATGCCGGTCGGCAGCCTGCTGACCCGCCAGGACATCGGCGACGATGCCGCCGACTCCGATGCCGACGGCAGCAACCGCAGCCAGATCGTGACCCTGGTCTCGGGCGAGAACAACAAGACCATCGACGGCGGCATCTACCTGCCGGCCAGCCTGGGCGACCGCGTCTGGCACGACCGCAACGCCAACGGCGTGCAGGATGACGGCGAGGAAGGCATCGGCGGCGTGCAGGTGACCCTGGTTGGCGGCGGGCTCGATGGGCAACTGTCGACCACCGGCGACAACACGAGCGTCACCACCACCACCGACGCCAACGGCAACTACCGGTTCGATGGCCTGGAGCCGGAAACCGAGTACGAAGTGCGTTTCGGTGCGCCCTCAGGCATGCTCGCGACCCGGCAGGACAAGGGCAGCGACGCGCTCGATTCCGACGCGGACGGCAGCGGCAAGACCGCCGTCGTGAAGCTGGCGTCCGGCGAGAACAACACCACCATCGACGCGGGCTTCTACAAGACCGCCAGCCTGGGCGACCGGGTGTGGCAGGATGCGAACGCCAACGGCCGGCAGGATGCGGGCGAAACCGGCGTGGCAGGCGTGAAGGTCACCCTCATCGGCGGCGGCGCCGACGGCCTGATCGCCACGACGGGCGACAACACCAGCGTCGAGACCAGCACCGACACCAACGGTAATTACAAGTTCGAAGGCCTGACTCCAGGCACCGAATACCAGGTGCAGTTCAGCGCCCCGGCCGGCAGCGTGTTCACCGCTGCCGACAAGGGCGACGACAGCCTCGATTCCGACGCCGGCAGCGATGGCAAGTCGCAGATCGTCAAGCTGGCTTCGGGCGAGAACAACACCACTATCGATGCCGGCGTCTACAAGACCGCCAGCTTGGGCGACCGCGTCTGGCTGGATGCAAACGCCAATGGCCAGCAAGATGCGGGCGAAACCGGCATTTCGGGCGTGAAGGTCACCCTGCTCGGCGGCGGCGCCGATGGGCAGCTGTCGACGACGGCCGACAACACCAGCGTCGAAACGACCACCGACGCCAACGGCAACTACAAGTTCGAAGGCCTGACTCCGGGCACCGAATACCAGGTGCAGTTCGAGAAACCGGCCGGCAGCGTGTTCACGGCGGCCGACAAGGGCGATGACGCCAGCGATAGCGACGCCGGCAGCAACGGCAAGTCGCAGATCGTCAAGCTGGCATCCGGCGAGAACAACACCACCATCGACGCCGGCATCTACAAGCCCGCCAGCCTGGGCGACCGCGTCTGGCTGGATGCGAACGCCAACGGCCAGCAGGACAGCGGCGAAACCGGCGTGGCCGGTGTGACCGTGACCCTGACCGGCGGCGGCGCCGACGGCCTGGTCGAAACCACTGGCGACAACACCACCGTGACCACGACCACGGACGCAAACGGCAACTACACCTTCTCGAACCTGGCCCCGGGAATGGAATACCAGGTCCAGTTCAGCGCCCCCACCGGCACCACCTTCACGGCCGCCGACAAGGGTGACGACAGCCTCGATTCCGACGCCGGCAGCAGCGGCAAGTCGCAGATCGTCAAGCTGGCATCCGGCGAGAACAACACCACCATCGACGCCGGCGTCTACCAGACCGCCAGCCTGGGCGACCGCGTCTGGCATGACGCCAACGCCAACGGGCAGCAGGATGCGGGCGAAGCAGGCATCGCGGGCGTGAAGGTCACCCTGCTCGGCGGCGGCGCCGATGGCCTGTTGTCGACGCTTGGCGACAACACCAGTGTCGAAACGACCACCGAAGCCAACGGCAACTACAAGTTCGAAGGCCTGGCCCCCGGCGCCGAATACCAGGTGCAGTTCGCCACCCCGACCGGCATGGTGGCAACCAGCCAGGACAAGGGTGCGGACGTCAGCGACTCCGACGCAGGCGCGGGCGGCAAGGCCCAGGTCGTGAAGCTCGCCTCGGGCGAAAACAACACCACCATCGACGCCGGCTTCTACAAGACCGCGAGCCTGGGCGACCGTGTCTGGCACGACGCCAACGCCAACGGCGTGCAGGATGCGGGCGAGCAAGGTGTGGCCGGCGTCAGCGTGGTCCTGACCGGCGGCGGCGCCGACGGCCTGGTCGCGACGACTGGCGACAACACCAGCGTCACCACGACCACGGACGCCAACGGCATCTACAAATTCGAGGGCCTGACTCCGGGCGCCGAATACCAGGTGCAGTTCGTGGCTCCGGCCGGCGCCGTTTTCAGCCCGGTCGACAAGGGCGACGACGCCCTCGATTCCGACGCCGGCAGCACTGGCAAGTCGCAGATCGTCAAGCTGGCCTCGGGCGAGCACAATTCGACCATCGATGCCGGCGGCTACATGACGGCCAGCATCGGCGACCGCGTCTGGGCCGACGCCAACGGCAACGGCATCCAGGACGCGGGCGAAGCCAACGTCGCGGGCGTCGTCGTGAAACTGGTCAATGCGGCCGGCGCCACCGTCGCGACCCGCACCACCGGTGCCGACGGCCTCTACCTGTTCGACAACCTGACGCCGGGCGACTACCGCGTCGACGTCGACCTGGCCAGCCTGCCGTCCGGCTACGTCATCACGACGAAGAACGCGACCGGCAGCACCACGCTGAATGACAGCGATGCGGATCCGACGACCGGACGCACGGCCTACACCACGCTCGAATCGGGCGAAGCCGACCGCAGCTGGGACATCGGCATCAAGGCGCGCTCGGTCGGCATCGACATCGAGAAGCTGGTCCACGTCGAGTACACGACGCCGGCGGCCTATGCGCCGGCCGAAGGCCTGACGCCGGGCTTCTGGAAGAACCACACCGGCGCCGGCGGCGCGCCGCTGAGCGGCTGGCCGGAGACCGGCCTGTCGCCGAGCGCCAGCTACGAGGCGCTGTTCGGCGTCGACGTTCCGGGCTCCGCGCCGACCCTGCTGCAGGCCCTCGGCACCAATGGCGGCGGCGTCGACGCCCTGCTGCGCCACTCGGCGGCGGCGCTGCTCAACGCGGCCAATCCGTACATCAACTACGCGTACACCCAGGCCCAGGTCATCTCGATGGTGAAGTCCGCTTTCGCAAGCGGCGACTTCGAAACCACCAAGAACCTGCTGGCCAAGCAGAACGAGCTGGAAGCGAACCTGACCGACCTGGCCCCGACCGCGACCAACGTGGTGACCCAGGACGTCGACGCCGACACTGCGGACAGCGGCCCGACCGGACCGGTCGGCGGCAAGGCGGTGTTCACCTACATCGTCAAGAATACCGGCAGTGTCGAACTGGGCAACGTGAGCGTGGTCGACGACAAGATCGCCGGCCTGACCTTCGTGGGCGGCGACACCGACAAGGACGGCAAGCTGGACGTCAACGAGACCTGGACCTACAAGGCCTCCGAGACCATCGCGTCGACCGCGGTGCGCGTCAATACCGGCACCGTGACCGCGAAGGACCTGGTGTCGAACGCCACGGTGAGCGACAAGGACGTGGCTTACTACAACGGCTCGACGCCGGGCCAGACCCTGGGCGACCGCCTGTGGCTGGACAGCAACGGCAATGGGGTCCAGGACGCCGGCGAAGCCGGTATCGCCGGCGCCACCGTGCAGCTCAAGAACAGCAGCGGCGCGGTGCTGCAGACCACCACCACCGACACCAACGGTTACTACCTGTTCAACGTCAACACGGGCAGCTACATGGTGACCTTCCAGACGCCGAGCGGCTACCTGGTCACCACGCGCAACGCCGGCGGCAACGACGCCACCGACAGCGACATCGACGCCGGCACCAAGACCACCGGCCTGATCAACATCGTGACCGGCCAGCAGAACCTGACCGTCGACGCGGGCGTGTACCAGACCGCTTCGCTGGGCAACCGGGTCTGGATCGACGCCAACGGCAACGGCCGCCAGGACACCGGCGAGTCCGGTCTCGGCGGCGTGTCCGTGACCCTGATCGGCGGCGGCGCCGACCGCCTCCTGTCGACGACCAGCGACAACACCAGCGTGACGGCCACCACCGCCGCCGACGGCACCTACATGTTCAACGGCCTGACGCCGGGCATGGAGTACCAGGTCCAGTTCGGCAAGCCGAGCGGTTACAACTACACGGTGGCCGGCGCCGGCAGCGACGACATCGGCGACTCGGATGCCAACGTCACCACCGGCAAGTCGCAGATCGTCAAGCTGGCATCGGGCGAGGTGAACACCACCATCGACGCCGGCCTGGTGGTCGCGCGCGGCTCGATCGGCGACCTGGTGTGGGAAGACCTGAACTACAACGGCGTGCGCGACAGCGGCGAGAACGGCATCGCCAACGTCTCCGTGCGCCTGCTCGACAGCAACAACAACGTGCTGGCGACCACGCTGACCAACAGCAGCGGCAACTACCTGTTCAGCAACCTCAACGCGGGCAGCTACCGCATCGAGGT
>Ga0265780_10003508_pt1 | contig 20629 bp, 20 predicted proteins | sample P1T30metagenome_FD_192432 | JGI IMG/M metagenome (GOLD analysis project Ga0265780, IMG submission 192432) | Plant litter microbial communities from East Loma Ridge, Irvine, California - P1 T30 | ecosystem: Environmental > Terrestrial > Plant litter > Unclassified | place: USA: California...
CTGAGCGCCATCACGCGTTCGCTCTCTTAAGGGTGTGTCGCCAGATCTACGCCGAGACTGCCCTTCACCCGATCACTACCAATGTCTTCCAGGTATCTGATTGCTCTGAATTACGGAAAGCTACCAAAGCATTTCGCAAGTACCAGCTTGCGCAGATCACCGGAGTTCGCGTTGAGGTGGATGACCTCAATTTCCAGAGTCGCTACAACTTGTTTCTTAAGCTTCAATTCGAAGTCGACAAGCTCAGCGTCTTTCCCAACTTGCGTAGCGTGCACTTTTGTGTATACGGGAGCAAATACAGGGATTATACATCGCAGTCCCACTGCTTTGCTATTCTACACGAGAAGTTTGGAGATGAAATGCGAGCAGCTGGATATGCCATGGTCGTCGAGAAGATGGACATCGACATTTACAATCACATCTTGCAGTGAGTACAAGATTCTAGCAGATATGTGCATTATCTTTCCAAAGTTAACGGTTTACAGTTGGTATGACCTACCTCCGATGTAACCCAAATAGAGCATCCTGACCTATGCTGTCGCCGCGCGAAAGAAGGTGGCTCTCTTACAGGTGCATGTTCCATACATGCGGTACAGTGGTTGAAGTAGTCTAAATGCGATAGCGACCCTGGATTTGTTCCGGTGATTGGGTATGCTGAAATACTCAATGTGTGCAGAATGTTGGAGCCTATCTCCGCAAGTTACACAATCCTGGTGCTACCAAACCAGTCTGTTCGCTACCTAGGTAGAACGGAAGAAATTTTCCTCTTATCATCTTGGATATCATTGTCCAGCTTACTCCTCGCTCTCCTCACACCCTTGGTTTCGGTACAGTCCACTGACTTATTCGTCCTCACACTGGGGCTGTACCATAATCCACTGCAGTGGCCCCAAGTACTGCAACTATTTGTGTCCATCCTGCTCGGATTGGATCTCTTTGAAAACGATGCAGTGGATCAAATACCGGCCTGCGTAGCTTCAAAGGCTTATCAATCTGTAGTGCGGTCCTAAATAGACCTTAACAATAGGCAGCCTTAGCTATCAGAACGTTATAGGTTTTGCTAAAGCACGCGAGAACAAGCACGGATATTCGTTCATTTAAACTCTGATTAGCAACTTGACAGCTCCATTCCAATCTTTCACATTTACGTCACATTGAGCGCCAAAACCGCGCTACTTACAGTTCGCTGCTGCCACATCTCTGCCTGATTAGTCACCCACATTGGCAGCCAGAGTCTATAAAAGACCTGCCCCCATCTCGTGAGCTTTCTCCTCGCCTTTTTCCACTTCAACCAATCTCTCAACACTAAAACGATTCAACGAAGAAGACATGGCGCCCCACAAACGCGATGCAAGCCCGATCTCTGTCAGATCAGGCGTCCGAATTGCAAGGCGCCCCAGTAAGAAACTGCGCTTCTCCGCGAACGGGCTGTTGAACGTTGAGCGCAAGTCGGGCAAGTTCCTGAAGCTGTAAGATAGTAGCTAGATGCGCTCAGCTGCTACAATACTCAAAGCTGTCTTACTAATTACTCTCAGTGCGAGACAGAACCAGCGAGAATCGCCGTTGTTGAGATTGCCCGCTGAGCTCCGCCACCGTATTTTCGAGTACGCCCTGTCAGGACACGTATACTTCATAAAAATCATTGAAGCTAGGTTCAGCCCCTTCGGGACGCTAGAGACTGTTTCCAAAGCCGCCGATAACGCCTTCGTATTGCTCCAAGTGTGCCGTCAGATATATGCCGAGACGGCACTGCTACGAATATCGCTAAGCGTCTTTTCTACACCCTGGCCTGGACTGCTACATAAATGGCTTGGAGGCCTGCTCGAAGCCAAATTCAACGTCATCAGCAAAATCCATCTACGCTTTAATCTGTGTCCATCGGCCCCGCCTAGATCCGACTACTACTTAGTCTCGCATCCGGATCATGCCTTGATGGATTTCACTAGACTACCAGCCTTGAAGCGGATTCGCGTCTCGTTCCTCAACGCATCAAGCGCCGCGTTCTTCTGCGCAGACGCCATCAATAAGAAGGGGCGGGAAGTTGCACATCAGATTGAGATGCTCAATCCGAAGGTTACTGTGACGGCGGATTGGTGCCATATAAACCTCGTCGGGGAGCAGTCGTGGGATGCCACGACTGATATTCCACTGGGGGAGGATTGGATCTCATGTGTTAGTTAGTCAACTCTGTTTGTACTTTCTACCCTTCTACACGTCGTTGTATCCTCTCTAGGTACACTTCGCTCTTCATAAGATGTTGTAGGTATTGTTAAAGCCGTACCTATACTCTTCTGCCGACCAGTACTAGGCTTCATGATCAGTTATCCCTAGTAAACCTACAACACATTCCTGATCCACTCTGGGAAAGAATCTAATGCACCAATCGTGGCGGCTAATGGTGTTCCTGAACCTGCCACGATGGATGCTGCTGTGATCAGTCCCATTTGCGAAAATTTGTGCGGTAGATTGGATAGAGGCATGAAGCTGCGTATCGCCGGCGACATTCTCTCACGGGTCAACTTCAAGGTGCTAGGACAGGAGTATTACATACATGTAGGTAGAATGTCGTCAATCGTGAGTGGCATTTTTTTCGACTGTCAGGCTTGAATGTGGCTCGACTGATTGTACACATGGATCGTCATGCGTGGCGTCAGCAAGTGAGCTTGGATTTTGGCACCCAAATCGAGCGGCACTTTCGGACACTTCGTAAACAAGGCTATCAGCGCTATTTCTATGTCTGATAGGGTATTGGATTATATTAATCAGACGGTAGAGATACGTATATCTGTTTACTCGGGTTCACAGCGTAGAAGTGTAGAGTCGCAGAATGTGTAGAACTTTACGCGGTGCCGATTCGAGACTCTTGGCTTTGAGCACCCACATACTGAATGCTGGAAAACTGCTAATTCTTCCTATATAACAATTGAATCTAAATCCTTACACATTCAACTCTTCATGGCTTTGTGCACTTTCATGGCAACGAAGAACCTGTCAGCAACTAACCCAAAGCGGCGTCGTATGCCGAAGTTATGCTGTGCTTACTTTGCGTGCCATGAGGCGTTATCATATCTTAAAATAGTGGGAATTGTGTCCAATCGTTCGACTTTGCTTTCACGCTTTTGCGTATTGGTGTGAGACTTCAGGCCGGAAGTGCTGTCGAGGCACATGCCAAAGAGAATCATGACCACCTCTAGGGATACCTGCTTTCCTTTTACCACGAATGATTGGAATACAGTCATTCGCTTTCAGGTGGCCACAGCGGTCTGGCAAGTGAGTCTGACATCCACGAAGTTCCCGGTGACTTATATCAAGCTTGACATATCTACTGCATTTTACCACTCCAGTCGGACTGGCATGCGTACCACTTCTTTCCTCAACGTCACTATCTACATTGCCTATCTTTGATCAGTCCTGGTTTGCGTATGATGGAAGACGCCCAGGTTTCCCGTCTCCTTCGCCTCCCCGCCGAAATCCGCAATGAGATCTACGCCCACGCGCTGAGTGGAGAGATCTTTGAAATACACTGTTGGCGGCGCTACACGCCATTCAGCTTTGTGACCCGCATCATAAGAAAGCAGAAGAACTTCCTCGCTCTGATGGCGGTATGCACGCAGCTACACGAAGAGACACGACTCTTGCCCTTCATGCTCAACGCGTTCCAGTTCAAATCTCAAGACGCTTTTCAGCCGTGGCTCAACAAGTTCAGACCAGACCAACAAGAAGCAATTCAGGAAGTCCATGTCGTCACCTGGATGGCAAGGCATATGGTTGAAGGGGAGGGCTGGTGTTCAAAGGCGTTGAACGACGTGCTCCCGGTAGCCGCTCTGCGAGGATTGAAAAGAGTACTGGTGGAGGCCAGACATAATGGCAGGACACTCGAGTGCCCTAGGGAGGTATGTGTGGGATGCGAACTTCATGGTGGGGATGTGGCGTTGGAGGAGAAGAGGTGCGAGCAGTGGTTGTCTGAATGCATCGAGGGAGTGCAAGTGACTTTTGAGAGGGTCATGGCGTAACTTCAAGGAGGACTCGAATAATATAAGCTTGGAGATAAGACCGCATCTTCCCACCGTGGGTATGGCAGCAATGCATGCAATTCAGTACATGTATGCGGCGGGCCTCATAGCTCCCTAGCGTGTGCATGATGGCATGTGTGTCAGTATATATATGCGGCTCGCGCAAGGCAAGACCTCCCGATGCCGGAAGCCTTGGACACAAAGGCTTTCCCCGCATGACCTCAATTACTATTTCCTACGTACCTAAAGCGGGCCCGCGAGAAAAGCACAGTCCAATGTCCCTTCCGTCTGCGGCTCGGCCTGTTGGTATAAGTAAATCACTTCCAAGCCATCCCGCAGCCTGGCAAAGAACAAAAGATTCTCTACCTTTGCCCTACACCTCAACCACACATCTTGAACTCTCCGCAACAACTGCAGTATGGCCCCGATCGTGGCTGCAGCCACCTCAACGCCAAAGAAGCAGGCTGTCAACACTGGCCGTGTGGTGAAGAGGCCGGCACGTGGATTTCACAGGTTCCGCAATGGTATCCTGAACGTCACACCGAAAGGTGGGGAGAAGGAATTGTATGTGTTGATACTGCTGCTACTGCTACGTCTGTTCCTTGCTCATGATTGCCCAGGGTCGAGAGCAACCAGGATTCGTTCCTACTAAAGCTCCCCGCTGAGCTCCGAATAAAAATTTGGGAATTCGCTATTGGTGTCAACATCTTCCAACCAACTTCCGTCCAGATTACACAGACAATCTGGGCAAGAAGGATGGTACCACGTATCACCGATCGTCGAAACGCCCTAGCACTTCTGCAGACCTGCCGGCAGATATATACCGAGACTGCTCTTCTCCCCTACAAGTTAGGCATTTTGAATGCCGTCGACTACCACTACATAAAAAGGGATCTTGATTATCTAAAGCCTTTCCAATGTGCTCAGTTTTCTGAACTTCAACTAGAAGCTTATCACGAGAATCTGCTGATTCAGCCCGACCCTCTCGTCACTGATCTGTCGAAGAAGGAGAAGTACAACCTCAATTTCCTCCCGGGTCTGAAACGCATCCAAGTGCTCATATTCAAGAAACGCATCTGGGTAGGTCTCAATATCGCTTCGCTCGTGGCAGGTGTACGCGCAAGACTAGACCTCATGCTTGTGGGCAAAAATATTACCATCACTATCAAAATCGTCGACATGACTCCGGAGGAGTATCGTAAACTGTATGAATGGTTCTATAAAGACTCATTATATCATGCTAATCTAATACAGCTAGTACCCAACCACTGCTGGAGAAGCTGTGATATCGTTTCGCCGAACTAGCAACCCGAATCAGCAACTTTAAAGTGTACGGATCAATGGACGAATCGGTTATTGTATCAAAGATTATTGGTTGGAACGACAGAAGTAGAATCGAGGAAAACTCCAGTAGTAGCCTTTTCCTGTTGTACGAGACACGAGGTCCGCCTCGGACAGGAAAAAGGCACTGCGCGACAGCTTGGGATCTACCCGATTGCTTCAAATCAGAATGAATTCTACTGAATCTCATTTGCAGTGCATCAGATATGAATGTAGATGACACGATTGACTGACAGCTCACTGCCTTCTGTGGACACCGGCTGAAAATTGCATATTAATGAAGTCAAGTCGCATACCCTCCTACATGTTCGCTGCGCACTAATACGGAATTTGTCTCGGAGAAAGCTCATGTCTTAGCTAGTGCTCATAATCTGACTTAGTTACTTTGGGTTGTGGTCACATGAGGTGTTTCTGCGACATAGTCGTGGGAGACAGGGAAGGTAAAGTTCAATTCGATCGCGATTCGCCTACTCATGTTTGTTTTGATTGCCTTTTTGCTCTCAGTTCTCAATGATAGCAAGAGGGCGCTAACAAACGCGTCATCGCTCTTGCCCTCTGTAGGTCGGCCCACTCAACACTTTCTTTCTCTCACTTACGCTCACCTCATGGTCTTTGCCACGCACCACACCCCACCCCCACCGAGTACATTGACACCAGCCATCAAGCCCGAAACGATGTCAGTAACCAGGAAGAAAGCCGCGACGACATCAAACAAGGGCCCATCGAAGACAATCAAAGATCGGGTGGTCAAGCGACCTGCGCGCGGTTTCCATAGGTTCCGCAACGGGATCCTTAACGTCACGCCCAAAGGCGGGGAGTTGGAGCTGTTAGTGAGTCAAACCCTCCAGTATATCCACTGCTAATGGCTATGCCTAGTGTCAAAACGAATCAAGACTCGCCTCTGCTACGTTTGCCCGGAGAGCTTCGTACCCGCATCTGGGAGTACGTTCTCGGCGGCTTCGAGCTTCGGTCTATGTTTCCCGACCATAGCCAACCAAGGAAGCCAAGAAGAATGATCCCACCGTTCGCTGAGCGTAGCAACGGCACACAACTCCTTAGGACGTGTCGCCAAATTTACACCGAAACCGCACTCCTGCCATACAAGACCAACACCTTCATCTTCGAGACCTATACTCCGGTCAAATATGATCTCAAGAGAATGAAGGCGTTTCAGCGTGCACACATCGAGAAGATCCAGTTCGATGTCGATTGCCAGGCTGGTGATACCGACCCCTACAAGCTCATGTTTGCTCTCGGGGAAGACAACCTTGAAGTCCTCCCCGGCCTGAAGCATGTCCATGTGGTCGCCTTCTGCTGCCATGGCAGATATGGTCCGGGTTTCTCTGATAAGATGAAATCAGTTGAGGCCGTCATACGCAACATACTCAATGTGGAGCTAGGTGGCCGCCAACTGAAGAGCACTTGTGAAGTCCGAGTTGGGAATGCCTTTTCTGAAGGTGCTCGCAAGTAAGTCATTTGAAAAGTCTGACCTGATGAACTGTATATTAATTTCTGGATAGGTGGAGTTTTGCGTTGCCTAAACTCGAGGATGACGATTCCTATAGCTCTGATGCCTCTAGCTCTTCGGAATAGAAAAGCGCCATACTTCACGTCGCAGAAGAACATGTGTCGCTCATGGACTGTCTTCATCTCGTCGGCCTCAGGACCCCACTCTAATGTAGCAGAAATAGCAAGATTAGCAACTTCGAAAATTCAATATGCATAATTATGCTTCTCACCTGCGTATAGACAGTGCCTTTCACGTCTGTCTTGTGAAAAGTTACGAGACTCCTGAGAGGTATTCGTAGCTTCATGTACTCCTTTCTTTCTATATTTCATACCATAGTCGCAGTCTGGCTGCATTAGCTGCTTAACATAGCGAGACCTAGATCAAGCTTTGTTGGCTATGTATTACTTTCATGAATGGAAATTGGCTGCATAGACAGTGATGGCAGGTTACGCACTGTGCAAAAGGTAGCGTAATTAACGTGGTTACTCGACTACGACTCTGAAGTGAAGAGAAGCATATTTTGAAGCGCATGCCGCCGCATGACCGTCGCCTTTCGCAGGCAAAGAACAAGAATCCTAGTACAGCTCCAACTCCGTCTGCATGCCCCGTAAGAAAACGCCCACCCGCTCCCGAAGAATGAAATGCCTGCCAAAAACGTACATCGCTCGCTTTCCCAAAAGACCCCATTTTCTCGAACTTCGCGTCTCGACGTCTCGACTAGGAAAACTTCCACCTATTACCGCAGTTCATGCACTCGCAGAACGTCGTCATCGGCTCATCGGCGGACCTCGTCTGCGCCTGGCTGTACGACACCATCTTCTTCTTGCACTTGCCGCACTGGAACTCCTTGGAGATGGACTTCTCGACCTGCGCAACCATGGCCTGGTTCATGTTCTCCTTCTCGAGCTTCTTGTCCTCGGCGCGGCGGGAATCCGACTTCATCTCGTCGTGGGACATGACGACGAATTTCTTGGGCTGGATTTTGCCGGACAGCACGTCCTTGCGCAGGGCTGGATTTGACTTGTTCTTGAGGTTCTGGAAGAGGGAGCGCATTTTCTGTTTGTAGGCGTCGTTGACGCTGCCGGCGTTGCCATAGGCGGCGGCTTCGACATGTTTCGCAACGGTGATGATGTCTTCGGGTACTAGGGACATGTCAGAAAAGCGCATGGAGTGCTCGCGTGCCTGTACTTACGCGCTTCACTCATGAACGCCAAGCCATCGTACATCAGCCGTACGCAGCCGTCGCGCGCCTCGTGTCCCGTGACGTTGTAGTTGACCTTGTCTGTCTTGTGGTTGCGCTTATCCGGTGCGACATCGTGCTTCTTCTTTTGTTGTGCGGGCGCGGGAGATGCGGTGCCTGATGGTGGTGGAGCCGGTGATGCGCTGCCATTTGCGATCTTGGATGGCGTTCCCTTCTTCGGCCCCTTCTTGACCTCGTCCCTCCATTTTGAAACCAGTTCCGTCGCGAGCCTTTGTACCGCGGGGTCCTTGTGCGTGCGGAGGCGGTTGATGGTCACACCGATTCGGGTCTGTCGCAAGAGGTCTTCGGTCGCATGGACGCCCGTCTTCAGGTCGCCGAGCAGCTTGAGTAGAGAAGAGCCGGGTTCGCCTTCCTGCATGGCTTTTGCGATCGCCTCGCCGCGCAGCTTGATCTCTTTGGGCTCCATGGCCATGGTGGAGGTGGGGGAGCTTGACGGGTAGATATGTGGTCGCGTGTGATGGTGGAATAAGCGGATCACACAGTGGAGGCGGTATGCGCGACGGCGGGTGCTTGCACGGTGGGCTGGTTGTCAAAGGTTGATGCAGAGCGAGGTTGGTAATTCAAGATAATGAAGTTGACGTTTGCGCGCGGAAGGGCCAGAGCTCGTTGCCAAGACCCTAGCCTCCGCGTTTGGCACTCACTTTACAGCCGAACTTCCTGGGAACCGCGGACGTTGAGATTGAGCAGCTACAACGAATTTACTTTGCAGCACGACTCCCTTACCTTCGACCACGATAGGGACCACAAATTCGCAAGATGGCAGAAAATGCGCCCCCGAGCAGCTCCAAAGACGCCGCAGCCGACGCCTCGCGCGGCATGCCCTACTACGAGCGATTGCGACGCGACTTACGCGAATCCTTGCAAAAGAAGAGAACCATAGACAACAACTTGGTGCGTTAAGGCGCGCAGCAAATGTCGATGCGCCGTACTTACTAGGACAGCTCCGTCTTGAAGAAGATATCCTCAAAGCAGAAACGACATACCTCGAAGAGACCAGCACCGGCAACATCATCAAAGGCTTCGACAACTACATCAAGGGCACAACCACGACTGCGGCAGCGGGCGGCGCGGGCACTGCAACACGGCGCAAAGCCCCCATCAGCGATGCAGACAGGATATTCAGTCGTAGTTCGACGAGCTTCCTGAGAGAGTCGTCGACTCCGGGGTCCGCTCAAACGCCTTCGTCACATGCCCCGACCCCAACCTCGTCCTTTCCTACGCGCGAATCGAGCCAACCCACGAACGGTATGAGAGGAGGTGGAGGGAGCAAGAAGAAGAAGGCCGGAGAGGACGACGATGAGGACGGGAAATCGATCAAGCGGCAGAAGATCTCCTACGGACGAGACTGAAGGATCCACCGAACACATTCATTATTAAGTGGACACATCCTCCTAGCCATTAGGTTCATTTACAGCAGGAGCATGACTTGCAAGAAATTGAAGATTGCGCGTCGTAGTGGAGCCTGAGACTGAATGTCTGGCAAATGCGACAAGCGGGAACGGACGATACAAATTAGGAAGGTTTGGAAACGAAGATGAAAGAGTTGCTGAACGCGTGTCCTATGGGGTTCGCTTCGAGCACCGAGACATTGTGTCCTCCAACGAGATGGCGGGTCGGACTTTGTTGGTCGCGGGGTACGGCTCGTGACAATGTGCTGGGCAATCTCGATATGAAGCGGGTTGGCTCTCGTGCATCCCGTCGTTGGGCGACCATGCATTTAGTAACGCATCGCTGTGGAGATCAGATTGAGCAATTGGATGCCCTCACTGGTTCGGCGCACGCCGTGCCTCGCTTGGCAACTCGAGGCGGGCATCAGAAATGTTTTGAGGCTTGCAAGGTGGATCAGCGGCGCCGGTGCCTTTTTCAGAAACTGTCCGCTGAGAGCAAATTGTAGTTGGGCGAATGCTTAGCGAAGTAAAGAGCGGTATCAGCAAACTGTGTTAAGAGATAGATTAGTGACGAGCTTTCCAAAGTTCCGTAAACGCTGCAGCCGCTCAGAAAAGTAAATTGAAACTTGGTCACGAAACCGATAACCCTGTCTATACCTGCAGCAGTTTTCATATGCTGCACTCCTCAGGTAAATGCCTTGCAATCTATGCGGGACCCGGAAAGTGTTTCTTGCTGTTTTTCCAGACGGGGCCCGAGCCGCAGAGGAAGGGAGACATGGAAACACAAGGGGCGCTTCAGCTTCCCTCGTCAGACTTGAGACGGTGGTGTGGCTGCGCACAGCCTTGCGTGGTGGTTGCTCAGCTCAGGCAGGCTTAGGACTTCGCGTACGAGTTAATAGCATTCCAGTAATCGCGACCAACCATAATTCAACCACCAGCGCTTGGACGCCAGCGGTGATAGTAAGCCTTCTTTTCGCTCGGGATTGCTGCTTGAAGCTGCGATCGTCAGGCTTGAAAAGTAGGCTGCTGTATCAGCGGTGCAACGCTTCGCGTATGATTTAGCTTGTATTTCGTGCCATGTGCCGCGAAGTTTCGAAGCCCGATAGAGCAGCCGAAGTAGTGGCGACTCCGCGGTGAGGCATGCCGGAAGACCCTGAGTGGACGACAATGTATGGCAAATATCGCCCGGATTGTCACAGTTGCCTCGGCTACTCAGCCCTGTGTTTCGCGTGCTGCAAGTCGTCGCGTCGACTTTTGTTGGACATGTTGCGGACGCTTAGACCAACACAACTAGGCAGCCTACACAAGATCTCATCTCTGGACACTCGGTCCGAATGTGGGTCCAGCTTGAGAGGAATATGATTGGCGACTGCTGTGGGGGCAAACCGCAAGCGACGATGTGGCAGAGGTCCGATGTCAGCTCCGGCACACCGCAGTGTGAAACCCACGCACGCTGTTGGATTACCGAGTCATTGTTCGTCCCGCACTCCGATTTGGTAGCAAGGGTACGAGAAGCGCAGCACGAAAGCAGGGCGTGCAAGCGGCGTGATTTGTGCATTGCCCGTACATCCCAAGTCGCACCGGCAGACATCCCAACTCGCTGACGTTTGGGCGGTGGTGGAGGCTGCAATTCTCAGGGTCCATGTGCGCTAGTAGGGGCACAAGATGCCTCATGATGTATGCCAAGCCTACACCTTGTCGTAAGCGGGCGCCAGTGATGCGCGTTGCGGAGCGTGTGGTGTTTTCATTGCGCTGGGGCCAAAACGGCATGCGCCAAAGATCAGGATCAAAATGACGGCAGCGATGTCATGGATTCGCATCAGGTGGTTCCGTGCGGTCACTGAAGGTTGCCGGAGGTCCATAGGTGGTTGGGTTTGTAATAATATGGTGTGATTATTCTCTATCGCATTCCTTTCAATATATGGTGAAAGATGCGTCATTCCGCTCGCTACTATTGCGATACGGACTCAACCTTTCTAGCTCCAGCCGGGTGATCCTGCGCGGCGCCAGCTACTGTACAAACGTCATGCAAGCCACCGGGCGGTATTTCCGCCGGGTAGTGCGAGCGAGGGTCTAAAACATTAAAGAGTATAGCGAATGTTGGTGCTACGTGACGACATGGCCGAAGCCTATGACGAGCAAAGAAATTGGAAAATGCTGATGGAAGGTGTCAAAAATGATGAAACCAGGACAAATATGAACAAGCGCATGGTGGTACAGGCGAACGAGGAATGACTCGCTCGGGGAGGGTGCTCGTAAACAGGGTGCAACGCCAAAAAACGCCATAACGGGACCCCAGAGAATCTGTGGGTGGCCGAAGAAGTGGTATCTCAGAAAACCGTGATGCAGCGACTGATAGAAGAAAACTCGTCCGATCCTTTCGTAATGGGTTCCGCTCTGACATCGGAACCTTTACTCGCCGAGTTGCGGAAACGCGATGGTGGATATCTTAAACGACAAACAAGGAGTCCAAACTCCAAGACGTACGGCGCTGTAGGAATCGACATGGTGATCAGTTGATGATCGACAGGTTCAAGCATCCTCAGGCGACGGGTGATCTTGACCACCTTCGTTCTTGTGCACTTTTCGGTGCCTCCTCAAGTTGGAGACTACAGAAAAATGACGACCACAGCCATCGACTTCGCATGCAAATGCTGAGGAGGAATTAGTGGCTGTGCATGAGTTGAGTATGGAACATGACTTACGCTTCTCGCCAGTGTGGCTGTACATGTGTGTTTGCAGCGAGCTAGGGCGGGTGAATCGCTTGTCGCAAATCTTGCACTTGTGCTTCTTCTGGGAGCTTGACGAGACCTTGGAACTGAACTGGCTCATCATCGACTGGGGCGCGGGGGGCATAGAGGCTCCGAGGAGCGCATTGGGGCGGGGAAGGGTGCGCGAGCTGGCGAGGTCGACTGATTCTCCAGCAGAGCTGTAGTCGGTGACGGAGCCCTCGCCAGCATAGTAGCCATTGTGGCCGTAGCTTGCGGACGATATGGACGAGTGTGCCGAGTGTGAAGACGGGAAACCGTATGAGTCGGTAGAGCTGCGGCTGGTACCTTGGCTGCCGTAGATGTTCCTTGGAGTGATGTCTGACTGGCTCAAGGATACCATGCCGCGGCTTGCGTCGAGAGCTTCGCTGAAGCTGCTGCGCGGCGGTTGTTGTGGGTTCATTCTGCTAAAGTCAACAAGTGAACTTTGGCGTTGTCGTTGGGCTTCCAGGGATTCATAGAATGCTGAGGGGACTGACGGGTGTGAAGAGCGACGAGAGGCATCCTGGTATGGGTAGGAGCTTCGGTCTGTGCTACCATATTCCACCTGAGAATAGGGAGCAGATGTGGGAGCATATGTTTGGTTGTTTGGTGAGGCAGATGTAGCGTAACCACTTGTGTAACCCCGAGCCATGAGATCTTGCGACATAACTGGTAAGCTGTCTGCTACGAAGGTGCCATCCGGGAGAGTAATACCTTGTCCGAGAGGAGGAGCAGTCACTTGCAGTCCGTGGTACGGGATTGCAATGCTTGTGGGACGTTGAGCAGAGGCATCCAGACCAGCCGAGACATTTGGTGCAATGGAGGTCGAGTACAATTGCTGTTGCGACGCACCCGACACCCACGGGTTGGTGAAGTGCGGTGGTGGTGGGTAACGCATGGACGGATCGTAGCCCATGTTGCTCATCTGGGTCTGTTGGCGGTCGACTGCCATTGCCATTGCGGAGGGAGGATAGGTGAGGGCGGGAATCTGTGGAGGTGGTAATGGGAGGGAGGTGCAAGTGAAGAGAGACGAGTGCTACAGGGTAGTCAAGACTCGACTGTGAAGGTCCGGCGCAGGTAACGTGATGGTTTGAGGTTCGAGAAACGTGGGGATAGACGATCGCAGTTGGGGATCTGCGAGCTTTTGAAGTTGAGTCTGACACTGGGGACACCCGTCCTGTGGTATTCCAGAATGAGCAGTGATAAACCTTTGGTAGTGTCGATCAGTCGGCCTATCCTGGTAGGGCCCGTGGCGATGAACCAGCGGAATCGGGCGTAGGGGACTATGGACACGAGCGGCGGAGTGGCAGGCGCTCGAGCGTTTCAAGTGCTGTGCAGCGTGTGGAGAAGCAGCGTACGCAGGCTGGCACAGGGGCAGCGTGGGTGAGGAGGTGGGAGTGCGCGTCGCGGTGGTGAAGCGTGCTCGGCAAGCAACGTTATTCGCTTAGTGGGAGGGCGCCAGCGACAAAGAAGAAAGGATGTGAGGGTGGCAGTGATGAAAGCAGTACTGATTGACAGTGTTTGTGCTCTGGCAGGAGACGGTTTAAGATTGAGTGGGCATAAGAGGTAGAGTGCTGTTGATCAACGGGGCAGCATCGAGGGATGGCTCATGTTAAATTCCTGCCGCTTGGGACGGTATACTACGTAGATGGAATCACAGCAGCTTCATCATAGGCTGAAGGCCAAGCCAAGGCGCAGGCAGGCTTGCTCACACCCCGGACGCGCTACTGTCGAGCAGCTTGCAGGGTCCCGGCGCCACTTAGCACGGTGCTTTTGAGGCTGCCCAGGTGCTTTTGCGCCTGTGGGGAGACGGTGGACGGTGGACGGTGGACGCTGCGGGTGCTCTCTGTGTGTACGCCGTGGGCGCTGCCAGCGACAAACGACAACCGGTGCCCGGCTGCCCTCGATGCCGTCGCAAGCTCAGCGTCCGTCTGCAGCCCGCGGCGTCTGCCACCAGCACAAGCGCACGCCTACCATTGCGACTGGGAGGCATCGCGTCGGCAGCAGCAAAATCCGTGGCAGGCCGTTCGCGCGCTAGGACCACGCACATTCATCATTGCGCGCCGCTACGAGCAGAGTGGGCCACTGGGCGCGGGAGGGCTTTTTACCTTTGTGCTGGTGCAGCACCAGGATCCATGATGCATGGGCCATGGAGAGACAGGGGAGAGAGAGGCCTCCAATGCGGTTAGGGCCTTTGTTCAATTGCGATGCTCTCTTCCGCTTATGTGCAGGCGTGTTTGCCAAATCCGACAGCATCGCATTGTGAGAAAGACTGCGCCCAGGAGCCCACGCTTACGGCGGCCGGCCGTGGCCTCACCCAGTCCTCACCCAGTCGCCTGCCGCATGCCTCCGAGACCCAGACACGGCCACGGCCATGCTTCTGCTGCACTCGCCGTGTCTGCCGCTGGTCGCAGCTAGCAACGGCACACCTACCTACGACAGAGGGACCGAAAACGACGCACTCTCTAGGTGAGGTCGCATCCAAAGTAGCGCGCCGAACAGTGGCCGAGACGTTGGAGCCATTTCGGTCCGCCCCAAGACCAGTCTCCACGACTGTTGCATGTGTAGTCCAAAGCAACCGCTGAACGCCTCTCCCCTCCGCTCTAGCGCCAGTTCCGCTGTCCTCGCAGTCTCCACTGACTCTCAATCGCCGCAGGGGCCTAACCACCGTCCGCATACAAATTAGCCCCTGAGGCGCCCTGGGCTAAGCATCGTTTGATCGCCGAGCATATTCCTTTTGGAGCATTACAAGTAGCTTAGCCAGCGAGCGGGTCAAGCACTGGGCATACAAGACAATCTCGGGATATGCCATGTAGTCCGCACAAACCCATCTCGTCCAATCCCAAACGATCCAGCGCTATCTGATGCCAGAGGACTCCACCCTGCGCGCAAGCTCCTCGTCACAGCTGTCGTGGGAGGGCGGGGTTCTCTTCGCTGCTGCACCGTCATGTGTGCAGCCCGAGTCAGGACGAGAACCGCTGAGCACACTCGGCACCAATCAACACAATTTGTCGTGTCTGCAAATAATTCTCGCTCAGTGCCCGTATTTTCGGCATATTGCTGCTGCACACGGCGGGCTAGCTGCGATGCATGATGGCAGCCAAGGCCTGCTCTGTACTGTCGCTGACACGTTTGCTGGTGGAGAAAGGAATGTGTGAAAGTGATGCCGAACAAATGTCGTCATGATCCCCGCTTTAATAGACCGCTAAGAGTGCTTAGCGAGCTGCCATTGGCGGCCGCGGTGTCGGGTACCTTATAGCAGTGAAGCGAAACGCAAGATGAGGTAGGCGGTAAGGATTCCGTGATTCACTGGTCATCAATCTCTACCAGTCTGGTGAGGGCCCTCATGCACACTGTATAGAGACTCTTTTTGTGCACACAACTTGACATCCTGCAGCATCCGGTCACAAGGGCTTGCGTCTTCGAATCGCAGGCTCTGTGGCAAATGCATGCTGCGAAAAGCACGCACCTCGGAACCTTTTCCCTCTCACCGCTGCATCATGGCTCTCACTGCGGCCGCCTGTGAGTGGTCAAGTCTTGGGGCACGAGAGCCCGCCTAATGCGCAGAGATTCAACCCCCCCGGCCTCTTCAATCATGCAGGGCACGATCTGGTTAGGGCGCCATCCCGCTCCCCTCAAGCTGGCGCGTTCGTGTGCAATCACTTGCGCGGTGTGGATCCACATCTCGAGTACCCTGTCGACTCTTGAACAGGCAACATGAATGACTGCGGCGCCATGTCGCCCTCGTACGGCAGACTGAATAATTGAGCCGACAAGGCTGCGGGCCGTCTCAATGCGGTCCTGCTGGCCACAACAAGACATCGACACATCGACAAACGTTAATTTATTGTCTCTGTGTGCCGCAACAAGCAATCCGCTTGGCTTCCAGCGTGCGGCAGTTCCCTTGAGCAGAACGCCCGGCACTCGATAGTGGACCCTGCATTGCTTGCCTTCAGGGCCGAATGCAGTTTAGCCGGCTCTCCTTCACAGCCCACGCCAAGTCTGCTGCTACTCGATAAGCTTGGTAGTCTTTTTTATTTCCGCCTGCTAGCCTCACCAAGGGTGGGAGCAGCTGTCTCGCATGTCTGACAAAGTACCGCAGGAGACGTGTTTGATCACCAGCACATTCTCCACAGAAGGCTTCTCGAATCTGACTTGAACCAAACGCGCGGCTCTCGAGGGGAGATCGGAATGCCATGATAGCCAATTTGCACGGCTCCACGGTGCAGCCTCTTCGCAAACATGTTGAGTGTGTACTCCTAGGGACATTCCGCAGTATTCCCGGTGTGTAGCGCTAGGCACTCCGCGCAGCCTCGGCGCCCATTTCCGCCCTATCAAGCAATTCGTCTTGCGAGCGACCATAGCTCACGGCCGTAAATCTGGAGAACCAAAGTGTACAAATGACCTCAAGCCAATTCGGCGAGGTAGCAAATCGAAATCCGGGGCAACGGTTCATTAAGCTCATTAGTTCAGAGGCAAAAGTTAACGCGACTCTCCATGCTATGCTTTTGCCAGGTGCGCCAATGAGAAACGGCTGCCCAGAGCTTTTGGCGTCGCATGGTCTAGGTTGCAAGTTTAGGCCCGATGTAACGCTCTGAGGGAGCCTAGCGTGCCTGTCAGTGCAGTGGATCCGTTCACCAGGTCCGTGCAGGCGACGCTCTGCCGCTTTGCAGTCTTGCATCCACGTGTGGTGTTTGATGATCACCAAACTTTTCCCCCTCACTAACGCCGAAACAACACATGATCATCACTGTCAAGACCAGAAATTTGCTAGGGAGATGAGCTGCTTTCCAGATACAGATGCCTGCCATCTCAAAGCGTCGCGGAGCGCATGGCACCCATCACAGGGTGCCTGCTGAACAGCTCCTGTGTACCGGACACCGACGCGCAATTCGGTCCCGCGTAGAATTACGCATCCGCTATCCACGGCCGGACCGGGATCCGTCCTGCGGTATACTTTCTCAACTTCAATCTTCACTGTGCAGTGGTGCGGCACCATCTTGTCTTGGTCGTGGATTCACAGCATGATCGAAAAGGAAAATTTGCAATTGGTGAACCTTCCAATACGCACGTACATGCTGCAAGAGGATATCTGCATGCCCCTTTTCGGATTAAGTGCTGCTACTGCTGCGCTGCTGCATGGGTGTGAAGGGAACGCACAGGTGATGATCCCGGGTTGTTCTGCACGCAAGCCAAGCGCCAGGCCACGCACGGGGACCCGTAGTGTGAGGCTGACATGGTCGGCGACCATCTTCTACCAAGATTGATATCTCCAACAGTGTCATGAACTTGCATCGATACTGCGACAAGCCGTGAAAACCACAGTCTCGGAATCTCGAGACCCTGCTTCACATCAAAAAGTATGTTATGAAGTGCGCTTCTCATTATTGGAGCTAAACTGCTCCGCGAGCAAAAGAAATGAGGTGACATGGCCAGCGGCTGGCTGGCTTACGTGCCCTTGAATGCGGAAGGAGTCATCAAATCGACCTTGAACATGCTTGAGATCGCCAAGACTGCCTCATCGTGAATCGCAGGGTGTTTGATAGGGGTTCGCTCAGTATGGCGCTCCTTTGGTGATAGTTTGTTCGCTCTCTCGAAGTTTTGTGCCCGTCAGGGACGGTCGGGAAATTACATCCTCAACCATGCGTCTTGTGATGCTATGGTTCTGATTCACCCTGTTCGAGTCGTCTCCCTCGGACGAGCGCTTCCGTGCAGTTCCTGTGGTATCTTGCCCATGTACGAGCTTCTCGATGTTCTCCTCGGTCAGAGGCATCGGAGCTTCAGCACCCTTGACGTTCTGGAGATTGTCGTGACGTAGCATATCCGGCCCTGTCAGCGAGAGCAACTTGTCATCACGAAGCATCGTGTCTCTTTCTTCGGCCTGAATTCGTCTCAGAGCCCGGTCACCATCAGTCTCACACGACCGTGCAAGAGCTGCGTCGTTTTCGAAATGGAGTCGGTCAAGTTGAGCGGTCAGTGCGTGCGCCGTCGTTTCAGGTTCAACCGGTGAGCCTGCAATTTGGGGTCGATCTTTACCTCGACGGTTTCTTGTGGGGAATGTGGCCGCGCCTTCAGGCCGATCGTTGTCGTTTGTGGACAGTTTAGCCTTGGCCGTTTTTCGCCGTCCCTCGATTGCCCACTTGACAAGCATCTGGTACAAGTCAGATGTGAGAAGACTGTGGGGTTGAGTACGACTTACCTTCTCCAGAAGCTTGCCCTTCACTGGCTTCGCTAGATAGTCATCCATGCCGGAGAGCTGACACTTCTCCTTGTCACCTTGAATTGCACTGGCCGTCATGGCAACAATTGGCACGCTCCGAATTTCGGGCCTGTTCTTCCAAGGGGCCTCTGTCCGGATCGCATGCGTTGCGCTGTAACCGTCTCGAATAGGCATCTGCAATGAGATGTTGTTAGTGACTCCATCATGCGTTCATCAACATGGGAACGAACCTGGACGTCCATCAGGATAATATCAGGCCGGGGGTGCATCGGGCCAAAATCCTGCATCAGATAATCTAATGCCTCTTGACCGTTCCAAACAGCACCAACAGAGAAGTGCAGCTTCTTAATCGTCTTCAAAGCAATCTGTTGGTTGATTTGACTGTAACGAGCGTTAGTGATATGGGATATCGGCAGATATATCCAGCAATGTCGACTTACTTGTCTTCCACGACAAGAATATGGACCTTCTGTCGTTCGCTCTCCGTGAGGTTCATCAGATGATCCGGTATGTTCTGGTTGATCATGGGGAACGACTGTGACCTTGAGGATCCGTTGGGCATAACAGGCGTCATGGGCGGAGTATGGTCTTCGGAGCTGCCGACTGAGACAGATACATCGCTCTGCAGCCGGTCTGGTATCGAGCCAATGCTCACCAACGGAGAACCATCGTCCTGAGAAGGCGCTCTGCTGAATGGTATCCAGAATGTCGCTGTGGTACCTTGACCCAACTTGGAGTCCAGCCAAATTTGACCCTTCATAAGCTCGACGAGGTTCTTACTGATGGTGAGTCCCAATCCTGTCCCACCAAAACGACGAGCTGTAGATGAATCTGCCTGACTGAAAGGTTGGAACAGTCGCTTCCGAACCTCTTCTTCAATGCCGATGCCCGTATCAATGACACTAAAGTTGACTGTGACAGAATCGTTTGTTTCCTGGCTGATTGATACTGAGAGCTTGACAGAACCTTCGGAAGTGAACTTGATGCTGTTTGTGAGAACGTTTGTCAAGATCTGTCGCAGTCTGCCAGGATCGCCCATAACTCGCAGGTCTTGTTCAACTTCGTCCTGGATGGTGCTTTGGTACACAAGACCTTTCCTCTGTGCTGCAAACGACATCATCTTGTTGACGTCTCGAAGTACGACACTCAAGCTGAATTGCACCTCTTCAACATCTAAGCGTCCAGATTCCACTTTGGAAAAGTCGAGAATGTCGTTGATGACAGTCAGTAGACTGTTTGCTGAGCGGTGAATGTTCTCCGCGCATTCCTTTTGCTCTTCATCCAGGTTCATATCGGACAGCAGCTCGCTCATACCTATAACTCCCGCTATCGGCGTTCTGATTTCGTGCGACATGTTAGCCAAAAATTGTGACTTCATCCGACTTGCTTCTTTGGCGGCTGCTGCGTTTGCCAGAAGTCTTTCATTTTCCTTCTCTTGTTCCCTCAATTGGTCTTCTCGTTCGCGTAATTCTGTAATATCCATCGATACCCCAACAACGCCGTCCACGTAAGCAGTTCCCTCCGCTCCCGCAATCCTCGAAGAATTCAGAAGAGGTACGAGGCGCGTTCGGAAATATCGGTTCTCGGACATGTAACGCTCCACAATCTCGTCTTGTTGTTTGCCATTAAGAATCTCCAGTATCGGTTCCCGCCAGCGATCCCGGTCAACACCATTGAAACCAAAAACGTCGTAAATGTCTTTCCCTAAAAGTTCTTTCTTTTCTTCGTCTCTTCTCCACTTCGTATCACCCTCCAGGAGGACCAGCCGATTCTCTCGATTGACAGCCCACAGCAATATCTTCGCGTGTGTGATTACTTGCTGCAGTTGTTCTCTTGTACGTCTTGCCTCTTGACGGGCCATTACCAAATCGTGGATATCGGTACAAGTACCAAACCACTTTACTATTTTACCGTCATCGTCGAAGAAGGGAAGTGCTCGTCCCAGCATCCACCGCCATTCACCGTCGAAGCGTTGACATCTGTACTCTGTGTTGTATTCGTCTCCAGTTGCAAGCGAGTGGAACCATCGAGCTTTCGTAGCGGTCATATCATCAAGATGGAAGGGGAGGCGCCAACCCTCACCCAGGCTCTGATCTTCATTCAAACCCGTATAATCGTACCAACGTTGGGAGAACCAGTCGTGTAA
>Ga0265780_10003509_pt1 | contig 20627 bp, 28 predicted proteins | sample P1T30metagenome_FD_192432 | JGI IMG/M metagenome (GOLD analysis project Ga0265780, IMG submission 192432) | Plant litter microbial communities from East Loma Ridge, Irvine, California - P1 T30 | ecosystem: Environmental > Terrestrial > Plant litter > Unclassified | place: USA: California...
GACTTCGATTTCCTCCTGCGCCTGCTTCTTCTGGCGGTTGACCACGCCCTGCAGCACGTTGAACGCGCTGTCGACGCCGGACATCAGCGACGTCGCCGCCGCAGCTTGCGCCTTGATGGCCTGCACCTGGTCGAACAGTGCACGGTTGCTCTCGTCGAGCGCCGCGCGCTGCTTTTCCAGCTGCTGGGTCGACGTCAGCATCAGCTGGTCCAGTTCGTCCTGCAACCCCTTGCGCTCGGTCAGCACCTGCACTTGGTCGAACAGCGACCGGTTGCTGGCGTCGATCTCTGCCCGCTCCTTTTCGCGCAGCTGGGCCGACGTCATGGTCAACTCGTCCAGCTTGTCCTGCAGGTCCTTGCGTTCCTCGAAGGTCTTCTCGTCGACGTCGGCGATCTGCTTGAACGCCGGCGCGATCTGGATCAGCGTGGCATAGGCGCGGGCGCCCGCCTCCGTCGTCAGGTCCAGGCCGGTGACAACGTTGCGGAACTGCTGCAGCGAGTCTTCGGCGCCGGTCTTGATGCCGAACTGGTCCAGCGTCGGCGTGATCCGCGCGCGCAGCGAATTGGCCCGCTCCTGGTCGGTGTAGAAGTCCGACAGGAACTGATCAGCACTCGAGGTGAATTCGTCCAGCCCGCCGACCAGGTCGATCAGTCGCTCGCGCGCGCCGACCGATGCCAGGCCCATCGAGTTGAACGTCATTCCCAGCGAGTCGGTCACGACCGCCACGGCCTGGTAGTTCGTGGCCACGCGGGTCAGCGTCTCGAGGTAGCCCTCGCCGACCTTCTGGAACTGCTCCAGGCCGCCGACTCCGAACTTGGCCAGCTGGTCGCCGACCTTCGAGAACACCGTCGACAGCTCCTCCTGGATCTCCTCGTCCGACAGCCCCTTGAGCGACACCTTGCCGATGTCGACCACGAAGCTGTTCAGCTGCGCGGCGAAACCGTCGGCGCCCAGGTCGAGCATCTTGCCGGCTTCGAACACCGTGTCGTACAGCGACATCAGGACGTTGGCGATTTGGCGGTTGCCGTCTTCGCCCAGGCCTTCGAGCTTCGTCGGGAGATTCTTGTCGCTGCCGAACCAGCCGCCACTCTTCTTGATATCGGCGTACTGCATGGCGCTCAAGCCGCCGGACGCGATGGTGGAAAAATCGGCGCGGTCGACCGTGAAGCCCGTGTCTTCGACGGTCTGCTTTCCGCCGAAGACGCTGCCCAAGGCCTTGCCGATGAACGTCTTGCCGAGCACCGCGCCCAGCGCGCTACCCAGCACCATGCCCAGCGGGCCGAAGCCAGCCCCGAGATATGTCAGAGCCGCCGTGGCGCCAAGGCCGCCGCCCACGCCGGCGCCAGCCAGCGCGCCGCCGACCCCAATCGACTTCGAATCGAACGCTGCCCTGTTCATTTCGGAGCCAAACTTACCGGTCACGCCGGTGGTGCGCACAAGCAGGGAAGCGAACTGCCCGATGCCGGCCTCGATGTTGCGCAGCGAGGTCAGCATGCCATTGCTGATGCCCAGGCCCTGGAGCGTGGCACCCTCAATGGCCTCGAGCGACCGCGCAACCGATTCAGACTTGGCGTCCTTATCGCCCAGCACTGTGCCGGTGCCCTGCTTTTCCTGCCGCTGCTGCGACAGCGGCACACCGCCGCCACCCGACACGCCACCAATGGCAACGCCAAGGCCGGCGACGATCGCCGCCATTGCAGCCATGCGGCCGAACGCAGTGTACGGATCGCCCTGGCCCTGGCCCAGCACTGCCGAGATACCCTTCGGCACCAGCTCGGCCAGCGTCATGGCCAGCTCCGCTGCGTGGAACACCTGCGATGCGGTCTGCAGGGCCTTGTAGCCGCGGCTCTGCTCGCCGAAGAACCCAGCGGCGGCGCCGGTCATGGCGCCATAGCCAGCGAGACGGTTTTTCGTGTCCCGCTCGTTCAGCGCAGCGATGTCCTTCTGGTACTGCAGCTCGCTGTAACCCTTCGTCCCGCGCTGCGCCTCGGAGGTTGCGCGGTGCTTGTCGATCTCCGCCTGGCGTTGCGCGAACCCCTCCAGCGATGCCGTCATCTTCGAGATCGACTCGCCGGCGCCGCCGAACGCCTCGCGCAGCGCATCGCCGAAGGTCTGCGCGCGCGATGGGTCGAGGAACTGATTCAGTTCGTCGAGCGCCTTCCTGCTGGTGTCGAACGAATCCTGCTTGATGGCGCCATCGCGGCGCGCCACGGCCAGGTTGCGCAGCTGCTCCGCCTGGCGACGGTATATTTCCGCGACAGCGCTGCCCGGCTCTTCGAATTCCAGTGCAGCCGCAGTTTCGTCCTTCAGTGCTGCCGCGCCGTTCATGCGCTCGAAGTTCAGCGCCGCCAATTCGACCTTGCCGAGTCCGATCTCTTCATTGGCCCGCTGCTGTGCGTCCAGCTGATCAGTCAGGCTGTTGAGTTCGGCGTTGGCGGCCGTGACGCCCTGCACGTACAGGTCCATGCTTGCCTGCGAGCGTACGCGCTGGGCTGCGGCCAATTCTTCCTCAAGCTGCATCTCACGGCTGACACGTTGCTCGCCCAATTTCGCGATTTGCCCTTGCAGGTCGAGCTGATCTCGCTGACTGCCGATTTTCTGGCGCGTCAGAGAAAGCTGCTCCAGCAGGCCGCGCTTGCCAGCGTCAAGCTGCGCAAGGTCCAGCGCTGCTGTGCGCCGCAATGCCTCGTCTTCCGAAATATCGCCCGCGGCACGCTGCGCCTGAACCTGCGCCAGCGCGCGCTGAGCGATAACATCCTCGAGCTCGCCGCGCTTTCGCAACGCAGTCATGCTCGCATCGATGCCTGCAATGAAGACGTCGTTATACTCACGACGAATGGCCGTCAACTGCTTGTCGATTTTGGTCTGATCAATCCCCAACTCAGTGCCACGAGTTTGCGCCGCCTGCAGGGCGAGATCGCGCTGCTCCCTGCGGGTCAGCAGGATCTTCTGCTTGTCGGTCCACTCTCGCATTACCGCCTGCTGCTGCGCCGTTCGGCTTTCGTTCTCGGCTGCCGTTTTCTCGGCCGATGCCTTCTTATTGATGCTGTCGATTTCACGCTGATTGGCCGCAATAATGGCCTCGGCGCCCTGCACGTCACGATCTTTTGACGGGTCGTACCGGTCGCCATCGCGCCGCCTGCCGGCAGCCCTCAGCCGCTCGACCCGCGCTTGCTGCTCCCTGACCTGCGCTTCGAGGGCCGCAGTTTGCTGGCCGGGCCCTTCCTCCCGGCCGCCAGCAATCCCAACGACCACATCCCACGCGCCACTGGCGGCAGTCTTGACGTTGATCCATCCGCGCTCCCACGCGCCGAGAGTCTGGAGCACCTTCTCTTTCTGCTTGGCGACGCCATCCGCGTATGCGGTTTGGGCCAGACTGACGGCGTCAATCACACGCCCCTGCTCTTGCGCAGCCTTCACGGCGAGGTACGTCTCGGTCGTGACAAAGCCGTATTGGTCGCCAATTTTGCGCAGTTCGGTGAGCGGATCCTTTCCAAGTGCGGCGAACTGCTTCGCGGTGTCCTCCACGCTCTGACCCAGCACACGCTGGGCGTCGACAGCAACGGTGCCGAACTTTTCCAGGTTGGCGCCGGCAATAGCGCCGGTGCTGGCCAGAGTAGCCAGAGCCTGGGAAGACACGCGCTGGGAGCCGTTGACGTCCTCCATGCGCGCCGCCATGTCGGCCATTTGACCAGCGGTAGTGCCAGCGATGTTTCCCGTCATGATCAGGGCGCGCGAGTAACGCACCGTCTCGTCATGGCCCTGCTTGAACGCAATGGCTCCGGTCGCGAGCACGCCGACGGTAACGGTGAACGGATTGATCAGTCCCAGCGCCGCACCGCCCAGGGCTTTCGCCGCCGGCACGATCCCGCCAAACATGTCCTTCAACTGGCCGCCCTGTTGGAGAAAAACAGTCAGCGGCGCCTGGCCACCCTGCAAGCTGACGATGATGTCGGTCATCTGTGCCGGCACGCCGCGCAGCGCAGCGTTCATGGCATTCGCCGACATGCCGCCATCGCGGAATGCCTGTTCCTGGGCGCGCAGTCGGTCAAGCAGTGGCTTGGCCTGCGTGGCGACACCCAGCTGTGCGGCTTGGAGCTCAAGCATCTCCGTGCGCGTCTTCCCGATTGCGGACACCTGCTGCTCGAGCCCCTTGATGAACGAACTGCGCGAGGTCTGCGCCTGAGCCAGCTCGCGCTGGGCCTGGGCCTCCATGCGAGTCGCGTAGGTCTGCTGCTCCTGCGCCAGGCGCAGGTCACGCAGCTTGGCGATCAGCGGATCGGCCGCAGTCGACGCGCCGAGCTGCGCCGCACGGTAGCGATTCACCTCATCGGTCGACAGTCCAAACAGCGCGATCTGCTCGCGCAGGCCGGCCAGGAACGTGTTTCGATTTGCATCAGCTTGAGCGGCTTCACGCTGCGCATGCGCAGCGGCGCGCGCGGCCGCTTCGACCTGCTCCTGTGCGACGCGCATGTTCTGCAGCTGCAGGATGAGCATGGATGCTTCCTGCGACGCGCCAGCTTGAGCTGCGCGGTACCGGAGCACTTCGTCGGTCGACTTGCCGAACAGCGCGATCTGCTCACGCAGGCCAGCCAGGAACGACTCTTTGTTCGCTTGGGCTTGGGCGAGCTCGCGCGCCGCCGCCGCTTGGGCGCGGGTCGACTCGGTGGCCTGAGTCTGCGCCGCCTCGACGGCGCGCAGCTGGTTGAGGTACGGGGTCAGCGACGCCGGGTCGACGTTGCGCTGGCGCGCGTGGGCCTCGTAATATGCAGCTGTGGTGCGGCCGCCGGCCTCCATAGCCATGGTGGTGCGCTGAATCGACGCGATGATGTTGCGCTGAGCAGACTCGACAGCACGCGCGGCGCCGCCGGCTTTCTGGCCAGCCTGCGTGATTGCCTGGCCGGTTCGGTTTGCCGCCTCGACCGCTGGGCGCAGGCCTGCTTCGACCCCCGATGCATCGGCCGTGACCTTGATTGTTGCGTTGTTGACGATGTCGGTCATGACTGGCCTCGAAATGTAAAAGCCCCGGCGCTTGCGCAACCAGGGCTCTGTGATGCTTTATTCTTCTCGATCGTTCATCGCGCCGATGGCCGCAAATTCCATCGCCTGGATATCAGCCTCGAGGTCGTCGTACGCCTCGGGCGAAAGGTCCATCCGATCCATCTTGCTGTACAGCGGCCCGTAGTCCAGGCCGATGACGCCCATCCCACTCGAGCGCCACTGCGTCCGCATGAAGGCGAACAGCGCGTAGGTCGGCCAGTTCTCCGGCCAGACCTCGACGACCTCCTCCGGGAAATCCTCGGGTGACAGGCACGCCGCCTCCATCTCGGCCAGATCCTTTTTCGTCAGACCTGGCCGATACATGGCCTCGGCGATCGCGGTCAGTTTCCCAGGCGGCCTTCGTTGATCGCGGCGCGGTAATCGTCCTTGAGCGCATCTGCCATCGCCGGCAGCGTGTCGACCAGCTCGGCGATGCCATCCTTGTCGAATTCGGCGTCCAGGTTCCAGCCTTTGGCGATCGCCTGGATATACTCGACAGCGACAGCCGTTTGACGCTTGACGATCTCGGTCTGGGTCATCGTGAATTCCGGGATCGCGGCGCCGGTCTGCTTGGCCTTTTCGACAGCGGCGTTGAAGCGCTCGATCTCGGCGTTCGCCTCGTCCTTCAGCTTCGCCTGCATCTGGTCGGTCAGCTCAGCCAACTCGGTGCGGCTGCGGTACTTGTACTCGACTTCCATGCAGCCGGTCGAGCCGTCCAGCATGGTTGCCTGCACGGTTTTCTTGAAGGATTCCGGACGCTTACCCAGGACGATTTTGGTTGCTTTCGATGCCATAATTTTTATCTTTCAGGAGGGGGAATAAAAAGACCGCGAGGTGCGACCCCGCGGCTGGAAACGCCCGCCGAAGCGGGCTGGCAAAACTATTACGTCGCGTAACGGACCGGGCGACCCTGCAGGGCGCTGCCGGCGCGCACGGCCATCACCTGGCCCTTGGTCATGGTCGGGGTCTCGTCGAAGCTGACGTAGCCGTTGTAGAGGATCTTGCTGCCGTTCGGCAGGTCGGCGCGGATGGCGGCGATCTTGCGCGAGTCGGCGATCTTTTTCAGGGCAGCGTGGTGCGGCAGCGCCGGATCATCGGCAATGGTCATCGCCAGGGTCTGGGCGTTGTAGCCGTCCGGTAGGCTGATGTCGTTCTCGTTGTCGAGCAGACTGACCGCGGCGTACTTCGGGTCACCGCCCGACGGCTCGGCGGTCAACACCTGCTGGATCGCCACCCAGGTGCTGATCTTGCGCAGCGAGCCACCGGCCATCCCGACCGGGAACAGGTTCACCTCGGTGGTGTCCATGCCTTCCAGGGTCACAGAGGTAGCGGTCACGGCCTTGGCGCGGAACACGCGGTTGGTCATGCGGTTCCAGCCGCCGGTGTATTCGAGGTATTCGCCGACGGCGAAGGTGTTGGCTGCGGTGGTCAGCACGGTTTCGGTCGCATTGGTAGCGGCGGAGACGGCGACTGCGGCGGCGTAGGCGGTGGCGACCGCGTAGGTGGTGCCGGTTGGGAGCGAGAGTGCCATTTATGGGCCTTTCAATGAAAAAAGCCCGTTTCCGGGCGTAAAAAAAGCCGCCCGGATCTTCGGGGCGGCTTGGGGATGGGTGTCGCTAGGTCAGCAGAACATGCTGAAGTCCTGAATGGTCCCGCGGCAGTTCGTTTCTTCATCGTAGTTGGCAGCGCGACCAGTCAGCACCTCGACCTGGAGGTGCGTGGCTGAACGCATCGCATCCTCGATCAGCGTGCCAAGCTCGGATGCCTCGATACGGCTGTCGGCCCAGCAGTTGACCTGCATGCGGTGCGTCTGCTTCGCTGGCTTCTCGCCGGTGACGAAGTTGATGGGAGCACCACCCACCACCTGGTACGTGATGTACGGCGTTGGGGTGTTGATCGGCGCCACGTCGGGGAAGACGCGGCCGCCCGCCAGCTGCTGCAGCACAGCGTCGATGTGGTCTTCAGGGGTCATCGTGAATTCCTTGCGATTTGCTCGATCAGGGTGCGGGTCATGAGGTCAACCGCCTCTTTCTTCTTGCCCTCGTAGGCCGGCCGCATGAATGGGTAGGCGCGAGCTCGCTTATTCCCAAACTCCAGGTCGGCCACTCGCTGGGCCTCGCGGCGGTGAGCAGCCCAACCGACAGTGCGCCCTGTCCGTGCGCTGATATTCCGGTTTGGCGGAACGAATTTGTGGCCGTTCTCCACCCATCGCCAGTAGTAACCGCCCGGGCTGCTGGCCGAGCCGCTTCGGACCGTGACCAGGTAGACCTGTTTCTTGCCGCCGTCGGACTCTTCTTCCAGCCGTTTTACGATGATGTTGTCGAACAACATGCCGGTTTTTTTGTTGGCCAGCGCGTTCTGTTTGACCTGGTCGCGGAACAGATCGGCGCCAGCAAAGCCAACAGTGCGCAATGCCACCTCATCGACCAGATTGGTTACCTGGCCGGCAGTTTCCTGCACAGCTTCGATCAGGGCTGATGTGTCAAACTCGATCATGACGTCCCCATGCACACCAGGAACATGAACTGGCTGTCCTTCGTGTCAGGCAGCGCCGACTCGATGTCGTAGGCATTCCCCTTGAACATGACGCGGCAGGAGGTGTCGATGTCGCGGCGCGCGCGGATCCTGATGGAGCATTTGACGATCGAGACCTCTGCGCCGGCGCGCACCACCTCGATCCCGGACGGAAACAGCACCTTCGCCCAGACCTCGGCGATCTTGACCCAACCAGCTGGCTCGCGGAGCTTCCCGGCGCCGGGCCCGGGGCGCTGCAGGGTGATCCTGTCGTTCATCATCCGTACGCCACCTCCGGCCACAGCAGCCGCTTCACGTGTTCGTTCTTCGTAGCGCCGCCGGACTGGAAGTGCTCAGACAGGCGCGCCAAGATGAAGCCGGAGATCGCATCCGGCACAGTCGTGTGATCCGGGCCGTAGCCGCAGCGAATCTGCACCTCAACCGCGTTGATGCGCGATGCCGTCGCTGGCCATGCCTTGCCTGCGGCCGGCACGATGAAACCTGGCTCACTCTCGCCGTCGATCTGGTAGTCCTGCGGGTCGAGCGTGCGCTGCACGTTCTCGGTGTCGTAGAGCTTCACGTGCACCACCTGCAGCAGCGGCGGCCGGCGAAGCTCGATAGCGCCGTTGAAGCCATCCAGCGTCAGGCGCCAGGTCTGCTCCATGATGGCGCGGTTGGTTTCGCTCTCCGCTTCCGAGGTATAGGTCCGGATGGCGCGTTGGATCTCTCCGTCGAGCGGCGAGGTGCCGTTTTCGTCGACGTCGACCCGTGCCGCCGTGCGGGCTTCGATCATGGATACCGCCAGCCCGGTCGGTGGCGTGATCAGTTTCCAGCTCATCGGTTCGTTTCCTGTGTTGCTGGCGGTCGGCCGGCGCCTATTGGGCCGCCTGGCGCTTGCGGCGCGCGCGCGTACTCGACTGGCGCCTGGGCCGACGCTGCCGCCGCTGGCGCGGCCCGGGCCACGAGGTCGCGCTCGAGTTGGGCGCGCACTGCCGGCAGTTTGGAAACGTCGTATGTCATGGATCCACCTTGTTGAACCAGGTCGTTTTGTCGAACCGCTCGCCGTTCGCGCACGTCACGCGCGCCACCCACTTCCAGTCGGCCGGCGACTCTTCCGCAATAGGGCCCAGCAGCGCGACAACGTACGTGCGCTCGGCGCCTTCCAGCGAGGCGGTCACGATCTCCGGTAGCTCGACCTGCGCCACACCGACCAACACCAGCACCACCGATACGGCGGTGGTAGCCCGGTCGATCAGTTCCTGTGTGATGTCGGCGCCGTAGTAGCTGATCTCGTCCACATCGCGGTCAACCGTCCACCGGCCGCCGATTTTGGATGGCTCTTTCATCGCTATTCGAACCTCGTAATTCTGCTGCCGCTGCCCTCGAAGGGCGTGACCCGGCTCCCGCTGCCGTCGTGCGGGGTAATGCGCGAGCCGCTGCCGTCAAATGGCGTGACGCGGCTGCCGCTCCCCTCGAATATGACGACTCGGGACGGGTAGATTTTGGAAATGTCGAACGACGACCGCGCCACAGTAGCGGTCGCCACTAGGATCGCCCCTTCAAGGGTCGACGCCAGCGCGCCCCTGACCGCCACCCTGGCCGATGCCGCAAGCGTGGCGCCGGCCAGTATTTTCGATAGCGTTCCTTCGACGCCGTCCTGCTGCGGCGGCTCGGCCTCGATGTAGGCGCTCGCCGTGAGCATGGCCGGCGCCAGAGCCTTCGTCAGGCCAGCCGTCGATGCCAGCGCGGCCGCCGATGCCAAGGTAGCCGGGGCGAGAGACTTGGAGAGCGCGCCGGCTACCTGAACCTGTGCCGAGCTGCTGATCGTCGCCCCGTCCAGGGTGGCGTTCAGCTGGCCGACAATGGGAGCAGGCCCATTATCGAGCGACGTTGCTCGAACTTCGGTGACCCTGATCTGGTTGACGTTCGCGCTCGCCATGCGCAGGCCCACATAGCCCGCGCCCGGGATCGCAGAATCAGAGATCGGCCCCAGGGTTAGTTGGTCGTTCAGCAGCACGCTCAGCTGGTCGCCCTGCATTCTGAGGGTAACCTTCGGATCGTCGCCAAACGCGAAATTCATCGGCGCCGACTGCAGCGTGACTGCGGCGCCATTCAGAAATCGCGCAAGCACCAGGCCCGAGCTGTTATTTACCAACCGCGCCTGGTAAAAAGTCAGCGGCGCGCCACCGGGGCCCGCCATGCGAGCGCAGACTCCCACGGATGGGTTGCCGGCGCCGCTATTGAAAAAATACTTTGCGCTGACTTCGTGATTCGGGCTCGGCGCCGGGTTGCTACCCCAGCAATATACGGCGTTCGTGGCCGCCGCCTGCGTTGCCCGGCTGTTCGTCACCTGAGCGGCGCCGTTGTTACCGGAAGCTGTCGAACGTACCAGCCCGGTCCCGAGGTTTTCGAGCAGAGTGCCGTCAGGCGCCAGGAAATCTTCGGTAAGGAATGGTGAGCCGGCCATTGGTTACAACGGACTTGCCGCGCGCGCAGTGATGTTGTCGAGCAGATCGCCGAAGGTGTCCGCACCCAGCACGACGTCCAGGCCGATGCCGCGGCGGATAAGGGCGGCGTGGACTGGCGCGGTATCCAAGGTCGATAGCAGCACGTCTCGCGCTACGTAGGGCAGCGGGTCGAGCGAAGGGTCCTGCTCCATGGTGGCGATCGCCGCAGGCGTCTCGGAAAAGACTTCGACCAGACCCCAGTCGTTGAGCGGCACGCCATTAGCGTCCACAGGGCATTGCCAACCCCAGCCAACCGGGTAGTTGGCCACGCTGGGGCGCCATTCGTTGGTGTCCGGCGTGCCGTCACCGATCCGGTCGGCCAGGTAGTAGCGCTTCATCAGGCGTTACCTTCGGTATTCGTACAATTGACCACCGAGATAGCCTGGCCTTGTGCCAGACTTAGGTTTTCAACCGTCATGTCGGCCGTCGCGTCACCGACAACACCGACCTTACCCTGCCAGTGACAGGTGGTGCCGGCAGTGTCCATGACAGCGAAGTGGCCGATGGTGGTGCCAGTGCCAGCGGCCGAATTCCCGAAGCCCGACCAGGTGCCGAGCATGCCCTTACTGCCGCCCGAAGCAGCAGCCATCCAGTCCGCTGGCAACGAGATTTCACAGATCACCGTTCCAGTGCGGGTTGCAGCGCAGTTAATTGGCTGTCCGCCGGTGTAAAAACGCAGCTTTGGCGAAGGGCCGATTGCGGTTTCGCGTGCGTCTGCTGCCGCATTTCGCACCGCCACGGAGAATTGCTGCGCCATTGTTACTCCTTTGATATCAAGCTGAGTGTTTTCATTTGCCCGCGGCGCTCGTACTGCACCGTGGTCACTCCGCGCTCGCGGAGCATGGCCAGGGCCGCCCGGTGGGTGGCGCGGTCGATCTTGCCGACGGCGCCGTGCAGGTAGACGACCGTGTCCGAGAGGTGACTGACCGTCATGATTCCCACGTACTTCCGGCGCGCCTCGTAGCCGCCCGGCGCGTCGTACACGCGGATGGTCAGGACGCTTGGGGCGATGTGCAGGTAGGTCATGGCGGTCATTTCTCGTGCTGACTTACTTCGCGGCAGGCTTGGCTTTATCTTCAGCGTGCGGCTCGGCAGCCTTGGCTTTGATCAGTGCTTCGGCCTGGTCTTCGTCGAAGCCAGCGACGTCGCCGGGGCTGTAAATCTTCCACGGCTTGAGGAATTTGATGACTTTCATGAGGTTCTCGCTTGTAGATGGTGAGCGACGCCGGACGGCGCCGCTTTGCAGCCCTGGGTCAGGGCCACGTGCTGATCAGGCGCCCCAGGTCACGCCGGTCAGGATCGAGACCGATTCCACGTGGCGCGGGCCGAAGTCGTGCTTTGCGATCACGCGCACCAGGGTCTGATCCCGCTGGAAAGCGCTGACCATGTCACCGTTGCCGTCCTTGTAGGCCGCTTCCTTGGAGTAGTCGATCAGCAGGCTCTCGTCCTCACCGATGAAACAGTCGTTGAAGTCGACGAAATACAGCTCCGAAGCGTTCGAACCGGCGCCCAGGTTGTTCGGCACCTGCGTGGTCTTGCCGACCGGGTAGCCTTTCAACATGCCGTCCTTCATTTCCGGGAAGACCTTGTTACCGTTGCCGTCGCGCATACCCTCCAGGAAGCGGAAGGTGCGCGGCGACATGATCCAACCAGGGCGACCCAGATTCGCATCGACGCCTTCGAGCGCCAGAATCAGCTTGTTCAGATCGGTTTCGATTTTCTGAATGGTGTCGCCGGCGGAAGCGACGAACTTGAATCCGGCCAGCGCCCAGTGCAGCAAGCCTTTCGGGGTGTTGTTGTTGCCGTCGTCACGGATGAAACCTTTGTCTTCGCGCGCGCCCATGGCGGTTGCCAGGTCGTCCACGACGATTTTGTCAACGTTCTGGTTCGTGCCGGTGTACGACAGCAGGTCGTTCGAGATCGGAACCAGGCCGGCGAGCTTCTTGCTCGTCAGCTTCAGGTCATCGAACTGCGGACCAGTGCTCGGGATGTCGGTTTCGGTGCCGACGTACCCGACGACAGCTCCGCCCTTCAGGCGAGGCATGGTCAGATTGCCGTTGACCAGCGGCATCGGGCGCGCGCCGAGGGTGCGCACGACCGACTTCGGACGCCACAGCTCGATGACTTCGCGAGCCATGTTCGTCGGGACCAGGACGCCGCCGGCGCCAGGGGTCAGGGTGCTCAGAGCCATGGCGACGTCATCGCCGAAGTGATTGTCTGCGGCAAATTTCGCAGCGGCCTGCTGATTGCCTTGAGCCGCGACCAGGGCGCGGACCATGCGCGACATGCCGAGACCCGGGATCTCTGGTTCACGCGGACGCGCGGCCATGCTGCCCGCCGGCGGCGCCTGCGGCTGGTGCGCGCTGGCCTGGGCGCGGTCGACCGGCACGGCGGCGGCGGCGGCCACACGCTCGGCAGCTTCCATACGGCCGATCTGGGCGGTCAGGTCATCGAATTTGGCCTGCAGGTCGGTGAATTGCTGGACCTGCTCGGTATTGAGCTGGCCGCCGTCGGCTTCGATCTTGGCCAGGGCTTGCACGCTGGCGTTGACCTTGGCGCGTTCGCTGCGGAGCTCATTGATGGTTGGCATAAGTGCCTCTCCTAGAATAGAAAAAGCCGCCTCGAGGGCGGCTTGGTTGCTTGCCCGCGAACGCGGTCAAATTTGGGTCTGGAGCGCCATCGCTTTCGCGCGGGCGCCGATGGAAGTCTTGGTGTTGCGCGTGACACGCGCCTGGTGCGCTTCAGCGGCGATGCGATCGATGGCGGCCTGAGGCGTTTCGATGCGATCGGCGAAGCCGATGTCAACGCCCTGCTGCCCCATGAACACGCCCGCCTCGGTCCCACGGACCGCGTCTGCGCTGATGCCGCGGTACCGCGCGACAGAGTCCACGAACTGCCCGTAGTAGCCCTGCACCATGTCGTTCAGGAACTTGAGCGACTGATCAGACAGCGGCTCGTGCGGGCTCAGGTCATTCTTGTGCGCGCCGGCGTAGACGGTCGTCACCTTAACGCCCATTTGCTCGTTGCGAGCCGACACATCCAGGTGCTTGGCGATCACGCCGACCGAGCCCACGCCCGAAGTGCGTGACATGGACACGTTGCCGATGGCCGAGGCCACCAGGTAGCCAGCAGAATACGCGCTGAAATGCGTGATCGCGCTCATCGGCTTGACACCGCGCGCTTCGAAGAGGAAGTCGGCCAGCTCGAAGGCGCCGACGGTGCTCCCGCCGGGGCTGTCGATGTCGAAAGCGATCTGTTCGACGGCTGGATCTGCGAGAGCTGCATGCACTTGGGCACGCACCTGCTCGTAACTGGTCATCGTCTCGCAGGGGTTCATCTGCATGCTGCGACTCACCAGCACGCCGTGCACCGGGATGATCGCGACACCGGTGTCAGCGATCTGCTGGCGCCGCGCCGAGTCGGCGCGCATCGCAGCAGTCTCGGTCGGGTAGTCCTCGTCTTCCATCATCTGCGGCTGGGCGCCGTTGACGCTCAGATTGACGATGTTCAGGCTCATCTGCTGGTTAGCCCAGGCCGCAGCCTGGTCCAGCATCGCCTCGGTCACCATCAGCGGCTGATTGAAAATCATGCCGGCGATGCGGAAACGGTTTTTCATGCGAGGATTCCTTCGATTTCAGCCACCGCGCGCGGATCGGCCTTCGGCATCTGGGTGGGCAGCGGTTTGGCCGCATCGACCATGTTGAGCGGCTGCAGGTAAGTGTCGCCACCGGTGATCGGCGGCAGGTTTTCCAGACGACGGATGTCGTTCACCGACAACCAGCCCCACTGGCGCGCCACGGCGTAAGCCGCATACCGCGAAGCCTGATCTCCGCGCAGCAGACCGGACACGTTAAATTCGATGTAATACTCGTTGCGTTCACTCGGAAGCAACAGGTCGCGCATCATGGCCTGCTCGTGCCGCTTGATCCACGGCAGCAAGGTGTAGATGACGAACTGGATGGCCTGGTGCTCGATGTTCGAGAACGTCGCCTTATCCAGCTCGCCGATCATGTGCGGCGGCACCTTGTAGATGCGCGCGATGTCAAGGGAGGTCAGCTTCAGCGCTGGGATCAGCTCCGCGTCGACGTTGGTCATCGACAGCGGCCTGAAGGTCATGCCCTCTTGGAGCATGGCCACGCGCTTGGCATTGCTGCTGCCGCCATACATCTGCTGCCACTTGTCGGTGATCCGGTCGATCGCGCTCTGGTCCTTGATCGGCGACGACTCGCGCGGGCGCTCAATCACACCCGACAGCGCCGTGCCGTTCAGGAACGACTTTCCGGCGTACTGCTGGATCGCCTGGGCGTAGCCGATGGAATTCGCATGCAGCATGATCGGCGACACGCCGACATAGCCATTCAGGCTCCACCAGCGAACGTGGTGGACCATGCGCTGCGGGACAGGATCCTGCCCGTCGATCCGGTAGTACGGCAGCAGGTCGGGGCCCTTCATCACCTGCACGGTCTCGCACGACAGCGGGTACAGGCCAGTGACCGTCCCGTCTGGATCGCGACCGATGATGCTGTACGAGTTGCCTCGAGTTCCAGCGGACATCTGGCTCTGCTCGCGGAACTCGAGTGGCGTTTGCCATTCGTTGGGAGCGTGCGCAAGTATGCGATACAGCGGATGGTCTTTTGCCGCCTCCCGGCCGCCGTTCTCGGTGCGTCGGAACAGCTCAAGTGGCAACTGTGCGATGCTCTCCGCCAGGAGGGTCACGCAGTTCTGCACCGCGGTCAGCGCCAGCGCTGACTCCACGGTCACCAGGGGGCCGGCGTCAGACCGGGTGCCGCCCAAGCCGGATAGCCACCCGCCGTTTCCGGTCGCGATCTGCGGGCTGAAAAACTGTTTGGCGAACATCCGTTACCCCTTGCCGCCGCGCGCCAGCGCGCGAGCGACGATGTACGACCAGGACAGCAGCCCGACGCCAGCGACGATGAAGCCGGCCGGCAAGAAGATCATTCCAGCGCCGATCGTGATCGATGCCAGGCCGAGAATGCCGGCGATGAGGGTCGCCCAGTCGATGAAGCTCATATCGTTACGCCCTCGTCGTAAATTGAAGTGGTCTGTGCTGGCTCTGGGTTCAGCGCCATGAGCTGCACGGCGTTGAACAGCGCCATCAGCGGGTCGATCTTGCCGGTGCCCGATGCCTGCTTGGTGATCAGGGCAGCGTTTCCACGCGGCTCGATCTTGGCGTTGCTGACGCACCAGTTCATGAGCGGCTGGCCGCCGTGCACCAGCACGCCCTCGGCCAGCTTCCGCTCGGTGACGCTGATCGCGCCGATCAGCTTCCAGCCCTGCGAGACGCCGAAGCACTTCTTCTCGTCGATCTCGGCATCGACCAGTGCCTGGAACATGACCTTGTGGGTCTTTTCTGGATCCAGGCCGACGGATGCGAGCAGGCCGGACTCGTTGACTTCCTTGACCACCGCCGCCACCTGGGCGACGTCGCCGGGCAACTCCTCAATGATCACAAGGTCGCCTTGCGCCTGGAAGTCGTCGTACTTGCTCTCTTCGCTTTTGCGGCGCTCCATTGCGATCGGGTGCGCCCAGGCGCGCGTCCAGGCGAGCCATTTACCGGTGCCTCGCTCGCGACCTACGAAAGCCAGCCCCAATAGGTCATCTAATCCGCCGCCGTCAATGCCGGCCGTGACCACCTCGCAGCGCTCGAGCAGCTCGTGGAGCGTGATGCCTGGCGCCTTTGCTTGGCGCTCCCAGAAGTCAGCGCCGGCCCATCTGTCTGCACGCAGATTCATCCCGATCTGCACGTTCAAATGCTTCGCCAGGAAAATTTGTAGCGTGCCGTCGGTTTTGTGCAGCAGCTTCTTGAGCTGATCTGCGAGCCACTCAGCGCTGACTGAGCGATCAATGTTCGGGTTCGTGAGGTAATAGGTCGACGGGTCCAAGTAGGCTTTCGCCTTCACCATCGCTGGCGGATACTCGTACAGCACGCCCAGCGACTTCCGATCTTCGATCTTGCCGTCTCGGACATCGCGGTAGTAATTGAGCTTTTCCTTGAACACGCCAGCCGGCGGCTCGTCGCTCTGGGTGGTCAGGAAGATGACCCATCCTTCATCTCGCGACACCTGGCCGCCAAGCGCCTCCATGAACATCGCCTCGGCGTTGGCGCGCTTCCCGAACAGCCAATGCTCATCGACGAGCACCTTCCCGGACTTTTTTCCGGAGACTGTGTCGGTGTCCGCGGCGACCACCTTGAGCGATGCTTTCGAAACCAAGTGCGTGATGGTTCGAACGTGGTCCTGCACGTGGAAGATTGCCATCAGCTCGTCGTCAGCGCGCACCATGGCGGCGGCCGGTTTGAAGCTGTTGTCGGCGACCTCCTTGGTCGGAGCCAAGATCAGGTGCTCTTCCTCACTGCGCCAGCACAGGATGACCGCGGTCAGCATGATGCCTGCAGCGATCGTCGATTTCGTGTTCTTTTTGCTAATCAGCAGGTAGTACTCACGAATAAGCTGCTGCCCGGTTTCCGCATCGTATCCGCCGAAGATCGCGGCGACGAAGTCGAACACCCACTGCTCGCTGCATTCGCCGAAGTTCGGGCTCCGATATTCGCCCAGGTCCTCGTCCCAAATCCATTTCGGGAGGTCGCAGACCCGGAGCTGCTTGAATATCCGCAGCGCCTGCTCCGCCTGGTCGGGGAAGATGGGCGGCGGAATGATCGACAGCTTGGCCTTCAGCCTGTCTTCCCAATCCGGACAGGCGGTAGACCATTCCATATCGTTGTCCTTACTTCACTGCCTTGAGCTGTGGCGGCGCTGCAGCGGCGAAGCGACTAGCGACCTTTTTGGCGTTCTCATTCTTCTGATCCTTCTTGCCGCCCTCGCCCAGCTTCTGGTGCTTGAACGGCAACATCGCCTTCGCCACATCCGCGCGGATGCGGATATCGGCTGTCGGTTCGTTCATGAGGTTCGTCAGGAACTCCATCGGATCGGTGGTCGAAGGGATATCAACCAGGTTGTCTGGCGGCGTCGGCGCTGGACCAACCTTCGCGCCAGCGAGGGTGCTGCCAGAACTATCACGCCGTTCCTCGAGGTAGGCTTTAACATCCGGGTCTTTAACATTTCGAGACCCGGCGGCTGACGCCGTTTTTTCGCTGAAGCCGGCGCGAATGGCCGCTTCCTTATTGGAGAACCCGGCCAACACGGCATCGGCGAAGGCTCGCTTTTTGCCTGTTAAAGCCATTAACAATTTCCTCCAGGGGGACTTTTTTCTGCGCGTGAGTTGCTAGTCGGTGTCCGAGGCCTGGCGGCCCCAGACTTCGACCACCCCCTCCCCTTTCGGGTCAGGCCCGGCCAGCCAGACCGCGCTGCGCGGGCGTCCGGCAGTCGAGGCCGACGTGGCAGTTGGTGGCGCCCCAGCGCGTGTAGAACCAGACCAGCCAGTGATGGACAGGCGCTTGGTCGAACGGGATGTCAGGGTTGGCGCGATACGCCTTGATCGTGAGCAGCCGCCACCAGGGCCAGACGCTCGGTCCGTGGTGCGGGTGCGTGATGGACTCGCTCGGGTGCGCGAACAAGGCGCGCTTCTGGGTAATCTGGATTCGCATTCGTTTTATCCTCGCGCCCGCTCTGCCGCCTCGCGCGCCGTTTTGGCGTCGTGGCACGGCACGCAGAGCACTTCCTTGTTGTCGTCGGTATCGCTGCCACCCTTCCACAGCGGGAAGATGTGGTCGATGGGGCCGCCGAGGGTTGTCTTGCCGTGGCGCCTGCACTCTTGGCACAGTCCGCAGTCACGCGCGCGGATGCGCTCCCGGTCGCGCACGCCGGCCGACCCGCGCTTACGCTCGACGACCTCTGGCCGCTGGGTGGGCAGCATGTTCACGCGGCTGGGCGCCGACGGCAAATTCGTTCGTAGTTGCTGTAGTTTCATGTTTTCGGCCTGGACGCCCAGATCAACGATTGCATCGATTAAGCGATGCGCCAGCTTGGCCAGAGCCATCGCCACAGCAAGCGCCGGCCGAACCCACCAGGCAATGCGAGCACGCGACTCACCGGCCTGTCTCACCATCAGCTGGCCTTCCATGGTTCGTGCGCCTCAGAGATGTTGGGCGCGACCGGTGCCGGCTTCGTCTTGAAGATGTCGCGGAGGATCTGCTTGACGTTCTCGGGCACGCTGCGCGCCATGTCGACGAACGACATGCCAGCACGGCCGTGGCCCTTGGCGCGGAGGATGGCCTGCGCTTCCTCGCACTCGGCGAGGTGCTCGGCAATCTGGTTCAAGCGGGCCAGGTCGTGCGCCTTGGCTGGTGGCGGATTGCCGCCCAGGACAGCGCGCAGTATCTCGGTGCGGTAGATGTCGGCGATGCGGTTCATGCAGCACCTAACCCCTGATCAATCATCGCCTGCTCGCGCAGCACCTGGACAACGAATCGCAGCCAGACCACTTCAGCCTCAACGCTCATCACTGATCCTTCAGGCTCTTGACCTGGTTGGCCAGGTCAAGAGCGACCTCGGCAACTGGATTGACAACAGCACCCGCAAGATCGACGGCTACCGCGACCGGCCCGACAACGACAGTCGCCACATCAGCAGCAAGGTCAGCGACGGACTTGAACAAACCGAACATGCGGCACCTCAGAAAAAAAAGCCGCCGGGCGCATTGCTGCGAGGGGTGGCGAAGTCCCCGAGTTACCGGGGCTGGAGACACTGGAGCGGACAGCCGGGATCGAACCGGCGACATCGAACTTACAAGGATCGCGCTCTGCCAGCTGAGCTATATCCGCAAAATTTCACAACATATCTGTTTGATAAATCTAAATAACACAACACTTTTGTTGTATAATGATTCCATCAACACAGCACAGGAGGCGTATGAAGTACAGCGAGTTCCGCCGGTGGCTGCTGAAACAGGGAGCGACGATAGCTCCCGGTAAAGGCAGTCATCACAAGGTCTCTCTCAACGGCAAATCGACAGTCTTCCCGGACCATGGAGCAAAGGAGATCGGTACGGGGCTGGTAGAGAAAATCAAGAAAGACCTAGGCTTGAAGTAAGGGCGCCCCGAAAGGGGCTTTCCTGCTAACTCCTGATGCTGTATCGAATCACCCCCGAAGTAGCACCCGAAATCCTGAAGCACCCCAGTAATAGGAGCCTGACATGCTGAACTACCCTGTAACCCTCACCCCCGACACGAACGGGACTTTCCTGGTCGGCTTCCCCGACTTCCCCGAAGCGAATTCGGTTGGCGATGACGAGCAAGACGCGCTGGCCAGCGCCGTAGATGCGCTCGAAACCGCGCTTGAGATCTACTTCGACGAGCGCCGCCCGGTGCCTCTGCCTTCCCAGCCTGAGCCGGGCCAGACCACCGTCGCGCTACCAGCACTCTCGGCCGCCAAGGTGCTGATCTGGAACGAGATGTTCGCGCAAAAGTTGCGCAAGGCCGATCTGGCGCGCCTGCTCAACGTCCACACGCCACAGGTCGACCGCCTCTTCGATCTGCATCACTCCTCGAAATTCGAGTTCGTGGAACAGGCTGCGAAGGCGCTTGGCAAAAAGCTGACGGTCGAACTGGTGTAATAGGTGGAGCGCCTTCCCCGCTCGGGGAGGCCTCCGTGCGAATCCCAAGGCTATCTGCCAGGTGGACCGCAAAACAAGAAAGCCCGCTCAGATGGCGGGCTTTTTTCTGGACGAGCGCCGGCTTTACTGCTGGCCGGACTGCTCGACTGCCTCGGGTGACGTTGGCGCCGAAGCGCGCATTACGTGGATCGAGGGATATGTGAAGACCGTAGTTTACGCCCGGCTCGTGCAATTTGCAATACTGTTCAGCTACAACTCGACGCGCGCGACAACAGTGTTCACCACATGCTCATCGGGAGCGCCAAGGCTGCGACAAGTGGTCATCCGAATGTCGATATCGACTGGAGTCGCGCCAGTGGCTGCCCTGAACTGCGCTACGGCCTGTGATGCCGCAACCCAAATAGCCTGCTCCAGTTCCTCGCGCGCCTCTCGAATATCATCGGCCGCGCTCATGCCGCCCTCCGCATCTTGGTAGCGGCCCGCGCGCTGTGCGCCTGAAACAACCCTTCCAACTCGCTGACCATGTCGAGCACCTTCTCGCGCTCGATCGCGCCACCCTGAACTGGCTCACGGCCGGTGCCGTCGCAGTGCGTGCACGCGCGGCCGGCAACCACCTTGGTGCCGTGGCAGCACGAGCACTCGCCGCCCAGCCAGTGCGCCAGGCTGACGCGCGCGATCTTTGCATACATGGCGTATGCCGCCTTGATGTCCCACTCGGCCTTGATGTTCATCCACTTACGGTCGAAGCCCTTGCGCGCCACCTCACCTGTCCAGACGCGCAGCAGCACGGCCAGCTCACGCGCGGCGCTCTCGACCGGTTGACGCGGCACGCCGGCGATGTGGGCGCGCAACAGCATCGATCCGAACAGTTCGCCCGAGCCGCCTGACAGGTCGGCCAGCGCCGCGGCGACGAGCGGCTCGGTCTGGTGGTGCTGGTCGTCGTCCTGCAGATTGGAAGTGCTCAGTGCGTTGAGGTAGCGCTCGGCGAACATAGGTTTCTCCGTGGAATTCCTACGAGATTACCATTGCGCTTGA
>Ga0265780_10003510_pt1 | contig 20623 bp, 12 predicted proteins | sample P1T30metagenome_FD_192432 | JGI IMG/M metagenome (GOLD analysis project Ga0265780, IMG submission 192432) | Plant litter microbial communities from East Loma Ridge, Irvine, California - P1 T30 | ecosystem: Environmental > Terrestrial > Plant litter > Unclassified | place: USA: California...
AACTAAACCTAATTAGGTACGCTAGAAAAAAAACTTAAACTTAATTAGAAATATTATAGTTATACTACGTAGAATAGCAAAAATATAACTTTTTTTTTTTAAAAAAAAAATTCTAAGTTAAATAAACGTAGACCTTTTTTAGCTATACTTTAAACCTCTCTAACTCTAAACTCTAACCTAATAAGCAATACAAAGCTATAAGTATTGAAATAGCATCTGCGAGATCGTTTGCGGGCATTTCTGTTAATGCACGAGAGTTGTTTGTATCTATAGTAACGACGAGAGTAATATAATATAGCCTTATCGCCTCTCTTAGTAGATTCTGTGCTTATCTGTAGAGACAAATCTATATATACTATTACCTAATCTATAACGTCTTAAATCGCGCATATATAAAATCTAACTATTTAATTGCGTATTCGCTATACTATAAAAGTCTCTCTAGCTATTGCATTCTTCTATAAAATTGATAGTAAGCTGCTTAGAGTATTCTATAAGCATATTAATAAAACTCTAGCCTTTGCAGTAGTAGCCGCTAGCGTTAAAGAGTTGTTTCTACTAATATTTATGCTATGCAGATGCTATCGCAATACCTATATATTCTTATATATAGTTAATAGAGCTAATTCAAAGAGCTTATTTGGCGTAGTTAAGCATATATTGCTAGAGCTTCGCGATGTTGCTTAAAGCAATCCTTAAGCCTTGCACTATAAATATTATAGTTATAGAAGATATGCAGAGCTTCTTAGTAGTGCTCGAGGCAGTTTCTTAGAGCTATACTATTAGTCGCCTTCTAGCCTCCCGGTCTAAGAGTATCTTAGAGGATTCTAAATAATACGCAGAGATTGTCTAGCTCTGTAGCTAGGCGCTAGTTATATAGTGCAGAATAAGGCGTTACTCTGTAGCTTACAATCGACTAGTATAGCAACTAATTTAGTACTAAGATAACAAAGGCTAAGTACGTAATTATTAAAGACCTACAAAGGCAAAGATAAGCGCTTAGTTATTGTATTATAAATAAGAATAATTCTTGCAGTATAATAGGTTCTAGTTTAGTAAGCTAAAGAGCGATACTTATTAATAGAGAGTAAATTGCGGATATAAGAGCTTTTTAATAGATAGATTGCGGATATATAAGATTTATAAAAAGTAGGTTACAGATATACTAGTGTTAGATTACGAATTATATATGCATAAGCTCTTTAGTAGGTAGATTACAGATACGTAAGCTTTTTGAATTGCAGATTATACGGATGCGTAAGCTTTGTAGAAGGCAGATTGCATATGCGTTAATAGTAGATTGCGGATTATATATGCGCTTTTTAGTAAGTAGATTGCGGATTTGTTAGTAGTAGAAAGCAGATTGCAGATGCATAAGCTTTTTAGTAGATAGAAAGCGGATTGCGTAAGCTTTATAGTAGGTAAATTGCGAATATATAAGCTTTTTGGATTGCAGATTGCAGGTAAGTAAGCTTTTTGGAAAGCAGATTGCAGGTAAGTAAGTAGTTTGGAAAGCGAATTGCAGGTAAGCAAGCGGTTTGGTAGACGAATTGCGGATTAGCAGATACTAGAACAATATGCCTCTACGAATTCGATTAACACGCTTCTTATCGATGCACTTATATTAATCTGTATTTAAATATTTATAAGCTGCTATACCTACGCTCTCGTCTTTCCTATTACTAACGTTATACTCTAATACTTCTAGTGCACTCTTATAACGCTAAGGACTAGTAGCATAGAAGATCTGCTACTGTTAGAAGATGCGCTTCTTAAGAATATCGCCTAATATACCTCTGCGACGATCTTTCGCTGTACAGCGCCTATTAATCTTTCTATTTAGTGTCTAAAGAAAGTTTTAACTTAGTATCTCTAGTATTATATATATATCTAGAATATAAGCAATAGCGCTACTAAGAAGAGGATAATTAATAGAAGCTATAAGAGCATGCTGCTAGCAAGCTAAGGCGATATTACTATTACGCAGGTCTAAGGACAATTAGTAGAGACGATAGCTAGCTGCGAAAGAAACTATAGTTAGAGGCGTTAGCTAGTGCTACTAGGCGTGCTTTAACTGTCTAAGAAGAGCTACTTAGAATTCGGCTTATATATGCCTTAAAGTAGTATAATAAGAGTAACTTATAGAAAGAATTATTAAAGATAGCTCTGTTAGTCTCTTAGCGGCGATAATAATTATAACAGTTCTTATAAACGATATTAACGTATTCTAAATATAGATAAGATTACCTTAAAAGTTTCTCTAATATAAGAGAGAGGCTAAGATAGTAAACTTTAACGATATTAGCTAGTATATAATAATACTACGTCTACTTGCCTGCTACGCCTTCTATTCTATATACGATAGTACTAAGAATAACTAACGACGCCTTAAGAGTTATATTAGTGCTAATAGTTAGCTAGCTATGCTCTTAAGAGTTATTAAGTATAGCTCTACTCGCTTTATATAATCTATTAAGCTTAGTATAGCTTCTATAACTCTAGAGTAAGCTTAGTTAATAACTAGAGATATACGCGTTACTCTAGTATTAAGCATATTTACTAGCGATAGGAAACAGCTTTGTTAGCTCTGCAACTATATTTGAATTTAGCAACTTAATTATATCTGCAAAAGGCTATTCTGTTCTTAACTAAGTATAAGCAGTCTCTAGCTATATATAAAGACGTTTTAAAGCTATTTAATTGTCGACCTTATATTCTTAACTATTAGCTGCAATATAAGCCTACTAATATTAACGAAATCTACTATTTTATGCTTCTTAACAGGTAGAATTAGCAGCAGATATTAGAGTTAGAAAAGATCTACTGCTACTACTCTTATCTTTATTTAATAACTCTTAGCAGATATATAATAGAAGGCGAACGCGCGCAAATCTAAAGGCGTTTATTAAGTACCCTTAGACGCTGCAATAAGCCTAGATTTACCTTTAGTCTCGATAATAGGCACTAGCAAGAACTGCGTCGAATCTGTTATACGTAATACTTAGTAATAAGGTTCTAGCAAGAATACCTATCCTCTTTGCAAAACTACTTTAGCAGTATCTAGTAAAGCATTACCTATATTAATACCTATAAAATCAATAGCTTTACTAAAATCTCTAAGCAAGAGCTCTAATTCTCGTAGCAGATATAAGCGTAACGCTGCAGTATATAGTATCTATAAACACTAACGTTATCTTAGTTATAATAACTGTACTATGCTTACTCTATGCAAGCATTAACAGTTAAGGTCTCTATCGACACTTATAAATTGTCAGTAGTATTAGTATAGCTAAGAGTAGATAAGTTTAATTATATATAGAACTTAGCAGTTAGTAGCTCGCATAGTTAGAACTAGCGCGTTATTATTAGTATAAGTCCTTGCAATAGTAAGGCCCTTAATAAGTAAACTTTTAAGTATCTTAATATAGTAGCTAATATAAGTTACTAAGACCTAAGGAATATTTAAAAGACACTTAAGATACTTTGAAGGCTTATCTAGTAATAGTACCGGCTTTATATATATACGCTATTACTATATATATAACTCTTTTTAATTACTAGCTGCTCTGCGTTAATAGCTTCTTTGTCTATATTATTATAGTTACTAGTTATAGTTTTCGAGACTAACCTTAATACGCTTATCTCTATCTATAGAGATTAAAGAACTATAAATACGATATAGAAAATCTATAACGCTAACTGCATAGTTTAACTATTTCTAGACTCTAGTAGGTTACTAAGCTGTATTAAGTAAGATATAGAGATAGTTCTATGCAGTCTTTGTTACTAGATTAAAGTAGTGCATTAATATCTACAACGTTAACTGCAAAACTTAGTTATCTCCAAACTTCGAGTTACTAAGCTGCGTTAAGTAAGATATAGAGGTAGTTCTGCGTAGTCTTTAGCTCTCTAGGTTACTAAGCTGTATTAAATAAGATATAGAGATAGTCTTATGCAATCTTTGTTACTAAGATAGGTTGCAGTAGTGTGTCTCGATACTTTATCTAGTCTTACTAATGCTTCTAGTGTATTCTAATACTTTGTTTAGTCTTCTTAATACTCTTTCTTTATAAAATATATAAGTTAAGAACTAGAACGATAATTAAAATCCTCTATATTAACTGCAGAACTTAGCTATTGCTAGACTTTAGATTGCTAAAGACTCTGCGTCTCTAACTCTATAAAGCTTATACGTATATTCTCTCTAGCGTTATATTAGCTATAAGTAGCAAAGAGATATAAGTTAAGGATAAGAAAGAGACTAAGAAGCTCTATTAATAAGCAAAAGAAGAAGAAAAAGAAGCTAAGATATAACTCAAGACGCAAGATAAAATATATATATCTCCGGAGTTACTAATTGCTTATTAATCTCTGTTTTAATATTCTTATAGTAGCTAAACTGCGTCTTAAACTAACAGCGCTCTTATAACGTCTATTAAAGTCTGGCTATTATCTAATATATAGCGTTTTAAGTTAAGTTATCGTCTCTCTGCGCTTATTAGGTTCTGTTCTAGACTAAAGAATATTACTAATGCTCTTAGGTAGGTACTACTCGTTCTAGAGTCTGCTATTATCTTTTAATAGCTGTTAGCAGCGTCTAATAGAACTAGCGCCTCTATTCTTAAGATGCCTAGTATAATCTCTAACGCAACGCCTATTAAGATTCTTATTATTCCTTGCTACTTAAGCTACGTTATAGATAACTAGCGCCTACTAGCACGACGCTAACTAAGTTTCTAGGCGTTACTAATTGCGTACTATCTATCCTAATACTAACTACTGCACTTCGATACTTCTAGAGATATATTACTAACTATAATGCCTATTAAGATCCCAGACGCTATTAATTAAGTATTACTTATTACTTAACGCTCTCTAGGCAGTATAAGGCACGCTTATAGTTTCGCTTCTAAAGTAATATAACTTTATATAGACGTTAACAGTATATCTTCGCTACTATGCGCATTAATCCGATATTTAACGTTAACTCTAAATATTGCTGCTAGTTACTTCTAAGTTATTAAGATGTATATAAGGCAAAAAGATATTATCTTTAGCAACGCGCTAATAATAACTAGAGACCTGCGCGCCTATATAAAGTTTGCTAACCTATTAACGCATAGTCTATTAATATAGAATATCTCTAACGTAGGCGTAAGCAGCTATATTAACAGTAGTTAAGGCACAGTTATGCTATTAAATAGCTAGATCCTGTTCTATTCTAGTAGGTATAGGTCTTAATATCTACTATAAACTCTAAAAGCATAAGTTTAGCTTTAGCTAGCCGGCTAGGCTCTAATAAGATTATTTAGAGAATTTTTTGTATAATAGAATAATGCGAGCGTGTTTATAAACTTAGCTGTTAATTAGCTATATACTAAAATGCGATACTATAATAGTCTTCGTTACTATCTACTCTATCTATTGTTAGTTAAGTTGCAGGCGCTAAATAGTATTGTAAGGACGACAAAATAGCTCTTAAACGTAGCTAATACTTAATCTGCGCCTTCTAAGCTACTCTTATTTACTTGCTTTACTTCTTATATTATAGAGCTCTATAATATTAGGCTCTAATACAAATAATAAGCTGCAGAAGATAATAGTAGCTATTAACAATAACTAAATAGTTTGCGATAATTATGCTTAGATAAGGCAACGTGCTAGAGTAGCAGCTAAACTTACTAAAGTTATTAAGGTGTCTATAAGGCAAAAGAGAACCGTCTTTAGTAGCACGTTCTCTTACTGTTAGAGACCTCTAAGCTTAACCTAGGTCTCTGCTATAGCCGCTAGTTGCTTTTAAGTCGTTAAGATATATATAGAGCAAAAGAATGCTATCTTAGGTAACAATCGTCCTATTATTAGAGACCTTCGAGAACCTCTAAGCATATATAAAGTACGTTAATCCGTTTATATATAGGCTTCTAGGTCTAACTAGTTATGCTAGAAGGTAGACCTATTAAAGTATAGCTCTACTATAGACTACGACTACAGTCTTCTAGTTACTAGGATACCTATAAGGCAAAAGAAAGCTGTCTTTAATAACGCAGCTCCTACCGCTAGAGACCTGCGAGCATATATATAGTATATTAACCTATTTGTGCATAGAGCTTAACCTATTAAAGTATAGACTAACTCTAGACTTTAAGATTAGTCTATGCTACAACTAAAGTAAGTTGTTACTATAAAAGTTATTGTTGTTAGAGAGATTCGTAGCTTTCTATAGAGAAGCTAGCTTAGATATTCGCTCTTAGTATAAAAGGCATTGATAGTATATTCGAAAGGTAGCCTATATCGTGCTTCCTAGAGTGCACAGAATAGCACCTATTCTATAAGTTTGCCTTTGAATATAGCTAAACTTAGACAGCTGCCTTAGAGTCGATAAACTTGCTGCTATAGCTATACTGCTCTTTATATTAGAGAGTTAGAAGCTAAGTATTAGTCGAAGATCTTAATAGCAGTAGAGTAGTACTTAAATTAGGTCGCTAAGGCTAACGCCTTAGTTACTGCTCTGTTAGTAGACGACTCGGTAGCGCGGTGCTAGTAAAGATAGTAGAGGTAATCGTTAAGTTCTATATGCTAGAGTTACGCAGCTGGCATAAAGTCAGTAACTGTTACGTTACTTACTAATACCTAGAAGGATGTTATTCCTATAAAAACGCCTAAGTTAGAGATTATTAAAGTGCCTTCAAAGACGCTAGTCACTCCTATCTAACCTGCTTCAAGACCTTTACTAAGCACCTCTCCCTTGCGTTACCTATCTGGTGACGGATATCGATAGGAGCTTCGCTTCCTGGAACCGAAGCCCGACCTGCTTCTAACTACGCTATCTCTTTCTCGCATGTGTGGTTTGCCCACGTCATCGTTGCAGCGAGTGCTATGGCTTGCGGATCGTTTCTCTTCGCAATCCGTCGCCTTCTCCTGTGCGCATGGGACGCCTTATCGCTTTTATTGATCCTCCTCCTGGAAGTGTTTCTTTCCAACCGCCTCTGCCACACTGTCCTGACGGAGATACGTTGGCCGTCCACCTCTACTCGTCGTCCTTTGGGTGGAAGTATTGTGCGCACTGCTAGTAGTCTGCATGCTGATTTTGTCGCGCAGCTTGTTTGTGGAGTTTCCGCATCGCGACAAGTGGGTATCGTTGCAGTGGGCGCTGTACGGCATTATCGAGGCGTCTTGCTTCGACTTCGCTTTGCTTGCGCGGCTGGTCATACTGTTGGCGCATGGCTGCAAGAAGGGTGAGGGTGGCGGAGCGGCGGAGCTTTGCTCCGGCGTCTGTCATTGGCCGGTCGCATGCGCCTGTCCTGCGATTGGTCGACAAGTCGTCTGTGGTTTGCGACACTACCCCACATTAGCCCACATCGCGTCCGGTTTGCAGCACCGCTTCCGGTTTGCAGCACCGCCACATCGCTTCCGGTTTGCAGCACCGCTTCCGGTTTGCAGCACCGCCACATCGCTTCCGGTTTGCAGCACCGCCAGCCATATCGCTTCTGGTTTGCAGCACCGCCACATCGCTTCCGGTTTGCAGCACCGCTTCCGGTTTGCAGCACCGCCACATCGCTTCCGGTTTGCAGCACCGCCAGCCATATCGCTTCTGGTTTGCAGCACCGCCACATCGCTTCCGGTTTGCAGCACCGCCACATCGCTTCCGGTTTGCAGCACCGCCAGCCATATCGCTTCTGGTTTGCAGCACCTTGTGGTTTGCGACACCACAACGTCGTCTCCGGTTTGCAGTACCACGTGACCACCAACTGTGTCGCCTCATCTGCCATTTGCACCGCCTTGTCGTCGCACACGGTCTACACTGCGTTCTGGTCGCCTTCCACTCGCCTTCCACTCGTCTTCTACTCGCCTTCCACTCGTCTCCCATTCGCCTTCCACTCGCCTTCCACTCATCTCCCATTCGCCTTCCACTCACCTACAATTTGCAGCGCATACCTAGGTTCGCATGCAATCTATATCGTCGCGTCATTCGCGTTCGACACGCAACTCCACTCCGATGCCAATACCGACGCCGCTTATGCCATCTATCTTGCACGCGCCTTGGTACAATGGGATTCAGTTCGATCACAATCCTGTGCCATGTCGTGTAGTCAAGATGAGCGCACTGTCTGCATTGAACCTCCTACCGAGCATCCGATGCCTACACCAAACCACCCTCGAGCTTGGTGTGCGACGGTCCACGGCGGGAAAGGACACCCACTAGGCCTGTTGGCAAGGCCAAGCGTGTAAAAAGGACCATTTGCAGCCATTCGGCATTGCCCCTGTATTCCGAAGATTGTTTAACACCCTTTGGATACTTTAGGGGCTTCTCGAGTGATGGGACGGACCCTTCAACATTACACTTCCTGGAAGAGAGGCTTTGGAATTGAGCATGAGTAATCCTTCTCCAGTTCACAGGAGACGAAGGACTACCACGGCTTTGACAACTTCGTCAAGGTTGCCAATTGTAGTCTTCGAGGCGATAGAAGATGAACAACAACAACTTGCTACCGTTATCGGTATAGCTGGTATTTGGGACCAATGGGGTTCAACACTGCTCCGTAAACCATTGGAGAGAAGAATCATAACACCTTTGTCTGTGTCGTCGGTTTTATCGATCTGGTTCTCGAGACAGGCCATGCTCCTCGCAAAGCTCTGCATTCTACAGCACACGAAGAAGCACAATGCTTTTGTCAATGTTTCCGATTCTAGCTTAGTATACCAACGTCAAAACCTAATGCGCTCGACGATCCCCTGGCCTGCAGAGACTGGAGAGCTATAGTACCGACATAGTTCCGGGTGTGCGCCTCACACTCTGGGCACGCTGTAGCTCGCCTCATCCCGATGGCTACCGGGCCTCGACTTATGATCCTCGTGAGTGGTTCCTATGCTTCGGTGTGTCGACCTGCCTTGCATAACTAGGATTATGTAGCATATTATAGAATGGAATGCTTTCTTCATATGTTCTTCGTCAGAAATTTCATGACCTGGGAAGTAGCCTGTGGCCATCGGACGTGGCGGTCGAACAGTGGTTATCGGACAGCGACTACGGGACAGTGATTATCGGGCAACGGGCAGTGGGCAGCGGACAGCGGGCAGGCCGCAGTGGTGGCTATAGTCACCTGAGCAGCCCTAGCTTCCGCTTCGACTCTATTGTAGTCCGCTTAGTCAGAGCCTAAGATATCCTCTAGCTTATGGCCGACACTAAACAGAATGAAACCAAGGGTATGAACTATCAAGCGCTATGCACTTAGCTGTCGAATGGCACAGCGAATTGATTGTCTCTTCATCATCTCTTCGGTGACCCTACATCGTTGTACAGCAGCTACTTAGCCCCAGCGGCTATTGCATTTTAGATACTCGCTGGCAATCCGTCTACTTCTCTACGTGAGGCCTGCAGACTGTGTCCTGCGTCTTGTCGCCCCTGAACATCGTGGCTTGCATCCGTCTTCATCTAGTGCTCCATTTCCACCTTCTATTGCGCTTGATTGCGCACGCAGTCGCTGTGGTTCGTGCAGGCTTGGGAAGTTGGCGGGTATTGCTGGCTGGTTGGGAAGAGCTAACTATCGTGGCATATAGACGTCCAAAACGTATGCGGCGAGTGCTGCCTATCCCTTTGAGCCTATTTGGGAGATGCTCCGAACAGGGAGAAGCATGTGCGCATGCTCTAGGATATTGGCGGGTATTGCTGGCTAGGGTTGGAGGTAAGTGTGTGACGATTGATTGTCTGGAATGTCTGCGAGCGTTGTGGAGGCTGGTACTGTTGAAGGTACTGATACAGGTCTTGATTGTTTAGTACGAACGAATTCTTCAGTCTTCGGAACGAGACTAGCTTCGATTAACTAAATACATGAGGCTATGCGCGATGTTGTTATGTTTCAGTTGTGGCGGCAGAATATTGTGAATATGTTTAGGCTTCCTTTTCTCCTGAGGCAATGAAACGACGTCGATAGCGTGCGGGATAGGATATTATCAATGCTCGTATCCTGAGTTGAGATTGTACTTCGAATCGAGTAATAGGACGTACTCGGTACTGTCGCTTCCTCTGAGACGGCATTTCTTCATATAGGCTCGCCTCGATGTTGCCGTTGAGGTGTTCGAGGTCTTGATTCAAGCTAGTGATGGCGCTGGGATGCACTAAGTCCTGGGATGCTCTAAGTCTTGGAATGCTCTAGGTCCTAGGTGAAGGCAGCGCCGATATGCAATATTATACTATATGTATTAGGCAATAGAAAGACCGGACCTAGTCCAATTCTATAGGTTTTAATAGTTATACTAGTGAGATCGTCCGTCGTCTTATAGCTATCTACAGCCTAGTTAATATTAATCTATAATCTAGGCGTGCTTTATTATGCTCGAATTGTTAGAGATCTTCTAATAGCAATACGTTAATAGGTCTTCGAGGTTGTGTCTTGATGTCAATCATTAGTTATCGTCTACTTCTAAGTATATAAAGTACCTTAACGGTAGCAGCGAGACGCAAGTTATATATAAGACTCTTATAGTAATACTCGACTACATAGCTGTTAACACTCCTACAGCCTATAACTATTGTTGAGAGTAGATCTCTTAAACCTATCTTGATTACTCTTACTGCATTACTGTTCTTATATATATTAAATGCTGTTTGGAGTATATTTACGCAGAACGTTTTTCGTCTACTTTATCTTGTTATATTCTTAGCAAATAAAGCTTACGAGCTTAAAACGTTTATATTTAAACGAATATAACGTAGAGGAAGAGAGTCGCTCTACTAAGGCTGCTCGGCAACGAATATAAGATCTACTTCCGCTATACTTACAGAGTTAACTTCTATAATCCTCGATTCTTGCTAGAGAGGCTGTTGATACGATTAGCCTTTATAGAACTATATTTAGATTAAGAGTGCTAGCCTTTACAGAACTATACTTAGGTTAAGAAGTTGTTAATAAGAGCAAATCCTATTTTCTAAGAAGAGAAGCTAGTAAGTAAGCGTTCGTTGGCCTTAGAATTTATCCTTATCTAGAGACTATGCGCGTTAGCGCTTCTATGAATTTCGAATTAGCTATATTACACTAGATACCGGCAAGGTAATTAGATTATTTCAGATAACTGCTAAGCTACTAACCTGTTATTAGAGCTTCTTATTTCTCTCTAGTATAACAAATTTCTGCGGCTTTGCTATTGCCTGCTGCCTCTTATGCTCTAGGCTAGTCTTTCGCACTAGCTATTCTTCGTTAGCTTCGAGGTAAGGTAGTAAAGTTTAAGCTCCTTAAGAATACATATAAGAGTAATGCCGCAATTTAAATGCACTTATTATGCCTAGGCTCTATTATTCTCTCTAGAACGTTCTATTCTCTCTAGCCGCAGGACTTTCTTTTACTAAGACCTACTATTGTTCTATAAATCGACGCTTAGCTAGTTACCTACTCTAGTTTTGTAATTGCAGCTGCGCTTAGAGGCACTAAGGCAGTAAGTTAGTAGACCTGCTTTAGGTTAGAGATGCCTATAATAACTTTAGAGGAGCCTGCATATATACGCAGGCATAAGATACTCTTTACAGTTCGACTAGAATATTTTGAATATATCTAGGCTACATCCTCGCCTCTTTACCTTTTCTTGCTAAGTAACAGCGAGCATAAATTGTGCAGACGCGCGGTAGCACGATTATTTCTAGTAACATCCTTAAAGGTATATAGTTAGCTCCTTGCGAGCAGAATCTTAGAAGAGTTTAAGCAATTTCTAAGGGCTTAAATCGCTGTTCTAGGTTAGAAAGACTTCTAGAATTTATACCTGCTCTGCATATCACGATATAAGCTAGTAGTTCTAAGAGGTCTACTTATTATACGCTTAGGTTAGCCTAAATCTATACGCACCTCTAAGATTCTCTACTTAATACTCTTTAATTCTTTAAATATATATAGGCTTCCTCTTCTTCTCTTTACAGTAGGAATTCTTCTAGCGCAGAGAGTAGCGCTTCTCTTCTAGAACTACACTTAGGTTAAGAAGTTGTTCTTCTAGTCCGGGAAACAGCGCAGAGAACAGCCTTTCTAAAACTATACTTAAACTAAGAGGTGTTCCTCTTACTTAGAGTTAAGAGCAGCGCTTTGATTTCGGCGGCAGTATTAAGACTTTTACTGCCTTTCTTCCCCTTATATAGAGTCTCTGTTTCTAGAATAATTTTATATATAGCGTCTCGCATACTCTCTATATATCAGAAGTTTAGAAGAACGTATTAAGCAGTAGCTAACATATTCGATCTTAGAGGCGCCTATAATAGGGCTAAGTAACAGAAGAGCACTTAATTAATATAGGAAAGTTAGAACTAAATATAGATAAGAGGAAGCATAAAGTTTAGCTCGAGAGATAGTTGCTTTAAGGCGATAGATAGGCTAGCATTCGGGATTAGATATACAATATAGCAGTGCGTTTATTCGATTAGAGACAGTTAATAATATAATAATAGACACGTTCTGTTTATCGTTGTCTAGCTACCAAATGTTAATAATGTTTTTATTTACATTTAAGAGGTAATATTTATATTATTATTACCTAAGGCCCTCTTATTAAACTCTGTTGTGTATTTATAATAAATTAATAGACCTGTTATATATATCGCTAGATATAACTTATCTAAGTATACTTGCTACGGCTATATAAGACTCGAGAGATTATAGGTAAAGCTATATTATTGCGTGCTCGTTCTGCCTCTTTGCAATCCTTCTCTGCATTCTAGTATATAGAGTTATAGAAGATGCTATAAGCCTTTACTAAAGCATGCTAACTCTAATGCAGAGATCTTAGCAAGGTAGTATAATATAGTAATAGTATATCGATCTAGTATTATAGTGCTCTAATATGCCTACTAGACGCCGCGCTTTGCATTGCTAAGTCTTAATCTATAGCTAGAACTTATAATATATTGCTTAAAGGCTTAAATAAGGCTTAAGAGGCATTGCAGAAAGTATAAAAGTCTACTTTAAAGTTTAAGCAATATACTAGATCTGTAAACTTGCGCTGTAGATACTGTTCTAAGCTCTAGAATAGTTAATTAACGTCGCGTTTGTATAATCAAATTTCACGAAATATAATAAGTCGCTATAACGCCTAAAAAGGTCTTAAAACTCTAGACTAGATGCTATTCTAGTTGCTAATATGCTTAATTGGCGCTGTATTTAGTATTGCTAACGTCTAGAAAGTATAGTAGGTTGCTATATAGCTTAGACGAGCCCTTAAATATACATAGTAGGTATCGCTCTATGCACTATAAGTAGACAGTCTTGTAGTCTCTTTTAGTGCTAGCTAGTATACTCTAGAAACTAATAAAGCGTAGCTATAGTGCTGTCGCTTAGAATATAAGGAAAACTTCTGCTTATTAGTTATATATTTACCTAGTAAAGTAAGGAAGCGCAGCCTCTCTATAGATTCTACTATTTTAGAATAACAATAGAAACGAATACAGTGCTAGGTTCTATTTAACGAGAGCCTCTATGCTGCTCGTTTCTAAAGTAGGCTGCGTATTTGCTGTTGAAAACAGTTAAGATATCGACCTGCTTTAGAAGGCTCTTTGAGTTTATCTGTGTCGTAATTGTAGACAAAGCATATATTATAGTGCACCGATAGTAACTTAGTGCTGCGACGAGAACCTACTAGCTGTTTATTAACTATAGTTTAGTCTATATATTTCTTACCTAAAGCAGTTTAGAACTAAAACAAGAGTACCTGCACGATATTATTAAACCTTAAGAGTAGGTTAATAGTGTTGTATAAGGTTCGAGAACGCTTATTACACGTCTCTATTAAATATAGCTATATAAATATTACTCCTAAGCTTAAGGCAAGTGTTTTCTATTCTTAGACACATCCTATCTGCTGCGGGAAGGTTAATATATTGTTAATTTTCTTGATAAACCTCTTTATAAGCAATTGCGGTCTGTCTATAGCGCTGTCTAGAAGGCGTTAAGCTCCGAGGATAGGTTGTTATAGTAGTAAGTGCACTCAGCATCTCTAAGTCTTATTCTTATTCATATACTTCGTTGTAGATATCGCTCTTGTCTGTAAATATACTACCTTCTATAGCTAAAGTTTCTGTGTTTCTCTCTCGCGTCGGGGAGCCTAGGTAGTCTGTAACTTAACTACTAAGGATAAGAATTGCTCTTAACGACGTATCAGCTAGTTGTAGAAAGGATTATATTAGCTTAATATACTGTGCTTATTAGATGCTTTAAACTATTGCCTAGAATAAAGTCTATAACAACAGCATTGCACTATTATACGCAAAGCACGTTCTGCGCTTCTTAGCTAATATCTATAGAATACTAATACTGTTTAGAGTATTATTAGGTTTAAAATTTAGCGCAATATTATATATTATTTATTAAATTACTAAAAGTAAAGTTAAGTTATAGCTACTAGACTTTAATATAAATATATGCTGCCTTTAGATAAAGAGTACTGCTATTATTAAGTAGGATAATGCAATATATCTCTAAGAGCAATATTAGATCTTATTCTCGCTAGATCTTTAGTTATTGTATATAGCACAAACCTAATCTCTAAATACTAAGATAGTGCTGTTAGTTATTAACTAAGAAAAAAATAGATACTATACTTATTAATAATTAAATAGAGATGCAATTGCATAAGAAGCTTACTTTCTTAATTATATATATCTGCGTTAGAGTTACTATTATTAACGCACGTATAATAAAAATAACAGTAGTATAATAAATTCTAGTTAAGTTACTAATAGGTCTGTAGAAAAAAGTCTAGAGCATAGTTACTTATATAGGCCTAAGAAGTAGCACAGCCTTATCTTTTAGTTAGAGATTAACGTTTTATTGCGCATAAAGCTTATAGAGCGCGCTTCTTACAGCACTAATAACGCGCAGTTGTGCATGCATTTTTACGTAAGCTTCTAGCTTCCCTAACCTCTTAAATATAACCTGTCTTAGAGATTTGCGAGGACCCTCTTATTGTAGGCTTTAATAGGTAGCGAGAGGAGCGCAGTTCTCTAGGGAGCCGCTGTACTTGTCGGTACTCTTGATAGTGCTTAGGGTGCCTTGTATGCCTTTGTGCTTGCCGTTAAGCTCTATCTGACTAAACTGCCTAATCATCTTATTCCACTAAACAGTGCATTTAACACAAATCCCAGGAAGGTGTGAGGGGAGGAACGAGCTGTGTTGGTGTTCACACGCCCGATGGCCCCAAGTGTTGCAGTTTTCGTCTTCTGCAGGTATAAAGGCTTCTGTGTATTGAGTTTAGAAGCTGACGTGGAAGCGAGTCGCAGTGCCGTCGCGTGTGGCGGGTCATCTGTCTTATTCGATGGCGTCGGGCACCTTGATGGGCTTCGTGGTGACCTGTGGCGCAGCCTGAGAAGCAAAAGACTGACCCTGAGCATGAGAGGCAGCAGGTGATGGCGAAGCCGCAGGAACTTATTACACGAGAGAGGAATGAGTAGCTCCAATGACAGGTTGTTGGTGGCTCGGTGGTTATCCCAACTGATCTGAATGCGCTGTCAGTGTCCAGTGTGGCAGATATCACCTTGCTGTCGACGATGGTGACCCCACGTCTCTAACACCTCTGGCTACTCTTTAGATCATCAAGACGTCCCGCACCTTCGAATGGGCCCTGTATGTCCCGTCCCGAGCCGGCCCTTCTACCGGCAACTACGATGCCTGCACCCGCCAGAGAGCCACCCAAAGGTCTCGCGCCATCGAGGCCTCACACCATCATCGCTCCCCAACCGCATGCAATCGAATAGCGCCTGGAAGCTTCGAGCAAGGCCGTCTCACAAGCCCCCCAGGTCCCCGGATGCCACCGAATGACCGTTGATCGGATGATCTGTCTGTGCCTCGTAGCCCGGCCCGTGGTCTTCCCTTGAACACGAGCCAATCAGTCGGCATGCCATGTTCATACGACGCGGACGCCGGCGCAACTCTTGCAGTGTGTCCAACGACGAATACGCTGCATACACTAAACCATCGTTCGAGGACCCTAAAACCCCCCGCTATCCTGCTAAAACCACTGCTGAGCGATCGGTCGTACATGTAGTGGGTAGAGGGCATCGTTCGCTGTTGGCCGCTGCCTGTTGGCTGCTGGTCGCTGGCTGCTGGTCGTTCCACCCTGGCAATGTTCAGCCGCTGGGCTGCTGAGCCGCCCAGTGAAATTGCGTACCCATCCAACCACCATCATGACATACGCTCATGGTCCTATCTGAAACGTTAGCCCACGTATGACACTACCGGGTCTGTCCTACAAGACGCTTATTCAACTCACTCGGAAGAGAAGGAAGAGAGGAAGACTGAAATTTGGCTCATGAGGGACTGTTTGCGTGTGGGGATGGCCTGGCGCCTGCAATTAAGGCAGTGGTTTCGTGGATCGAACTCTTCGTGGCTATACTCGCATTGGCAGCGAGATGTCGAGTTGCTCGACCAGGCCCTGCCGTTACTGTTGTGAGAGGCTCCATGATACTCGGTGGGTGTCTCGGTCATGGTGGCTGTACGGCACATGCTCTTGGTCTCAATACGGACGTTCTCAGCTTCGCACGGCTACTGTCAAGAAGGCATGCGGCTCGGGACACGTCCTGTCGCAGCAATGGCAATGAGAAACGTATTCTCGAAGTCGTCACATTATAAAGAAGCCTTGCAATCGCATGGTGATATCTTCGTGGATCTACGGGGTATAAAACGGCTTGAGAAGCATGGCGATGAGCGCGGTTGTTTGGCATGGCTATTCGGTAGCGGTTAGTAGTTCTGGTGATTATGGTGGTTTACGATAGTTGGTAAGTACAAGCCCCTCGCATGCGGTTTGGTAGGAATGAGAACTTGCAAATGGTTCGCGGTTGGTTAGTAAGCCCCAAATCCGCGGCGGTTCAGGGCTGAGGATGCCGAGCGGTCCTGCAGTCGTATGCGATCGGCCCCTACATTCGCTTGCGATCAGCATCGCTCGCGGTATGTCACGTGCGACCGCGCCCGACATCACAACCGCGTCCATTCCCAGCGTCAAGACAATCAGCACTTGTTGTATAGCAACTCTATCGACAAGCGATCTGGGCCAACGACTTATTACCTGTGCAACATCGCAAAATGACTGATTCGAAATTCATGGAAGCGCTGACGCGCATGGTTCCCAGACAAGGATGAGTCCAAGGCGGAAGAGCGCTCACTCACTGGCTCCTCTCTTGGAAGATGGGACTTGCTCTTATTATGGCCATGCAGAACACTCGTGGCGATCAGAATAATGTGATCCGGTACGTCATGACAGCCACCCACTGTCTCTTCCTCCTTCTACTCCAAACACGAAGAGATTGCTCCTCTCATGGCCATGCAGCACGTTCGCGGTGACCTGGTGGTCCTGTGGCATTCAAATTAGCCGACAGAACGAACTGTGACGATCGAGAGCCGTCTTTAGACGGAGGAATGACGAAGGATGAGAGAAGCGAAAGCCATGAAAGCCAAAGGACGCGGCCAATTTCTCCGGTGCCAGGTGCTCTCAGGCGATAATGGCCTCATTCCTGGTTATGGAAGCTGCCCACCGCAGGACAGGTGACCTCGAGTGAGCTCGTTGACGTATGTAGAGGTCTGTGCGCCTTGCTCTTGCTCTAGAAATGTAAGCAAATAGTGCCGTGACTGCTCAATTACAAGTGCAGCTGCTACGTGCCCCGTTATTGTGTTGTCCAACAACTAGCGTCGGTCATGTGAGCAGGCGATTCCTCGTGTATTTAAGAGTGTCCACGCCCGCTTTACTCCATCTCTTCTTCTTCTCAGGACAATCTGCCGGCGTCATTCACACACTCAATTGAACCCGTCTGATTGCATCACAGAATCAATCACTGAGCCTCTCCCATTGCGCCACAGTTCTCAACATGCCGCCGCCCGACGTGCTCACCGGCACGAATTATCATATGGCGACTCATAACCTCAATCCTGGCTTCGAATTTGACAATCATGCTAGCTCGAAGGCTACTGTGGCTGTCTTCCACGCCGACCGGAAGGGCTTCCATGACCTCGAACTTTCCCGGGCATTCACGAAAAGGGCCGTCGGTATGTCCCCCCCCAACCCTTTCCCACGACCTTGCTTGCTTTACTCTGACACTGACATTTCGCAGACTACCTTCTACAGCATGAGCTACGAGCCCGACGCCCCAGCCCCGATGCCAACATCCGCGTTGACTTGGAGACTGTAACCGCCACCAACACTGAGCTCGAAGCACGCATTGCCACTCTCACTTCTACACACGATTCGAAGACCAAGGAGCTCGAGGACCGGCTTGCTTGCATCACAGACGGCCACCAGGCCGAGGTCGACGCGATGGAGATGGGTCATCGGACCAAGACCAAGAAGCTCGAGGACCGGCTTGCTCGCATCACAGACGGCCATCGGGCCAAGGTCAACGAGATGGAGATGGGTCACCAGGCCGGTTCTATGGAGCTCGAGCACCGGCTTGCTTCCATCACAGAGACCCTCGGGTCGACCGAGCTCCGCATCACCCGCCTCAACGATGACCATCGGGTCGAGATCCAGAAGCTTGAGGACCAGCTTTCTCGCGCTGGACAGTCTCTTCGGTCGACCAACAATGGCATCAATAACCTCATCGTTGCCCACCAAACCACGACCAAGGAGCTTGAGGTTCAGCTTGCTGGCGTCAAGCGCCAGAGGTTCCATGAGCGATGTGTTCGCATCACAGACATCCTCAAGTCGGTCAAATCGACTCAGTCCACTATTGCCGGCCTCGAGACAGCCCACCAACATACCATGGCCAATCTCACCATGCAACACAACAACGAGATCGGTGAACTTGAGGACCAGCTTGCTTCCACTGTCGCGTTCTACCAGCAAGAAGTGATCGAGGCCGCCGGTGGCCATTGCATCACAGTCTCTGATCTCAACCTCGAGATCGACTCGGCAAAGTTCGTCATCGAGAGGGCATACGCTGTCGTGTCGAGTCTGGAGTCCGAATTGGTAACCGCCCGCGCCACAAATACCACGCTGTCCAAGGAGTTGACTGGCTGCCGCGAGGCTGTTGAAGGACTCACTGCCGCAGCGAGGGATGAAGAGGCACACTCCAGCCGCCTACACCATACCATCGCCTGTCGCGATCACGAGATCGGGTCGTACCGCATCCTGTACATGGCACTTGCTCGTGAGCTCAGCGGCGAACAGGCCGTCACTCGTACACTGCAATCTCAGCTCCTTGCTTCACAGCATACCTCACAGCAGCTGAGCGGCAGGGTCGCTGGCCTTGAATCCGCTCTCGATAGCCTGCATCAGAAGCACGATGATCTCGACAACACACACAAGCTTCTTGCCTCACAGTATTCGGACCTCAAGGCCGCTCACGATCTTCTCTCCCCCGACTACAATCGCCTCAAGAAGGCTCACGATTCTCTCGTCCCCACGCACACAAGCCTTGCGTCACGGTACGATTGCCTCAAGAAGGCTCACGACGCTCTCGCCCCCAAGCACACGCGCCTTGAGGAAGCCCATGCCCTTCTTGCCTCACAGAAGCAAGAGCTCCAGGCGGATTTCGACACCCTAGTCACCGTGCACGCAGACAATATCACTACATTCAACAATCTCGAGGCCGAGCACACCGACATTGGCTCACGGCACACGCGCCTTGAGGAAGCCCATGCCCTTCTTGCCTTACAGGAGAAAGAGCTCCAGGCAACCCACGATCGTCTCGTCACACAGCATGATGCCAACGTCGAACAGCACAACGATGGCGTCAGGTTGTCGATGTTGTTGTTGCACTCGTTTTGGCGTGTCACCTTGGGCGTTATGCAGTGCTTCGAGCTTGACGACAACGAAGAGGTCACTGTCTATGATGTCGTCTGCATCAACCGTGGGAATGCCAAAACACAGGTGGACATCGACAACCTGATTGAATACGCGTTCGAATACGTGCGGGGCCAGCGCGAGATGCAGGCAGCGACCATTGATGTCCTCTCAAAACAGCTGGAGCGGACGAACAAGACGATAGGCGTCCTCAGCGTGCGGTGCGAGGGTCTTGAGGCTTCGGAGCACAAACTGGAGCTGGAGGTCAAGTGCCTCACAGACCGGCTTCTTGCGACAAAGCAGGATATTTTGGGGTTGCGGGAGTTGTTGGTCGTTTAGTTCCTCATAGTTCGCTTCTCAATATCCACACTATTGACGCGCTATTCTCTCCGCTTTGACCCACTGCCCCTGTTGCTGGCCTTGCTATCCACCCTACTCGTATCACTTGCTGTATGTGTTCAGTGACTGGCGTGCAATGAGCGTTGGTGGCCGCTGGAAATCATTTGCCACGGTTTTGGGCATGCGAATGGGCCATTGTGAGTCGTAACCGACTGGATCCAACCATGGTTCACAACTCCATGTTCTCTGGCTGCCGATCTTGTGATGAGAGTCAACATGCGCGCTTCAGCGTGTGAATGCTCTGCCTGGGGGTGCGGATCACCCTAAAGGCTGATAATTTGTGATGAGTGAACGGTCTAGCTGGAGGCTTTCGCGGAATTTCGATGCGAGCAGTGCATGTTTATCAAGACTTGAAGAGCTCCTCGTTAGTCAATGGGGCACTGGCACGGTTAGTTTGACTCCGTTCAGTACTCAAGCATATACTGAATTTTTCACAGATACTCGGATCGAACCATCGAGGAGACTGACGATGAGCTGGACGATGTTG
>Ga0265780_10003513_pt1 | contig 20601 bp, 17 predicted proteins | sample P1T30metagenome_FD_192432 | JGI IMG/M metagenome (GOLD analysis project Ga0265780, IMG submission 192432) | Plant litter microbial communities from East Loma Ridge, Irvine, California - P1 T30 | ecosystem: Environmental > Terrestrial > Plant litter > Unclassified | place: USA: California...
CAAGAAGCCGTGAGCGGCAGACATCGTTCAGCCATCATCGTCGCTGTCTGAGCCACTATCCCAGCCCTCATCGTATTCCTCTGCAAGAACTTGCAGCCCATTGCAGAGTGCTTCTCTTTCTTCAATTCCCACCAATCGCTTCACAATTTGCTCAATCGCACGTATTTGTCCCGCAACCGCGGTGCTCGTGGTGAGTCCAGCATGGACAGCGAGCTTAGTCGCTAGTCCCGAACCAACATCAAATATAGATATAGGATAGCTGTCAAGCAGCGGGAAAAGTATTGGCGCGGTGTATCTGGACAAATTAATCTAAGTTAGCGTCTCGTATATGGAGCAATAGCACGTGCGAGTGGTGCCACGCCACACTCGTATATGCCTTAGGTGGCATCGCTGAAAACCTGAATTGTGTCCGAGATCTCGTACTCGGACAATCATCGAATCATGGACGCTTGTAAGACTTACCTCTGCAATGTCGGCCCTTGATTGAATCTGTTGTGAGGGTCGCGCGCTTCGTCATCATCTGTGAGATTCCAATCGCCCCGAGAGACCTCCGCTCTGCCGAATACGTGTTCCTTCTTACCAGACCTGGGTGCGGTCCGGTAGTCTCTGGTGAAGACATCGATATCGAAGCTGCCAAGCTCATCATCTTCGCTTGTTGGTCGCGACGTCATAGAACCCGTCTTCTCGGCTTGTGCGATTTCCTTGGAGTAGTTTTCTGAAAGTACATCGGGATCTGCGATGCTCATCTCAAATTTGGCTATCCTCCGCTTTCCGGTGCTGTTTATCGTATCTTCCAAGTCTTGAAGATTACCGCGACCACCAACGGACGTCCTTAGTCGGGAGGATATGGTCATGCTTTCTAGTCCAATAACTTGTAAAGCACCGACATGCCACGGTGAAGTAGCATCAAGCGACAGGTAAGATGGAGTCTTGATCAGGCTGTTCGACATCGGGATGTATACCGACGACTGTTCGCCAAGTGTTTGCAGTGATTGGGAAGCGTTCACCATCTGTTGCCGCCTCCTCTCCTACCACATGTTAGCCTCGTGTTCTGTGTAGACAGCATGCTGAACCTACCCTTCCGACTGCAGCAGTTGCGCCTTGATCACCCAAGCCCCATGTCCATATACTCATCTTGCCATACTCGTCTCGTAGTCTTTCTATCCATCCCGATGCCCAACCGCCCCAGGCATCGTCGACGCCCGTAAAGATTTGCAGTCCCTGAATGCCATCACACTCCTCGACGAACGGCCTTAAGTCGCGATCGACTAGATCGACTTCCCTTTCTAGCTTCTCGAACAATTCCTTGCCAACTTCCCACTTCTCAAAGGGCATGAGGGTGTCGTTGACATCAAACTCGGAGAGTTGAGCTATAGACTTGGGGTGGTAGAATACTCGGCTATAGTCCGACCAGTACCTGACAGAAGAGGTGCTCAGTGCTGGTGGGTCCAAGCCGTTATCGAGGTGCTCCTGGTACGTCGAAGGTGGGATAGGTTGAGTGCGCTGGACGATGGGCTTTGAGGGCCACACTCCAGGTTGGTCAAGTATGCTTCTGTCATCTTCTGGTTCATACAGTGCATTGATCTTTCTCATGCTGCCAAAGGCGCCTTTCAGGTCGTATATCAACGCTCTCGGCGTAAACGTGTCAGATCCATCAGGAGCGATGCCGGGTCGAAAGAGGATGTCATGGTTGACAGGCGACTCAGCTTCTGGAGGATATGTGAAGTATGATTCCTGACTTTTAATGAGCCAATCAAGTTACGAGAGATAAAATAAATGTTGGATGGTACAAAATTCGGGATTGCAGTTGAATCTTGTAGGAAGAGGGCCGCTATACGAGAAACAAGAGTGTGACAAAGCTAGAGTACGCGGCCACCCCACACCAATGTCAGCATCAAGCATGCAGCATCATCCTTCGTGACGGTGATTTTGCATGATGTAATACTGCAGTGGTGGGCTGTGGTCGAGATTGAGGCAGTGCAACTCACCTGTGTGTTCCAGAAGTGCGTCCCAAGATAGTTGCTGCGCTCGCCGAATTGGAGGGTTACGATCTCGCGCATCGTACCTTTCAAACGCTCGGCAGTGCTACAAGAGCGATTTGTGCTGTTTCGTGAGTTAGGTCTAAGCGGGCGGGGGAATGTATTCGAAGGTCGGTGGTAGGCGGACTAAAGCTTTTTGCCCCGCACGGGCGTTTGCTAGCAACTGCAATCACGTCGCGTCACGACTTACCAGACACGATTCATTCGTAAATGAGAGTAGCTTACACTCCGCTACTACATATTACCGTTTTTACATAAGTGATACTTGCTAACCTGAAATTGACATCCTATCCATGCGAGCACCGGTACGCTCCTTGCAGGTGCTTTGTAGTTTCAGTGTACAGGGTTGTCCTTTAAGTAGAGACGGACTTTACGCGTTAATTTTTGGTGATGACATAAAACCATTCATCTGGTGATACCATAGAGGTAAGCAAAGCATAGCCGTCGGCCAAACAAACCAGCGGTTGATACACAATTCCTTGTATCTGGTGTATGAGCATTTCCGCAACAGTTGCCCCTGCATCCCAGTCCTACGAAGCACTATGTGAGCCTAACGTTGAATTGGATAAACACGGGCGCTTACCTGTAAGGCGGTGAACCAGGCTGTGGTACCGAAACCCATCGCCAAACCCCATAAATTTAAATTGTAAAGCCATTGCGGCTGTCGCACCGTCGAAGATTTAAGAAAGGACCAGGAAGCTAGGTAGCTTTCCCAAGCGTTAACTTTATTTCATGAAAGCAAAGAGAGAACTTACTACAAAGGTTGCAGCGCGACCGCAGCTGTACGGAATAATGTACAATAACCCCAAAAGTCACCTAGTCTACGAATGCCTGTGTACCAACGACGCCGTTGCTTCACAAAATCTCCAACATTAGCTGGCGAAAGCTCTCTTGCAATTGCCGGAATGAAACCAAAGGTGAATCCCATTTTCATTGCCTGCGAATGAACTACATTAGTTGGATCTAAGTTCATCGGTTTCGTCAACGTACCTTGAGGCAAAAAGCATAATCTTCGGTCAGACTGTCATTATCCCATGTACAGGCATTCTCAACAGATCCGCGGATGAGCAGAAATGAACCTCGGATTCCGACCGCGGCTCTGTTGAGCCAGCGGAGTCGCCATTGAACGTCACCATAATCTCCTTGGATACGATGCACGTCACCTACGCCTGTAAGAACAGAAGACCAGTAGTCACTGCAATTGAAGTGAATGACACCCTTTCCACAAATGTAAGTGTCAATGACATATCCAGAACATGATCATCTTACCTGACCCATATCACAAGATTGCTTCGTGATGAAATCCAGACAAGTATTGATGCAGTATTTGTCAACCAAAGTCTCCTCGTCCAGGTGGAGAACCCAGTCATCTTCATCGAGATGCATGTTGATACGGAACCACTCAAGATTCCGGGCCTTAAATTTGGCCTTAACAGGGTGATATTCCCACGGGACTGCATGTACTGAGACGTGCTTCTTAAACATGCCATCAAAATTATGAGCATTTGCTGCCTCCGTCAGTACATGGAGAGATATGCGTTCATCTAGCTTTTGATACATGTCCTGTATCGCGGTGATAGATCGTTTGACAACCTTATGAAGAGATTAGTGTTACGACCACCCCAACTACATAGAGCTTTACTTACCTCTATCTGATCACCCCGGGTTACGAGACAAATGAGAAGTCGATTGAAGGATCGCTTAACGGGCTGCTTCGATAGCTGAAACGGTTTGAGGGGGAAGCAATATGCAATGAACGGCACAACAGTAGAGGGATTGGCCGGGCCTAGAAGGACTACATGGTGTACTGTCAGAAAGCGTGATAAGCACCACAGTTTACAGTGATGGTAACTCACAATGAAAAAGTAAAGAAATCCATGTAACATGTATCGTGTCATCGATAATGATGTGGCCGCTCCTTTGCTCGTGCCAATACCGGCGCAGCACTTTGAAAGTTAGATGTGTAACGATTTTAGCCATGAGATATTTACCATGGTACACGAAGCTAACAATGATTGGTATAATGATCCAATTGTACTGCACCAGCTGGAAGACACGCTGCGATCTCTCGTGTTCCCACATTAATACGCTGGTTATGATTTTGGAGGGATGTTTTAGGAATCAATGATAGCAGGAATGGGATGCTAGACAGGGCAGAATTGATCGAGCTCGTATATCATCTATGGTCAGGCATATGATCCTGCCTAGACACCTCTTATAAATCTATTAGATAGCCTCAATGCCAGCGCCCGAATTCGGTTAAGTTTGTTGTCACCAAATATAACATAGTAAATGAAGACCCGCAACGGTCTTATTAAAGGAAGGGGGAAGACGCTCCGCACTTCTGTGGTGAATTTTAGTATCAAGCCGAAGAATCAGCTCTCCAGAGCCGCTTCTCAAGTACAGGCTTGCGCCTAAAATTTACTTTCGGACCGCCGGAACTAGCTTCTACGCTAAGTTTCGTCTTATGTGCATATCTTTACGAACAGCGCAAGGCTTGGGATCGGTCGTCGGCGGTATACGCACAACCACGTTGACTCGATATCGCGCACGAAGAATGGGCAGTGCTCTCAAGTCAAATAATCACATATTTTATGCCACATATTAGTCTACGTATACTATCACCATTCTTGACATTCTCTGGTCTAGTCTTTTTCGTTGCGCCTAGCTACAGCCATGTCGATTCGGGTTGTATTCGTGAACGTGTGCGTCGTATTTGTGTCATATACACTCCTCAAATTCATGTCCCAAGCTTCACGCGTTGGTGAACAGGTGGGTCATATTTAAATTTATATGCAACAATCTGATGTCAATCACAGGAGTCTGTACAGACGCATCGATACAGTGAGAGGGTACTTTTCTGTACTCCTTTGAGGGATGCAGAGGCGCACTTGCCTAGGTTCTTTTCAGGCCTCTACAATCTTTCCTATCCGCACGAGCTCGTAGACATCGCATTCTTGGTTTCAGAATCTAAAGACCAGACCACCTCGGCACTTATCTCTCAGATAGACGCGCTTCAGAGAACTGCCGACAAGAAGAAGCCATACCACTCTGTGACGGTCCTTTATAAGGACTTCCATCAAATCGTGGCGCAAGACGCAAGAAGCCGCCATGATTTCATGGCTCAACCGGAAAGGCGGAAGAGACTAGCCAAAGCGAGAAATTGGCTTTGGTCAGCGTCGCTACGCCCATACCACAAATGGGTCTACTGGCAGGATGTGGATGTTGAGAAAGTTCCAGCAACGATCTTCGAGGATCTAATGAAACAAGACAGCGACGTAATTGTTCCGAGTACGTACCATGATAATCCATGCTGGGCAGCGGGGCATGATCGACACTGACGTTTGTAAGCGTAGGTGTGTGGATGACCCACCCAACATTTGGCGACTTTCCGTACGACCTTAATTCTTGGATCGAGTCTGATCAGGGAAGAGCTATTTCTGCAGCCTTGGCGGAAGATGCAGTCATTGTCGAGGGATATCCCGAATTCGAAACCAATCGCACATATCTCGCGAACTTACGTCGCGATGGAGGGAATCCCATGGAGCAAGTGGAGATCGATGCTGTTGGGGGAGTAAGCATACTCGCCAAGTCCGAGGTGTTCCGGGCTGGATGTCATTTTCCAGCTTTCAGCTTTCAAAATCAAGTTGAGACTGAGGCATTTGGCAAGGTATGTTATGTCCAAAACAGAGTATACAATTTCGACACGATCGTAAGCTCATGAACATGAAAACAGATGGCTAAGGCCATGGGCTTCCATGTCAGAGGACTGCCCCATTATGCTGTTTGGCATGCATACGAGGATGGGCTGTAGTAGATATCGTGTACGAAGCATCTATACGGAACACGCATACTTTATAGTTGTAGATTGCGAAACCAACTGAGATAAGCTATAACATGTTTTACAAAGTTTTGCCCGCGATAAGCTTAAGTGATGTAAAACTCTTCAACCGGAAACTTGTGTGGATGGCTAGGGACCCAGCTCGACATCCACTTATGAATCGAAAGAATATCTCCGATGAAGTGGAGATGCCTGTGCCAAGGAGCAGCGCTTGAAAAGGAGTTTACCGGTAGTATAAGCACATCAGCGATGAGAACAGGTTCCGTGATGTTGGTAAGCTCGTTTCCGTTCAACTTCAAGCCTGTGTCCTCAGATATGTAGTCGAACACAGCACTCGTAAAGACGCGAGGTCCAGTGAGAGTAATGACATCGTGGAAATATAGCTGGGGGACTCCATTCTCCGTGTTGTGTTCTTTTTGGAACTGTTCCATGTTATCAATAACATGATCAACAGCTTTGCGGAGTATTGGATGATTCGGTTTCGTCAGAACAGTGAATTGCGCAAACTGCACTGTCCAGGCCAGATCCTTCCATAGCGGTAAGCCTAGTCTTTTGTCTTGTTCTATCCCAACAACAATATTTGATCGACCACGAAATTTTTGTGGCACCCATTCGTCTATAGATACCACGGGCTCTGTGTCTTTATCCGTATAAACTCCTCCTTCCTTGAGAAGTAACAAGTACCTGAGGAAATCCGATCGAACTATCCAGTCTTCCTGGATGAGCTTATATGTTCTGCGTATAGCTTCGTCGTCGTCAAATTTTGTCTCCACGTATTCGTCTCCTCTGGTCTTGTTCAAACTCTCGTATTGATACCTGGGATTAAGCGACTGCCACTTTGCTGAAAACCGGTCCAGTTCCGCGATACTTTTGACGTCGCCCTCAGGGTCGTCGTTCCAGATCTGCCATATCTTTTTGGGGACTTTGAAGGTTAGTCGATCCTTCTATCAAAAGGAATGCTCCTTACAGCATGAATCGTCCTTCTCCATAAGAAGACTTGGAAGCCATGCAAGACTGGGACGTCTCATGTCGCTCCAGTACATTGCCAGTGGCACAACAGCGAGCAAAACGATCCAGAAAGTACGTGAAGTCATACTCTTGTAGCGTCGATCTCTTCGAGCCCAAAAAGGCGTCGGCGCGTGTATATGTGTACCTCCAAAGAATTTTATTGACAATGATGGGCTTGTAGCGTAATCCAAGGCTGGCAGATTGTATGAAGCGTAAACACGTAGCTGCTGGGGACGTACATGAACCCCAATAACTCTAGGTGTAAACACCGACGTCATAATCCATGTGAAGATTGCGTAATCCATTTTGCGCTGTTTGAAGTCTTCCGAGTTGCAGCGAGTTGACGCATAGCCTGGAAATGTAATTGAGCTTATTTCGATAGGACTCCTGCACTGATGATCGCGCAAATGACGCCTTGACGGGCCTGCAATGAGGGACATCTCATTTCTAAAGTAGAGTCTACTTCTAAATCAGCTCTCAAGATCTAATCTTAGGAGCTTGGCACTTGGCGCATTTGGCAGGAGCTTTCGGGCCTGTTCACAATTGGGGGATAAGGAGAGCCTCGCAGATAAAAGGCGGTCCAGCTGTGTATCACTGTATCGTAAGGTCATCATTGAGGCTCAATATACTCTTCGTTATGTTGTGGACTGCTACGACGGGCATCCTTGCCTCGGCACTGTTGTACCACTTCTGGCACTTGCCAGAAGTGCACAGGTTGGAGAGAATTGCAATGTCAGAAAGAAATTGGAAAGGATCAATCTCCCGTCGTATAAAATACATGTCAGAGATGAAGAATGAGTCCCTTGTACTGTAGGTTAATGCTATCAGCAAACTATCGCCCCACCGTTAAAATAACAGTTCAGGTTTCCAAATCCCAAGAACGGTACCTGGAAGCAACGGCAACTCCCATACACCGCTTGGGACTTCTTTCCTCCTGCTTACGGCTGTCCGTTCGAGATGGAACGTGTCGGTAATTTTGGAGACGGCGGCAAATGGATTTGCGGCATGTCCCAATACGCAGCTTTCGAGGAGCGACCGCTTGTAGTGTACAGTTTTGGGGTCGATGAAGACTCATCTTTTGAGGCAGAACTTATCGATAGAACATCAGCGCACGTCTATGCCTTCGACTACTCAGTGGATAACATGGGCCCCGAAATCACAAATGGTACCTACACAAACATCAAATTCAGCAAAATCGGTCTCGGTGGATCTGATGAGACAGTCGACGGTAATCGATTCATGACCTTACCATCCATCATGGGAGAATTAGGGCATGATTACGTTGACATACTGAAGCTGGACGTCGAAGGCGCTGAATTCGATGCATTGGATGTCTTAATGGAGACGTACAACAAATCCAGCCTCCCTGTTGGGCAACTCTTGATCGAATTCCATCTTTGGGCTGCCCCTCAGAATATACGGGATTTAGTGGCATGGTGGGAGAGACTGGAAAACTTTGGCCTACGTCCTGTAGCGCAAGAGGCAAATCCTTTGGGCGTTATACTTGGACCTGGATACCCATGCTGTTATGAGGTAAGAAACTTCTGAAATTTTGGAAAAAAAAGTTTCTAACGAGAGAAAGTATGTTCTTATCAACACTCGAGATGACAAGAGCGTTTTGCGGTTATAGCAAAGATTGGAGTTGTGCGAGCCCGACCGCCGTCTGACCGAACCTTAAAATCTCCACCCGTGCAGGTGAAGACTCCCTTGTGTTTATAACGCTGATACATGCTTGCGAAACTGGACTCAAAGCGCTGTGAGTTAGGGAAACGGCACGTTTGATTCTTTCGTGGCACATGAGTGGATGGCGGTGGTGCTAGGGAACTACGGGCGGTAGCATACCACTGACAGCTGCCGGACCAGGTACCAACGGGCCGGGGTGTTCGAACGAGAGACTTGGTCTGTTCGCAGAGTCATACGATGCTGTAGAGTGTGGTGCTTTCGTTCAGATTCTTACGCGACTGGACGCCACCACCTTTCTCGTGTGGCCCTAAGGATAACTCCGGTGTGCGACTGCAAGGCTAGACTGCCTCCGCTCTCTTCCAATTCAGAGGATTGGTATAGGGTTACCAAGCGCCAAACTGCATCCTGGATAGCGCAGTTAATTAGTCGCTATCAGTTCTAAAATCAAGTTTATTTCTCGTGCATAAATACAACGTTTTTATGCTAATTTCTAGCTGCTTTTCCTCTAAGAAGATAGATACGCAAAAGTCTGACACAGTAGTGCATGCTAACAATGGCTAGAAAACACCAGGATGCGGCTTAGCGCTTGGTGACCCTGTAGATATACGTACTGTGGTTACAGGCAAAAGTAGTGTACATGGTCCCTGCACAGCAGGGGTATTACTCGCGCAACAAAATCGACTTTTACCTACCACTGCATTTAAATTTAAATATCTTAGTAGCAAAGTATAGCCTCTGAAGAAAGCCGATTTTATAGCATATTTTAAAAAAATTCTACGGTGTCGTGCTGGCTCACGGCGACCTGGTAGCAACCCCTGCCGTGCAGGGACCATGTACACTACTTTTGCCTGTAACCACAGTACTACATGGGTCACGGCATTTGGTGTGTAGACAACTTCAATGACAGATAGTAAACCGCTAGTATTTACGTGAAAGCAGACGTGGAATTTTTGCAGTACTCAATATGCCACCGTGGAGATTGCTCGCCTTCACGGCTACAATCCGGTGAACTCGGACTGGCCCCACCACCCCGGATTATCTGTAGAGCGGAAGATGTACATTAAATCCGCTGACGGCCCCACGGCGGGATCCAGATGGAGTTCGAGGAGAGCCAGTCTCAACCGCGAACTCCGCAAAATTTTGCCCGGAGGAATTCGAGTGCGTCCGTTGGAAGTGTAAGCGTGCTTACCACTGACTTGGAATTACATAGTAGCGCATACTGCAGATCAGGAGCATGCCAGAGTAAAACAGTCTACTTTAAAGGTGTTTGGGTTGGTTGAGTGAGGGCTATGCTACTACTACCGACCATCCGCAGGGAGTGCTCACTTCACCAAATATAGTTACAACGTATGTCAACGCTACAATCTCTAATTAGCCTTGTCCACGGCGACATGATGACGAGCATCGGGCCAGATAAAGCCGCTGACTTCGCGCAGATGGCTTTTGACACGAAGCCGACAAGGCCGTTCCTTGCATCAGAGATTCAGCTTGAAACGTCTTGTGTAATCTTGGCGCTAGTGCATGCGAAGGGCGGACTTGGGATCAGACTCGCACAGGTTTGAGCAGTCCGTTGCTCTTTATGCAAGATATCTGAAAGGGAGTCAGTTTTGAGGCCACAAGGAGTTCTCAACATTTGAGGGAGTGGAGGGATGCGCTTCAATCAAATTTCATTTCGGAGCGCGCCGTGGGTAACACAACCTCGAAGCGAGCATCACTCCCGAGCTTAATGTCACCTCACATGCCGTCTCCCTCTAAGATTAACGAAAATATATGTTGTTCATCATTGAAGCCTTGGGACTCCGCCAAACGCCAATGATGCATATGTACAACGCCCAATGAGCTCAGTCCAGCCGCAACTCTTCTATCTCCAAAGGACGCTCTTCTCGTCACGTGCGTTGACCCACACGTACTCGGTGCATCGCGGGTCCGACTTGTCTCGGCCCAGTGTGACGGCGAACAAATTGATCTCAATCCACGCAGGGCGCATGCCCATTCGCTCCAGGCGCTCCCACCACTTCCTGAAGCGGTCAAAGCCGACGTTTGCGCCGGCGTTGGGGCCGTCCAGGTGCACACCGTCGCCGAGATGTAGCTCGATCATGACTTGGCCAATGGGTAGGACTGATTTCCCGGAAGCGGTTTTGATGCCGTCGAAGGCGTCCATGAAGGTGTCGAGTGCATCGTACTCGCTGCCTTCGATATCGATCTTCAGGATGTCGATGTACTCGTGGTTGTTCTCCTTCATGAGGGTAGGTAGAGTGTAGAAAGGTGGGGAGCTCTCGTGTTTGTCCTCCTTGCCCAATCCAACCTTCTTGAAAAATGTGCGGTGGCGTTGTGATGTCGGGATCTGTTTGCCCCATCCGTCGACAGAGAAGTCGTAACCCCAGATTCGGGCAGCAGGGACGCGTTCGAGCATTTCAGCTTCGAAGGACGATTCGCCGTTGATGCCGAAGCTGTAGATGACGAGACCGGCGTCGGCGGGTGTAGCCGACGTTTCGCGACTCTTCTCGGAGTCGATAGATGGGAAGGTAGGCGCAGGTACGCTCTCGTAGAGGCTCATGCCACAGACCCATTTGCCGCCGTCACCAAGACGACCGACGCGTTGGAAGTCGTGTGGGCATGTCCATGTTGCTGGAAAGAAGTCCCAGATTGTGAAAGGGTATTTCAGAAAGTCCGTCGGGAAGAAGGGGACTTGTGGGTAGTCCGGATGTGTCTTTGCCATCTGTTCTCGTTGTGCCACGCTCTTCTTCCACGACTTTTCAGAGAGAGCTATGCGTTCGCGAAGCCATGCTAGTCGACCGCTCGAACCTGACGAGCCTTGCGATGATGGCAGTACCGGCAGATACGGTAATAGTGCATTGCTCGCGGACTCCTCGTTGTGAAGCACGAGTATTAATACGACGGCTACGATGAGAACGGTGGCTATCTTGCCTGGCAATATGGTCAGCCCTACTCATAGACTGCGACAGGCTACTTACCTCCGCTGGAACGGAACATGACGGCTGCGACAGTGTTTAGTCTGAATAGAAGAGCAGAGAGAAAAAAAGTTGATTGACACGACAATGTCTGCGGGTTGAGCCGGACAAAGTCGATGACGATTGTCAGGGGTGTTGAAGTGAAAGTCAGGGTACGAGTACAATAAGGAACAAATTCTCTAATCCAGTTCCAGATGCCGCAGGTCGTCAAGTAAGCTGCATCAGCCAAGCGAAACACGACAGCGGGTGGGTCTGACACTGGGGGCTATGAATTGTGATCCGCACTCGAGGCTATCGGTCAGACTGTTGGCTTAGTGTCGAGTTGAGTGCAGGGCGTACCGGGAGGATCATGCTCATTGGTAAAAGTGGTGAAACAATTGCCGAACATAGCAGACAGGGAATGCGTACGCGTAATAACCGCCGCGGTGGTATGACCCGTTTTAGAATTGCGGGGATGTGGGGGCTGCTGATCGCTCGGTGCTGTTTCAGGACCTTCTTGCCAAATGCGAAGTTGTTCCGCGGCAGAGTGTGGGTCATGATTCGTGAAAGCATCCAGATGTCGCTTCCAGAAAACGGTCAAAGTGATTGATGTCATAAACTTGTTATCTTGCCGAGACTGATGCAGCTGCAATATGGCTATCTAGAGATGTGGCTAATCTAGGAATTTTTCTTTGTTGTGTAATTCTACCCTAGCAAACCTTACACAAGGACCTTGTGAACTACGATTGCGGCAACGATCAAGAGCGCACTGCATGTTGTGAACACTAGATCTCGGTGCGCCTCACCTAGCGCTTAGTCAGTAAAGTGTGTCTGCCGAGGAACTGGGGTAATACTCGTACCTTCTTTGGTTGTACTTAGCGCAAGCACGACAAACACATTGAGTGGTATGCGAAGCATGCCATAGACGCTAGCTCGTAAGCCATCGTCTACAAGCTTCCCCTTGAGTGACGCCATGACAGGGTAGTAAGCGCCACAACAAAGCTCGAAGATGCAGAAGCACCAGAGCGTGATGCGTTCATCTCGTACGTGTCCGGGAATGAAGAAGCAGAGAGACGCAAGAACCAGGACACCCGTGAGGATTCTCTGGGCTGGCCACGGATTTACCGAGGTCGAGATGCTCTTGTACGTCAGTGATCCAAACATCATGGAACACATGAGTATGGCAAAGATAAGACCGAAGGGCAGTTCTGGGTTGCGTTAGTGAGGTCCTGTACGATGAGGTCAAGGCAATGATGCTTGCCTTCTTTTGAGCCTGCCAATTTATGACTGAGCTTCAAAGCGGGGAACTTGAAAAATATAAACAAGAAGAGTGATCCCTCAAAGAAACATGATGTCAAAGCAAGAACCAAAATGTTGCGATCTATGAAGTTAGCGCTTTGTACTGTGTACTTCAATTGTACATTACATACCCCGTAGAATGGAGCGCAGAGTGGAAGTTGGCGGCTGCTTGGTTTCCGCTTCTTCTTGTTGCAGAAGTGCTGCACCCTCCGCGGAAGCGCGGTTGCTTGCACCGTAATTCTCGCCCTAGAAAAGTTAGTCGTGTGCAGAATGAAGCTTGGGCGCATTTGCTTACCCAGTACTTCGTCATGGCTAAGAACGCCAGAGAGAGACAACCTGCTGATAGCATGAATGGTGTTTTCGCAGTCCCGGTGGTTCGTACTAGCCACTCGGCAATCAGGCCAGCAACGATCGCGACACAAGTGTTAGAAGTGGTCATCAAGCTAAAGATGGCACTCATAGCTGTATCTGCCTCCGCCTCTTCCAACATGAGCTTGTTGAACTCTGCCACAAGCCAGCTTTCGAAGACACTCCAAAGAAGAGTTCCAGAGATGCCTCCGAGGATGCGACCAAAGAAAAGTACGTATATATTGTCGCTCAGCAGCGTGAAAGAAGACAAGGAGTAGATGACGCAGTAAGCAAGACAAGCTGTCCGGCGGCCATGTCGATCCGCAAAGCTGCCAGCAAAGGAGGCGGATATACCGGCTGAGACGAATCCAATGAGGAAGAGAAATGCAACAGTCTCTTCTGGGAGGCCTTTCTCATCTGTGATCCGCTTAGCCAATCTCATGTTGTGCATAGACACTCTGTGGCATACCTTTGTAGATGGGGTAGATGTAGGGCCCTTGTAACCAATCTGCCGCGTTCACTAGAAGGTAAATTGGAAAGAAGCGCCATTTCAACTGCCGCAGGCTGTCTCTGTCAGACGCCTCATGGCTTTGGTCATCCTTCTTGTCTGAAATTATTGTTGCCGACAATTCTGCCTTCTGTGAACGATGTGACTGATAGAGCGCTAATGAGTTGAGCAACACTGAGCCAACAAAGGTAGCTCGGTAAAGGTCCATCATGTTCGACTGCGATTGTAAAAGCGAATGTGTCGCGTCCCAGGTGCGAATGACAATCTAACGAAGACAGGCCGGCTGATCTTGAAAGCGAATAGGTGACCACGTGTGTAGCGGTGGAGTGTAGCCGGAGGGGTGCTGACCAAGTTGAATGGTAGCGAAGATGTTTGCAGTGTTAGGAGTTGAGAAGCCCGAAACCTGATCGTTGTCAAAGGAAGGGGAGAGTTTGCGACAGATCAACCAAGGGAAGTATTCACTAGTGGCGCCATGGTGGCATTGGCAGTGGCCAGTTGTTGCCATGGCCCATGAGACGCTGGAAGCGAACATATGCAAAACACCGACCCTGGTTCCGCCTCCCAGGATGAGCCACGCTGCGCGATCAATGGCCCATGCTGCACCCCTCAAGCATCGATACCAAACCGGGCTTGGCCGCTTGCGCGTCCATGTCTCCGAAAATTGGAGCCGTTATGGGGAGCGCGCCTACGTAGGGGCGCCCGGTAGGTGGGACTGACGGCCGATCGCGTGTCACGTTCCGCGAACTCCTAATAATATGAGAACGTGCCCAGCAAACGTGGTGCGCCAACAGCCACATAATTCAATTCCACTATTTCACATCGAAGATGTGAATTTCAAAGTGCGTTGACATCACTCAAACGATCAATCGTTTGCGCTTCTTCCCAGTGATACTGCGGCGAGCCCATACAAGCCTTCCGACAGGATGATATCATCATACGCATCACTCGACGCTCAAGCACATGTACCACACGCCCCTTTCGTTGTCTTTGTGCATTTCAGTTCACACAGGACGCGCACGAATTGTTGCTGCACCTGGCGCTCTCATTCCCGGGCTTACGTCGGACTTCTCAAATGTCGTCCCATAAAAATCCTTCCGTTCCTGCATCCACTTGTCTACTTGGCTGTTAATAAAAGCGAATCGTCACCTCATACGGCGTGGTCGCATCCCGGCCAAAAGGTACAAAATTAGCCATATATCTTGATTACGCTCGGGTAATACCGTATCTGGCATGCTAAGGCGCAGCACTGAACGCCCCAAATCGCCCCAAACCGCCCGACGCTAGTATTCCCATAGTCCAGCTGAAGTTGTTCAGCACCTCGAAAGATGTTCCGACATCCCCCAGCACTCCTCTATTCTTAGCCACCAGCAGAGAAGTACTTCGTCGACGAATATCCCCTGAACACGCTGTTCCGCTCAGATGCCTCAATCTGCGATAAACAAGTTGGACAAGCCAGCACCTCGCAGCCAGGGCACCGAATACCATTCGTGACTGGCTTCAGGCAGAACACGCACGAGTCAGAACCAGCAGTCTGACGCCAGTCTGAGGTTCGCAGGGTGCAGCGCTGTCCAGCGGCTGGGTGCGAGCTCATCTGGACAGTCAGTCCATGTGCCTTGGTACCGGATGATGAGGTTGTCGCAGAGGCATTGGAATGACTGCAGTTGCATTAGTGTCATGAATACGCTATAAGAGCTGGAAAATTATGCCCCCAACTGGGCAACTTACGCTTCATCGTAGGCGGGATGTTTCTGGCGGTAGGCAGCGTCACGCTTTTCCCATGCCGTGTATGCTCTGGAGAAGAAGTACGACCGACCGGTCTCGTTGAACTTACGCGCCGGCGGCTTTGGTGGTGGAGATCGCCTCGCCATCTCATCATATGCTTCATCCGCCGATTGCCCTGCATATTTGTCCTCGCGTGCAACCTCAGCCTCATATGCGGCGGTTCGGGTAGGACTATATCCGCCGTCCCTGGCGAAATGCATCCGCCGGCCTAGGAAGTTGCGGTCGTACTCCGTCTTGAACTCGGCATCTGAAAGCTTTTCGAACGCCTCTCGGATGCATCGAAAAGCTGTCGTATCAGGGTCGCCTGACTTGTCGGGATGATGCCGCTTAGCGAGAGCGTGAAAGGCTGCCTTGATCTGAGACATACTGGCGTACAGCGTAAGGCCTAGATCGGCATAGTAATCGCGGTCGTTCATGGTTGCGCTCGGATAGAGTTTGTGGAACTCGAGGTTGAATGAAAGATTCGACAAGAGGAGTAAAAAAGCACTGTATTGGAGCACCGATATGGCCTAGCTAGCTTGCGTCGGTGCCTATTAGGCAACATTAGAGCATCGGTACAGTCACACTTGTGACTGGTGAAGGTAAGAGCAATCACGCCTAGATGAAGATGGAATTACTCACGCTTTTCTGCGCGCAAACGGCAAACTCACCACCCAATCAAAATACTCAGCCTGCGTTGATGTATATGAGGCATTCATTTATGGTAGCCAAGCATGAGCAAAGATTTGGCAAACGGTCTCGTTGCGGTGACTCCGGGAACAGTATGTCAACCCGCTTTCACATGATGCCAAGGCGCTGCTAGACACTCGAATTCCAAGGTTTAACAACATCAGTTTCTCGGTCAACTGGTATCGATGCTGCGTGGACCTCCACCCGAAATATATTCGAGAGAATCGCACAATCATTCGGAGTGGTTTGTTCACAGCCTAAAAAGACATGCCTGTCAACTATCTCATGATCGCAAGCCTGCAGGTGCCGCCGGAATACCTATTGAAACCCCTGCGAATTGGTCATATCAAACCGCCGTCAATATGTCCAGCACATTTACACTGTGCGTTCTACTGAACCTTCGAGATCTTGAACCCGCCCGGAACTAGCTTTTGGAAAACACCTTCGGGATCGTACTTTTGTGCTGCCGCTTTCATCTTCTTCACGTTCTCTGGACCATAGCTTGCAAGGGGATCTTGCTCCTTGTCCGCATAGCCCATGTACAGGTACGGATTGTCGGCGCCGATGCTTTCGGCATATATCCTAATTTTGCTGACGAGGTCCGCACCGGCCGTCTGAAAGAGCGCGTCCTGTTCTGAGCCCTGCCAAAATATGACCGGTTGGTATACTGGGATCTGATGTCAGTATTAAATCTTCTGACAAGGCACGATTACTCACGACACAGGACCTGATCATCGAAACGTTCAAGCCCGAGTATATTGCCACCTCTTTCGGCACTTTGCCGCCAGTATGCGGGAGCCAGCGGCTGGTAAAGTGTGTAAATACCCCAGTCACCTGATGCCTTGGCTTTGAGGTTCGCGAGCACTTCCATGTAGATCTCATGGGACTTGATTAGCACCCTCAAATCGTTTGCGAAGGTAAGAGTACCAAAATGTACACTGAGTTGATGTCAGTCGACCCCGCCATCACACATCTTGACGGCTTACCTGTAATTATTTGGCTGTTCCAACTCTTTGGCAAGAGTGGACATATTCTTGAGCCCTGTGGTATCTGAGATATTTCCAGGTATGGCCATGAACTCATCATAAGCCGGAGGCTTCGCTACAGGATCTGCATAATCGTATGCATTCGCGACTACATCAATGCCAACAGCACTGAGGTACGCTGGCATGACAATAACGGCGCCTTTGACGTGCTTATCCATATTGTCGGCAAAATTGACCAATGCTTTGAACTGTGCGTCGATGGTCGTACTGAGATAAGTCACTAGACCACCCCACATTCCCTTGTATGGGAACGTCCTGAACTTCAGGGCGGTCACGATGCCAAAATTGTTGCCGCCGCCCTTGAGAACCGTGAAGAGATCGGAGTTGCTCGTCTGTGAAGCTGTCACAACACTACCATCTGCAAGAACCACTTCGAACTCAAGCACGTTATCGCAGATGAGACCATTCTCAGGCGTGAAATAAGATATCCCACCAATTAGTGTCAATCCACCCACTCCAACTGAAGCGGATCGACCGCCGGTTGTGATGACGCCGAGAGGTTCGAGAGTAGCAAACACGTCATGCCAGCTCGCACCTGGACCAACCTTGACAAGCTTGCTCTTCTCATCGTACTTAATAGAACTTATGTACTGCATGTCGATTACCACACCGTCTCTAATATTAGAAGCGCCGGCATATGGAGTGTGCCCACCACTGCGGATGGCGAAATCGCACTGCTTCAGAAAACTAGCGCCAGACAGTACTTTCACGGCGGTTGAGACGTCTTCGCTGTTTCTTGGCTGAACGATACAACTCGGTTTGATCAATTGCTGTTTGACATCGAAGTATGATCGCAATCGTGAATCGAAATCGCTGTGTCCTGGGTGTAGTATGTGGTCTTTCAGAGGGCCAGTCGCAAGGGCTGCACACTTGAAAACAGGATAAGTATTTGAAGCGCCAGGGGGGAAATCCATACTCACACAGCTTTCAGGATAGAGGAACTCTGTAGGTTCTTCGATTGTCTCGTTCTGCGCCCTCGCGAATGGCAAGCTGATCGCAGCAAGCAGCACAATCACACCAATCATGTTCGCAACACTCACGGAAGAGATAGGCAGGGTAGAACTTCGTAAACAACCCCAAAATATCCGACGCCAAATATATAGAATATTTGCGGTCAGCCCAGAGTAGCGATAAAAGAGGACGACGTTGGTCAGTCGAAGCGTCTAGATCTCGGCCAAATTTACTGTTTCCAGACAACATGACTTTCTACCCCGCGACTTTGTGCAGGCGTGGCCATCCTGCAGGATGACTTGCCCCCTCCATTCGCTCGCTAAACGCCGACTGAGGGGTTCGGACAATTTTAAACGGACATTGCCAGTTATCGATCCAGCCGTGCGTATGGCCAACGCTGTCTATCGGTGCTCGAACCCGGAATATGCATGTTTGAGGTAGTACGTACTGGCTCAGGATTGGTCGCCATGCATCCGCGCACCGCCTTAAACACTGTGCCACGTACTGCTGGAGGCTTCTGCCTCAATCTAAAATCGCGCAAGGTTTCACGTACATGAAGTAGGATAACAAGAACCTAGGAAAAACTCTTTTGCAAAATTCCTCGCTGTACTTTTTCATAGCATAATTAACAGGTATGTATGTAAAGAAGACGTGTTTATCGAAATTTATCGCTCTTCTAGCCAGGCAAATAACGAAAATTAATTGTTCAAGGGACGAGCATTGCTCCTGACAGTGCCGTGTAAATAGAGTAGAAACATAAAGCACAGACGGCCTCACGTATTTTCGGCCAAATAAACACTCAAGGGTACAAGAAGAGGAAAGTCCATTGCGCAAAAAATAGGGCTAGAGCACCGCTTATCCCTCCGTACTACACAGCAGCCTGCAGGTCTTCAGCAGAAGTGGGAACTTGATAGAAGAGCTATTGCAATACCTTGAATGCAACGAATATCCTTAAGTCTAGTGAACAGTTCTTCTTCTCAAACACTTTGAGACATTCTAGGTTATTACATAAATTGCTCCACCTGCTACTTCAACGCTGTATACCACCAGCCCCAGCACCACTACCGAAGATCTTGTCGATCCGTGTCGCCCGTTCCCATACCACCTCACCGTCACCATTCTCACCGCCCTTTTTCTTGAAGTACAGGATGCGATGCTGCGGAATGAACTCATCATCAGTCTGTTCAGTCTTCCATTTCTCCAGTCCCGTCTCCCTTGGGCCTAGGAAACGATCCTCGTAACCGATGATGTATTCAGCCGGGTCGAGATTTGGATCCCATCGCAAGCGGTGCAAGACGTCGGATGCTGGACGAAGTTTCGAGGAAGAGAGTGGCGTTGCAGTTGGCTTGGGGCGCTGCGGAATGGCTCGCTTTAGTGGCTCCTCGGGCTCATCCGAGAGTTCTTCGATTTCGTCCTCGTCATCCGAGTCAGGGTCTAGTTCCGCAACGTAGTCGCCCCATTCGCGGTCGTCTAGGCGCAACCTCTTTACGTCGTTGGCTTTGGCGAGCGATATATCAATCCAGCAAAAACTTGAATCATAGTTTCTCTCGTCTGTCTTGAGCTGTGTGAGAAATCGGTCCAGAATCTTATCTAGAGCTTGTTTCGCACTAGCTTTGTCCTCCTGGGTGTCCAACATGTAAGTGTGTGAGGGCCTGGAGAGTCCAATGAGGTAGCAGCCATGGTAATCACCTCCTTCGATCGTATCGCTGTCGGTGAAGCGTGCTGGCCATATACGTACAGCAAGATCGGAAAGCATTTTGTAGATGTCAACAACGAGCGACAGACATCTCGACTCTACCCAACCGACCAAGCTCTTGCCCTTCGCTAGTGTTCTACCCCAAAACTGAATGTCAATCTTGACATAACTGCTATGGGCGCTCAAGAAGTCACCAGCGCCTGTGACTGGACTGAGGGCCGCCTGAGGTGAGGTGTCCATCGACCCGAAGAATTTCTTCCAGGTCATGCTTGGGTCCGACAATACTTCATCAGCAGCCTTCATCTCGCTGACCAATGTATGTAGTCCAGGTAGTGTGGAAGTGTGCGCGATATTCGAGTTGGGTGCGTGAAAGCCCAAGACTACCATGGGCTCCCTTGCGCTGCGATGGTAGCGAGGTTTTTGCTTGTGAAAAAAGGCATCGTACATCATATCATTAGTCCAGTCGAAATTCGCAAAATGGTGGAAGAAGCTTGTGACCAAGTCTGGAGCTGTGAGAGAGCCGGAATCATGAGCGAGACATTTTGCAGCCCATGAAAGCATGAGAGTGATATGAACCCCTCCGAGATATCCGAATTTGGCCGAATAGATACCGCGACGAACAGCCCAGAGCTTTATGCAGCGGTATGCCAATCGGAAAGCAGAAAGAGAAGGAAGAGTCCTTTGAATGTACAGCAGATCGCGGTAAGGCTTGAGCTTGCGGAGCGAAAGAATCGGGAGGTTGAAGATAGGATCGGATGCTGGAAGGCCTGCGAATTCAGA
>Ga0265780_10003514_pt1 | contig 20600 bp, 14 predicted proteins | sample P1T30metagenome_FD_192432 | JGI IMG/M metagenome (GOLD analysis project Ga0265780, IMG submission 192432) | Plant litter microbial communities from East Loma Ridge, Irvine, California - P1 T30 | ecosystem: Environmental > Terrestrial > Plant litter > Unclassified | place: USA: California...
CCGAGCTGCGCGGCGAGTCGATGCAGGACGTGATCTTCAACGGCTCCACCCACCGCAAGCCGGCCGGGCGCGCCTCGGTCGAGCTGGTGTTCGACAACAGCGCCGGCAAGGCGGCCGGGCAGTGGGGGCAGTATGCCGAGATCGCGGTCAAGCGCACCCTTACGCGCGACGGCACCTCCACTTATTACATCAACGGCCAGCCGGTGCGGCGGCGCGACATCCAGGACATCTTCCTCGGCACCGGCCTCGGACCGCGCGCCTACGCCATCATCGGCCAGGGGATGATCGCGCGCATCATCGAATCGCGCCCGGAAGAGCTGCGCGTGTTCCTGGAAGAGGCAGCCGGCGTCTCGAAGTACAAGGAGCGGCGCCGCGAAACCGAAAACCGCCTGTCCGATACGCGCGAGAACCTGGTGCGGGTGGAAGACATCCTGCGCGAGCTGAACGCCAACCTGGAAAAGCTGGAAGCGCAGGCCGCGGTCGCCAACCGCTTCAAGCAGCTGCAATCCGACCAGGAAGAAAAGCAGAAGCTGCTCTGGCTGCTGCGCAAGAACGAAGCGAAGGCCGAGCAGGCGCGCTGGTTCCTGGAAATGGAGCAGGCCCAGACCGGGCTGGAGGCGCAGACCGCCCAACTGCGCAACCACGAGCTGGAACTGGAGCGCCTGCGCCAGGCCCACTTTGCGACGGGCGACCGCCTGCACACGGCCCAGGGCGCGCTGTACCAGACCAATTCCGAGATCGGCAGCCTGGAGGCGCAGATCAAGTTCGTGGTCGAGTCGCGCACCCGCCTGCAGAACCAGATCGGCACCCTCGCCGCGCAGCGGGAGCAGTGGCAGAACCAGGCCGCCGAGCTGCAGGAACAGATCGAGGAAGCCGAGTTCCGCCTCGAAGAGCTGGCGGCGCGCGTCGAAGGCGCGCAGATCGCGGTGGAAGCGCAGGACGTGCGCCTGCCGGAGCTGGATGCCGCCTGGCGCGCGGCGCAGGAGAGCGCGACCGAATCGCGCGCCCGCATCATGCAGGTGCAGCAGCGCATCGAACTGTCGGCGGCGCACGGGCGCAATGCGGCCAGCATCCTCGCCACCCTGACCACGCGCCGCGAGCGCTTGCAGCAGGAACGCGCCGGCATCGATCTGCCGGACGCCGGCCACCTCGACAACCTGCGCATGCAGCTCGAAGAAAAGCAGCTGCAGCTGGAAGAGCAGACCCTGATGCTGGAAGAAGCGGCCGCGCGCCAGCCGGCGGTCGAGGAAGAGCGGCGCGCCGCCCACGCCACCGTGCAGGCCGAATCCGGCGCCAGCGCCAAGCTGGAGGCGCGCCTGTCGGCGCTGCGCCAGTTGCAGGAGCGGGTGCAGACCCAGGGCAAGGTCCAGCCCTGGCTGCAAAAGCATGAACTCGACAAGCTGCCGCGCCTGTGGGAAAAGCTCGACATCGAGACCGGCTGGGAAACCGCGCTCGAGTCCATCCTGCGCGAGCGTACCGGGGCACTGGAGATTTCGAACCTGGATTGGGCACGCGGCTTCTTCGGCGATGCCCCGCCGGCGCGCATGGCGGTGTACACGCCGGGCGCCGGCGCCTTGAGCCACCCCGGCCACCACGGCCTGAAACCCTTCGCCTCGCTGCTCAAGCTGAACGACCCGGGCTTGCGCGGCCTGCTCGACGACTGGCTGTGGGGTGTGTACGCCGCCGACGACCCGGGCACGGCCCTGGCCCAGCGTACGCGCCTGCCCGAGGGCGGCCTGTTCGTCACCCCGAACGGCCACATCGTCAGCCGCTCCAGCGTGCGCTTCTACGCTGCCGACGCCGAACAGGATGGGGTGCTGGCGCGCCAGCACGAAATCGACAACATCGGCAAACAGCTGCGTGCCCAGGCTTTGCTGCTGGACGAGGCGCGCACCCGCGGCACCCGCGCCGACGCCGCGGTGGCCGAGCTGCAGCGGCGCCTGCAGGACGGCCGCCAGCGCGTGGCGACGCTGCAGCGCGAAACCCATGCGCTGCAGATCGAGGTGGTCAAGCAGGGCGAGGCCGAGGCGCGCCTGAACCAGAGGAGCGGCCAGATCGCGGCGGACCTCGACGAGATCGCGGCCCAGGAAGCCGAGCAGCGCCAGGCGCGCGCCGAGGCGGAGTCCGAATTCGAGATGCTCGACATGGAACTGGCCGAGCTGCAGGGTGCGCACGAGGATGGCCAGAGCGCCTTCCAGGACAAGGAGCGCGCCTTGAACGATGCGCGCGAACGCCTGCGCGAGCTGGAACGGGCGGCACAGGAAGCCGGCTTCGCCGAAAAGACCGGGCGCGCCCGCATCGACGAGCTGCGCCGCAGCATCGCCACCGCCGCCCAGCAGGCCGCCACCGTGGGCGAGACCATCGCCGCGGCGAAGCTTGAGCTGGAGACGCTGGAATCCGGCGCCGCCGCCGAAGGCTTGCAGTCGCTGCTGGCGCGCCGCACCGGGCAGGAGCACGCGCTGTCCGATGCCCGCCACGAGCTCGATCAACTCACTCAGCAACTCAGGCAGCTGGAAGAAGCGCGCATGGGCGCCGAGCGCAGCCTGCAGCCGCAGCGCGATCGCATCACCGAGATGCAGCTGAAGGAGCAGGCGGCACGCCTGAACCAGGAGCAGTTTGCCGAAGCCTTGAGCGCCACCGGCGCCAATGCCGCGCAACTGGCGGAACTGGAGCAGAAGCTCGATCCGGAAGTGAAGCCGTCCATCTTGCAGGGCGAGGTGACGCGCCTGACGACGGCCATCAACGCGCTGGGCGCGGTGAACCTGGCCGCCGTGGAAGAACTGGCCCAGGCCGCCGAGCGCAAGCAGTTCCTGGATGCGCAGAACAACGATTTGCAGGAAGCCATCGCCACGCTGGAAGGCGCCATCTACCGCATCGACCGCGAATCGCGCGACCTGCTGCAGGACACCTTCGACCGCGTGAACGAGCATTTCTCGGAACTGTTCCCTATCCTGTTCGGCGGCGGTACCGCCAGGCTGGTGATGACCGGCGACGAGATCCTCGACGCCGGCGTACAGGTGATGGCCCAGCCGCCCGGCAAGAAGAACGCCACCATCCATTTGCTGTCCGGCGGCGAAAAGGCGCTGACGGCCACCGCGCTGGTGTTCTCGATGTTCCGCCTGAATCCGGCGCCTTTCTGCCTGCTGGACGAGGTCGACGCCCCGCTCGACGACGCCAACACCGAGCGCTTCTGCCGCATGGTCAAGCGCATGTCCGACCACACCCAGTTCCTCTTCATCTCGCACAACAAGATTGCGATGGAGATGGCCAACCAATTGATCGGCGTGACCATGCAGGAGCAGGGCGTGTCGCGCATCGTGGCGGTGGACATGGAAGCCGCCGCCGACCTGGCGGCGGCCTGACCATTTGGTATCATGTTGGCTATGTTGTTAAACTGGCTCCAATCTTCTTTCTCCGCTGCTACGTAAGTGCTTGCCTTCATGCTACCCTCACGCTCAGAACCGCAGTGAACGCGCAGTGGACACAATCATATTGACCCGACAAATTGCGCACCCGGGCCCGTCCCCCGGCGCGCCAACCATATCGCATTCGAGGCACAAGCAGCATGACTGATTTACAAATGAGCCTGATCGCAGCCAGCGGCGTCTTCGTCGCCGGTGTCATCGGTTATAACAAGTGGCAGGAATACAAGGCCCGCAAGAGCGTCGAACGTGCCTTCTCGTCGGACCATGACGACGTGCTGATGCGCAGCGGTGCCGCGCCGGAGCGCGCGCCTGCCGAACGCGATGCCGACGTGCTGGCCGAACGCCATGAGCCGGTGCTGGACGTGAATGCGGCGGCGCTGCCGTCGGACGCGCAGGACCACCATCTGGCGCCTGGCCCGGATGCGCTGGCCGAGCCGGTGGTGCAGGTGCCCGCCGCGGCCCCCGCAGCCAGTGCCGCCCCGTCCGCGCCCGAGACGCTGGCGCTCCTGGCTGGCGCGATGCCTGTTGTAGCGCCTGCTGCGCCGGCCGCGACCCCGGCAGCGAAGGCAGCCGAGGAGCTGGTCGACCCGCTGATCGACTGCCTGATTCCCCTGAATTCCGAAGGCCCGCTGCGCGGCGACCGCATCCTGGCCGCGCTGCAGAAGCTGCGCCGCGTCGGCAACAAGCCGGTCCACTTCGTCGGCCTGGCCGTGAATGGCGATTGGGAGACGATCGTGCACGGCGGCGTATATACCAAACTGCAGGCCGGCGTCCAGCTGGCCACCCGCACCACCGCGCTGAACGAACTGGAGTACTCGGAAATGGTGACGCGCCTGCGCGCGGTGGCCGACGAGATCGGCGCCGAGCCGGAAGTGCCGGACATGATCGAAGTGATGAGCGAGGCCAGGAACCTGCACCGCTTCGTCGCCGGCCACGATGCCCAGCTGGGTGTCAACCTTGCCTCGAAAGGCGCACCCTGGGCGATGTCGACCCTGATCGGTGCCCTGGAAAACCAGGGCTTCGACGTGCGTCCGGACGGCCGCTTCGCCATGCCGGACGGCGAGAAGGGGGTTCTCTTCACGCTGTCGACCAACGTCACCCTGGGCGCCGACACCACTTCGCGCCTGACCCTGCTGCTGGACGTGCCCTGCGTCGCGCCTTCGAAAGATGGTTTCGGCAGGATGGTCGCCTGCGCCAAGGCGCTCGAGCTGCGCCTGGACGCCGCCATCGTCGACGACTTCGACCAGCCGCTGATGGACGCCAGCCTCGACGAAATCGCCGGCCAGGTGCGCGAGTTCTACCAGGAGATGGACGCGGCCGACATCCCGGCCGGTTCCACCCGCGCGCTGCGCCTGTTCAGCTGAGGCCGAGGTATGAACGCCCCAGCTGACGACCTGGCCCGCATGAAGTGGCTGGTCGAGGAACTCAACCGCCACATCTATAACTACCACGTGCTCGACGCGCCGACGATTCCGGATGCCGAGTACGACAAGCTGTTCCGCGAACTGCAGGCGCTGGAAGCGGCGCATCCGGAAGCGGCGTCGGTCGATTCGCCGACCACCCGCGTCGGCGCCGCGCCCATCCCCGAATTCAGCCAGGTGACGCACGCGCTGCCGATGCTGTCGCTGAACAATGGCTTCGCCGACGAAGACATCGACAACTTCGACCGCCGCGTGCGCGACGGCCTGGACATGCCTCCGGGCGCCCAGGTCGGCTATGCGGCTGAACTGAAATTCGACGGCCTCGCGATCAGCCTGCGCTACGAGAACGGGGTGTTCGTGCAGGCCGCCACCCGCGGCGACGGTTTCACCGGCGAAGACGTCACGGCCAATATCCGCACCGTGCGCGTGATTCCGCTGCGCCTGCATGGCGGCGACATTCCGGCCGTGCTTGAGGTGCGCGGCGAAGTCCTGATGTTCAAGGACGATTTCGAGCGCCTTAATCAGCGCCAGCGCGACGCCGGCCAGAAGGAATTCGCGAATCCGCGCAACGCCGCCGCCGGCAGCCTGCGCCAGCTCGATGCCCGTATCACTTCGCAGCGCAAGCTGCGCTTCTTTGCCTATGGCATCGGCGTGCTGGAAGGCGCGGCCATGCCCGAATCGCATTCCAGGGTGCTGGACTGGTTCGGCCGCCTTGGCCTGCCGGTGTCGAAGGAGCGCGCCGTGGTGCAGGGCGCCGAAGGTTTGCTGGGCTACTACCATGACATTGGCAAACGTCGCGCCGGCCTCCCGTACGAGATCGATGGCGTGGTCTACAAGGTCGACCGCCTGGAAGACCAGCGCCAGCTCGGCTTCGTCTCGCGCGCGCCGCGCTTCGCGCTGGCCCATAAATTCCCGGCCGAGGAAGCGCTGACCGTGGTGCAGGCGATCGACGTGCAGGTCGGCCGCACCGGCGCCATCACCCCGGTGGCGCGCCTGACCCCGGTCTCGGTGGGGGGCGTCACCGTCACCAATGCGACCCTGCACAACGAAGACGAAGTGCGGCGCAAGGACGTGCGCGTCGGCGACACGGTCACCGTGCGGCGCGCCGGCGACGTGATTCCGGAAGTGCTGTCGGTGCTGCTCGAACGGCGCCCGAGCCCGCCGCCGCCGGTGTACACGCTGCCGGCCACCTGCCCGGTGTGCGGTTCGCATGTGGTGCGCGAAGAAGGCGAGGCGGTGGCGCGCTGCTCCGGCGGCCTGACCTGCGCAGCGCAGCGCAAGGAAGCGATCCGCCACTTCGCCGGCCGGCGCATGATGGACATCGAAGGCCTGGGCGACCGCTACATCGACAGCCTGGTCGAATCGAACCTGATCCACGGCGTCGCCGATTTGTACAAGCTCACGCTGGACGACCTGCTGAAGATGAAGCGCCTCGCCGATGAGCGGGACGGCACCACACCCGAGACGGTCAAGGCCGGCAAGGTCGCCACCAAGTGGGCCGACAACCTGCTGGCCGCGATCGAGGCCAGCAAGCGTCCGCCGCTGGAGCGCCTGCTGTTCGCGCTCGGCATCCGCCATGTGGGCGAGAGCACCGGCAAGACCCTGGCCGACTGGCTGGGCAGCCTGGCGCTGGTGCGCCGCGCGCCGGCTGCGCTGCTGCGCGTGCTGCCCGACATCGGCGGCACCGTGGCCGAGGCGATCGCCGACTTCTTCGCCGAACCGAAGAACCAGCAGGCCCTGGATGCGCTGCTGGCCGCCGGCGTGGCGCCCCAGGGCGAACATCCTCCGCGCGCGCAGTTGCGTGACAAGCTCGACGAGGTCCAGTTGCTGGCCGCGCTCGGCATCCCGAAGCTGACCGAGCCGCGCGCGCGCCAGCTGCTGGAAGGCCGTACGCTGGACGAGCTGGCGCACCTGCGCATCTTCAGCGTGTTCGGCTTGCCGGCGCCGCTGGTGGCCTCGCTCGAAGAATGGATGGCCGTCGATGCCAAGCGCGCTGCAATGAGCGCATTGGCCGAGCTGCGGCGCGAACTGCTGGACTTGCTGCCCCAGGACGCCGCAGCTGACGCAGCGGGCCCGCTGGCCGGCAAGACTTTTGTCTTGACCGGCACGCTGCCGACGCTGTCGCGCGACGCCGCCGGCGCCCTGATCGAAGAGGCGGGCGGCAAGGTGTCCGGATCGGTGTCGAAGAAGACGTCCTACGTGGTGGCCGGCGCGGAAGCCGGCAGCAAGCTGGAAAAGGCGGAAAGCCTGGGCGTGACCGTGCTCGACGAAGCCGGCCTGCTCAAGCTGCTGGCTGATACAAATAATACTTAACCAGGGATTCAGAATGACCGCAATCAAGAAAGCCGTGTTTCCAGTGGCCGGCCTCGGCAGCCGCTTCCTGCCCGCCACCAAGGCGCAGCCGAAGGAGATGCTGCCGATCGTCGACAAGCCGCTGATCCAGTACGCGGTCGAAGAGGCCGTCGCCGCCGGCATCACCGAGATGGTCTTCATCACCGGCCGCAACAAGCGCGCCATCGAAGACCATTTCGACACCGCCTACGAACTCGAATCCGAGCTGGAGGCGGCCGGCAAGCAGCAGTTGCTGGAACTGGTGCGCGGCGTGATCCCGAAGCACGTCAACTGCATCTATATCCGTCAGTCGGCGCCGCTGGGCCTGGGCCACGCGGTGCTGTGCGCGCGCCCGGTGGTCGGCAACGAGCCGTTCGCGGTGCTGCTCGCCGACGACTTCATGGACAGCGCGCCCGGTCACAAGCCGGTGCTGGCCCAGATGACCGATTTGTACGGCTACGAAAAATGCAGCGTGCTGGCGGTGCAGGACGTGCCGCGCGCGCATACGCGCCAGTACGGCATCGTCAGCGCCAGCCCCTACCGTCCGGACCTGGAACTGGTGTCGGGCATCGTCGAGAAGCCGCAGCCCGAAGACGCCCCCTCGACGCTGGCCGTGGTCGGCCGCTACGTGCTGTCCGGCGCCATCTTCGACCACCTGGCCACCATCGGCAAGGGTGCCGGCGGCGAGATCCAGCTGACCGACGGCATCGCCGCCCTGATGGCGCGCGAACGCGTGCTGGCCTACCGCTACGCCGGACAGCGTTATGATTGCGGCTCCAAGCTCGGTTACCTGAAAGCCACCGCCGCGATCGGCATGAAGCACCCCGAGACCGCAGAAGGCTATGCCGAGTTCCTGAAGCATTTGTGCGCAGAGAACAACTAAAATGGCGATCCGCGAGATCCTGAAGATGGGCGACCCGCGCCTGCTGCGCGTGGCCGAAGCCGTCACCGAGTTCGACACGCCGGCACTGCACACGCTGGTGGCCGACATGTTCGAGACCATGCACGCGGTCGACGGCGCCGGCCTGGCCGCGCCCCAGATCGGGGTCAACCTGCAGCTGGTGATCTTTGGCTTCGGCAAGAACCAGCGCTATCCGGATGCCCCTGCGGTGCCGGAAACCGTGTTGATCAATCCTGTCCTGGCGCCTCTGTCGGACGAGATGGAAGAGGGCTTCGAAGGCTGCCTGTCGGTGCCCGGCCTGCGCGGGAGTGTCCCCCGTCATACGCGTTTGCATTACGAAGGCGTCGATCAATATGGAAAACATATCACCCGCGACGTCGACGGTTTCCATGCGCGCGTGGTGCAGCACGAAGTCGACCACTTGCTGGGTATTCTCTATCCGATGCGCATCAAGGATTTCTCGCGCTTCGGCTTTACCGAAGTAATGTTCCCCGACCTCGACCCGAAGGCAGACGATTGAAACGTTTTAATGTGATGGCGGCGCCGGCAGTGGCCGCCCTGGCGCTGGCGGCACCGCTGGCCCATGCCGACAATCCTTTCACCTGGATCGAGGCCGAGCCGAAAAGCGAGCTGTGGATCGACAGCGGCTTCGCCACCTGGCACTTCGACCGCGACAAGGATTTGAACGGCAATAACCACGGCCTGGGCGCGGAATACCGCTTCTCCGGCACGATGGCGGCCACCGCCGGCCGCTTCTACAACAGCGACCGCGAATGGTCGAACTACGCCGGCGTGATCTGGCAGCCGTGGGCGCTCGGTCCGGTGCGCATCGGCGCGGCGCTGGCCGCCTTCGACGGCTACCCGCACATGCGCGACGGCGGCTGGTTCCTGGGCGCGATCCCGACCCTGACCTACGAGTACAAGCGGGTCGGGCTCAACGTCGGCATCATCCCGACCTACAAGGACCGTTTATATGGCGGGATTTCGGTGCAGTTGAAGGTCAGGCTGTTCTGATCGCTCAGCGTTTTACCTTGCCATAAGCCTCGCCGGCCTTCCAGGTCGGCAGCGCCGGCGCGTTCGCCACCGCATAGCCCAGGTTCAGCGTGAACTGCGCCTGCTGCACCATGCCCGACAGATCCCAGGCCGGGTCGTACTGGTCGCTGACCTGGTGGTAGTCCCTGGTGAACGCACGCATCTTCTCCGCAGCACCTTGCGGATGTTCGAAGGCGAACTTGCCGTCGCCCGAGAACACGGCCGAACCCACGTTAAAGGCCGGCACGCCGGCCTTGGCGAAGCTGAAATGGTCGGCGCGGAAGTAGGAGCCGCCCAGGTCCGGGGTCGGCGGCGCCAGGCGCAGGCCCATCGCCTCGGCCACTTTTTCCGATGTCGCATACAGCGAGCTGCGTTCGGCGCCGGCGACGCCGATGTCGCGCGTGCGGCCGACGAAGTTCATGCTGTCCAGGTTCAGGTCGGCCGCGGTCTTCGCCAGCGGCCACAGGGGCGCGCGCACATAGGCCAGGCTGCCCAGCAAACCTTGTTCCTCGGCACAGGGCCACAGGAAGATCTGGGTGCGCCTGGCCGGATGGGCGACGGCCGCCTGGGCCATCGCGAGCAGGGCGGCGGTGCCGGAACCGTTGTCGATGGCGCCGTTCCAGATGTGGTCGGGCTTGCCGCCGCTTCCAGAGCCGATGCTGTCGTCGATGCCGAGGTGGTCCCAGTGCGCCGAATAGACTACCGCTTCCGACTTCATCCTGGCATCCGACCCCGGCACCATCGCGGCCACGTTGTACTGCGTGACCTGGCGCACCGCGCTCTTCACCTCGGCGCGCGCGCTGGCTTTCAGTTCGACCGGCCTGAAGCCGCGCACCTCGGCCGCCGCGCGCAGGCGGTCGAGGTCCTGGCCGGACGCGGCGAACAGGGTGCGCGCGAAGTCTTCGCTGATCCAGCCCTGCAGCGCATTGCCGGTGCCGGCCAGGTGGAATTGCTCGTGGCTGAAGCTGTTCACCGGCACGCTCCACGGATACGAGGCCGACGCCGCGGTGTGGATCAGGAGGATGCCGGCCGCGCCCTGGCGCACGGCTTCCTCGAATTTGTAGGTCCAGCGTCCGTAATACGTCAGCGACGGGCCGGAAAAGCGTTGCGGCTCGCTGGCGGTCGGCTGCGGGTCGTTGACCATCGCCACCAGCAGCTTGCCCTTGACGTTGGCGCCGGCGAAATCGTTCCAGCCCTGGTCCGGCGCATCGATGCCGTAGCCGACGAACAGCAGCGGTGCGGCGAGCGCTGTCGCGGCATTGCCGTTGGCGTTGGCGTAGACGGCTTCCTGGCCGAAGGTGGTACTGAGTTCCTTGCCGCCGGCCTCGAAACGCAGGCTGCTGCCCGCCAGGGTCTTCTGGCCGACCATGTCGACCTGCTGGCGATAGCCGGCGGCGGTCACCGGCTGCAGGCCCAGGGCCGCGGCCTGGGTTTCCAGGTAGCGCACGGTCAGGTCGCCGCCGCGCTGGCCGGTGCCGCGGCCTTCGAGCAGGTCGTCGGCCAGGAAGGCCAGGTGGGCGCGCAGCGGGGCTTCGGCGACGGTCTGTGCCGGCGCGGCGGCTGCGGCAAACAGGCCGGCGCCCAGCATCAGGGTTGCAGGGAGGCGGGACAGGGGAGAACGGGGCATGGAGGCGGGATCCGGATTGACAAGCTTGCGATCTTAGCACCGTGTCCCTCGCCGTGGAGCTTGCCTCCACGAAGCATGAATTATTGACACTCTTTTGAAAATGCCATGTTCGGCTGCCAAGCTATATAATCACCGTACGGATGCCGCCTTCCCGGGCGGCACAGCAAGGCACAAGAACCTGATCCTGACTCTCCTGAATGGACAAACACGATAACAGAGCGCGCCCGCTCGTTGCAGGCACGCCTTCGGACGCTGTGCGCCCGGGGCATGCGCCGCCGCTGGTACACGCGTGGCTGCGCCTGAGCGGGAGGCTGGTACCCCTGATCGGCGAAAATGGCTTCGGCGCACTGTTCGGGAGAAGCCTGCGCCTGGTGGCGCCGAACTACCCGTGGCTGAGCATGGACCTGTCGCGCAAGACCAGCGCGACCTTGCTGGCCGGTCTGGAAGCGGACTTCGCCAGTGTCGACGATGGCGATGCCGGAAACGCGAACGAAGCATTGATAGGCATTTTCACCCGTCAGCTCGGCGCCCTGATCGGCCCCGCCCTGACCACGCGCCTGCTGGCGGAAAGCAAGGCTGAAAACGAGCAGCAACAGAATCAACAGGAGCACAAGGAATGAGCGAGAAAGTAACCTTGGGAAAACTCAGCACCGGTGTGCCCGGACTGGACGTTCTCCTCGGGGGCGGACTGACCGAGTTTTCGTTCACGCTGATCGCCGGCGCGCCCGGCAGCGGCAAGACCACTCTGGCCCACCAGATCATGTTCGCGCTGGCCCAGCCGGAACGGCGCGCCCTGTTCTTCACGGTACTGGGCGAGCCGCCGCTGAAGATGCTGCGCTACCAGCAGCAGTTCTCCTTCTTCGACATGGACAAGCTCGGCCCGAGCATCCGCTACGTCAACCTGGCCGACGATTTGCGCGCCGGGGACTTCAGCGGCGTGCTCGAACGCATCATGCGCGAAGTCGAGGATTTCTCGCCCGGACTGGTCTTCGTCGATTCCTTCCGGTCGGTGGCCCAGACCGGGCGCAACGGCAACGAAGGCTTGTGGGACCTCCAGCATTTCATCCAGGAACTCGGCTCGCGCATGGCTATGTGGCAAGCCAGCACCTTCCTGATCGGTGAATACACGCCGGCGGACGTCGAGGCCAATCCGATCATCACGGTAGCCGACGGCATGATCGCGCTATCGCACAACCAGGATGGTGACGCCGTCGTGCGCAAGTTGCGGGTCGTCAAGATGCGCGGCCAGGCCCACCTCTCCGGCTCGCACACCATGCGCATCACCGATGACGGCCTGCGCGTGTATCCGCGTCTGCTGCCCTCGATGCCTGACACCTTCCGCGTGGCCCACCGCGACGCGTGCCGCATCTCGACCGGCGTGGCTGGCCTGGACGAGCTGCTGCATGGTGGCTTGCCCCAAGGACATACCTTGCTGGCATCTGGCCCGACCGGCATCGGCAAGACCATCCTCGGCACGCGCTTCCTGCAAGCCGGCGCCGATGCGGGTGAGAAGGGTGTGGCCATCTATTTCGAGAAGCACACGGCACGCCTGCGCAACGCCGAGCTGATCCAGCTGGTGAATGCCGGCCATGTAACGGTGATGGAATCGCGTTCGCTATCGCTGTCCATCGAGGAACTCATGGACGAACTGCTCGACACCATTGCCCGTACCGGTGCAACCCGTGTCGTGATCGATTCGCTGTCGGAGATCGCCCTGTACCTGGCCCCGGAATTCCGCCACGACCTGCGCCTGACCGTGTTCCGCACGCTGGCGCTGCTGGCCGAGCGCGGCGTCAGCGTGCTGGTGACTGCCGGCTTCGAGGACAACCAGCCGGACCTGCGCTTCAGTTTCGACAACCTGTGCTTCCTGGCCGACGCCGTGCTCACCATGCGCTTCGCCGAGATCGAGGGCCGTCTGTGCAAGTTCATGACCGTGGTCAAGGCGCGTGGTATTGCCCACAGCAATGAACTGCGCAGTTACAGCATCACCGAGAAGGGCATCGAGGTCGATCCATTCCCGGCCCCCTATGACCGGGTGCTGAGCGGCTACCCCGTCGCGCGCACGCAGCACAAATAAGGATAGTCATGGGAACGTATCAGGGCGACAAAATGGCTTCGCAGCAACGTTCCTTTGACGATTCGGGGCGCCAGTCCACCGGCCTGTCAGAGGCCGCCCTGCTGCAGCGCATCCGCACGCTCGAGGATGAACTGGCGGCGGCGCGCGCCGCCGCCATCGTGCACGCGCGCGAGCGCCAGGCGCTGGAAGCCGGCGCCGCGCTGCTGCGCGACGCCAACGAACACCTGGTGCTGGCCACATTCAATGCCGAACACCTGCGCGAGGACGCGGAAGCGGCGAATCGCCGCCAGAACGAGTTCCTGGCGATGCTGGCACACGAGCTGCGCAATCCGCTGTCGCCGATCAGCATGGCGGCGTCGCTGCTGGGCACGATGCCGAATGCAAGTCCGCAGCTGGCCAATTTGTCGCGCGTGATCGGGCGCCAAGTGGATCACATGGCGCGCCTGCTCGACGATTTGCTCGATGCGGCGCGCATCAGCAGCGGCAAGATCACCTTGTCGGTGCAGCCCCTGCTGCTGTCGGAACTCCTGCAGCATGCGGTGGAAACGATCCAGCCGCGCATCCAGGAACGGCGCCAGCACCTCCGCCTGGACCTGGCGCCCGGCGCCGAACGCCTGGTCGTGGAGGGCGACCGGGTGCGCCTGACCCAGGTGTTCACCAACCTGATCGGCAACGCTTCCAAGTACACCGGCGACGGCGGCAACCTGCGGGTGACGGCCAGCCTGGAGGCCAGCCTCGGGTCCGGGGCCGGCGTCGGGGCCGGCGAAGCGCTGGTGGTGGTCGAAGACGACGGCATCGGTATGGCGCCCGAGGTCATTCCGCACATTTTCGATTTGTTCACCCAGGGGCCGCGCTCGCTGGCTCGCTCCGAAGGCGGGCTGGGCGTGGGCCTGAACGTGGTGCGAAACCTGCTTGCCATGCATGGGGCGTCGGTGCACGCCGAGAGCGCCGGCCTGGGGCTGGGCAGCCGCTTTACCGTGCGTTTGCCGCGCTCGGCCCAGCCGGTCGACCCGCAGGCGCCGGCCGCCGCGCCGCCGCGCCGTGCGATGCTGAATATCCTGCTGGTCGAGGATAATGTCGACGCCTGCGACACGCTGGCCGGCTTCCTGGCCGCGGAAGGCCACCAGGTGCGCTGCGCCTACGACGGCCGCAGCGGCCTCGCGGCGGCGCTGTCCCAGCCCTGGGACGTGATCATCTGCGACGTCGGCTTGCCTGGGATGGATGGGCTGGACCTGATGCGGGCGGTGCGCGCCGCCGAACTCGACAAGCATCCGGTCGCGGTGGCCTTGTCGGGCTACGGACAGGACGAGGACCGCACGCGCGGGCTCGAGGCGGGCTTCGATCATTACCTGGTGAAGCCGGTGGCCGCGGCAGGCTTGCGCGAGCTGATCGCGGAGCTGGCCTAGTTCTTCAACCCCGCGTTTTCCTTGGCCGTGTCCCGGCCGGGATGACGTGCACAGGCTAACTTCGCAGCAAGCGCGCCAGGCGCTCCACCGCCTGCTCGATCCGTTCATACTTCGCGGCATACGAAAACCGCACATGCCGCTTCGGCGCCGCAAACCCGAAATCGTCGCCCGGCACGATCGCCACTTCCGCCTCTTTCAATACCGCCATGCCGAAGGCCGTGCTGTCCCCGGCATCCGGGTGCGCCAGGTTGCCGATGTCGGCGTATACATAGAAGGCACCGTCCGGCAGCACCGGCACCCCGAAGCCCAGGCCGCGCAGGGCCGGCACCAGGAAGTCGCGGCGGCGCTGGAATTCCAGGCGGCGGCCTTCGAAGATGCCGATCGCTTCGGGCGTGAAGCAGGCCAGCGCCGCATGCTGGGCGATCGTGGGGGCGCAGATGAACAAATTCTGGGCCAGCTTTTCCACGGTCGGCACCAGCGCCTCCGGCACCACCAGCCAGCCCAGGCGCCAGCCGGTCATGCTGAAGTACTTGGAGAAGCTGTTGACGGTGATGATGTCGTCGCCAAAGGCGAGCGCGCTGGTCGGACGTTCGCCATACGACAAGCCCTGGTAGATTTCGTCGACGATGGCGAAGCCGCCGCGGGCGCGCACGCCGGCCAGCAGCGCCTCGGATTGGGCGGCCGTCATCGCGGTACCGGTCGGATTCGAGGGCGAGGCCACGATCACGCCGCGCGTGCGTTCATTCCAGTGTGTATCGAGGTGGGCGGCGGTCAGCTGGTAGCGCTCGTCCGGTCCCGACGGCACCAGCACCGGCTTGCCGCCGAAGCTGGTGACGAAATGGCGGTTGCAGGGATAGCAGGGGTCGGGCATCAGGACTTCGTCGCCGTTGTCGACCAGCGCGGCGCAGGCCAGCAGCAGGCCGGCCGAGGCGCCCGCCGTGATGACGATGCGGCGCGGGTCGACCTGCTGGCCCCAATGGCTGGCGTACCAGCCGGAGATGGCTTCGCGCAGCGCCGGCAGACCGAGCGATTCGGTGTACTGGGTGCTGCCGGCCTTGATGGCGGCCATCGCGGCGGCGGCGACCACGTCGGGGGCGGTGAAATCGGGCTCGCCGACGCTCATGCTGATGACCTCGCGGCCGGCGCGCGTCATGGCGGCGGCGGCCTTGACCATCTCCATCACGCGGAAGGGTTCGATGGCATCGACGCGGCCTGCGACTTGCAGGGCGCGTGCGAGTTTGCTGCTTGGATCGTTGGAAGACATGCTGAAAGAGGGCGGTGGGACGGTGGCGCCATCTTAGCTCATACGGACGCCGCCTGCTCGGGTCTCTTTTCACCAAACAGCATCGCCGCGGCCGCCTGCGGCGTCAGCGGACGGCTGACGTAATAACCCTGGATCTCGTCGCAGTCGTATTTTTCCAGCTCGCGGATCTGCTCGATGTTTTCCACGCCCTCTGCCACCACCTTCAAATTCAGGCTGTGCGCCAGGCGGATCACGGCCTTGGTGATGGCGGCGTCGTCGCTGTCGTGCGGCAGGTCGCGCACGAAGGTCCGGTCGATCTTCAACGCGTCCAGCGGGAAGCGTTTCAGGTAGGCCAGGCTCGAATAGCCGGTGCCGAAATCGTCCACCGACAGGCGCATGCCGAGCGCCTTGATGCGCGAGAGGATCTCGACCGCGGCTTCCGGATTCGTCATCAGCATCGATTCGGTCAGCTCGAATTCCAGCAGTGTCGGCGCGACCCCTGCGGCGGCCACGATGCGCTCGATGGCCCCCGGCAGGTCGTCCTGCTGCAGCTGGCGCGCCGACAGATTGATCGCCACCGGCGGCAACGGCAGGCCCCCGGCTTGCCACACCTTGAGCTGGCGGCAGACCTCGCCGATCACCCATTCGCCGACCGGTAGGATCAGGCCGGTGTCTTCCAGGATCGACACGAATTCCAGCGGCGGCACCAGGCCGCGCGTCGGATGGTTCCAGCGCAGCAGGGCTTCGAATCCGCTGACGGTGCCGCCGGCCAGGTCGAGCTTGGGCTGGTAGTGCAGCAGGAATTCGTCGCGTTCGAGCGCCTGGCGCAGCTGGGTTTCGGTCTGCAGGCGCTGGGCCGCGTTGTCGTGCATGGCGCGCGCAAAGAACTGATAGGTGTTGCGGCCGCCGTTCTTGGCGCCGTACATCGCGGTGTCCGCGCTCTTGAGCAGCACTTCGGCGCTGTCGCCGTGTTCCGGATAGCTGGCGATGCCGACGCTGGCCGACACGAACAGCTGCTGGCCCTGCAGGTAGAAGGGCTGGGCCAGCGACTGGATGATGGCGGCGGCGAGGGCGGTCGTGGCGGCGTCGTCGACCACGTCGGGCAGCACCAGCGCGAACTCGTCGCCGCCCAGGCGCGCCACCAGGTCGTCCGGGCCGGCGCAAGCCTGCAGGCGGCCGGCGGCCTGCACCAGCAGCTGGTCGCCGACGCCGTGGCCGAGCATGTCGTTGACGTTCTTGAAGCGGTCGAGGTCGACGAACATGACGGCGACCCGCCGTCCATGCGCGGCGGCGCGCGCCAGCGCCTCTTCCAGGCCGAGCGCCAGGTGGCGCCGGTTCGGCAGGCTGGTCAAGGGATCGTACTGGGCCAGGTAGGTCAGGCGGTTCCTGGCATCGCGGCGTTCGATCGCGGTGCCGAGGATGTTGGCGATCCCGCGCAGGAAGGTGGCGTCGTCGGCGCCAAAGCTGCGCAGGCCGTCGTCGTAGACGCCGATCACGCCGTATGGTTGATCCGGGGCGCCGATGCCGGCATCCAGCCCGCTGTCCAGGCCATGCTGCTCGGCCAGCGGCGCGAACCAGGGGCGCAGCGGCGTGGCGGGTGTCTGCGGCACCAGCGGCGATAGCGGCAGGTCGGCCTCAAGATACTGGCCGCGCGCGCCGGCCAGCCGTCCGGCGGCGGCGCGCAGCAGCAGGCGGCCGTCGGTACCGGCTTCGAACAAGGCGGCGCCCGGGGCCGCGAGGCCGCGCGCGGCGGCGCTGGCCGCTTCGTCGAACAGCTCGTCGAGGTCCTTGTCGGCCAGGGCCTTGCGGCCGAGTTCCGCGATCAGGGTCTGGCGCCTGGCGTTTTCCACGATCGCGCGTTCGAATTCCTTGCGTTCCGTGATGTCGATATCGATGCAGATGTAGCGCTCGATGGTGCCGCCGGCATCGAACATCGGCACGATGGTGCGGCGCCACTGACGCACGCCATTGCGGCCGGCCAGCGCCACTTCGCCATTCCACACCTGCGGTCCCGGCGTCCAGGCGCCATTGGGGGCGGCGGCCTGCCCAACCGCGCCCAGTTCAATTCCGAGCAGCTCGGCACGGGCAAAGCCGCTGTTGGCGACGAACAGGTCGTTGACTTCGACGATGCGCCCGCGCGTATCGACTTCGCACACGATCGCGGCCTGGTCCATTGCGCTCTTGTGCTGCATGAGGGAGTTCATCAGCGAGTCGATGCGCTGGCCGAACTGGGCGCGCAGGCTGTCGGCGCTGCGGTTGACGGCCTGGATCGCTTCCTGGATCTCGATCGGGGCGTCGGCGTTCAGGGCCGCCTCGGCGGTGATGCGGCCGGCGGCGACGTCGTTCTCGAACGAGCGCAGGCGCCCCAGGTTGGCCAGCCAGCGCCGCAGCAGGGTGCGCATCAGGGCCAGGCTGAGGGCGAACACGATGGCGCTCAGGGCCGCGGTTTCGGCCACCAGGGTCCACATCTGGGCGGCCAGCTTGCCTTCGTCGAAGGACAGGCGCACCACGCCGTAATCCTTGCCGCCCACGTTGGCCACGCGGTTGACGTCGTACAGGCGCTCGGCCACGAGGTCGCGCATCCAGCCCGGCGCCGTCTGGGACGGCGGCGGGGGTGCGGCTTCCACGCGCATGCGGCCACCGGCCACGTCGAGGAATTCGGCGCTCTTGAATGGCGATTGCACCAGCATCTTGTCGAGCGTGCGCTTGACGGTGTCGTAGTCGCCGATCACCACGCTGTCCTCGATGGTCTGGGCCGCCACTTCGACCAGGGTCATGGCGTTGTCCTGGGTCTCTTCGATGTGCTGGATGAACTGGTAGCGGTAGAACAGCGCCAGTCCGCTGGCGAGGAACACCAGCATCGTCAGGCTGAAGACGGAGAAAACGCGTCCGACCAGGGAGCGGGGCAACATGCGGCGCAGGACAGGGATCATGGGGCTCCGCTCAGCGCAGGTTTGCCGGCGCGTCCGCATAGAACGCGCGGTAGCTGGCGTAATCGGCGTCGCTCGCTGCAACGAAGGAAATCGGCGCCGGCGCGTGCACCAGCTCGGCCGCAGCGGCGAGAATCTTGCGGCCTTCCGGGTCCTGGTGCATGCCCAGGAAGACGCGGGCAAGGGCGCGCATCTCCTCGGCCGGTACGCGAGGCGAAGCCATCAGGGCCAGCTCGTTGAACGGGGTCGAGCTCCACAGCACGCGGAAGGCGTGGCCTTCGCGGCTGCTCCAGGCGGCAACCAGCTGCGAGTTGGCGCCGACCGCCTTGACCCTGCCGGCGAACAGCTGGGTGAAGGCAGCGTCATGATTGCCGGTGAAGACCGGGGTCACCGGGATGTGCTTGCGCAGCAGCTGGGCGTAGGGGACCTTGTAGGCAACCAGGGCTTCGGGGCCGGGAAAGGCCACCACGCCGCCCGCCAGTTCGCGGATGTCGCGGATCGGCGAATCGGCCGGCACCACCAGCTGGCCCTGCACCGCCGGCGAATCGCGCCGGCCGAACACGGTCCAGCCCATCTTCATTCGATCAGGACTGAATAGATGGTTGGTGAAGGCGAAATCGACCTCGCGTGCCAGGATGTAGCTGGTGGTGTCCGCCGAGGTGCGTCCCAGCTTGAGATTCAGGCGCACGCCGCTGCGCGCGGAAACGTAGCGGATGATCGGGTTCCAGTAGCTGGCCGAGACCTGCAGGTTCCACTGGTTGACCGGCGAAAAATTGTAGATGTGCGGCGTGGCCGCCTGCTGTACGGACGCCTGCGGCGCGGCCGCGGCCGCGGGAAGGGCGGCGACGGTGCAGGCGATCCAGAGCAGGGCGGCGGCCCGGCTGGCGTGGGTGAGGGTGGTCATCTTGTCCTGGCGTGGGGCCGGCGAATGTGGAGGCCGGGAACGGGCGGCACGAATATAGCATATTTCCACTTGGCAATAACTAACGCATGGCTGCAATTTACCGAATCCGATGGCCCGGCGTTGTCTGACGGTGTATTCACAACACCTGACTGCCAGTACAAAATATGAAATAGGCATCACCTTGACCGGAGGGCGTGCGTGGATGAAGCCGGCCAGGTCGGCGGCGCTGGCGCTGGCCGACCGCCTCGACGCCGGCGGCGAGAGCGGGCCCCAGGTGATCTTGCTCGAGATCGGCCTGGCGGGCCTGAGCGGCTACGAACTGGCCGCCGAACTGCGCCGCCGCGCTGCCTTCCACGACACCGACTTCGTGGCGATCAGCGGCTACGGCCAGCCGGACGACCGCGTCCGCTCCCAGGCCGCGGGGTTTGCCGCGCACCTGGTGAAGCCGCCGGCGCCGGGTGAGCTGGCGCGGGTACTGCAAATGCCGGTGCAGCGGCGTCAGGCGCTGCACGGCGGCGCCTGACGCTAGCCCGGGTGGCGGCGCGCCCACTCGTCGCGCCGCAACGCATGCACCGCCACCTCCTCCCCACCCCAGCTCTGCAGGCCCACATGCCGCATCCCCAGCTTGTCCATCACCCGTGCCGACCCGGCGTTTCCCGGATGCCGTATCGCCTGCAGCAGCGGCGCCTGCAAGCCTTCGAAGCCATGCCGCAGCAGTTCCTGCGCCGCCTCGGAAGCGAGCCCCATGCCCCAGCGGTCGCGCCGCAGGCGCCAGCCGATTTCGTGCGGGTTGGCCGGGTCGTGGCCCAGGTGCTGGATGCAGCCAGCGCCCACCAGTTCAGCGCTCGCCGGTTCGATGAAGGCCCACCAGCCGTAGCCGTGGGTCGCCCAGCGCGCCTTGACCCGCGCGATCGAGGCAAGGGTCTCCTCCGGCGTCTCGGGACGTCCCATGAGGTAGCGCTGCACCTCGGGGTCGCGGTTCATGGCGTGCAGGCCCTCGAAGTGCTGCTCGTCGAAGGGTTCGAAACGCAGGCGGGCAGTACGCAGGACGGTCATGGCGTGCTCCGGAAATGAAAATGGCGCGTCCGCGGACGCGCCATCGATCATAGCAGAGCGATTTTATTGATGGGCAGCGTGGGCCGCGGTCAGGCGGCGCACCAGCGGCAGCGCCACCAGGGCCAGCGCGGTGCAGGCCAGGGCGCCCAGGCCCAGCTTGTTGAACAGGCTGGTGTAGATCGGCAGCGTCAGGACCGGATCGGTGACGTCGCTCGGCACGCTGGCCAGGTTGGCAACGACGCCGCCC
>Ga0265780_10003515_pt1 | contig 20598 bp, 17 predicted proteins | sample P1T30metagenome_FD_192432 | JGI IMG/M metagenome (GOLD analysis project Ga0265780, IMG submission 192432) | Plant litter microbial communities from East Loma Ridge, Irvine, California - P1 T30 | ecosystem: Environmental > Terrestrial > Plant litter > Unclassified | place: USA: California...
AATTGCGTCTTCTTCGTTCATGGGGCTGAAGGAGCGGCGGCGTGTGCTGGCCGGGCGGACCGGTTGCGGCTTGTGCGGGGTGGATAGCCTGGAGCAGGTGCGGCGGCCGGAGCGCGTGCTGGCGCCGGCTGTCGGTTTTCATGCTGCGGGCGTGCGTGCGGCTTTGGGTGCCATCGGCGCCGAGCAGCATCTGACGCGGCTGACCGGCGCGGCCCACGCTGCGGCCTGGTGCGGGATGGATGGTTCCTTGCGCATCGTGCGCGAGGATGTTGGCCGTCACAATGCGCTGGACAAGGTGATCGGGGCCATGGCACGTGAGAAGTTTGCTTCTGACGATGGCTTCTTCCTCATCACCAGCCGGGTCAGTTTCGAGATGGCGCAGAAGGCGGTCATGGCCGGGGTGTCGGCATTGGTCGGCATGTCGGCGCCGACGCTGGCTGCGGTGGAATTGGCCGAAAAGGCCGGCATGACCTTGCTGGCCTTTGCGCGTGGGCGTGATTTTGTCTGCTATACCCATCCCGGGCATCTCGGCCTCGACGCTGCAGGATGACGTCGGTGAACGAGGAACTGTGGGCGGCGCTGGCAGGGCGGCGCAATTATCCGCCGCGGCGCTTGTCCGCGCCTGGCCCCGATGCGGCTGCGTTGGAACGCATCTTCGATGCGGCGGCGCAGGTGCCGGATCACGGGCTGTTGCGGCCGTGGCGTTTTATCATGGTGCCGGATGCGCGGCGTGCCGATCTTGGGGAAGTGTTCGCTGCGGCCCTGGCCGAGCGCGATCCCGACAGCGATGACGCGGCGCGTGGGCGTGCGCGCGAAAAGGCGTTTCATGCGCCTTGCCTGGTGGTGGCGGTGCTGGTGGACGACCCTGAGGCGAACAAAGTACCGCGCGCGGAGAAGCTGGTGTCGCTCGGCTGCGCGGTGCAGAACATGCTGACCGTGGCGCAGTCGCTCGGGTTTTCAAGTGGCCTGGCGAGCGGCGCGGCGATGCGTTTCAGCGGGATGCGCGAACTGTTGCGCCTTGCGCCGCATGAGGGGGCGATCTGCTTCCTTGCCTTTGGCACCGCGAGCGACCCACGGCCGCCGCGCGAACGGGCGCGTCCTGCGGATTTCGTCTCGACGCTTTAACGTTCTTCGTCGCGGTGCGCTTCGGTCTTTTCTGGCCAGCGCGCCGTCGGCAAATGCCAGCCATAGCGCATCGCTGCCAGTCGCAGGCCAAGGCAGATCGCTGCGCCGGCGCAGGCGGTAGCCGTCGTCGGCCAGCCTAGTACGTGGCCAACGACCACCACGCTGGCGCCGGCCAATGCCGCCACCGCATAGATATCCGACCTGAACACGCCCGGCACGTTCGACAGCAGCACATCGCGCGCGATGCCGCCGCCAATCCCCGTCAGCATGCCGAGCAGGGCCGCCATCACCGGCGCCAATCCGAACACCAGCGCCTTTTGTGCGCCCGCCACGCAGAACAGGGCCAGGCCTACCGCATCGAAGAACAGCACCGGGCTTTGCAGGCGGTTGATGATGGGATACCAGAAGAAGATCACGACGCCGGCGAGCAGCGACACGCCGAGGTAGCGCCAGTCGCTGATCGCGGCTGGGGGCGTGGCGCCAATCAGTAGATCGCGCACGATGCCGCCTGAGTTGGCGGCGACAAACGACAGTACCAGCACGCCGAAGATATCGAGACGCCGGCGTGCGCCAGCCGTGGCGCCGGAGAGGGCGAAGACGAAGGTGCCGACCAAGTCGAGCGTGAGCACGAGGGTCTTGATGGCGGCATCTACGTCGAGGGAGAGGACATCGAACACGTTGTTACCTTGCTGGGCAGCTTGTATGGACAAAGGGCGCAATGATAGCGCATCAGTCCGCAGTGGGCGACCACCGTTGACCGTTGGATAAAACGGCTCGGCAAGCTTGTGCAGGCGCCCTGTGGTGACGTTGACGATCTCCACCAGGAAGCGGCCACGGCGCGCATGCTTGTCCTTAGCGGGATACTCGCGGTCGGGAAAGCTCCTTTGGATGATCGAGGTTGGACTGTTCGTAAGCCCGTCATCATCCCAAGTCGGGCTTAAGAGAATATCCTCCTGTGGAATTGACGAGCGCTTCCATAGCACTAAAAGCGAACTTCTCCGAGGACGCAGCCTTTATGCCGTGCTATGCTGGAAAAAGAGTCTGCACACGACTCCCTCTGAATCCGTTTCCGATCCATTCTATTCAGAGGTTCACATGGCCCAAGCCATCTCGTTCCAGCCGGGGCAAATCCGTCACCTTTTCCGCGTCCCAATGGTCAGCATTCACCACCCGGAACGCGACTGCCTGGTCCTGCTTCTCGATCTCACGGCCGGGGTGTGCGTGACCGAAATCGCACAGATCGAGGTTCAGGATGTGCTGTTCCCATCGGGCGCTCTGCGCGACGAAATCAGCCTGCGCGCGGCGATCACGAAAGGATGTAGGCAGCGCTGCATCTACCTGAGCCACGCAAAGGCTATCGAGGCGCTTGATCGATACTTGAACTACCGGTCTACGCGGTGCCTATGCACGACTGGCGATCACGGCCGCTATCGAGGCCTGGAGCCGTCGAGCAAGCTAATCTTGACGCACAAGGGGTACAAGTTTCACCTCAATACCAAGCGGCGCATGGGCTGGGCCGGGGAGCCTGTCGACTACCCGGCGTGCGACAGCCTGCAATCCCATGTTACGAAGCTGTACCGCGACGCCGGCATATGGGGCGGCTCGTCACATAGCGTCCGGCGAACGATGGCGTCACGGCTGATCGCTCAAGGTGCGCGGGTCGAAACTGTCCAGCTGCTGCTCGGGCACGCCGAGCCATATGCTAGTGAGTTCAATATAATATTTGACAATCAATTTATAAGAACCGGGCCCGTAGCTTGGTCTTTTTCTATCAGCCATCGAACATTGTGCTAGTGCATATGTAATATCTGCACATTTGGTCTCGAGTTCGCCTTGCCATCAAAAAGGCCCCTGATCCAGTTCCTTGCTGTAAGAGCAACATCCCGAGTACACTGTGTAATTCTGAATGGCCGGGTTCGGCCAGAAGCGGACGAAACATAACGCACCTTAATGATGATCTGGAGAACGATCTGTGACAGGGAAGAAACCGAAGCAATCCGAGCGACCTGGTCTCGATGGTTACGGAAGAACACCCCTTCACTATGCTGCGTCTGAGGCCAACTTAGACGCGCTCGTCGAGCTCCTAAACCAAGGGCTTGATCCAAATGCGGTAGACGACAACGGCTGGACGCCGCTTCACTTCGCGGCACAAGCGAATTCCGCCGCCTGTGTGTCGGCCTTGCTTGAGGCCGGTGCGATCTCCTCGGTTGTCGACTCAAACGGGAACACACCTCTCCTACGTGCAGTTTTCTCGTCTAAGGGAGAGGGGGAAGTCATTCGGTTGTTACGTGCCGCTGGGGCAGACCCTTTGCATGAAAACGCTTCTGGAGTTTCTGCCGTTTCGCTTGCACGGATGATCGGTAACTATCCCGTTGCCCAGTTTTTTGCTGACGTAGATTGTCCAAGCGTTCCCTTTTCAGCCCCGTAACAACGGCAGCTTTGGGTCGCAATCCGCCCGTCGCGACAGGCAGGAAACGGCCAGAAGCGGACGGGAGGGGCTGTAGAACTGTTTATTACTGCTCGGAACCGAACAGGAATAGCTAACCGTTTTGTCCAAGAGCCTGGGAGTGTAAACTAACAATGCAGCTCATGTTAACTTTAGATTGGGTTTCAATCTCCGCGAGCGTGATCGCACTGTTGTCACTAATTGCAAGTGTTTTCAGTGCAATTAGTGCTTCAAAATCCGCAAATGTAGCAATTGCTGCCGAGGAAAGAGTCAAGGCTGGAGAACGAGCGGTAGCCATTAGAGAGGTGATGCGTTCAGCAGGGAAAATCGAGTTGCAAGGAGAGTTGATAAAGCTTGCACTTGAGGACGCTTCAAGGACCGCCATCGCAACTGCAGAAATGCACGGAACTCCGGAAGGAAAAAGGCCTTTCCTGATTGCGAGCATCGAACTTCAAGAAAAACTTGCTGAAGTAAAGGTTAGAACTCAACATGGCGTTGAAAGAGAACTTCTTATTTCGCTCGACGAGGATCAAATCGAATTGATGCAACTTGACTTGGATAAGACCCTTTTTTCTCTAGAAGGAGAAACGACATGGGCGAACAAGCGCGCCGATCAACTAGCTTACGCAAATCGTAGCATAGGGGATGACTTAAGGGTTGCCGAACGCGCTGAAAACATTTATGTGAGAAGAAATCATGAAGGAAAGCTTGGATAATTCCATCATTATGGCTAAGAAAACTTACTATCCATAGCTAAAATTTTAACTCCTGATTCGGGTATGCACAGCAGTCTCGACTTTTACTCGGGCTGCATCGGCTTAGCATTTGTTGCGACTGATTAAAATAAGCTGTGATTTTCCGGCTCTGCAACTTGCTCTACTGAATTTTACGGCCGATTTTTGGCAGAGGTAGTCATTGCGCTCCTTTGATCCACGTATATTTAAAATCAACATAATAAAATGACATGAATACAGTAAATCAGCCTCCCAAAGTCTTTATCTCTTACAGTTGGTCCGGGGCAGAACACGAACAATTTGTGATAGAGCTTGCCACAGCTCTCCGCACACACGGCGTTGATGCAATTCTGGACAAGTGGCGACTCCAACCTGGTCAAGACAAATATGTGTTTATGGAGTCAATGGTAACAGACCCCACCGTAACGAAAGTCTTAGTAATCTGCGATAAAAAATATATGGAAAAAGCAGATAGCCGGTCGGGAGGCGTTGGAACTGAAAGCCAAATTATTTCGTCCGAACTCTACTCAAAAGTCGCACAAACAAAATTTATTCCTGTCGTAACTGAACGAGATGACGACGGTAACGAGTTTTTGCCAGTCTTTTTGCGCGGTCGAATTTATGTCGATATCTCCACTGATGAGAAGTGGGGCGATGGCTTGGATGAATTGCTTCGTCTTATTTTCGAAAAGCCTAGTAGCCCAGAACCGAAATTAGGGGAAGTTCCCACGTTTCTCAAACCCGACAGCGGTGGGGTACCAACGGCAAGGGAATTACCCGGTGCATTGCGAGCGATTCGTGAGGGGAAAGCTAACCGCGAAGGCCTCGAAAATCTTTTTGTACGGAGTATTCTGGTTGAGATTAGGCGGCAATACGTTACGCCTGAAGGTAAACCGGGATATGATGAAGAAATATATCAGGCAATCCTACAAACTAAAGGACTAAGGGACCAATTTTCGGAATACACTGAGGCGGTTGCAGCATTCCTAGGCGATGAGCCGAAATCACTCAAACAGTGCATTTACCTGCTTGAGCAACTCGGTCAACTGTTCAGCCCTCCCATCGAGAACGGCACTTACGTCGAAGGATGGTCCGACCTCTACCGTTTCTTTGCTCTCGAAGCCACCCTCATTTTGACTGCAGCACTTTTGCGGCACGAGCGCTGGCAGATGCTTCGCCATTTGCTCAAGTATCCATATCTAGTGCGAACCGACCATAGTGGGCTTAGGACCGAAAATATTACTGTATTCGACCCATATCTTTCATCAATAGATGAGCACCGCAACAATCGACTACGTCTTAATAGAACATGTTTGACAGCAGACATGTTGAAAGAGAGATGTTCGACGGAGAATACATCGTTCAGTGAATTAGTTCAAGCTGATATATTTATCGCATTGTATGGAGTGGTTCAGTTGAAAGGCCAAAACAGCGAAAGTGGTTTTTACAATTTTTGGCGCCCTCGCACATCAGTGTATTCTTCTGAGTCACGACGCCCTCCCATATTTCTCAAGGCAATCGATCCGGATATTCGGAATAATATTTTCCTGGCAATTGGCGTCGAATCAGCCGCAGATCTATCGGAGAGAGTCGTTGAGGCTCGCTCAAAGACAGACAGTTTCCGGCATTTGTCCTTAGGCAGGATGTTCGGATTTAACTTTGAAAATGCCGTTAACTTGGAGACTTTAATCCGATAACTCAATTTAGATTAGCTGCTTTAGCTTTTCGTAAATAGAGATTGACGTTCTCCAGTATCCCAGCGGAGTGCTTGATTCTTTTCTGTTAAGCTTCGCGACGTGCGATGGGTCGAGTCCGGTCCTTCGTGACAGTCCGCGACTTTTCGGCCCTGGCCATCTGCTATGCTGAGCTGAGCTGAACGGCCGGGTTCGGCCAGGAGCGGCCGTTCCGCACCTTAAACCACTCATAAAAGGGAAATATGAAAGTTAAGGACCTAATCAACCAACTGAGCAAGCTCGATCCAAATCTCGATGTATGCTGTATCGAAGACGGACCGGTACCCCTCCACAATGACTACCCTGGTCCTTTTGAGATCACGGACGTCAGCTCTCAGCGCGTGTTAATTTCTCGAGAATCTGTAGGTCGCGTGTCGATCACATTCGACCCTACCGCGCCAGGGGCTAGAGAATGGGCGCTAGTTGGGATCACATCGGATATGTAAGACTTTGTGACTCTATCGCTTTCCTCGCTTCATTGCCCCTTTATGAACAGCGTTCAAGGATTATTGCATGGCGCACCATTGCGCCACGGCTTGCGCCAGCGTGTCAGTACTGGCTCTACCTCAGACCCACTTGCGCTCAACTGAATCCCACACACTGGTGGCACCCTTGACAAGGTCAATAGCATGCTGTGCGTCGGCTTTGTTGTGATAAGACTCTGCGCTGTCTGCCAAGATTTTATGGTTTCTAGCTTTAAGATTCCAACGCCACTGGTTCTGAGCGTCTTTGTAAAGGCTAAAGTAAGGATGTTGAATGTCTGCCATGTTGCCTCCAATCAGTAAATTTGAAAACAGTCTCTTAAAGCACTGTAGGATCAATCCTACGCTTATGCAGCACCTCCTAGTTGGTGTGAACACAAATTACCCGCGTAGGGTATCAGCCACCTTTCCACCACTAACCAACCTCAGGCATAGCAGCAGGAAGTGACACAACAATGGAAGAAGTGACTGCCGCGGCTGAATCCGCTTCGAGCAGCGAAAAGACAGTTGGATGATCGACTGAACAGCATGTAACAACTGGTCGATCCACCGAGTACGTCTGCTTCGGGGCGGTTGCGGTCCTTCGTGATAGTCCGCGACTTTTCGGCCTTGGCTACCTGGTATGCTGAGCTGAACGACCGGGTTCGGCCAGAAGCGGACCTTAGCTCACATCGAACAATCTGGCTCTGGTGCAAACCTGCAGCTCGGCTAGAATGACGGCCTTTGCCTAACATGCGTAGTCACACGAGCAAGAGCGACCTGTTCAAGGGCCGGCACTTCGAACAAGAGATCATCATTCTTTGCGTGCGGTAGTACCTGCGCTATAAGCTTTCGTACCGGGATCTGGTCGAGATGATGGCCGAGCGAGGCTTACCGATCGCTCACACGACAATTCTTCGATGGGTGCAGCGGTATACACCTGAGTTCGACAAACACTGGAGCCGCTTCGCAACGTCGGCCGGCAGCTCCTGGCAAGTGGACGAAACACACGTGCGGATCCGCGGTCGCTGGGCATATCTCTACCGTGCAGTGGATGCGTCAGGCAAGACGGTTGACTTCCGGCTGAGCCCGCGTCGCAACGTCGCTTCAGTGAAAGCTTTCTTTCGAAAGGCTCTGCGCTCTCAGCGTCAGTCGCCCGAGACGATCACGCTGGACGGTTACGCTGCCTCTCACCGGGCCGTTTGCGAACTTCAAGAGCACGGACGGTTTCCTGCCTTGGCAAAGCTTCGCTCATCAAAATACCTGAACAATCTGATCGAGCAAGACCATCGCAACGTCAAGTCCAGGCTCGGCGCCATGCTGGGCCTGAAGAGCTTTGCTTCTGCTGGAATGACAACCCGTGGGGTCGAGCTCATGCACCGCATTCGCAAAGGCCAAGTTGACGTAGAAGCTCTGACGACTCAGGGACAAACTCCGTCCGAAATCCGGGCGGCTGTTCTGGCTGCCTGAACCTAGTCGGCGAACCGGCAGGTTCGCGCGCCCTCATCCATAATTTGCACCAGAGCCGAAAAGTCTACGATCAGGACCAGGCAGTTTTTGTAGGCCGTGCGGCGCAGCACCTCGTCGTGTTTCGACAGCTGCGCATGAGATAGTGTGAGAACATTGGATTGGGCATACTATAGGTACCCGAAAGTATTCCACCGGCAGCTGCGTGTAACCGAATAGGCTTCACTATTCGAAAAGCATCGATAGACAGCCGGCAGCGAAATATATGCGGATTACATAAATTATTCTGACGGCGCGCCTGATGATAGGTAGCGCTGAGCAAAGCCTAGAATGCCCTTGCCCTTCCCCTTGCCCTTGGTTCGGTTTTTCAAGGGCGCCTCCTCTTCAAAACTCCTAAAAAAAATAAAAAATTTTCAAGTCTGGTGTTACTATTTAAATAATCTCAACTGCCGGGTTTTGCATATATGCGAAGCAAATTTATAGTGCTATTTGTCTCAGTGTTGTTAGCAGGCCTTGTCTCCCCCTCCGTTTGGGGCCAAACTCTGGATCCAAGCTGCATTCAAAACGGTGGTAGTTATGAATGCGTTCCTCATGAGCGACTTGGACCAATGATCTACACTGGCAGCTCCAACGACCACTTGGCAGCATCACTTCTTGGTGTGCTAACCTTTTCAAGTGCCGAAGCAGTGCAAGGCCGGGTCGAGGCCGGATTCGCCAATACGAATTTTGCAGCGTGCCGGTCCTGGTCTCAGGTCCAACCTTGGACGTCAATGGCGAAGTTACTGCCATGCGGCAATGGTCATTATCCAGGGTGGTGTGTGACAGGTGAGCAGAATGCCTTTCCCTACGTTGCCGACGAAGAGATCAGGCTCATGAAGTACGCTGCAAATTGTTCAGATGTTCCTTCGCAGGCGAGATTATCTATCCGCCGAGATCAAATTGCATATTGCCCTTCCGGTTTTGTGCCGAATACGTACGGACAGTTAAAAGACACATATTGCGTAGGAACACGAAATCGCAGTTATTCGCCTATGAAGAATAATGGATGTTCACAAAACGCAGTTGGAAACCCGTGCAATGCAGCAACTGGCAATAAATACCAACGCGACATCGACTACGTTGCCCCAAATGCGGGCGGTCTTGAATTTGTTCGCGTGTATAACAGCAGTACAGGAAAATGGACTCACACCTATTCTGACCACATTACGGTGAAGTCATCTAGCCCTGCAGTTTTCGGTAATCAGGTCACAATGCATCGTGCAGACGGCCGCGAATATACTTTTCTGCAGGGTCCTAACAACACTTTTCTTGCAGATCCCGACCTCTATGTCAGTCTGGTACCAATTTACGTTGACGGCAGCTTAGCAGGTTGGCAATACACAGACGCGAACGGTACCATTGAAAATTACGATTCAACCGGAAGACTAACCGGAATACGGCAATTGAATGGGTTGGCTTACATACTCTCTTATGGAAATGGTGCCATTTCCGTGCAGGACTCGTTCAAACGAACAATCGAAATCTACAAGAACTCTCACGGCCAGTTAACGAAAGTCGTTGATCCAGCGAAAAACGTTTTTCTGTACAGCTATGATGAGGCTGGAAACCTCACAGTTGTTCAATATCCTGACCTGGCACAGCGCATTTATCATTACAACGAAACTGCCTATACCGGAGGACTTGCTTTTTTGCATGCTCTAACTGGAATAACTGATGAGAATGGCAAAAGGTTCGCTACATTTGCCTACGACGCCTGGCAACGGGCCGTAATGACTGAGCATGCCGCTGGAGTGGGTCGCTTCAAGCTAAAATTTTTGGACGATGGGACTGAAGTAACTGACCCACTTGGTACTGAGCGCATGTACTGGTTTACTGCAGCTGCGGGTACGATTTTCAATAGCGGAATATCGATGCCATGTGAATCGTGCGGGGACAATGCAAGCTCTAAGACTTACGATGGCAATGGCAATCTAACGAGTCGAACTGATCATAAAGGGATTGTCACCACGTACGAATATGACGAGCGCGGTCGCGAGATAAGTAGAACTTTGAATACCCGGGAAGGGGAAGAGCGAATAATCACGACCGAGTGGCATAATATCCTGCGTAAACCGATAACAATTAACGATGGCAACAGGATGACCGAGTTCAATTATGACGTAAAAGGAAACCTGCTATCGAAAATTATCAGAGACAAAGCCGAGAACACGTCAATAAAGCAAACGTTTAAATATAACAACTTTGGGCAACTTACTGAGATCGATGGCCCAAGAACAGATGTTGCAGATATTTCAAGGTTTGTATATGACCTCTCAGGTAACTTAACAACTGCCACAAATGCTCTCGGGCATATTACGCGGTTTACATCATATGACGCACATGGTCGTCCTGCAGAAGTTATAGATCCAAATGGTCTCACAACCAAATTGTCTTACGATAAAAGAGGGCGGATCGTCAGCCGTATAGTTGGACAAAAGTCCACTTCCTACTTCTATGATGGAGTAGGTCAATTGCTGAAGGTCATCTCACCAACAGGTGATGCCATCTCTTACACATATGATGATGCGCATCGCCTTACGGATATTCGTGATAGTACTGGTGCGCGCATTCATTACACCTTAGATGCGGCAGACAATCTTATTAATGCAGAAATTTTTGACGAAGACGGGAATCTATCGAGGGAGTCCAAGGCGACTTTCAACCACTTAGGTAGTTTGCAGAAAATTATCTCTTCCAATAACAGAGAGACACTTTTTGAGTATGATGAGAACGGGAATGTCACGACCATAACCGATCCATTGCTTCGCCAAACTTTTTTCAACCTAGATGCATTAGATCGTACTAGAGAAGTCATCTTTCCTGACGAGTCGTCGATAAAGATCGACTACGACATGAATGACCAGGTTACGACAGTTACGAACGCCAGAGAAAGTGTCGTAACCTACACGAGAAACTCCTTAGCACAGACAAAACAAGTAGAAAGTGATGACTTTGAACCGTATGTTATAGCACAACAGTACGATAAAGCGGGCAATGTAAAGTCAAAAGTGGAAGCTCGAGGCATTACAACCAGCTACACATACGACGCGCTCAACCGTTTAACTTCGATCAGTGCGCCAAATGTTACGACTTCTGTCTACTCTTATGATGCAGGTCCAAACGGTAAGGGCCGATTAACGAGTATGGCAGATGAATCGGGTTCGACAAGTTTTGTGTATAACTCTCAAGGAAGAATTGATAGTGTTAGTCGAATGCTTAATGGACTCAACTTAACAACGCGCCATGTATACGACACTGCCGGTCGTCTGATCCAGCTCATCTATCCGTCTGGTCGTGCAATCACGTACCGGTACGAGAAGGGCCAGATACGGGGAATTGACATTGGGACGACGCCACTGCTCTCGCAAATTTCTTATGATTCGTTTGACAGTCCACGCTCATGGCGTTGGGCGAACGGGCAAAACTATTTACGTACAAGAAATCTCGACGGTGATGTAACGAGCTTTCCGGAAGGAGCAGTTCAAAAGGTGATTGAACGGGATGAATACGGAAATATTATTAGAATCTCTGCCGCCGGAGATCATTCGCGGACACAACGGTTCGCATATGACACGGTTAATCGCATAACTGAATATCTCGTTGGCCTGGATACCACTCCGAAAGAAAGTTATCGATATGATAGGAACGGAAACCGGACTTCATTAACAGTTTTAGGAGTCGAGTACCCCTATGTTTATGACGAGGAATACCCATCAGATTTTCTGCTAACCGCACCAGGGCCCGTTCCCAGAAATTGGATCGCCGATATGACGTCCCTTCGAGACGGTACGCATGTGTTTGTAGTTGACGGCCTCCGTCGGATCAGCAGTGTCAGTTCGGGAGGAAAAAGTACTAGTTATCTCCGCAATGCCTTCCATCAACGCGTTACCAAAAAATCAAGCAATGGCAACACTATGCACTATGTATACGACGAGGAAGGGCATTTACTCGCAGAATTGGATGGGTTCGGTGTTTCATTGAAGGAGCATGTATGGCTCGGAGATCAACCTGTAGCAGTGCTAGATCGCGGTGAAATTAACTACGTTTATGCGGACCATCTTAATACTCCCCGCCTAATCACAGACACCTCGAACCGCGTACGGTGGAGCTGGTTGTCTGATCCGTTTGGCAGAGCGTTGCCAGACTCCAACCCTGCCAACTTGGGGAGCTTTGAGTACAACTTACGCTTTCCCGGGCAGTATTACGACGTTGAAAGTGGATTGCACCATAATTACTTCAGGGATTATGACCCCCAGACCGGGCGTTATATTCAAAGCGATCCGATAGGTCTTGACGGGGGATTGAATACCTACGTTTACGCCCGAGCAAACCCTCTTACCCGTACTGACCCATATGGTTTGCAAGACTCCGTTGACCGTCACAATCGACCACTCCCAGTACCATCACCTATACAAATCCTCGCTTACTATTCCACTGAGATGAAACGAGTCGGTTTATTAGAACCAGCGGACGATGTCTTCCACTGTATTGCAGCGTGTAAAGCGATCAAAAATGGTGGCAAGTCGGAAGAAGTGCGTTGGTGGATGGATTTAAAAGAAGATACCGATTTTATAAGGAATAGATTCGGACTATACCGTGAGAAACGGACCGATACGGAAATGGTGGCAAACATGAACGCCGACAAAGCAGTGAACGAAGTAGGTATCCGGTGTCCTCCAGAGAAAACATGCGAACAACAATGCGAGCCTTATGTTCAAGCACTGCCCCCCAAGTCTGAAACTATAATGCGTAATTATCTGAAAAGCCCTGCCTACCGTAAATATTGATGATGAATAGCAAAATTCTGAAGAAAGTAATGCTATGGTCATCATTATTTGTCGCGGCAGCAGCGCTTATAGCATATCTTTTACTCGTTGCTTTTTCCACCCTTGATACTCTTGATCTTCGTTTCGCATCTTATGAAGAGGCAGTAAAGGGTGGCGTTATGGAGCGGGACCTTGTTCCGAGCTTTTTACCTCTATCAGCAAAAGAAATCGAAGTAAATGCAAATCTCGATGGTGGCGGAGTGTTCGTTAAGTTCACTTTTGGGTCAGATTTCGATTCTTTTCTGAATGCCCAGAAAAAGTCTCCTGGTGTTACGCCAGAACAGCTGGGCCTCAATGACCATGACAGAACCTTTTCGAAGACAAGCGAAGTTGTTCTCATCGATAAAATATTTTCGGGGGATGACTACATTACAGGCTATATGCTGGTGAATCTGAAAAAGAGGCGTGCACTTTATGTAAAGTAGAATACGGAATCTGAGCTCTGTCCCTCCGCAACCGCAACCTCGGCGACTGCCATACGGCCGTTGTCGATTGCGGCGATGGCCTGGGCCCACAGCCGGCCACGGTGCGCGCATCGGGCGGACGCGGCGCGATCAGCTCCCTGCACACCTTCAACATAGTCAGGGAGTACAACATCATCGTCCGCGTTACCGACTCGACCGGCAGGGGCATGGTGCAATACACGCAGCAGGTGATTGACCACGCTACATCGGCGCTGCGGACAGCGCTCGCGCGGAGGCCCGCCATGCGCTAGCCGGCAAAGCTTGCCGGGCTCCCGCAGTCGTTGTCAGGTGTCCTATTCGCAGCTGTTCCATGGCTCGAAAAAGGCCATGTAATCGCCCGGCAGGGGTTCGACTGTTCACGAGCATGATCGTCTTCGTGTTCGTCGAGCTGACTCGGGATTAAGCAAAAAGTCGTGCCGAAGCTCTCCACGGAAAACGACCATGAACACGAATCTCCAGCGTGCCGCCTACGAGGCTTTCGTCCGAAGTGGTGAAAGCCCGTTTCCTCCAAGTGAGGTCGATAAGCCTCTGGCAGACGGAACCTACCGCATATCGGCGGCGAACGCCGGCTGGGTGGTCTGGCAGGCCGCACAAGCGGCGCTTGCAGTCCTCAGCGTGGTGGAATACCTTCAGCTTGGACGGTTACACCCAATGCCCCTCTTACGGTGAGCATATGCTCAATAACGGCACCGCCTACCTGCACATGTGCCGCGGCGACTAAAGGTCGAGGAAAACCGTTCTGGCCAGCTGCCAGGTATAGATCATGGTGGATTATGTGCATCGCTTCTTGCTAGTTTCGCTTCGCTGATTTTGTCGGGCCAACTAGTGGGCTGTGCTGGCGTTTCACCGAAGGTGGATGCCGGGTCAACCGTTTCTGTCATGTTCCCTGCGCCTCCGCCAGACGCTGCCTTAGCACCTGCTCCCGTCGCAGTCCCAGCGCCTGCGGCCCCGGGTGTTGAAGGGCCCCCTTCGACCGATGCAGTTCTTGTCAATGGAAAACCCGTGTCAGGTACCGAGATCATCGGCGAATGGAAAAGAATGGATGGCCCACGAAGTTGTTGGCTCGGAAAGCAGGCTGACGGCGCAAGCCAGATTAAATGCTATCCATCAGTCCGCCGTTCGAGGGTTGGGAGGTCGAACTTTTCGGCCAACCGCCGCGCAACTACAGCAAGCCTTGGCTATCGGGCCTTCAGCGTTAAGACCGTCTGCTTTGGGTCGAAAGCGGCCGGTCGTGACAGTCCGTGATTTTTCCGTTTCGACAACCTGCTATGCTGACTCGACCGGCCGGATTCGGCCAAAAGCAGACGTTGCCCATATCAGACCATCTTATGATTCAGTCAATTACCCTAAATCTGCCTTCTGACCTCTCTACTGCTGACTGGAACAAGGTCTCCGCCGTATATCGGTCGATGGATGGGTGGCTTGAAAAGCACTCATCTTGGTTTGGCCCATGGGACAGCGAGCGTTTCATTGCGGTTTCCGTCGAGCCAAGCGGCCTACTGGTTGAAGGAAATGTCGATCCTCTGCTTTTCAGGGGATGGATCACTAAGCTGTGCGCCAAGCTCACGGCAGCGCTTGGTAGAGAAGTCTACGACGCAGAGGTTTAACGTCTGCAATGGGTCGGTTGCGGCCTGTCGTGACAGTCAGTGACTTTCCCAGCTCGGCAACCTGTTATGCTGCACCGGACGGCCGCGTTAGGCCAGGAGCGTAGTTTTAGATATGCAGCGACGTGAGATTGCCCGCTTTCATACCGTGGTCCATACCCAAGTGGTGACGCCGGGCTACCGAGACCGACGAATATACGTTTTGTACGTCCTAGACGACGCGGGGAAACCGACTGCGCTCATGCCGTTGGTTGAGTACGTCCTTGGTCATGGCCGTCGGCGCTCGCTTGCCTGGCAGCGTGAAGTTACGCGATCAACCGGGCTCTTTATCGATTTCCTACGGGCGCGCGCTGACGCACTCCGTTCCGAGAAGCACCGCCCGCAGGTTTTGGCTGCATTTGCTGAAGCGCTTGTGGCAGGAACGATCGATCCCGACGGGCGCGACCAGTCCGGACTCTTCTGGACACCAAAGAATCTGGATCGGGCAACCGCTATCCTGAATTCCCTGACCGTCTTTGCTGATTGGTTAGTTGATCGCTACCAAGCAGCCCCCCTTAATCCATGGCTTACCGCTTCACCGGCCGAGCAGATCGCCTACTGGCGCCGATTTGAGAAGCGCCGACCGCAGTCGCTGCTCATGCATACGCAAGGTGTTGAGCGTGCGATGGCCAACGCTGGACAGACGCGGGCGGTGAGGGTTGCGCGCAAGGTGGTAAGCGGGGACTTGGCTCCGGTCAAGTATTTTCCGCGCGATCGGATATGGGATTTGCTCGAAAGCGGATTCGCCGTTGCAGCCAATCGCTCCTCGCAGAATCTGTATGAACGGCTGAACATCCGGGACGCAATGATCACGGTGCTGATGCACGGCGGCGGGCTGCGTGAGTCCGAGCCTTTTCATCTCTACGTGACTGATGTGGCCGTTGACCCGCACAATCCCAAGAGCGCACTTGTCAGGCTCTTCCATCCTGAGCAAGGCGCGGCGCCCGCTGATTTCATTGATCCGCTGACGAAGAAGTTCATCGCTGCCGATCGAGAACAATATCTGCGCGTGAAATGGCAGATGGAGCCACGGAACCTTGTTCCTGGTCGGTTCCATGCTGGTTGGAAAGACCTGCATTTGACTGACGAGCGCCTGAAGTATGCGCTGGTGCATTGGTTTCCCTCCTACTGGGGTGAGGTGTTCCTAGCCCTCTTCAAGCTCTACATCATCAAGGTGCGATCCCGGCATTCGCATCACCCATTTCTGTTCGTGTCGCAAAAAGACGGTGTAGCTGGCGAGCCGTACACGGTTGCGTCGTTCCGGCAGGCGCATGCCAAGGCTGTCGGACGGATTGGGCTGTCCGTAGGCAAAGAGTTCGGCACGACGCCGCACGGTCACCGGCACACGTACGGGCAACTGCTGACCGAAGCCAAGTTGGACCCGCTCGTAATTCAGCGCTGTCTGCACCACAAGGCGCGCGAATCCCAACAGGTCTATACCGAGCCGACGCCGGCCGCCATTACGAAAGCGCTTAACGAGGCTGCGCAACGCTTGGAGTATCAAGGAATGAATTCGATGTTTGGGGAAATGGGGCGAATTTGACCGGTTCAGCGCATTGTCAGATCGGCCAGTGCCGCGAGGTTACGTCGACCATTACTGGCCATAAGCTCCGGGTGAATACTGTCGCCGATAAATTCCTCGTTGTGTCGGACGCCGACTTCCGCAAGTTACCTAAGCTCACGGCCTTGCTGATCGACTGGCTAACGGCTGGCGGCAGTGTAGACCATAGGATTGCTCGCAACATCATCGAGGCGTTACGCGGATTTGCGGATGTTGGGGATGCGGCCGGGATGTGTATCGCGATTGATCGTGTTGTGGCTGAGCTTCTTGCCGTTGAAACAAAGCGGATGGGCCAGAAAACGGCGGTCATCTCTTGGCTGCAAAGGCTGTGGGAAGAGGAGTATATTGCGTTCCCCGCTAGCCTGCCATTCAAGTCGAAGATTAAGTTTCCATGCGATCAGTTCGGATTCCCAACGAATCATCAGTGGATAACGGCTCTGCGGAAGGCGTCACCTAGAGCAGGCGACGTCAACCGCATTCCGGGCCTCGCAATTCGTGCGGCTGCCACTGCCATTGGCATCAAAGAAGTCGGAGATCTCATTCCTGATGGAGTCTCTGAGGAATTCTTTGTCCTCAATGGGGCAAAAGCGGCGGCTTTGGTCACGCCATTGATTGCGTTGCAACGTGCCCGATACGGCGACAAGGCACGGTATACCCCGAAGGATTGGGGCGTGGGGCGTCAGTCCCGCGGCAACGATCGGACGTACCGATGGGTGCTCGAGCGCGATCCATCACTGGCTGATTGGCAGGAGAAGGTTGCCCTGTGGTTGAAGGAAGGTCGTAGCTTGGCCTTGCGGACATACATGGCTGACCGGCTGTTTGCTTGCTTGGTTGAACATAAGGAACTGCCGCGTACAGTCGAACAATACTGTCGTCGATCCGGGGTGCTATCGCCGACATGGGCAGAATGGTCCGCTTCGCAGGACTGGGCTGAATCCAGCCATCAGATGTACACCAACTATTTCTACGATTTCATCGATTGGTTCCTTGCACGCTATCTAACCGGGGACGACGATCTCGGCAGGCCAGTCGTCAGCCCGGCCCACTTCAATCCGGTCCGCCGTTTATCACAGGCCGCAAAGCCGCCCCAAACCCACCGGGAGGCGATGCCTCTTCGCTACATCCATGAGCTGATCCGCATCATCGAAGATGACGATTTTGCGTGGCCACGATCTCTTGCGTCATCTGAGTACTTCATGCGACACGACTCGGCATCCGGCGAATTTGTCAGAACGTGGTCGCCGGTGCGCTCTGTTGCTATGCTTCTCAAGCTGCATCTACCCCTACGAACATTCCAGGTTCGCATGCTTGACTCTGGCGAAGGCGATACGGAACAGTTTGACGGGGCCGAATGGCGCCGAAACATCGGCCCTCTCGCGCCAAAAGGCAAGGCTCGCATACGCCGCGGCTTTCTGCGCAACATGATGGACACCACGTCGGGAACAACGTTTACCGGTTTTTACGTTAACACCAACAAGACCGCTGACATCTTCCGTGGCCCCAAGGACTTGGGATATGAGGTGCCATGGGAACACAAGGAGGCCATTCGATTGGCGCTCTATCTCAGGGACTGGCAGCAGAGATTTAATCCAATCCAGCGGCCAACGCAGTGGGATGAGATTCACGATAAAACGGTCTTGCGTAGCAACTCGAAGGAGATGTTGCGCAAACGTGGCGAGGTTTGTTTTTTGTTCCGCGACCCGAAAGGCACACATCCGTGTGAACCCGTCGTGGACTCCCGGATGCAAAGTTATTGGACCATGCTGCTCACCGAGCTGGAGCGTCGTGTGGCGGCGCGCCAGGAGACGCTTGCCGACGGCTCTCCGGTGCGCTTCGTGCGCCCAGTGGCCGGCACAGGGCTTCCGCTTCCACTCTTCGACCTTCATTCGCTTCGGGTTGCGCTGATTACTGCCTATGCGATTGAGGGAGGCGTACCGATACAGATCCTCTCAAAGTGCATCGCTGGCCACGCAACGATCCTGATGACGCTCTATTACACGAAGCCGGGGCCAGCTTACGTGTCGGAAGAGATGGCCAAGGCGCAACAGCGTATCGAACGGGCCGAGCAGGGTAACTTCCTGCGCTTCCTGAAGAATGCGGAGATTCGAGATGCATCGCCGCTTGTAGTCGCAAATGATGCAGCTGCTTTAGCGGCACTTGATGGCAACGAGCCGAGCGGCTGGACTATGGGAGACATCGGTATCTGCCCGGTGGGCATGGGCAAGTGCGATGTTGGTGGCCCCAGCCTCAAGGGGGGAACGGTAAAAAGCGCGTTCGCACCTGTTCCGGGAGGTCCGAAGAATTGTGTGCGCTGTCGGTTTTTTATCACCGGGCCGGCGTTCCTCGGCGGTCTGGTGGCGAAGTTCAATAGCATTGGCGTCCAACTGATGGAGGCATCTGAGCGCTTGCGCAAGATCGAGGCTGAAATCAGTGGTATCGAGGACCGAGCGGTACCTGATGAGCTTCTCCTTCTGGGCCACGTCTACAGCCGGCGCGACACGGTTCTGGAGGAGGTCGACACTGTCGCCTACAACTGGCACGCCTGTTTCGCGCTAGTGCAGCGGTGCAAGACGGCTCTCAAGGCTGCCAATGGCGACGGGTTGAGCCTTGTTCTGGCCGGTAATGCCGGCGATCTCGATACTGCCTTGGAGGAATGCTCGGATTTCGACCTTTACAACGCTGTGTGCCAAGTGGCGGCTGTTTACCCCAATGACAGCCCTGTGGTGTCGACGCTGCGACGTGGGCGCCTACTTGACGTAATGTTGTCGCGCAACGGTCGTCGGCCGGTGTTTGCCACTCTCTCCGAGGACGAGGCGCGTGCGGTCGGGAACGAGTTCGTAAATCTGCTGATGGCGCGCATTGGTCGCGTGGAGACGGTCGACCTGATTGAGGGGCGGCGGATGCTGGAATCGACCGGGATTGAGAAAGACGTGGACCGGCTCCTGGCTGGGCATGTCGGTTCGCCGATTAAGCTTGCCACGATCGGAGCTGTGCGACCGGTGGTCGGCGTGACATCAAACGTTGAGACGGAGAAGTAGGACATGGCAACGATGGCCCCCAATGACTTTCTTGAAGCGCTATGCAATGACGCTCATCCACGAAAGCAGCAGTCGCTCCGGCTGATCTACAAACTCTGCGAGGAGCAGAATGATCGCGGCAGTAGCGACTTCTCGATTGCAACGATTGGCCGCCTCTCCGCGGCAGTCGGTGGGCCATCAGCAGCTGCGATCAGAAACAAGACCGGCGACGACTACAAGGCGCTTATCAAGATCTACGCCGAGGCCGTGGGCGGCAAAGCGAAGAAGGTGACGGCGGGAAAGGGTTCGATCCTGGATGAGATCCTGGAAGGCGTTTCCGATCCAGTGCTGCGGACCCGGATCGGAATCCTCCTTGCCGAACTTGAGTCAGCGCGTGGCCAGGTAACGGCTCTACGCCATCTGGCCGGCCAGACAGCTGTGCTGCACCTGGGTGCGCCGGAGATTGTGTTGGCCGACGCTGTTGTGCCGTGCGCCATCGATCTTTCCAAACAGGAGCGCAATGCTCTGGAACGCGCCATCGCGCCGGCGACGTTGCAGCACTGGGGATGGGTGGCAGAAGCCAATGGCCGGGTGAAGACTGACGCTGGTCAGGTTGTCTACCCAGCCGGCTACCTTACAGCAATTCAAAAGGTGCTCGGGCACTAAACGCCAATCTCGGCACTGTTCAAATGTGATAGTCATAAGCCGGCAAGGCTTGTCGTCTCGTGTTTATGATACATGGCACTTACGAGTTCTGAGTTAGATCATGTCCGTCCGTACTTGCAGGTGTCGCCAAGGAGGCTTGAAGAGATGTTCGCAACGGTTCTCTAACCGAGCCTCCCGAAAGGAAACGCGAGTAGTACTCCCGCGAGGCCAACGCAACAATTTTTATAACTAGCTCGTGTCAATTTTGATAGACTCGGCCACTATGTGCTTATAAGATTGCAAATACGAAATGTAGTGGTCAAGTATTTTCGGACACGACGATAAGTTCTTTCGCTGCCATGGTGCGTTCATAGACGCTGGGCGGCAGATTGCCCAATACTGAGTGCAGGCGCTCGCAGTTGTAGAAGCCTGCGATG